>Ga0265780_10000349_pt1 | contig 72658 bp, 78 predicted proteins | sample P1T30metagenome_FD_192432 | JGI IMG/M metagenome (GOLD analysis project Ga0265780, IMG submission 192432) | Plant litter microbial communities from East Loma Ridge, Irvine, California - P1 T30 | ecosystem: Environmental > Terrestrial > Plant litter > Unclassified | place: USA: California...
TTTGCCAGGAGACGCTTTCCTTTCTAATGTTAATCCAGGATTGATCTCACCTTTTGCGTTCCAGTTTTTATCTGTGGTAATACTTGTTTCAGGTACTATCTTCGCAATGTGGTTGGGTGAAAAAATTACTGATAAAGGAATTGGAAACGGAATTTCATTATTAATCATGGTTGGAATCATCTCAAGAATGCCACAAGCATTCATCCAAGAATTCTCAACTAGGGTAACAAACAATAATGGAGGACCAATGTTATTAGTTTTCGAAGTAATAATTTGGCTTTTGGTAATCGTAGCGTGTATCTTATTAGTGATGGCCGTTAGAAAAATCCCGGTACAATACGCTCGTCGTACTGCATCTGGAGAATTCGAAGAAGCTGGAAATAGACAATGGATTACATTAAAGCTTAACGCTTCTGGAGTTATGCCTATCATTTTTGCGCAAGCAATCATGTTTATTCCTGCTGCTTTAGCTGGTCTATCTAGTTCAGAAACAGCGACTTCTGTAAGTACGGCGTTCCAAAATATCTTTGGATGGCAGTATAATTTGGTTTTTGCCTTGTTAATCGTAGTTTTTACTTACTTTTACACCGCAATTACGGTACCTACAAATAAGATGGCTGATGACTTGAAAAGAAGCGGTGGTTTTATCCCAGGAATTAGACCTGGAGCTGAAACTTCTGAATTCTTAGATAAAATCATGTCTTATATAACGTTTCCAGGCTCATTATTTCTTGCTTTGATAGCTGTGTTCCCAGCGATTGTGGTAAGTGTTTTAGATGTTCAACCATCTTGGGCTTTGTTTTACGGTGGTACATCGTTATTGATTATGGTGGGAGTTGCAAGTGATACGATCCAGCAAATTAATTCATATTTGTTGAACAAGCATTACGACGGTTTGATGAAGAGCGGTAAAAACAGAAAAGCAGTAGCTTAATTTATGGCAAAACAATCAGCAATAGAACAAGACGGATCAATCATTGAAGCATTGTCAAATGCGATGTTCCGTGTAGAGTTAGAAAATGGACATATTGTGATCGCACACATTTCTGGTAAAATGCGTATGCACTACATCAAATTATTGCCTGGCGATAAAGTGAAACTAGAAATGAGCCCTTACGATTTGTCAAAAGCAAGAATTACTTATAGATATTAAGGATATGAAAGTTAGAGCTTCAGTAAAAAAGAGAAGTGCCGAGTGCATCATTGTGCGTAGAAAAGGCAGATTATATGTGATTAACAAAAAGAATCCTAGATTTAAACAAAGACAAGGATAGTTATGGCAAGAATAGCAGGGGTAGACATCCCAAAAAACAAAAGAGGAGTTATCGCTTTGACTTATATCTTCGGAATAGGATCAAGTAGAGCTATCGAGATTTTAGAAAAAGCTCAGGTAAGCCAAGATATCAAAGTTCAAGACTGGAATGATGAGCAAATCGGAGCAATTCGTGAGGCTGTTTCATTTTTCAAAATCGAAGGTGAGTTACGTTCAGAAATTTCATTAAACATCAAACGTTTAATGGATATCGGATGCTACAGAGGAATTCGTCACAGATCTGGTCTTCCATTAAGAGGACAAAGAACTAAGAATAACTCAAGAACAAGAAAAGGTAAAAGAAAAACTGTTGCTAACAAGAAAAAAGCAACTAAATAATAAGTAATATGGCTAAAGCAACTGCAAAAAAACGTAAAGTTATCGTTGAATCAACGGGAGAAGCTCATATTTCTGCTACCTTTAATAACATCATCATCTCTTTGACTAACAAAAAGGGTGAAGTTATTTCTTGGTCTTCAGCTGGTAAAATGGGCTTTAGAGGTTCTAAAAAGAACACTCCATACGCAGCTCAAATGGCAGCAGAAGATTGTAGTAAAGTAGCGTTAGAGGCTGGACTTAAAAAAGTGAAAGTATATGTAAAAGGACCAGGAAACGGACGTGAGTCTGCAATCCGTTCTTTACATAACGGTGGAATCGAAGTGACTGAAATCATTGACGTTACTCCAATGCCTCACAATGGATGTCGTCCTCCAAAAAGACGTAGAGTTTAATATATTTAAGTATAACTAGGTAGATACAAGATTATCGGAGGATATGACCTGAATTCATAATCTCTACCTTAATTTAATTTTTAGAAATGGCAAGATATACTGGTCCAAGTACAAGAATCGCTCGTAAATTTGGCGAGGCAATTTTCGGAGAAGACAAATCTTTCGAAAGAAGAAATTATCCACCCGGACAACACGGGCAGGCTAAAAAAAGAGGTAAAAAATCTGAATATGCTGTCCAATTAATGGAAAAGCAAAAAGCTAAATACTCTTACGGTATCTTAGAAAAACAATTCAGAAATTTATTCGAAAAAGCATCTGCAACAAAAGGTGTAACAGGTGAAGTTCTTTTACAATTATGTGAAGCAAGATTAGACAACGTAGTATTTAGAATGGGTATCGCTCCTTCAAGAAGAGCTGCACGTCAAATCGTTTCTCACAGACACATCACTGTTAACGGTGAACTTGTAAACATTCCTTCATACCACCTAAAACCTGGAGATAAGGTAGCAGTTCGTGAAAAATCTAAATCTTTAGAAGCTATCGACCGTTCATTATCTAACTCAAGTTCAGTTTACGAATGGATTACTTGGAACAATGACCTTAAAGAAGGTGTTTTCGTTTCAGTTCCAGCTAGACTTCAGATTCCAGAAAACATTAAAGAGCAGCTAATCGTAGAGTTGTATAACAAATAATAGACACTAGTCGAACATATGGCAATATTTAATTTTCAGAAGCCCGATAAAGTTATCATGATCGATTCAACCGATTTTGAAGGTAAGTTTGAATTCAGACCTTTAGAACCTGGCTATGGATTGACTGTTGGTAATGCACTTAGAAGAGTCTTGCTTTCCGCTTTAGAAGGATATGCAATCACATCTGTTCGTATCGAAGGTGTAGATCACGAGTTTTCTACAATTTCAGGAGTAGTTGAAGACGTTACAGAAATTATCCTTAATCTAAAACAAGTACGTTTCAAACGTCAAATTGAAGATATCGATAACGAATCTGTTTCCATCTCAATTTCTGGTAAAGACCAGATTACTGCTGGAGATTTTCAAAAATTCATTTCTGGATTCCAAGTATTGAACCCAGAATTGGTTATCTGTAATTTAGATAGCAAAGTTAACTTGAACATGGAGTTGACTATTGAAAAAGGTAGAGGATACGTTCCTGCAGAAGAGAACAAAAAACAAAATGCTGCAATCGGTACTATTTTTACAGATTCAATCTTTACTCCGGTAAAGAATGTAAAATATGCAATCGAAAACTTCCGTGTAGAGCAAAAAACAGATTACGAGAAATTAGTTTTTGAAATTAAAACTGACGGATCAATTAATCCAAAAGATGCCCTTACAGAAGCTGCAAAAGTTTTGATTCACCATTTCATGCTGTTCTCTGATGAAAGAATAACACTAGAAGCTGATGAAATCGCTCAGACAGAATCTTATGACGAAGAGTCATTACACATGAGACAATTGCTTAAAACTAAGCTTGTTGATATGGATCTGTCAGTGAGAGCATTAAATTGCTTGAAAGCGGCTGAAGTGGATACACTCGGAGATCTAGTATCTTTCAACAAAAATGACTTAATGAAATTCCGTAATTTCGGTAAAAAATCATTGACTGAGCTTGATGAGCTTGTGGCTGTGAAAAACCTACATTTCGGTATGGACTTAGCAAAATACAAATTAGATAAAGAATAATACTTCATATTTTGCTCTCCAAAGAGGATTGAAGCAAGATGAAGTTTAAAAACAAATGTCATGAGACACGGAAAAAAATTCAATCACTTAAGCAGACAAACATCGCACAGAAAGGCAATGTTAGCTAATATGGCTTGTTCTCTTATCGAGCACAAACGTATTAACACAACTGTCGCTAAAGCAAAAGCGCTTAAACAATTCGTTGAGCCATTGATCACAAAATCAAAGGATGATACAACTCACAACAGACGTATTGTTTTCGCTTACTTGAGAAGCAAATATGCGGTAACTGACTTGTTCAGAGACGTAGCTGCAAAAGTAGGAGATCGTCCAGGTGGATACACACGTATCATCAAACTTGGAAATCGTCTAGGAGATAACGCTGATATGGCGATGATCGAACTAGTAGATTTCAACGAACTTTACAATGGTGGTAAAAAAGAAGTTAAAAAAGCAAAAAGCCGTCGTGGTGGAAAAGCTAAAAAAGAAGAAACAGTTGTTGAAGAAGCTCCAAAAGCAGAAGCTCCAGCAAAATCTACTGAAGAAACTTCTACAGACGCTGCAGAATAATGAAGAAATTCATTTCATAAAAAAATCAAGGATAAGCTATTATAGTTTATCCTTTTTTTTTGCCCAACCGTCATTGCGAGGAACGAAGCAATCACATAATATTGGTTTTTGAAGCGAAACACCAATCATTTTTAGCAAAGGCATTTCCCGCTGCAGGAACTCGCTTTCCACGTCCTGATCGGCCGTGAAAGAGCTCAAACAATTCCAGCATCGGGGCTAGGGAAGAAACTATTCGCATTTTTTTAAACGCCGGTACCAATCTTTGTCGATGAACTTTGTCCACAATCGAATTGGCATAATTTTTGAAAAATCTGTGGCGATATGCGTAATCTGCCAAAATCAGCGTTCTAATATTTATAAGCCAAACAAATAAATTTTCAAATACCCATAAATTGAATTAAATTTGCACCCGCAACTACACAAAACAACCACAAATGAAACAAAGCCTAGCGAGTTTCATGAGTCAAATAAAAAAATAACTACGAAGAATGAAATACACAACACGACAAAAAGCAATCCTACTCTTAAGTGACGGAACCATTTTTCACGGAAAATCAATGGGAATCGAAGGAACTACTTTTGGAGAAGTATGTTTTAATACCGGAATGACTGGTTACCAAGAAATCTTCACAGATCCATCTTATTTCGGTCAGATCATGGTGGCAACAAACGCCCACATCGGGAATTATGGCGTAAACGAAGAAGATATCGAAGCTGACAAGATCATGATCTCCGGATTAGTTTGCAAGAACTTTTCTTTCAATCATTCGCGTGCCAATTCTTCTGAAAACCTAGAAGATTATTTTAAAAAGCAAAACCTGATCTGCATTTCTGATGTAGATACAAGAGCTTTGGTTAGTTATATTCGTGATAATGGAGCAATGAATGCGGTGATTTCTACAGACGGAAAATCAGTAGAAGAATTAAAAGCATTGCTTGCAGAAGTTCCAGATATGAAAGGTTTGGAGTTGGCTTCAAAAGTTTCTACAAAAGAACCTTACTTCATTGGGGAAGAAACGGCTAAATATAAAATCGCAGCTTTAGATTTAGGGATCAAGAAAAACATCTTGAGAAACTTGGCTAAAAGAGACTGTTATATTAAGGTTTTTTCTTTTGATACGACTTACGAAGAAATGAAAGCGTTTAATCCGGATGGGTTTTTTCTTTCGAATGGGCCTGGTGATCCAGATCCACTTTTCGGAGCGATTGAAATTGCAAAGAAAATCTTAGAGAATGATGAGCCTGTTTTCGGAATCTGTCTTGGTCATCAAGTCTTGGCTTTGGCAAACGGAATATCGACTTACAAAATGTTCAACGGACATAGAGGTATCAACCATCCGGTAAAGAATGAAGTAACTGGAAAAGGTGAAATCACTTCTCAAAATCATGGTTTTGCAGTGAATCGTGAGGAATTAGAAAACCACCCAGACTTTGAGATCACGCACTTGCACATTAATGATGGCACGGTTGCGGGAATGCGAATAAAAAACAAAAATTGTTTCTCTGTGCAATACCATCCCGAAGCTAGTCCTGGTCCACATGATTCTTCTTATCTGTTTGATATTTTTATTGAGAACATAAATAAAGCTGTTAAGGCTTAAATACAAAAGACGCTTTCGGGCGTCTTTTTTTTTGTTTCGTATTTTCAGTATTCAGTTAAAAGATATCTGTATTTGCTATCTAATTGTACAGGACAAGTTAGCTTATACTATTTTTTATCAAAGAAATATCTATCTATTGTCATCTTATTTATTGCTCTGATGTGTCAATCGAACCGTTATTTTTCCACAAATTAATCATATAAAAGATCCATAAGAATAAAAATGGTAATACTGGAAACAACATTCGCGCGAATGCACATAAAAGAGAGCTTCCAAAAAGATATACCATTGCAAAACATCCTGATACCAGAATCATCGTTGGTATTTTTTTTATAAAATGCAGCGTCAATAACAGACTTATTACTATAAATACAAAGATAAAGCTGTTTGGTATGGCGACCAGAATAAACGAAAATCCTTGATAAGTATAACTGTTTGGGATGTCTAAAAATAGTCGGCTTACATTTGAAATATAGTTCTTTAAAAACTTTTTAGGATTGCTTTTTATATTCTCGATCGCTTTTTCTTTAAGACTAACGTCCTTTTCAACCGGCGCTAATTCGTCTATTGAATTCAAAAATGGCTTGTGATTCTTATATTGCGGGCGGTCTTTAAAAGTGGTGTTGTCAACCAAAATCCATTCGCCTTGTTCGTCTTCATAAGGCGTGCTCAACCAATAAATGCACTGTCCTCCAGAATTTGAGTAATATGGAAACTCGTCTGTTAGTTTATAGGTGTAAAATAAATAAGGCAACGTCATTATATTCGCCAGGATGCAAATGGTTAAAACATGGTAGGCTTCTTTTCGATAATTTTTGAATGTCATGAGGACTACCAAAAACACAATCACGCAAACAACGACATAGGCAAATACTACTTTGGTTAGTATTAAAAAAGCTAAAAAAAGCGATGCGAATGTTGCGATCTTTTTTGAGGGTTTTCTCATGTAAGCATTTAGAAAGTAGAGCAGTCCGCAGGCTAAGAAGAATGCAAAAGCTTCTGAAAGCAAATATTTTAATGAGAAAAGAATATTTGGATAATAAAGTCCAAGTGCATAACTGAAGAGCAAGGCTTTCTTTTTGTTAAAGTGGAATAGGCATGTTTTATAAAAAAATATAATTCCGAGGAAGAGAAAAAGGACATTTAAGCTCTTTAAAACTGCTAACGATTGGCCAATATAAACAAGTGGCGCCAATATAATGGGATAGCCGGGTCCGTTCCATAAAAAGAGAGGACCGTTTATTGCGTAACCTCCGTCTAATATGTTTTTTGCATAAACAAAATACCGATTTTGATCGCCACCCAAACCATTGTCTATGGAAAATGATGCTACGATTATATAAATTACCAGTAAGGGTAATAAATATAGGAGAGAATATTGCTTAAAAAGTTTCATCGTTTGCTTTTCTAGAATCGATATTTAATAATACACCAAATTGCTCTAAAGCCATCTTTCCAACCGATCTTTTTGCCTTCTTCATACGTTCTTCCATAGTAACTGATTCCGACTTCATATATTCTGATTCCTTTAATTTTAGAAATCTTGGCGGTTACTTCAGGTTCAAAACCAAATCTTTTTTCTTTCAGTTGGATCCCTTTAATAATGTCGGTTTTAAACATCTTATAACAGGTTTCCATATCTGTAAGATTTAAATTGGTAAACATATTTGAGAGAAGTGTCAAGAATTTATTGCCGACTGTGTGCCAGAAAAATAAGATGCGATGTGGTTTACTGCCCATAAATCTTGAGCCATACACAACGTCAGCGAAGTCTTTGATGATGGGTTTTAATAAGTCATTGTACTCTTCAGGATCATATTCTAAATCTGCGTCTTGAATCACAAGAACTTCACCTGTAGCAATGCTGATTCCTGTGTGTAACGCGGCTCCTTTTCCTTTGTTAACTTCGTGTTCGTGAAAAGTTATCGGTACATCTAAATTGCTTTCTGCATAACGAAGAATTGCAGCCTTTGTGTCATCTGAAGAGCAGTCATTCACAATTATAAGTTGCTTTTCAATATTATTTATAAGCGTAACTTCTTTTATCTTATCTAAAATTCTATGAATCGTTTTCTCTTCATTGTAAACTGGGATGACGATAGATAACGTTTTTATGTTCATTTTACAACTTGGGATTTTAAATTGTTAAGATTTTTTAGATCGTAAAGCTTTTTATATTCAGTTTTTTAGATAAAAATAATTTAAAACAGGCCAGAATTATTTTAGCTTGTTTCTATTAATTATTAAGTCTGATAAATTACATGACAATACTAAATAAAATATATTTCTTTTCCTATGATTGCGCTCTATTTGTAAGACAAATAATAAACTAAAAAACCATTTAGAAATTCTAAATGGTTTTTTTGCTTTAAAACGAAACTGCAGATTTATTTTCTGGCATATGTGGTATAACCGCCATCAACTAATAATTCTGTTCCGGTGATGAAACTGGCATCATCAGAAGCTAAGAATAATACTGTTTTTGCAATTTCATCTGGATGGCCTAATCGTTGCAAGGCTGTTGCAGAAGCTAGATAGTCTTTTCCTTCATCAGTTGTGACTACTTTCTCAAGACCTTCGGTTCTTATTGGGCCAGGACTTACGATGTTTACTCTTATCTTTCTTGCCGCTAATTCGTTTGCTGCAATCTGGGCAATTTTATTGACAGCGCCTTTTGTTGCTGAATAAATGCTTGTTCCTGAGTTCGCAGCGGTAGCTACAGTTGACGAAGTGAACACTACCGATGCGCCATCGTTTAAATGAGGCATTAATCTTTGCAATGTGAAGAACATTCCTTTTACATTGGTGTTGAATTGCGCGTCAAAGTCTTCTTCTGTTACCTCTTCGATTGACGTAGATACTGCTATTCCTGCATTTAAAAATAACACGTCGATTTTGTTACCATTTTCTGCTACTGCTTTTTCTAATAGTGCAATACCTTTAAGGTTTGCGGTGTCTGAAACTACTGTTTTTAAGTTGGCACTGTTGATTTTGTCTGATGCTTTCTGCAAATTTTCTTGGCTTCTGCTTGTTATCAATACATTTGCTTCTTTTTCGATAAAAGCTTTTGCTGTTGCGAACCCTATTCCGGTGCTTGCGCCAGTGATGACCACATTTTTATTTTTGAAATCCATTTTTATAAATGTTTTAATGATTATGATGCAAAGCTACTTCAAGGAAATTTATTTTAGTAACTTTGTAACTAAAAGTAACTGTAACCTTTGAGTAACCAGATAACCTTATGGAAACAAATATATGTGAACCGTTTAATCACAAAACAGAAATGATGGCGATTCAAGATTCATTAGATGTGCTGAATGGCAAATGGAAAATTGCGATTGTGTCTTCGATCTGCTATTATAATAAAAGGCGTTTTTCTGATATCTTAAACGACGTGGTGGGTATATCGAATAAGATGCTAAGCAAGGAATTAAAGGATCTTGAGATGAATATGCTGATCAAACGTACTGTTTTAGACACGCAACCCATCAGCGTGCAATATGAACTTACCGAACACGGATTGTCTTTGCGAACTATTATCAACCATTTGACGGAATGGGGGATGATGCATCGTGAGAAAGTGGTGGGGAAATAGGGATTAGGTATAGGGTTTGAGGTTTTGGGTTTTGGGACGCGGATGATGGGAAGCTTCGCTTGCGGATTTTAATTCTTTGGTTTTTTAGTTTGTGTGTGATTGTTTTATTTTTTGCTGTAAACATTTTGTTTTTCGGATACTTCTACTAAAGTTGGCGGTTGCAGAAAATAGATTTGTCATTCAATAAAATAGATTCGTTGTGCAATAAAATAAATTTGTCATACGATAAAATAGATTTGTCATTCAATAAAATAGATTCGTTGTGCAATAAAATAGATTTGTCATACGATAAAATAAATTTGTCATTCAATAAACTAATTTTGTTGTCAGATAAAATAGATTTGCGGTAGGATAATTCTTTTTTTGGTTTGATATGATCTAATTATTTAACCAAATGAACGCAAATGACACGGCGCTTTTTTTGCTGATTCTATTTTTGATTTAAAAAAAACCTGCTGTCTATAACGTCAGCAGGTTTTTTTATTATCGTTTAGTTGTGAATTTTAATCGCACCGCACTTTTGTAATAGGGCTTTGCAGCATCTCCTAAAGATTTTAAATAATTTTTGATTGTAGGTGCTAAGTTTACAGCGCCGGTTGTTTCATTATATAACGCTCCGTTTCTAGCTGTTCTCGCGGTCAGCAATTCATTTGTTGCATAATTGACGTTTGTGTTTTGTTGTTTCTGCAAAAGATTAAACTGTTTTAATGCCAGAATTTGGAGATCCGTTTCATTAGGCGCATATAACGCATGTGTTTCTAAAAAGCTTATCATCGCATCAAAATTAGCGGTTCTGCTGTCATAACTCATTCGCGATGTGGATATGCCTTCTGTGGATTGTGTTTCAGGATCAATTTTCTTCGCTGTTTTCATGCCTCTTATTACTCTCGCCATGCTTTCTGCGTTTTCGATATCGGAAGCTGATGCACCGCTGGCGCGAAATGAATTGACGATTTTAGTGGTGAGCTTGCTGAGCGGTGCCATATTGGTTTCGCGCTGGGCTACCGCATTTTTGTACAGCGGATTTTTTGTGTTGAATGTTTCAATCACGTCATCGAGCACTGTTTTAATGGGTTCGAGCGCGGTGAGCGCAATTGACGGATTTGAAGGGTTGTACATTGGTCCCATTTCTTCCAAGATCTGGTAAAGGGATTTGAAATTTGCTACGTTCTTGTTGTGTCCTACTTCTGATGCCATGGTTTTTAATTTAAAGATTGCTGAATTTGATCATTAGATGATTTGATTTTTCGATTGTTGGATTTTTGTTTGATGGATTTAGAGATTAAAAATATCTTTTGTTTGCGTTGAGAAATTTGCGTTGTAAAGTGAGTTTAGTCCAGTTTAATATCGCAAATATCCTATGTCAGTCTTCAATGTTGCTCAATGGCGCGAACAGGGCGTGGCCAAAAACCAAGTCTGGTTTGGTATTTAGTACCTTGATAATTTCGAGGAGTTTGCTGCCTTTAATGTCCGTTTTGCAAGCTCTATCCTGCGGTAATGACCGAAAGAAAAGTTCACTTTTGTGGCGACTGTTTCAATTGAAATACCTTTTAAGAGGCGGATGGCCTGAAGGTTGAAGTAGATGTGTGTTCCCATACTAATTTATTTTAATACTATTATTATTAACTATTTTAGTGGGGAAATCATTACAATATTATGAAAAAAATGTTTTGGTTGTATGCGGTGGTGTTAATTTTTTTTGTTTTAATGAAATAAGAGCTTAATCATGGTGGTATTTCTTTATAATTGTGATATTAATTTATTTAAAAACATTTTGTGGCGTATCAATGTGATTGCTAAGCTCGTTTTGAAAAGAAATAGAAAGAAAAAGATTGTTGCTAAATAACTTTGAGAGATAAGACTTAAAAAAATACTCATTGACAAGGTAATTTAAAACATTCTTGTGACAGAGAAAGAGTATTCAAGCTCTCTTAATTCTGAATCAATATTGAAATAACCTTTGTCAACTGTTGCCATTAAATGATTCGATCCTTGACCGTTAAAGAATGAATTTTTAAAATGAATTTTTGAAGGGGAATGGTCTATTTTATCGACCTTCAGTCGAATTAATTCTTTTTCAATTAAGTCAAGGTACTGTTTGGTTTCAATGCTAACTGTTTTACTTCTTTTGTATTTAATATTGATAGCAAACATTGGATTAGCTTTTGGTTAGGGTGCAATTTTTTTTAAGGCTGGCGGAAGGTTTTAGCTCGTATGTTTTTGTTTTGTTTTGTTTGTGGGCACGAGCGGGACGCTCGTGATAGCGGGGTTATCTTTCGGATCTACCAAATCTTCCAAATTCAAAAGAAATTTCTAATTAAGTGCAATGCCCAAATTGCTTGTAGCATGTATTGTATACCGGTTTATTAGATTATTTTGTGATTTTATCATATTCTTTATCGTATTCAGCTTTAGTAAAACGATACTTGAAATTTGAATCCTTTGGATTGAGTTCCCAAATCATTAACTTATTGACGTTGTGATAATTTCTAAGGCAACCTCCATTTGTCATATATATAAATGCAGTGTCGTTTTCATGTTTGAAAAATATCTCTTTAATTTTCGGATAATTTCGGTCTATCAATCCTAAAAAAGCATAATATCTAATACGTTGATTTTCATGATTTGTTAAGTAAACGAGGTCTTCATTAGTTGATACTCCCAAAAAGTTTATATAAGAATCCTCTCTTCTTATACAAAAAGAATCTTCATTTATAATTTCTTTTTCTATTATTATATTTACTGAATTTTCAACTTCCGAATTAAGTTTGTGTCCACAAGAAATTAGACCATTCAAAAATAATAATGTTAATAAAATGTTTTTCATGTTTTCAAGATATCGTTATTCAAAACTCGCATACAACGTTCCGTCGCTTCTCGTCAGTTACAAAGTTCGGAACTTTATATTTTCTGTTAAAGATAAAAATTCTTGCAAAACGTAAACGTGAACTTACCACAAAATTCGCAATTGCGAGAAACGGCTGTTACCGGCTAGCTTTTACTTTAAATCAAAAGATTCCATTATATTTTCCAACTGCAGTTTAAATTCTGGCTTATAACCTTTCTGCAAAAAACCTTTTAAAATGTAAATAACATTATTCTTTAAAAATATGTATTGAGTAATTTCCAAATTATCTTCGACGTAATTAATTCTGTCAAAATCAGTTTTGTTGAATTTAGTTTTGAGTTTGTTGACAATTTTGTCTTTTTCTTGAATTTCAATACTTGACCATGGCCCTATGCTTGTTCTTGAATAATCGGCTATAGTTAATTGAATTAGCGGTTCATTATATCCAGTTGCTGAATTAAACCGATTTATAAAAAAAGATGTTTCAATTATAGAATTATCGGTACTTGGCTTAAGAGTATATTGTTCAGGATACGATATGAAATATCTGTCGGTTTCATATTTTTTAATATTGTCTTGTGAATAAGCAGAAATAGAAATTAAAAAAAAGGTGTAAATAAATCTATAAGTCATAATTTTGGTCGATTATATCCGCTAACGTTCCGGCGCTTGGCGAGGTTGCGAACTTCGGAACTGATTATTTTCTGTTAAAGATAAAAATTCTTGCGAAACGTAAACTTACCACAAAATTCAAAATTGCTAGAAACGGCTGTTGGCGGTAGTGCTTTAATTCTCTTTGACTTTTAGTTCAATTATAAATGAGACAAAATTTTCATCGCTACGATCAATATGTATTTGAATACTTTCGAAATCAAAGATATTTAATTCATCAAGAATTGTAATAAATAGTAGTTTTGAAACTCGATTAAAATAATCGTCTGCGTTCAGATTTGTATTTATTCTTGCGTTTTGTCTTTTCCCACTTTCCTCATTTATTTTTTGAGATACAATAAAAATTTCTCCATCAGAAATTTGAATATCACAATTTTCTCCAAATCTATTTTTAAGTTTTCTCGATAATCGTTTTATTATTATTGGTTTTACTTCTCTGTGGAAATCGTCTTTACGTTTATCATCACTATGATTTGGAGTCTGCCAAACTTGTTTAGTTTTTGAATCAATTAAAACGAGATGAAGCGAAATATCCATGCGAATAAAGTTTACTTTTGAAGTTCAATTCTACGTAATGCGGGCATTACCGCTAACGGTTCGCAGCCACACCTTGTTGCGGATAAGCGAACCGCGTTTTCTCCACTAAGATAGAATTTTTCGTGAAGAAAATGTTCTGGTTAAAGAAATCGAGCAATAAGGCGTGACGGCTATTAGTGGCTGGCTTTTGATTCTTCTTTTTGAATTATTCTTTCAACATCTTGAATAAAGAAATTTGTTTTATGTTTCTCTTCTTTAATTCCATTATCATATTCCGTTAAGTCAAAATCCAAAATTAATTTATCGGTGAAGTATTTAATTTCAGCTTCAATTGTTACCTTTTCTCTTTGTCTGGCTTTGGCTAATGAATGATATTTTAAAATAATATTTTTCAAGCCAAGTTTTAAATTTTCAATTTCTGTTTCATTCATAATCTATATTATTTACTACCATTTAGAGGCGGAACTTCGCCATATTTTTGTCTATATTTTTCAAGCAGTTCTTTTTCATACACTTTTGGGTTTTGTCTTTCCTCAAACTCAACAGCTAAAGTTTGAAGTGGAAATGATTTTTGAATAAGTTTTAAAGAATTATAATTTACTCCAAAAGTATGAGCTTTAGCAACCATGATTGGATTTAAAACTCTCCACAACATTCTTAATCGATCTTTAAGATTTTCAGATTTTCCAATATATAGAATTCCGGATTTATCAATTCCCAGAACTCGGGGCAATGCTTTAGGCGAATTATTTTTGTCCAAAGAATAAATTTTATAAACTCCAGGTTTTGAAGGAATTTTTAAATGAAATTCTTTTGGAGCCATTTTTATTTTCATAATGATTTTCTGCTTTACGATTTGTAAGCTTGCCACTAACGTTCCGGTGTTTGGCGAGGTAGCAAACTTCACGACTGTTTTCTGTTAAAGATAAAATTTCTTGCGAAATGCAAACGTGTATTTATTGCAAAACTCGCAATCTTGCCAAACGCCTGTTGTGTGACGTTTTGTTTTCTATTCTAATTTAACCGCTTCGAGAAGATTTTTTAGCCTTTCGAGTAATTCGTCATATAAAACAAACTCAATATCTTTAAGACTTTCTCTAAGCGTTTTGAAATGATTTCTTTTATTAGGCGTGTTTAATTCTTTTGTTGTTCCAGCAACAATTATAGCTCTTGGATTGATAATATTAATTTCAAATCCTTCGTTTTCTTCTGTAGCAGTTTGATCTTTTATTGATTTTGAATAACTTAAACTATTTTCCTTAGCTTTCTGCAAGTAATCTGCGGCTTGCGCTATTACCATTGAGAAATCTTTCGACCAATAAAAAGTTTTATGACTTTTGTCATATTGTAAAATTGGAGTACTACTTTTTTTGAGTTCATAAAAGTCAACATAACCATATATATCCACAAGTACCAAATCAGGGTATTTTGTTATTCCTGTGGCAATGTTTTTATAATCTAATTTTTTAAAATAGCGATTGTCAAAGAGAGTAATATATTCATCAAAAAAACTTTGCCAAACACTTTCGGCAGGATTATCTTTTAAAAGTTTTTCATACTTACCAATAATTTCTTGTAAAGACAGTAATTGAGCATTTTTCTGCAAACCTTTTACCATTCTCTTTACTAAATCAGCACGGCTATATTTTTTTGCAGCATCAACATAAAATTTACCAATTTCCTCAATTTCGTCAGCTGTTAGTTTTTCAATTAATTTTGAATTGAGATTTCTTAAAACTAATTCTTTATTATTATTTGTTTCTTGGTAGTCAAAACCTAAATTTGGATAATGATTTACAAGGAAGTTTTTAACTAAAATTGTTTTCGTGTCATTACAAGCTCTTTGTTCTTGTCCAATACTTGATTTAAGTTCTTCGAGTTCGCTTAGCAGAAAATAAAAAACATTCTTTTTTTTACGATTTGGAATGTTATCTGTGATAATAATTTTTTCGTAGCCTGAATTTTCCAGTTTGAACCTGAAAAAATTAGTCATTGACTTTTCTTCAAAACCAAATCCAACCGAACTTACAATTTTAGGTAAATCTTGATAACCCTCAAAGATTATTTCCTTCACAGAATTTCCGCCATCTAAAAAATATGTAAATGTGTCGTTTTCTTTTGTGTAAATTTTAATTAATAATTCTTCTGGATCTTCTTTCATCTGTCTAAAAAATGTAGACTTTGAGCCAGAGATTTTTTCAAAAATTCTTAATTTTTTAGAATCGAGAATTACTTCCATACGTTCTTGTTTATAAAGGTGTTTCTTAAAATGTCACACAACGTTCCGCGGCTTCACGCAGTAGCGGCAACTTTATAGTTAGTTGTAAATATATACAATTTTCCTTTTGAGTAATTTCCGGCTAAGAAAGATAAAACCAGCTATTGCGTGAAACCGCTGTTATAGGCAGGCTTTATATAGGTCGTACTTTTCGGGCAACTTTTTCACCTTCATCATTGAAGCCAATTAAGTATTCAACATCATTACCAATATCTAACTTTGCAAAATCATCTTTGTTCTCTAAAAATTGTTGATGAAAATATAAATTTTCGGGTTGATGGGAAATGAAACCAATTCCTCTAAATTGATTTATATGACTTATTGTGCTTTTAAGTGCCTGAACGTTAGGATCGTTAAAGTCGTATTTAATTAACTTCACATTCACTGCCTTTGGTTGACCACTAACATTTGTTCCAATCTGAAATTTTAACACGTCATTAATATTTAGACTTCTAAAGTCTCCTTCGAAATCTGTGTGACTAAAGAAAAGGTTTCCGTCATTCGTATATATAAAGCCAAACCCTTTAGTAGTGTCAATGTTTATTATAGTACTTTCAAATTCTTTGTTTCTATCATTATCTTCTTGGATGGCATCATAAACTACTTCACTTCCTGTATTATGAATGTTTTCAAACGAAATTTCAGTAAGAGTTTTTTCTGCGTGAATTATATAAAAAATTTCATCTGTTAATCTGTAAGTTTGTTCAATGTAATGATTGTGAGGATTTTTATCAAATTGTAACCAGTCACCCTTTGTTACATCATTCGTTAAAAAGATTAAAGAAGTGTTATTTTCCTTCATATATTTTATGGCCTCATGATAAATAATATAATCTCCAATAGCATCTTCTTTCGTTTCTCCACATCCAGGTAATGCTAATTTCCAACGACTTACTTCCTTCTCATTTTTATAAGTATCAACTTGTTTCTCGTATTGTTCGGTCAGAAATTCCAATTCATCTTGCTCCAAAGCCTCAGTGATTTTAAATTTTGAAACTTTTTCGAGTAGACCATCAATTAATGCTATATTTTTGTTATTAGATGTTGTTTCTTCTACTCTTTCTTTTACTTGACTTATAAATGTATCATCATTTAATGTTGCTTTAACTTCTTCTTCAATTCCTTGGAGTTTACTAAATAAATCAGGATAATCTTGTGACAATATTTTCTTTTTATTGTCACGAAAATTTTTCAAAAGTCCCTCAATATCATTTTTCATCTTGCTGTAGTCTTCTGCAATTTTGTTTAAAGGACCAAAAAAATCCTTTTTGATTACAGTAAGCCGGTTTCTTAAAAATTCTTCTTCTACTTGTTTAGTTAGAAAAATTCTGTTTTTTAATTTATCAAGAAACTCAACAAGTTTGTCTTTTTCAGTTTGTGACATACCATAATATCCTAGTAGAATATTTGTGTCGAGAAGAATAGGAAGTTCACCCTCAAGTTTAGAACATGCGTCAAAAGTTTCTGCATATTTTCTTAGTGCAGAATTCGAAATAGCTACAGTAAGTTTAGCTGAAGGATTGAAGTAGAAGTCGTCGTTGATTTTCATGATAGTTGTTTTAAGCTTGCCTATAACGTTTCGGGGCTTTGCGATGGTGGGGCAATGGAAGCACAAATCTTCAATTTTGCACAAAAGTTCAATCGAAGCACGACCGTTGAACTTTGAAGTTTCGCCCCACTATTGCAAAACCCTTGTTACCAGCAGTTTTTATTTTTAGTTTCTATTATTCCACATTTTTTCGACTATTTCGTCCTGACTATATTCAAAGTAATTACCTTGTTTATCTTTATTTCTTTGAAATAATTTATAATCGTAAGTTTTAAAATTCATTTCTAGAAATTTATCAAAATAGCTATTTCCAAAAATGGTATGATTATAAAAGATAGATTTGAAGCTTTTATTCTCTTCGTCTGGAATTTCGTAAGTTTTAATTCGCCTAACAATTTCGCTTAGTTCAGAATGAGTTATCTCACTCACTTGTTTTGCGTCAGGTAAACTAATGTCAAATGCTAAATTTTCGGCTCCGTCTTCTTCCCACCATTCCCAAAGATTAAATTGTGACATATCTTTTCCTGTCATTTTGTGAAGCGTATTTTCTAATTTTTGATATTCAGAGTTGTCTTCGTCTCCGTTTTCATCACAATATTCGGGATATGTCAAAATAAGTTTTAAAACTTCAGGATAAAGTTTTTCTGCAGTTTCAAAGTCGGGTTCTATTTCTTTTCTTAATTCCATTGTTTCAATTTAGTCAAACGGTCGGATTTTAAAATTGCTGGTAACTTATTAATATATAATATACACTTATACATATCCGTCTAATTTAGCTAGATATATCCAATAGTCTAACAATACTACACATAATATATTTCTTTTCCTACAAATGACGATTAAAGGAACTAAAATTCGATGAGAGGATAGAAAGGCGTAAGGTTTTAGGTTCAGGGTCTTGGGCCCATGTCTTAATCATAAATTCTATGTTCGCCAAGCCTGTTTTTAATATTGGCTATATGCTTATTCGTAATGTCTTTATTTTCTCCGTTTTTAACTGCGTTTTTTAAGAGATTCAGAATTTCTCTTTTATTGATGTAATTTGCGGGTTCATTTTCGTTTGTGATGTTTTTGATCACTTTTAAAACGTTGTGCTGTTTTACTATAAATGTTCCGTTGGGAATAAATGATATGTCTTTAAATACACAATCGCCATAAAATACTAAAACGGAGTAAAAAGGGATGTTTTCAAATTGCGGTAGCTGTTTTTTTAAATCGAGAATGTGTTTGCTGTTTTGAAAAACAGGACTGTAGAATCGATATCTTTGTTTGCCATAGGCTAACAGTTGCGTCCATTTTGGTTGGTTCCCGTTGCCGAAAATCCATCCGCTGTATTTCTTTACTTCAAATACAATTATTCCAACTTTTGTGGGAACGACCAAATCAATTTGCGAATAATTTCCGTTGGCATTGGTGATATATAAATCATGAAAGATGGTTTGAAAATGTATTCCAGACTTTAAAAGTTTTAAGACTAATTTTCTTTCTGTTTCTGTACCTCTGTGGTAATCGGTAACGCTCTTTAATAAATAATTGTTTTGGAGCCATGAATAGACTATGACTTCAAATATTAGAGTTATGAGAGTGATAAATACCATTGAGAATAGTTTATTGTTAGACTCGAGGTTATAAGACGTTTTTATAAGATTATATAGGTTTTAGCACGAGCGGGACGCTCGCGCTAGCGGGAAGAATAAAGATACGAGTTTTCTTTATTGGGTATCATTTCTAAATACAAAGCCAAATTTACACTATCGGCATTGTTCCTATCTGCTGTAGTAGCTGTTGGCAGTAAATTACATCCAGCTTCTGTTTTTTATTACCTCATTAGCAACTTCACAAAGTTCTGTCTCAGTTTCTTGTTCAGTTGGATTTGTTGCAATTCTTGTTATTATATTACGAATAGATTTGTCTTTTATTAATGGCCCAAATATTAAAATTATATAATATTTCCACTCCAAGTCATCAGTTTCAAAAACGTTTAATATTTCGGAAGATATATTTTCGCAAATAGTTTTCAGATAATCTGCAACAGGTTCTGCAACAGGCCAGTTTCCGTCTTGTAGCCATTCGAGTAATTCAGGAATGATTGGTTTCAATTGTATGTAAGAATAGTTTTTTAACTTTTCTGCGGTTTCTGTATCTCCTTTATCTTTTGGAATTAAGTTTTTGATATCCATTTGAGTGATTTACTGCCAACTTTCCGCGACTTTGCGAAGTGGCGATGATTTTAAGGTTGAATTATAAGGATACGAATATTTCCGGTTGCATCAAGTCTGCCTAAAGAAAACTGAATAAACCATTGCGCCAAATTGCTGTTGTCGGTAGTGGTTCACTTTAAATCTTTCAATGGTGGCGCTTCGTGTAATTCAACTTCCCAATCTTCATATGGAGGTTCAACTTTAAAACTCGAATCGCAATATTGTCTGATGTAATCTGTTGCTCTTTTTTCAGCATATTTTGCATTCAAAACCTGTCCGTTTTCATCTAATTTTATTACGTTGACATAAATCGCAAATACTTTTTCTATTGCGCTTGGTTCTTCACCGTAAAGGGTTAAATAATCAATTCCTTTCAAAGTATATTGATTTCCGCTAGCCATAAAGTATGCAAAAGTTCTTAATGCACCGCTAAATGAATTGCTTAACTTCATATTTTTTTCCATTAAATTTTTCTGCTTTAAAGAGATATTCCTTAAACATTACCGCTAAAGTTTCCAGGCTTTGCGATGGTGGGGCAATTTTGAAACCGAGTATTTTTCGCTAAAGATAAATTTCTTGCGAAACGTGGACGTGAATTTACTACAAAATTCGAAATCTTGCCAGACGGCTGTTATACACATTTTTTAATATAATCTTCGAAAGTAAAATATCTTTCTACGTTTCCATTGGAATCAATTTTAATGTATTTGTTTTGGTTGTTAATTAATTCAGATAAGATTTTGTCTTTGTAAACAATAGGAGCAGTCTTTTTGATTAAATCAAATGTCATTTCTTTAGAATCTAAAGTAAAACAACATTCACCATCATCATGAGTAGATAATTTCCCGATTCCACCAATTTCAATTTTACAGTTAATTATGTCAATATAATCTTCGTTTTCTAAGAAATGAATTAATTCCTCAATACTTTCAAGTTTAGGAATATCATTTTCAGTTGCGAATCCAATTTTTTTATAGTTTGTTGCTCCAAATTCCTCAAACTTTATTTTTAAATTTTTGTCGAGCAACTTTATTCCATCCAAAGTTGAAAACTCACCAAAATATATTTCATATTTATTATCTTTTTCAGCAAGCAAATATACTTTTGGGTGTTTCATAATGATATTTGTATTTAGTAGGTTAAGATTACCTATCCGTCTAATTTAGCTGAATATATCTAATAGTTATACAATACTACTCAAAATACATTTCTTTTCCTATAAGTAACGATCAAAGAAATAAAACTCGTTGAGAGCGATTGAAGAGGTTTTGGGTTCAGGATTTTGGCGATATGTGTTTTGATTGCGTGCTCTTTTTTAGGACGAAAATAGAAGAGGCTAGTTTTTAATCATACCCGATTTTTTGAAGTATAAATTTTATCTACCGCTAAGAAGGAAAATGTAACTCCTATTGCCAAAATAAATGAACGCACCCAATTCATCGCACTCCATTCTGCTGATAGTCTTTTTAATTTTTCTGAATCAGGAATTGGTTCAGAAAACATCAGATCGGTTCTGGGATGAAAATAGGTGAAGGCCAGTACATCGCCGATTATATAGCAAAGCAATGCAACTGTAAGTAGCAGTCTTACTTTTTTAAAGTTTTTCCAAAATAAGATTATAGATAATAGCGTCAAAAGTTGCGATGCTGGCGAGAAAATTTTAAAAAAGTCACCAGGATTGGCAAACCTAAAATATTCTTTTCCGGCAATTATAGAATTAGGAATGTTACTTTCAGTTGCAACTGCAATTACCATTGAATTAAAGATATTTGCAAATAAAACGCCACTCGCAACAGCAACTGACATCAGAATAATTATCTTTTTCATTTTTTTTGAAATTAAGATTTCATGATTTAGATTTAAGCTTCCTTTAGATAGTTTCTGATTCGAAGCTTGGTAAATTTTCCTTGCGAATTTTTAATTGGCTTATTACTTGCAAGTTAAGTAAAAACGTAATAAGAAATCCCGAAGTTTAAAATGTTTTCTAAAAAAGCCAAACGATCTATTGCACCAAACGGCTCGCAAGCGACATTTTTTTTAAGAGTTGGCTTGTATTTGCTATTCTCTGTAAATTGAACTATAAAGCAAACGAAGTTATTAAACCAAAAGTTGGTGGCAGGAAATCAATCTCAAAATACTTTATTTTGTGTAAACACGTAACAAATTTTATAAAGTTTAATTAACTGTTTGTAAAACCATTTGAAACTTTATTTTTATCTTTATTGTATTGATATAAAATGAATTACTATGGAAAATCAAGCGCTTTTTGATAACGTTTTGACCACCTTTGATAACAATGATTCTGATGGTCTTTTAGATTTAATGACTGAGGATTTTGAATGGGATATGGTGGGCGAGCAAACAGTTAAAGGTAAGGAGCAGGTGCGCCAGATGTTTGCAAAAATGGACGGTTCAGAAATGATTTCGTGTACCAAAGATTTAAAATTACTTGACGGTAACAAAGGCGCGTGCCACGGAATCGTAAAAATGAAAAATGCTAACGGTGACGTTTCTGAAATGTATTATTGTGATTTGTATGTTTTTGAGGGCGGATTGCTGCAGAAGATGGTGACGTTTAGTGTTAAGAAGGAGTAGGAAAAGCATAAGTCTTACAACGTTTTTGTTGATTCTAAAAAGGTGTCGATAATCAAGTCAATGTCTTTGTGCCCTAAATCACCATCCATAATTTGTTTTAACAGCACAGGGTCTTCAGTTAAATGCCTTGAGGCGCTTTTTCTTAATTTGGAATTTAGCAGCGCCATATTTGATGCAGTCATGCAAAGTATAAATGTGTTTTCCTCACCACGCCTGTGAATGTAGTACTGTACTGTCGGTATATCCATGCCTTGCGCGTATCGATATAACATATACATTTCTTGCGTTTTTGGATCCACTTTATAGACACCAGACTGAATAAAAAACGTTGCAAAGTTGTTACGTTTGTACACCAATAAAAGGGAAGTTCCGTAAGAAGTTTTGCCATTGAAAGCAATTACCACGGGCACTTGTTCGTAAAAATAATCGGTGCCATTTGGTGAGGTTACTTTTATTGATTTGATTTCCTTTCGTCTCACCGTTTCTTTTTTGCCTTTTTCAGATGGTCTAAAAGCATATAGTTTTCTTGTGAAGAATTTGGCACCATTATCATACCGGTTTTTGTCGTTCCGTCGGCTAAATAAATTTCTCCATTCCAATAGGGATTTGTATTCAGATTTTGAGCGTTGCTATGTGTTAGTCCAATAATAAAAAGAAATAGAAAGGCGAGGGTATTTTTCATTTTCATAAATTAGGTCTGTTTGAATGTTGCTTAATCAAACACAATGCTACTTATAAAATATTTTATTTCCTACATTATTTTGTAAATAATTTTAAATATAATTAAATAATTTGTGAAATTACAAACTATTATTTCTTTAAAATTCCTTTTTCTACGCTTTCGTTGATCAAGTTTTCGGCATAGTTCCAGATGGTGGCTGAACCGTCTTTAATGGCCACTTTTTTGTCATAGACTTTTTTGTAAGGAACATTGAATTCTTTCCAGGTGCCGCCGTTGTTTGAGGTGTTTTGGAGTAATGGCTCCAAGCGATCCATTGTTTTGGCAAACTTTGCTTCGTCTGTTTTTCCGTCTTCAAATTCTTGCCAGATGGCGATGAATTCGTTGGCTTGTTCTTCTGGCAGAAGTCCGAAGATGCGTTGCGCGGCGAGCAGTTCTTCATCGGTGTTAGTGTGATTTTTTAGGGTATCGTAGATAAATACATCGCCGGCATCAATTTCAACGATGTCGTGGATCAAAACCATTTTCACGACTTTCAGCACCTCAATGGGTTTGTCTGAGTGTTCTGCTAAAACAACCGTCATCATTGCCAAATGCCAACTGTGTTCTGCGTCGTTTTCGTGGCGGTCGCTGTTGAAAAGCTTGGTCTTGCGCTGGATGTATTTTAGCTTGTCGATTTCTTTGATGAAGGCAATTTGTTGTAGGAGGTTTTCTGTAGACATATTTTATAGGTTTAAGTTGAAGATGCTCGCGCCCACAATTTAAAAATAAAAATAGCACGTGGCAATTATATTATTACTTTTATAATATTATGAGCAGAAAATATAAATTTAGGGAAAAGGACGGAGCTTATTTTGTTTCATTTGCAACGGTTAATTGGATAGATGTTTTTACAAGGGATGACTATTTTTCTGAAATTACATCTTCGTTAGATTATTGCAGAAAAGAGAAAGGAATGGAAATTTATGGCTTTTGCATTATGCCAAGTCATATCCATTTGATTTTTCGTTCATCATTAGGCAATCCTTCAGGGCTAATGAGAGATTTTAAAGGATATACGTCTAAAAAGTTGTTAAAGGCAATCGAAGAAAATCCCCAAGAGAGCAGAAAAGAATGGTTGCTTTGGATGTTCGAAAGAGCTGGATTAAAGAATAGCAATGTAAAACAAAGACAGTTTTGGCAACAGCACAATCAACCAATAGAAATTTGGTCATTAAAAGTCTTTGAACAAAAATTGAATTACATTCATCAGAATCCGGTTGAAAGTGGTTTTGTTACTGATGCAATTGATTGGAAATGTAGCAGTGCAAGAAATTATGGAAATAATGACCAAACTATTTTGGAAATAGATTTGAATTAAATTGCGAGTACAAGTTTCTGTTTCGTCAATGCTAGCGCGAGCGTCCCGCTCGTGCATATAATTAAATCCGATTAATTATAGTTAAATTAGTTTTCATGGGCACGAGCGGGACGCTCGCGCTAGCAGGGAATAAAAGTCTTATATTAATCATCAAATCTTTTTTGTAGTTCAACTGCTATACTGTAACAAACTTCCATATTTGAGATTAGTTTTTCCAATTTAATGGTAACATTTAATTTGGCATTGTTTAAATCTTTAGATAGTCTTGGCAAGGCTTTTACGGATTCTAAAAATCCTTCCATGTTGTTGTTTGAACTATCAATTGAAGTGATTAAGTTATCCAATGAGATTTTAGTTTCATTTAAGTTGTCTATGTCCAAATCACTTTTGTATATGTTTATTAAATTTGAATAACAGTCTATAGCTTTTTCAAAATTGTCATAAAAAATGGAAATTTCAGGATCAATACGATTTGCATAATTATCCATGACTTTTGAAGTTCTTTTCAGGATATCCTTAATTTCATTTCTGCCTACGGTTTTTCCATTTGATGTTAGAAATTGCATTTCTGTAGTTTTTTTGTTGAGTTGTTCTCCAATCCAGCTAGTTGCATCACTTATTCTAAGCAGAGACTGAGTAGATTCTTCCATGTATTCCTCAACCATTTCTTGGTAGTCAAAAACACCTAATTCTTCATTATCTGTTTTAAAGATAGTTTCAATTTGAATTACTTCAGTTAAATTCTCGTGTTTAATATTTTCAATTTTTATTTCCGATATTCTTTGAGGAATATGTATTCTAAGAAACTTATGCAACTGTTGAATATCTTGATAATCCCAATAAAGAAGTTTTTTGTTTTTTGATAAATCTGTTCTAAATTTCTGAATTTTTTCGATTTGTAAGATATCAATCTCAGAAATATTTATCGGAGTATTTTTAAAATAAAAAAGAATTTGTATTGAATTAGGGTTTGCGATAAAACGATTGTAAGCATTCAAAAACTCTTCTTCTGTGCCTGAGTCTGCTATTTTTGTTGGAGTCCCGAATTTTTTCCAAATCAGACCTATAAATAGATCGTAGTCATTTCCTACATCAGAATTAATTATTTCTTGTGAACTCTGTAATGATATTCCAGGTGCAGAATGGCTTTCCCATTTTATTAATTCTAAAATAATATCGTGTTGTCTTCCGTATGTTAGATTTAATTCATCAATAACCTCTTCAATTGATAGTCTTTCGTCAGCTAAATCACTTGGGGATGCTAAAAAAATTTTGAATCTTGTTATTGATGTTGGCATATTAAGAATGTTGAAATTACTTTATGATTTCTTGTTATGAATTTTGAAAAGAATAATTCAAAAATAAAACATATTTTTCCATGTTACAACGAGTTGAAAAAAAAATCATAAAATTGTCATTTAGATCAAAAATCGCTTCCTAAATCGTTTGCGTTTATAAGTTTTTAAAAAAATAACGCATTCGCTTTTTAAAATCCTTAAATTTGTTTTTCGTTCAAAAAAAGCAAACAAATAGTATCAAATAAATAAAACAAAATGAGCATAATTATTAAAGTTCACGCAAGACAGATTCTTGATTCAAGAGGGAACCCAACTATTGAAGTTGATGTAGTTACAGAACATGGCGTTCTTGGAAGAGCGGCTGTGCCTTCTGGAGCTTCAACTGGAGAGCACGAAGCTGTGGAATTAAGAGATGGTGGAAAAGCATTCATGGGAAAAGGAGTTTTGAAAGCAGTTGAAAATGTAAATATCAAGATTGCTGAAGAATTATTGGGAACTTCAGTTTTTGAACAAAACTTGATTGACCAAAAAATGATTGATTTGGACGGAACTCCAAACAAATCTAACCTTGGAGCCAACGCTATTCTTGGTGTTTCTTTGGCAGTAGCTAAAGCAGCGGCGAACGAATTAAATATGCCATTGTACCGTTATGTGGGTGGTGTTTCTGGAAACACGCTTCCGGTACCAATGATGAATATCATCAACGGTGGTTCGCACTCTGATGCGCCGATTGCGTTTCAAGAATTCATGATCATGCCAGTAAAAGCAAAAACGTTCACACACGCGATGCAAATGGGAACTGAAATTTTCCACAACCTTAAAAAAGTATTGCACGACAGAGGTTTGAGTACCGCTGTGGGTGACGAAGGTGGTTTTGCTCCAAACTTGGCTGGCGGAACAGAAGACGCTTTAGATTCTATCAAATTGGCGGTTGAAAACGCTGGTTATACTTTTGGTGATGACGTGAAAGTGGCTTTGGATTGTGCGGCTTCTGAGTTTTTCGTAAACGGAAATTACGACTACACAAAATTTGAAGGTGAAACAGGAAAAATCCGTTCTTCAAAAGAACAAGCTGAATATTTGGCTGAATTGGCTTCAAAATACCCAATCATTTCTATTGAAGACGGTATGCAAGAAAACGACTGGGACGGTTGGAAATATCTTACTGAACTAGTTGGAGACAAAGTACAATTGGTTGGAGATGATTTATTTGTAACTAACGTTGAGCGTCTTAAAAAAGGAATCGACCTTGGAATTGCAAATTCAATCTTAGTAAAAGTGAACCAAATCGGAACTTTAACTGAAACTATTGCAGCAGTAAACATGGCGCACAACGCAGGTTACACGTCTGTAATGTCGCACCGTTCAGGAGAAACTGAAGACAACACAATCGCTGATTTAGCTGTAGCATTAAACTGCGGACAAATTAAAACAGGTTCTGCTTCACGTTCTGACCGTATGGCAAAATACAATCAATTGCTTCGCATTGAAGAAGAATTGGGAACAACAGCTTACTTTCCTGGAGAGAATGCTTTTAAAGTGAAATAATCTCTTTTTATATTTTATAGAAACCCTGCTAGAGTGTAAAACTTTGTCAGGGTTTTTTATTGAAAATATTTTATCAGAAATATTTTGTTTTAAGTAGGGTAAAAATCGTTTCACTTGTTTTTAAGTTGTAAGGAAATTTGTAAACTTAAAAATCAGACTATGAAAAAAAATCTACTTTTTGTTTTGTTTTTTGTCTCTGGATTATGTTTTGGCGCTGCGCCGCAAATCGTAACACCAACTCCTTATCAAATTTGTGACACTGATTATGATGGCACTGCCATATTTAATCTAAGCACTAAAAATTCGGAAATTCTTGGGTCAGAAAATCCAAGCTTAAATTCAGTTGCGTACTATCTTACATATAATGATGCGAACTTAGGCGTGACAGCTCTTTCAAATTTATTCACAAATCTTGTTCCGTACAACCAAACTGTCTTTGCAAGAGTTACAAATTTAAATACTGGCGAATACGCACTTACCACTTTAAGTTTAGTCGTTATGATGCCTCCCATTTTTAATGCCTCCGCTACTGTAGCAGATATGAAGGTTTATGAAAATCCTTTTGACGGTATAGCGTCATTTCACTTAACTAGCCAGCGAGAATTTTTGCTTGCAGATCAACAATTATATAATACATTGAGTTTTCATTTGACAGAAACAGATGCCAATACAGGCATAAATGCTATTGCCAACGAAAATAATTATAACAATATAAGCAATCCTCAAACTTTATATGTAAGAATTTTAAGTAACGCTTCTGGGTGTTATGTTATTAGACAATTTAATTTGATTGTCGAAAATGGAACTGATGAAATTATATTTATTCCAGATGTTGCGCTTAAAGCAAAATTGTTGCAAGCAAGCTATACTTATCCAATTGCATATCATGAGTTTTCTCAAGTTAAAATCGACATTAATGGAGATAATGAAATTCAAGTTAGTGAAGCTTTGGCTATTACAAAGCTCATATTAAGTGCTGAGGAAATTGCATCTGCCGTCGGAATTCAAGCCTTTACAAATTTAAAAGAACTAGCGATTCATTCTACTCAATTAAATAATATCAATTTAGCAGGACTGAATAACTTAGAAAGGTTAGATGTTCACTACAATCAACTGACAGATTTAGATGGTTCAATTTTTCCCTCATTAAAGGTTTTAAACTGTTTTAATAATCCGATGAATTCATTAAATATTCAAGGGTTAACAGAGCTTACTTATCTTGATTTCCATGATTCTAATTTAACAAACGTTTCTGTCGCAGGTCTATCTGAGTTAAAAACATTAATTGGTTATAATTCACAATTGACAACGCTGAACTTAACAGGAACGAGTTCGCTAGAAACACTGTGGGTTTCATCTAATGCGCTCACAACACTAGACTTTACAGGACTAGTCGATTTAAAAACAGTCAATTGTGGTGAAAACCAGCTAACAGCTTTAGACTTTTCAGGCAATCCAGCATTTGTGAGCTTGGTTTGTAATGATAACAATTTAGAATATCTCAATATCAAAAATGGATCGCAACAAGAAATATTATCAGAATATATTTATTGGGAAAACAATCCAAATCTAACTTACATATGCATCGATGCAGAAGAACTGGAGATAGTGGAAGTACTTTTAACATCAAGTAATTTAACAAATGTATCATTAAGCGAATATTGTAATTTTGAACCAGGCGGAAGCTTCAATACAATTACAGGATCAGTTGTTTTTGATGAAAATGAAAATGGATGCGATGCTAATGACGGGGTTCAATCTTTTATAAAATTAAATATTAATGATGGCATTGTAAACAATTTGGCGTTCACAAACACTGCTGGAATTTATAACATATTTACACAAGACGGAAGTTTTGAGCTTTCGCCAAAATTTGAAAATCCATCCTTATTTATAGCTTCACCTCCATCTGTAGTTATAAATTTTGCAAATGTTGATAATTCAACTCAAACCCAAAACTTCTGCATAACGCCAAACGGAATCCATCCCGATATTGAAATCGCGATTGCGCCAATTGTTCCAGCGCGTCCAGGTTTTCCCGCAATTTATGAAGTAGTTTATAAAAATATCGGAAACCAAACTTTGAATCAGCAATACGGAATCAGTTTCTTTTACAATCAAAATCTGATGAATTTCACTTTGTCAAATCCAGCACCTGAAACCCAAAATACAGGAGCGTTAAATTGGAGTGTGAACAATTTGCAACCTTTTGAGTCTAGAAGTATTTATGTGACAATGAATATCAATGCGCCAACAGCAACAAATCCGGTGAATATTGACGATATTTTGACTTTGACAGCAAATGCGATTCCGGCAACTGGCGAAACAAATACGCAGAACAATATTTTTCAATTTAATCAAACTGTGGTTGGTTCTTATGATCCAAATGACAAGCAATGTGTGGAAGGCGATATTGTTCCTCCGCTTAAAATAGGTGAGTACCTTCATTATCTGATTCGTTTTGAAAATACAGGAAATTATTATGCCGAAAATATTGTGGTAAAAGACGTTATTGATGCTACAAAATTTGATGTTTCAAGCTTGCAGATCATGAGTTCATCGCATCCGGTGGAAGCGAAAGTTCGAGGAAATATTGCCGAATTTATTTTCAAAAATATTAACTTAGATTCTGGTGGCCACGGAAATATCTTATTGAAATTGAAAACAAAAGTAAATCTCACTGCAGGAACAACAGTTTCAAACAAAGCTGATATTTATTTTGATTACAATCATCCGATTATAACCAATTTTGCAAATACGACTTTCCAAGAATTAAGCGTTCCTGAAAAGAATTTGAATCAAGCCATTAAAATTTATCCAAATCCAACAAATGATGTGGTAAATATAAAAGCAGATTCCACAATTCGTTCGATTCAGGTTTATGACGTTCAAGGACGGATTTTAATTTCTAAAATTCTTTCCGAAGAAAATGCTTCGGTTGATTTATCTAGTTATTCTTCAGGGATTTATTATTTAAAAATTAATTCTGATAACGGTGCAAAAACCGAAAAGCTGATAAAAAAATAGTTTAGTTTCAATAAATAGTTAAGTAGTTGAAAGCCCGAGGAAAGTTCTTCGGGCTTTCTTAATTTACAAAATATGTATAGCAATTTTGCAAAATTTAATGAAATATTAACGAAATCGTTTCCGTATTGTTTTTCAGTTAATAATGAATTCCCTATTTTTGTTAAATTAATTTTTCACAATTTTAAATAATTCCCATATATATTATGTCAAAAACAGCAATATTAGAACTTGATGGTAACAAGTATGAATTTCCAGTAATCGTTGGAACAGAAAATGAAGTTGCTATCGATATCGATAAATTACGCAGTGCTACAGGAGCGATAACCATTGATCCAGGTTATAAAAATTCAGGATCTTGCAAAAGCGAAATCACTTTCCTTGACGGTGAAGAGGGAATTTTGCGTTACAGAGGTTATTCAATCGAACAATTGGCTGAAAACGGAAACTTTCTTGAAGTATCTTATTTAGTGATCTTCGGAGAATTGCCAACTGCAAAACAGCTTGAACAATTTGAAACAGACATCAGAAAATATACTTTGATCAATGAAGAAATGAAAAACATCATCGATGGTTTTCCAAAGAACGCACACCCAATGGGCGTTTTATCTTGCTTGACAAGTGCTTTGACAGCATTCAACCCAAAATCGGTGAATGTTGAAAATGAAAAAGAAATGTATGAAGCGGTTTGCAAAACAATGGGGAAATTCCTTGTGATAGCAACGTGGACTTACAGAAAAAGCATGGGTTACCCATTAAATTATTATGACAATACAAAAGGTTATGTAGAAAACTTCATGCGTTTGATGTTTGAATTACCAACCGGACCTTATACTGCAAACCCAACAATTGTTGCGGCTTTAGATAAATTATTCATCCTTCACGCTGATCACGAGCAAAACTGTTCAACTTCAACAGTAAGAATGGTTGGTTCTTCTCACGCTGGTTTGTTCGCTTCAATTTCTGCAGGAGTTTCTGCACTTTGGGGACCACTTCACGGTGGAGCAAATCAAGCGGTTCTTGAAATGTTAGAAGAAATCCAAAACAACGGTGGTGATGCTGACAAATATTTGGCAAAAGCAAAAGATAAAAACGATCCTTTCCGTTTGATGGGCTTCGGACACAGAGTTTACAAAAACTTTGACCCAAGAGCAAAAATCATCAAAAAAGCGGCTGATGAGGTGTTGTCAACTTTAGGAGTAAACGATCCAATCTTAAACATCGCTAAGAAATTAGAGGAAGCAGCATTGGTCGATGAATATTTCGTATCAAGAAAATTATATCCAAACGTAGATTTCTATTCTGGAATTATTTACAGAGCTTTAGGAATTCCTACGGATATGTTCACCGTTCTTTTCGCAATTGGTCGTCTTCCAGGATGGATCGCTCAATGGAAAGAAATGCGTGTAAACAAAGAGCCAATCGGTCGTCCAAGACAAGTTTATGTTGGAGAACCATTGAGAGAATTTGTTCCTTTCGAAAAGAGATAATTATATTTAAATAATTTAAAAAGCTTCACTTAATCGTGGAGCTTTTTTTTGGATCAGATTAGAATTATGAAAGAAAATTTTCGAAGCAATAATTATTTGATAATTTAACGTCTAATATTGCGAGAAAACTTCAAAAATAAAGTCGGTTTTTCTATATTTGCCAAAAGCCCTTTTTAGTATGCTACAATTAAATGTAAAAAACGAAACTTCGAGATTGAGGGCAGTCGTTCTTGGTTCTGCCATAAATAACGGACCAACGCCAACCGCGGAAGAAGCTTATGATCCAAAATCATTAGAACATATTTTGGCAGGAACCTATCCTGTTGAAAAAGATATGGTCAATGAAATGGAAGCTTTCTATCAAGTTTTTCAAAAATATGATGTGCAAGTTTTCCGTCCGCAAATGATTGAAAACTATAACCAAATTTTTACCAGAGATATCGGTTTTGTGATTGACGATACTTTCATTAAAGCCAATATTCTTCCGGATAGAGAAAGAGAATTAGATGCGATTCAATTTGTAATTGACCAAATTAATCCAGCAAAAGTCGTGCGTCCGCCAGAAGAAGTTCATATCGAAGGTGGCGATGTGATGCTTTGGAACGACTATATTTTCATAGGAACTTACAAAGGTTCTGACTATAAAGATTATATCACAGCCCGAACAAATATAGAAGGCGTGAATTATATCAAGGAATTATTCCCGAATAAAATTGTAAAGGAATTTGACTTGGTAAAATCAAAATTAGAAGCCAGAGACAATGCGCTTCATTTGGATTGCTGTTTTCAGCCAGTCGGGAAAAACAAAGGAATTATTTATAAAAGCGGTTTCCGTCAAGAATCAGATTATCTTTTTTTGGTGAATCTTTTTGGGAAAGAAAACCTTTTCCACATTGACAGAGACGAGATGTACAATATGAATTCAAACGTATTTTCAATTGCTGAAGACGTCGTAGTTTCTGAAAGAAATTTTACAAGATTGAACAATTGGTTGAGAAGCCAAGGATTTACGGTAGAAGAAATTCCGTATGCTGAAATTGCCAAGCAAGAAGGACTTTTGAGATGCTCCACATTGCCATTGATTAGAGATTAATTTGACCATAAGTAAATAGGCAAGAGGCAAAAGCCTGAACCCGAAACCTAAAACCCAATAACATGAAACAGACAACAAATTCCATTTTAATGATTCGTCCGGTGGGTTTCAGAATGAACGAGCAAACCGCGGTTAACAATTATTACCAAAAAGTTTTAGACGGATTGCTTCCGGAAACTGTGAACTTAAAAGCGCAACTCGAATTTGACGAGTTTGTAGTGAAATTGCGAAATGCGGGAATCAATGTAACCGTTGTGGAAGACACGAAAAGTCCAGACACGCCTGATTCTATTTTTCCAAACAATTGGATTTCTTTTCACGAAAATGGAGACGTAGCTTTGTACCCAATGTTTGCTGAAAACCGTCGTGAAGAGCGTCGTGAAGACATTTTAGATTTATTGGAAGAAGAAGGATTTAAGATCGAAAACATCGTGGATTATACTTCTGCCGAAGAAGATAAAATCTATTTGGAAGGAACAGGAAGCCTTTTAATCGACCGTCCAAACGGAAAAGTGTATTGTGCTCTGTCACCCCGTGCCGATGAAGAATTGGTTATTGAATTCTGTGAGGATTTTGATTATGCACCAGTTATTTTTGAAGCTTTCCAAACGGTTAATGGCGAGAGAAAATTGATTTATCATACCAACGTAATGATGTGTCTTGGTGAGACTTTTGCTGTAATTTGTGCGGATTGTATCGATGACAAAAAAGAACGCAAAATGGTTTTGGACAACTTGAAAGCTGACGACAAAGAAATCATTTTGATCACAGAAGATCAAGTGAATAATTTTGCCGGAAACATGCTTGAAGTAAAAGGAAAAGACGACAAAAGATACTTGATTATGAGCGACGCGGCTTACAAAAGCTTGAAACCCGCCCAAATTGAAAAATTAGAATACCATTGTGAAATTTTGACATCAAGCCTTGACACGATTGAAGCGTGCGGTGGCGGAAGCGCAAGATGCATGATGGCTGAAATATTTCTTCCGAAAGAGTAATATTTAAAGCTTAAATTTTGCCACAGAATAGTAGAAATTCTTTTGAAATCTATTAGTCTGTGGCATTTTTTATGCTTTATTTTCGTTTTTAGTTTTTGCGATGTTTTTTATCATTCCGGCAAAAATGAAATAATGAAACGGAACTAATGAATACCAGTATAATCTTCCAAAAATTCCTTTTGGACGGAACGTTGCAATTTGATGCAATACATTTTTTTCATCGATTCTAAATTCAAGCCAAGCTTCTCCCGGAAGTCGCATTTCGGCAAAAAGCAACAACCTTTTCTCGGATTTATTTGCTAGCAAAACTCTCCAAAAATCTAAGGCATCACCGTTGTCTAAATGTGTGGGATGCGTTCTTCCTCTGCGAAGACCAACGCCTCCAAATAATTTATCCATAAAACCGCGGGCGCGCCACATCCAGTTTCCATAATACCAACCTCGCAATCCGCCGATAGCCCAAATATTTTCTAGAACTTGTTCGATATCTTCTGGTTTTATTTCTAATTTTTGATGGTCCTTCAGACAGCCATATTTTGGAACTTCCACAAATTGGGACAAATTTTTCTTGAATCTTCCGGAAATCATGCTGTCCTTCCAGCTGGAAATTACTAAGTTCTGCTCAATTTTTTTGAACGCCAATTTGATAGCATCGGTGTAAAAAATGGTTTTAATTTTGAGTAATTCTTGAAGCCTTTTGTCCTTGGCAATTACTTCCATTTTCATACTGTCCACCAAGTTTAAGGCTAATTTGTAAGACGTTGAGGTGACAAAATAAAGCCAGTAAGACGAAAGCTTCGGAGTCATTACGGGAACGGTAATAATCGTGCAGTTAATTCCTCTGACTTTTGCATATAATTCCATCATTTGTTTGTAATTCAAAACATCGGGACCGCCGATATCAAAAGAATCGTTGTAACATTCTTCTCGGCCTAAAACGCCGATTAAAAACTGAATTACATCTCGAATGGCGATGGGCTGCGTTTTTGTCAAAACCCATTTTGGAGCGATCATCACAGGAAGTTTTTCGCATAAATCCCTAATAATTTCAAAGGAAGAACTTCCGGAACCCACAATAATTCCGGCACGCAGAACCGTCATGTTGAAATTTCCTTTGTATAAAATGTCTTCTACATCTTTCCTGGATTGCAAGTGTTTTGATAACGTTTTGTTGTTCACGATGCCACTCAAATAAATCGCTTGTTCGATGCCGATATGGTTCATGTAAACGTTGAAATTTTGCGCAGATTTGGCTTCCATTGCATCAAAAGTATCGGTGGAAGACGACATGGAATGAATTAGATAATAAGCAACATCAGCGTCTTTTGGGCAGTTTTCAAAGTTGGGTTCTTCTAAAAAATCAACTTCCCACAACGTAACCGCTTCGAGCAACTCTTCTTCAAGGCCAAACCGATTTTTATCTCTGACGCAACAAATTACTTCATGACCTTGCGCAATTAGTTCTGGCAATAATCTTCGGCCAACGTATCCATTTGCACCGGTAAGAATAATTTTCATAAAGCGATTTTTCTTAAAGTTAAGAAGAAATGCGCCTAAACAGTAGTTAAGGTTTTAAGAATGTTTACCACAGAACTGCTGATGTATTGAACTCCAATTGCAATTACAATAAAACCGATGATTCTGGAAATCGCCACGATTCCCGAAGCTCCAAGAATTCTTGACAAATAATGTGCACTTCTCATGACTAAGAAAATTACAATCGATACTGCGGCGATGGAAATGCAAACCAGTATTTTTTCATTAATTGCATCATAATCTTGGTACAAGGCAATTAGCAATGACATTGAACCCGGTCCCGCAAGCATGGGAATAGCTAATGGAGTTAATGCGATATCATTTCTTTTTTGCGCATCATTTTCCACTTGTTTATTGACGCCACGTGTTTTGCTGAATCTTCCGGTTAAAAGCGCAAAACCAGAATTTAAGATGATTAAACCTCCGGCTATTCGCAAGGCATCAATGCTTATTCCAAAGAAATTTAATACGTACTGTCCAATAAAAAAGGAAATAATCAATATGATAAAAACGTTTATCGCTGTCCATAATGATATTCGGGAACGCTCTTCTTTAGAATCATCTTGAGTCAATCCAACAAAAATTGGCACGGCCCCAAGCGGGTTTATGACCGAGAAAAGTGCAGCGAATACATAAATAAAAATCTCCATAGTTTTTTGGTAAAATTAAAGCGCGAACAGATGGCTTTAGTAAAGTTAAAATAAAATTATCATTATCAAATAAAAACGCAGTTTTTCTGCGTGGTAGCTTTCGCCAAAAGATTTTCTATATTTGCTTTATATCTCAGCTAAATAACTAAGTTAATGCCAAAATTTTTCTCAGTTTTCTTTTTATTCTTCTTATGTAGTTCCAGTTTTTCTCAGATATTGGAAGGTTCTGTGTATAGTAAAATTACACAGTTACCGTTGGCGGCAGCAACAGTATATCTTGACGGAACCACAATTTCGACTTTGACAGATGAGAATGGGTACTTTAAGCTAAATGCAAAAGGAAATAGTAAGCCAGATTTGGTCATAAGTTATGTGGGATATGTTACCTCTCGAATAAATAATCCGTTTCAATTTAAAAAAATCAAGACGTATATTGAGGAAGATGCGATTGGTATTGATGAAGTTTTTATTGGCAAAGGACCTTTTACACAAAAAGAAATGCTGAAAGCCTTTAAGCATCATTTTTTAGGAAGTTCAAAAGCGGCATCGTCCTGCAAGATTGAAAATGAAGATGATCTTTATTTTTTCTTTGATGTGGAAACTAATATTCTTACGGCCAGCTCTCAAAACCCATTGAAAATTACTAACGATTATCTGGGTTATGAAATTAATTTTGAATTAATCGACTTTGAGGTTAAATACAGTTATCGAACATTAAATTATAAGGCTGAAAAGGGCAGCTCTTTTGCAGGCACAACTTTCTTTAAAGACATTGCTAAAAGTGCGAAGGTGCTGAAACGGCGAGAAGATGCGTATCTGGGATCGTCGACACATTTCATAAATTCTTTAGCGAATAATACGCTTGAAAACGACCGGTACAGAATTATAGTCGATAAATTTCAGATAAACCCTGCAGTTTATTTTGGCGTAACCGACACGTTAGGCGTAAAGAAAATAAAGGTGTTAAAGGAACCTATGATTCGAGTTCCAAAACCCCCAGACCACATTGGATCTGCAACAATTGTCTTACAAAAGGAAGAGTTTACCGAAGTTAGAGATTTTTTCCATATCTATTATGCCGACGGAATTCAGTCGTTTGCTAACTTCACTTCAAAGGAATATGTGGTCGATGAAAACGGAAATTATTATCCATATCACGGAATAATGTTTGGTGGTTACATTGGCAATTTGAGGGCAGGAGATATGTTACCAACAGATTATAAACAGCTTAAAAAAGAAAATCCTTGATGTTATAATTTTTATAAATGTTGTAAGGAAAAACATAAAATTAATTAAATTTATACAATATAAAACACGTTATGAGAAACAAAAAAACATTGGTATTAGGAGCTTCGTCAAATCCGGCGCGTTATTCTTACATGGCCATCAGAAGCCTTACGGCAAAAGAACATTCGGTTGTTGCCATCGGATTAAAAGAGGAAGAAGTTTTGGGCGTGAAAATCCAGACCAAACAAATTCCGTTTACTAATATTGATACGGTTACTTTATATTTAAATCCGCAAAGACAGCGTGACTATTACAATTATATCGTGTCGCTTTCACCAAAACGCGTTATTTTCAATCCCGGAACTGAAAATCCAGAATTGTATCAGCTTTTAAAACTGAACAATATAAAAGTGGAAGTGGCCTGCACGCTGGTCATGATTTCTACAAACCAATTTTAAAAAAGAAACGGCAATTCAAGTAAGAGTTGCCGTTTTTTTATGTCTTTAAAATTGCGTCTGGCTTTCTGCCGGCTTACTAATCAATAATAAGCCTAGGAAGGTAAGGCCTCCGTTTAAAATAATCAGTTCTTCTGCAAATTCGTAATTTCCAAAGAGCGCTTTTGAATTTAGGCTGATTATAAAAGTAATGGCTGGCGCCAAAATGCAAATTATTGGAACAAATTTATCTTTTACGGTTTTTGTTTTCATAAATAATCCAAAAGAATATAAACCAAGCAGCGGTCCGTAAGTATAAGCCGCGATCTTGAAAATTAAACTTACAACCGAATCTGAATTGGCCCAATAAATTACCAAGATTACGAAGAACATCAACAATGAAAATCCGATATGAACAAAATGTCTGGTGCGTACCATATTTGGTTTCAACGAATTTTCTGCTTTGTCCATTCCTAAAAAATCGATGCAAAAAGAAGTCGTAAGTGCGGTTAAAGCTGAATCTGTTGTGGCAAATGTAGCAGCGGTTAATCCTAAAAGAAATACGATTGACGGAATGATTGTAAGGTAATTAAAAGCAATCTCTGGAAATAATAAATCGGTTCTGTGTTTTCCAGTTATTTCATCTAACGGCACGCTGATTCCGTTTTTTTCAGCATACAAATAAAGCAACGCTCCCACGCTCAAGAAAAATATGTTGATTATTACAAAGATTCCGGTGAAGGTGAACATATTTTTTTGGGCTTCGCCGATGTTTTTACAGCTGAGGTTTTTTTGCATTAAATCTTGGTCAAGACCCACCATTGCAATGGTTACAAAGATTCCTCCCAAAATTTGTTTCCAAAAGAAATTGCTTTTTAGCCAATCTTCAAAGAAAAATATTTTTGAATAATTACTTTCTTTAACAGCTTCAAAAGCCTGTGGAATATTGTAGTCTAAACTGTCGCAGATAAAGTAAATAGTAAAGATAACAGAAGAAACTAAAAATAAAGTCTGTAGCGTATCTGTGATGATAATTGTTTTTAAACCACCTCGATATGTGTAAGCAAATATTAAGGCTAATGAGATCAAAACCGTTGCAAAAAGCGGAACGTGAAAAGCATCAAAAACGTAGCGTTGTAGCACTATTACTACCAAATATAAACGTGCTGCTGAACCAATTGTTCTGCTAATCAAAAAGATAGAAGCCGCAGTTTTATAAGAAATAAAGCCCAATCGCTGTTCGATATAACCATAAATTGAAGTAAGATTCATTCGATAATACAACGGCAGTAAAACCTTGGCGATTAAGATGAACCCGATAGCATTTCCTAAAACAAATTGAAAATATTTAAACTGAATATCGGGCGAACCCACTTGTCCTGGAACAGAAATAAAAGTCACGCCAGACAAGGCTGTTCCAATCATTCCAAAAGCGACCAAATACCACTTTGAATTTTTATTGGCTTTAAAAAACGCGTCGTTTCCCGAGTCTTTTTTGCTGACAACATTTGAAATCAGAATTAAAATTCCAAAGTAAATCACAATAATTAATAAAATTGATAGTGGTTGCATCGTTTTAAGTTTGTTGCAAAGCAACTAAATTTTGTGGAAATAATTGCATTTTTGAAATTTTATTCTCGACTGATTTTTTTAAAAATGAAAGGTTTCTCAAATAAGACCAGCTGAAAGTTTAGAGGAAATTTGACCAATTTGACACTAAAAAATAGAATGTCGAAAATATCGAAAATGTAGAAACTTTCTCCAGAATTTCATAAGAATTTCTAATATAAAAGAAACTACCTTTAAATAAACCACGGGATGTTTCCCTAAAAAAAAATGATATGAAAAATACTTCAACTAAAGAAACAGAAGAAAAAGCGCTACAGGAAAACTGGCCATTGAACGCGGCTTCAAGTCGAGACAACGAAAACTACGATCGCAAGGATGACGACGAGGAAGAAGAAGATGAATCAGGAGATTGGGGAGATGTGGATCCAAATAGCGGACCAGAACCAACAGCTCCAGGAAGTGCTGTGTAACTTTTAGTCATCCAATAAAAAAACAGATTTTAAAGCATAGTGTCGTTAAAATCTGTTTTTTTTTGTAATTGAATTAGATCATTTTCTTTCGAATTTAACTTACATAAGATCTTCAAGTGAGTTTTCTTTGCTCAGCGGATGCGTTTTTTTAATCACTGACATTTCACCATTTAGTTCTAGAACCACAGCCAAAACGTCTTCCATATTTTGCAATCGATATTGTCTGACCTCAGAATAAATTTCTTCTTCCGTGATCAGTTCACGCTCCATACTTTTCGTTAAAAAAACTCCGTTGTAGTATAAAAGCGATGGAGAAGAATTAATCGCTTTTTCCATTAAATGTGATTTTTTTGCAAGGAATGCTAATAAATATTGGAGCACAATGATAACGATCAACGCCAATGATCCTTCTGCGACCGTAGTTTTTAACAACATCATCGATGATAACGTAGAACCTAAGGTTACAGAAACTACAAAATCAAACGCATTTAACTTCGCTAATGTGCGCTTGCCACTAATTCTGATAAAGATAAAAAGTGCCAAAAAAGATATTGTGGCGCATACGGCGACGTGTCCCAGAGATTCCCAGTCTTTGAAAAACAATTTTTCCATATTATTTTGATAACATTTTTAAAATCGTCGCGGTAGCTAAGGCTCCAATTACATAATAACCAACCGTCATCGCTTTGACTTGGGTGTTTTTTGCGACAGGTTCAGCATCAAGACCAATCTGTTCTGGAACTGCAACAGCACCAATTCCGGCTACTAATCCTAACGAAATTGCTTTTCCAAATAATTGATTAGGGCTGTTCCCAATCATGCTATAATAAGCCGCATTACTGATTAAATCTCCAGCTAAAGTCGCTTTATACAACGTCTGTTTGTCGCTAATGTGATTTCCGAAAAAGCCAACTACTTTCTGTAAAGCTTCTTCTCCAACAAGGTCTACTCGTGGCGAATCTACTTTCGATTTTTTAAAAGATTCATGTAACAGATTTAATACGATGGCTCCGCCAAGACCGGCTAAAAAATTTTTAGGACTCATAACTTTACTATTTAGGTTAATACAATTTTAAAGTTCGATTTTTTTAGGACACGATGCGTTATGCTATTTCTGCAATTGTTTATAAGGTTACCTGACTTGTGATTAATTTATCATTTAAATCATCAACCTGCTTATTTGAGTTTTAAACTGATTCTGAAAGTTACCTTGTAAAACCTAAAATACTTATCTTTGTGAACTATGGAATTTAGCTCAAAACTTTTAGAAAAAGCGGTGTATGAAATGTCACAATTGCCAGGCATCGGAAAAAGAACTGCCCTGCGATTGGTAATCCATTTATTAAAGCAACCAAAAGAACAAACAAGTTTTTTATCACAAGCATTGCTTTCAATGCGTGAGGACATAAAATTTTGCCAGAGTTGTCACAACATTTCTGATGTTGCCATTTGTGAAATTTGTTCCAATGAAAAGCGTGACAAAACGCTTATTTGTGTGGTTGAAGATATTCGAGACGTTATGGCGATTGAAAACACCGGACAGTTTCGAGGAATATACCATGTACTTGGAGGTAAAATCTCACCTATTGACGGTGTGGGACCAAGCCAGTTAAACATAGCAAGTCTTGTGTCAAAGGTAAAACTAGGCGGTATTCGCGAGCTTATCTTTGCGCTAAGCTCCACAATGGAGGGTGATACCACTAATTTTTATATTTACAGGCAATTGCAGGACGTTACTATTATTACGTCAACAATTGCGCGGGGAATTTCTGTGGGCGATGAATTAGAATATGCTGACGAAGTTACGCTGGGTCGCAGTATCTTGCACCGTATTCCGTTTGAGAACTCCATGAAAAATAATTAGAAAAATTGTCTTGGTTCTAAATGAAAAACTATATTTGTTCACTAAAATCCAATACATGAATAAGGCTTTATTGATCTTAATACTTTTGGGAGGTATTTTTTTTACCTCGTGCGTGCCGACAAAAGATCTCATCTATCTTCAAAACAAAAATAATTCAGAAGCGCTTCCGTCCATAAATCCAGTTATGGCCAAACCTTATCGTATTCAAACCAATGACGTTTTAAGTATTAAGTTAAAGGCATTAGACCCAAAATTAGTAGAAATGTTTAATGCTGGAGATGCTGGAGCAACGGGAGAAAGCGAGCAGTCGCTTTACTTTAGCGGCTATACTGTTGATGATCATGGAAATATAAGAATGCCCGTTTTGGGAGAGATGAATGTGCTTGGATTTACTATCGAAGAAATTCGCATCAAAATTGAAAGGAAACTTTTAGATGAATATTTTAATAAAGAAGCCAATATTTTTGTTAACGTAAAATTAAGCGGGCTTCGTTACACCGTAAATGGAGAAATTGGCTCACCCGGAAGTAAAGTTTTGTTTCAGGAAAAGGTTAATTTAATGGAGGCAATTGCAAATTCTGGTGATATTAACATAACAGGAAACCGAAAAGATGTTACAATTATCAGGCAATTTCCACATGGTACAGAAATGCATTCAATTGATTTAACAGATATTAATTCCATGAATTCTCCTTATTATTATCTACAGCCAAATGACTATATTTATGTCAAGCCATTAAAGCAAAAATCTTGGGGTACAGGAACCACAGGAATTTCTTCATTGAGTACTATTATCACGCTAATTTCGTTAGTAACCACTACAATTGTTCTGTTAAACAGATAAACTGATATTTATTTATGCTTGATACAAAAGACTTCTCTTTTTTTGAAAACCAAAATAATTTCGATTTCAAAGGCTTTATATTAAAAATTGCGAGCTACTGGAAATGGTTTCTGCTGAGCCTTGCCATCTGCTTTTTCATCGCTTATCAAGTCAATATCAGAAAACAGAAAATTTACAGCATGGAAAACATGATTGCGATTCGTGAGGAAAGCAATCCATTTTTTACTTCAAATACAAGTTTAGTTTTTAATTGGGGTGGTACGTCTGATAAAGTTCAAACAATAATTACCACATTAAAGTCAAGATCACACAATGAGATTGTTGTGGCGAAATTAGATTATTACATTAAATATTTAAAACAAGGCGAATATGAGCTTTTAGATGCTTATGGCGAAACGCCTTTTAAAGTAGTAATTGACAAATCAAAAGGACAATTAGCAGGAATTCCGATAAAAATTAAATTTTTGAATGCCGTAGATTATCAAATTTCAGTTGCATTTGATTCAGAATCAGCAACGCTGGCTAACTATTATGCGAATTCATATAGCCAAATTGCTGTAAACCAAGAGGAAGTTATTAAAAAAGGGAAAGCGGGGCAACAGTTAGAACTGCCTTTTGTAAATTGGAATTTACAGTTAAAACCAGATGCGACAGATTATATTGGCAAAGAATTCTATGTGCGTTTCGACGATTTTAATGGCACGGTAAGCCAGTTTCAGAGTATTAATGTCGAACCAGATATAAAAGCGCCCTCCATCATCCGTCTCAACATGCAGGGTGCCAATAAAGCCCTGATGGTAGATTACTTGAATGCTACTGTCGAGATCTTGCGCAAAAATCAGTTAGACAGTAAAAATCAATTTGCCATAAATACCATTGCATTTATTGACAGTACGCTTGTGGCAATGGAGCAGGTTTTAAAAGGTACAGAAGGGCAACTCAAGGAGTTTAGAAAAGGAAAAAATGTTCTCCAGTTAGAAGAAGGAGGCGAAAAGATTTCGGAAAAATTGTCGACGCTTGATTTAGAAAGAGATGAAATTAATAGAAAAATATCCTATTATAATACGCTACGTTCTTATTTGAACAGTAGTACTGATTATTCAAAACTTCCAGCTCCTGCCGTTGCAGGGATTGAAGATCCAAATATTGTGGGTAACGTTTCAAGGCTAATAGCACTTTCAATACAGCGATCAGAAAAAGCCTATGCCGTTAAAAACGAGCGGTTTTTTAAAGATTTCGATAATGAAATGGAGGCGATTAAAAAGGTGCTTCTCGAAAATATAACCTCTGCTAAAGCTGTTATTCAGAACGATTTGAATTTAGTAAACAGCCGTATTGCGCAAACAGAAGGAACAATCAAACGGCTTCCAGAAGAACAGCAGGATTTGTTAAAAATAACCAGAGCACACGATTTAACCGAAACAATCTTCAATACATTTTTAGAAAAAAGAAACGAGGCAAATATTGTAAAGGCAGCAAATTTATCTGACATTCACTTCATCGACCCAGCGAAAGATACCGGTGGCGGACTCATTGGACCCAAGACTAGCGTCAACTATGTGATGGCATTGTTTCTAGGTCTATTAATACCACTATTTTTTGTTTTTATAATAACTTTTATGGACAACGGCGTTCATAGTAAGGAAGAAATTTCTAAACTGACTCAAATTCCAATTCTGGGCGTTATCGGGAAAAAAAATACCATCAGCAATCTTTCGGTATTTCAAAAGCCAAAATCAGCCTTGGCAGAAGCATTTCGTTCCATTAGATCTTCATTGCAATTTATGTACAAAAAACAGAATCTGGCCGGATCAAAAACGCTGATGCTTACTTCTTCAATAAGTGGTGAGGGAAAAACATTTTGTTCAATTAATATTGCCACAGTTTTCGCGATGAGCGAAAAAAAGACAATTATTGTAGGTTTAGATTTAAGAAAGCCAAAGATTTTTAGCGACTTTAATTTAGAAAACAGTTCTGGTGTTGTCAATTATCTGATTGGGCAAAAATCAGTCGAAGAAATTATTCAAAAAACAGAAATTCCTTATTTAGATGTAATCACTTCAGGACCCATCCCTCCAAATCCTGCTGAATTGCTCATAGGTGATTCCATGAAAGAATTGTTGAATGATTTGAAGAATCGATACGATTATATAATTTTAGATACGCCACCCGTGGGATTGGTTTCGGATGCACTAGAACTGGCGCCTTTTTGTGACGTTATCTTGTATGTTGTTCGCCAAAATGTTACTAAAAAAGGAATGTTGCATCTTGTGAACGATAAACATAAACGAGGCGAGCTTTCTAATATTAGTATCATATTTAATGGTTTTGAAAGCAGTGCGCGATATGGTTATGGCTACGGTTACGGTTATGGAGATTACAGTAACGGCTATCACGAAGAGGATGTGAAAAAACCTGCAATTAAAAGAATATCGCAACGATGGTTGAAAAAATAGAAGATAAAATTACTGGTGAGCAACAACCGTGGTTATACGAAATCTCGCCAAGAGGAAAGGCATTGTCGTTCAATTTTGATGAGATTTGGCGCTATCGCGATTTACTTTTTCTATTTGTAAAACGAGACATCGTTACTTATTATAAACAAACTGTCTTGGGGCCATTGTGGTTTTTAATTCAGCCTCTAATTACTTCTGTGGTGCAGTTTTTTATTTTTAACCAAATTGCTCAGATTGAATCTGACGGAATTAATTATTTTCTTTTTGCCTTGGCAGGAAATACGCTTTGGTTTTACTTTGCCGATTGCTTTAAAACAACATCAGATACCTTTAAATCCAATCAAAATATTTTTGGTAAAGTCTATTTTCCAAGGGTAATTGTGCCAATGTCAGTCACTGTATCGAACTTACTCAAATTTGGAATTCAGTTTTTGTTTTTTCTTTGTATGATTGGGTATTTTATCTATTTAGGGAAAGCGCCTTTTCCAAGTTGGGAAGTCGTTTTTACTCCCATTTTATTACTCATGATGGCATTAATTTCGCTAGGTTTTGGAATGATTATTTCTTCGATGACCACTAAATACCGGGATCTATCATTTCTTGTAGGGTTTGGTATTCAGCTTTATATGTACTTAACACCGGTGGTTTATCCAACGTCATTGGTTGTAAAAAAACTGAAACCTTATGGTTATGAAAACTTGGTTTATTTGAATCCGCTCACCAGCATCTTTGAATTTTTTAAATATGCATTTTTGGGAAATGGCGAGGTCACTACCTTCGGGCTGATATACTCGTTTGTCTTTTCTATTTTAATTTTTCTTTTCGGCCTAATTATATTTAATAAAACTGAAAAGAACTTTATCGATACGGTTTAAGCTCTTTAACTTTCGTAAAAAAGGGGTGTGAATTATATATAAAAATGGTAGCATATTATAAGGATGATATTGTTAAAATAGTTACTTTTGGCAAAAATTCGCACCAAATAGTTTTTAAATGACAAAGCCAAAGAATAAGAAAATATTAATTACAGGAGGAGCTGGCTTTATTGGGTCAAACCTTTGCGAGTATTTTCTTTTCAACGGATATTACGTAGTCTGTTTGGACAATTTTTCTACAGGACATCGGCATAATATCGCCCCTTTTTTAGAACACCCAAATTTTACTTTGATTGAAGGCGACATCCGAAATTTGGATGATTGCCACAAAGCTGTTTTTGGAGTAGATTATGTCCTGCACCAAGCGGCCCTGGGTTCTGTTCCAAGATCAATTAATGATCCAATTACCAGCAATGATGTCAATGTTTCTGGATTTTTAAATATGCTAGTTGCTTCTAGAGATGCTTCGATAAAACGTGTTGTTTACGCGGCAAGTTCATCGACTTACGGAGATTCTGAGTCACTTCCAAAACAGGAAGATATTATTGGAAAACCGCTTTCTCCTTACGCCATTACCAAATATGTAAACGAGTTGTATGCGGCTATTTTTAGCTCTACGTATGGTTTAGAGACCATTGGACTCCGCTACTTCAATGTTTTTGGTAGAAAACAAGACCCAAATGGAGCCTACGCCGCCGTAATCCCAAAATTCGTAAAACAACTGATGAATCACGAAAGCCCGATCATCAATGGCGATGGGAACTATTCACGAGATTTTACTTATATTGATAACGTAATCCAGATGAATGAATTGGCCATGACAACGACCAATTTAGAAGCAATAAATACAATTTATAACACCGCATTTGGTGATCGAAACACCTTAAATAATCTGGTAGATTACTTAAAAATATATCTGTCAGAATATGACGAAACTATAAAAACGATTCCAGTTATTTACGGAAGTGAACGTGCAGGCGATATCCCACACTCCCTTGCAAGCATTGAAAAAGCAAAAAAACTGCTACAGTACAACCCGCAATTTTCGCTAAAAGACGGATTAAAGGAAGCGATCGATTGGTATTGGAAAAATTTAAAATAAATTAGTGCTCTAAATTTTTCTGAGTTAAGATTAAAACAATTAAGATGAAAATCAAAAAAATATGCTGTATTGGCGCAGGCTACGTTGGAGGACCAACGATGTCGGTCATTGCACAAAAGTGTCCTGAAATTCAAGTTACAGTGGTTGATTTAAATGAGGCAAGAATCGCTTCATGGAACGATGCCGATGTTAAAAACATACCAATATATGAACCAGGTCTTTCTGAAGTAGTATCAGAGGCGCGCAACAGAAATCTGTTTTTCTCTTCTAATGTGGAAAAAGCCATTGATGAGGCAGATATGATATTTATATCAGTAAATACGCCGACCAAAACATATGGTGCTGGAAAAGGAATGGCGGCAGATTTGAAATACATTGAGCTTTGCGCAAGGCAAATCGCGAGAGTTTCAAAATCAGATAAAATTGTTGTCGAAAAATCTACTCTTCCGGTACGAACAGCTGAAGCTATAAAAAGTATTTTAGACAACACAGGAAACGGAGTTCGATTTCAAATTTTATCCAACCCAGAGTTTTTGGCAGAAGGCACTGCTGTGGCAGATTTATTACATCCAGATCGTATTTTAATTGGTGGCGACACAACTGAGGAAGGCCAGAAAGCAATTGATGCGTTAGTTGAAATTTATGCCAATTGGGTTCCAAAAGACAAGATATTAACTACCAATCTTTGGTCTTCAGAGTTATCAAAATTAACGGCAAATGCTTTTTTGGCACAGCGCGTTTCTTCTATTAATGCCTTGTCTGAACTGTGTGAAAAAACTGGCGCTGATGTGAGTGAAGTCGCAAAGGCGATTGGGATGGACAGTCGTATTGGCTCAAAATTCTTGAAAGCATCTGTCGGTTTCGGAGGATCTTGCTTTCAAAAAGACATTCTGAATTTGGTATATATCGCAAAAGCGTATGGGTTGCATCAAGTAGCTGACTATTGGGAGCAAGTCATTATTATGAACGACCATCAAAAGAAGAGGTTTGCTGATAAAATTGTTTCCACACTTTACAACACCGTTTCTGGAAAAAAGATTGCTTTTTTAGGCTGGGCGTTTAAGAAAGACACTAATGATACCCGAGAATCTGCCGCAATTTACGTAGCGGACGACTTAATTAATGAGCAAGCTTCCATTTGTGTATTTGATCCTAAAGTTTCAGAAACGCAAATTTTATCCGATTTGAATTATTTAAATTCCAGAAATCCAGACGAAAACAGAAAGAGTATTTCGGTATTAGATAACCCTTATGATGCTTGTAAAGATTCGCATGCTATTGCCATTTTGACGGAGTGGGATGAGTTTAAAAACTACGATTGGGAAAAAATTTACAACCAGATGCAGAAACCAGCATTTGTCTTTGACGGCAGAAATATCTTAGATGGAAAAAAACTGACTGAGATTGGCTTTATTTACAAAGGAATTGGCTCATAATCGTTTACATACATTAAACATACATTAATTAGGCCTTAAATGTGCTTTGTGTATAGAAATGCCTGATTATATTTAAAATAGTATATTTAACAATAAAAGCTTTCGTATCTTCGATAATTGTAAATTTGATGCGGACAATTGCTTTTAAAAATAAAAACATGGTGATGAAAAAAATATTGATTACTGGAGGTGCTGGATTTATTGGTTCGCACGTTGTTAGGAGATTTGTGAAAAATTATCCGAACTATGAAGTCTTTAATTTAGATGCGCTTACTTATGCCGGGAATTTGGAAAATATTTCTGATATTGAAAAAGAGCCGAACTATACATTTATTAAGGGGGATATCGTAAACGCTGATTTTATAGACGAATTATTTGCCAAGCATAAATTTGACGGTGTGTTACATCTGGCTGCAGAGTCGCATGTGGACCGTTCTATTACTGATCCTTTGGCATTTGTGAAGACAAACGTTTTTGGGACTATGAATCTTTTGAACGCGTTTAAAGAAACTTGGAAAGGCAATTTTGAAGGGAAACGCTTTTATCATATCAGTACTGATGAGGTTTATGGAAGCCTTGGAGCCACTGGATTGTTTACAGAAACGACAGCTTATGATCCAAATTCACCTTATTCTGCGTCTAAAGCAAGTTCAGACCATTTCGTTCGCGCCTATGGCGAAACTTACGGAATGCCGTATGTTTTGACTAATTGTTCCAATAATTACGGCCCAAATCACTTTCCTGAGAAATTGATTCCGCTTTTTATCAATAATATTATTACGAATAAAGCCTTGCCAGTTTATGGCGACGGAAATTATACGAGAGATTGGCTTTTTGTTGAAGATCACGCCGTGGCAATCGACTTGGTGTTTCACGACGGGAACAATCATGAGACCTACAATATTGGAGGCTTTAACGAATGGAAAAACATTGACTTGGTAAAGCTGCTATGTCAAATTATGGACTCAAAATTAGGCAGGCAGGCAGGGACTTCCGAAAAATTGATCACTTATGTGAAAGATCGTCCGGGTCATGATTTGCGTTATGCCATCGATGCTTCAAAAATAAATAAAGAACTGGGGTGGAAGCCTTCGGTTACTTTTGAGCAAGGACTTGAAAGAACCATTGACTGGTATTTGTCTAATGAAGAATGGTTGAAAAACGTTACTTCTGGACAATACGCCAACTATTATGATACACAGTATAATTAATATTAAATTAAAAACATCCCCCAAAAAATAATAATGACAGCAGTATGGATTCCATAAAAATAGCAGTGATTGGTCTGGGGTATGTTGGATTACCATTGGCAAGGCTATTTGCAACAGCCTATCCGGTAATTGGTTTTGACGTCAATCCAGACCGGATTGACAATTTAAAAAAAGGCATTGATTTAACGCTTGAACTGGACGAAAAAACATTAAAATCAGTATTGTCCAATACTCCAGAAATGGAAAATGGATTGTTTTGCACTGATTCTATCGAAGATATTGCCGGTTGTAATTATTACATTGTTACGGTACCTACGCCGGTTGACGAGCAAAACACGCCCGATTTGACACCGCTCTACAAAGCGAGCAAAACAGTTGGCAAGGTTTTAAAAAAAGGTGATATTGTCATTTACGAATCTACCGTTTATCCGGGCGCAACAGAGGAAGAATGTATCCCAATGCTGGAAAAACATTCGGGATTGGTTTTTAATGAAGACTTTTTTGCAGGCTACTCGCCAGAACGAATTAATCCTGGAGATAAGGAGCATACTGTCGAAAAAATATTAAAAGTAACCGCTGGTTCCACCCCCGAAGTAGGGAGAAAAGTGGACGACTTGTATAAATCAGTTATTAAGGCTGGTACGCATTTGGCTCCGAGTATTAAGGTTGCAGAGGCAGCGAAAGTTATTGAAAATTCGCAAAGGGACATTAACATTGCCTTTGTCAACGAATTGTCAAAGATTTTTAATCTGTTGGAAATTGATACGCAGGCTGTTTTAGAAGCGGCAGGAACAAAGTGGAATTTTCTTCCGTTTCGTCCAGGTTTGGTTGGCGGACATTGTATTGGTGTTGACCCTTATTATTTGGCTCAAAAAGCCCAAAAGATGGGTTATCATCCCGAAATTATCTTGGCAGGTCGAAAATTAAACGATAGCATGGGTGAGTATGTGGCTTCTCAGGTGGTTAAATTGATGATCAAAAATGATATTTTGGTTAATGGTTCGTCCCTGTTAATGTTGGGAATTACGTTTAAGGAAAATTGTCCTGACGTTAGAAATACTAAAATTGTTGATGTAGTTGCAGCCTTAAGAGAATATGGAATTGAGGTTACTATTTATGACCCCTGGGCTAATCCAGATGAAGTTATGCACGAATATCAATTAGTTACAACTAAACAACTACCTTTACAACAATTTGACGCTGTGGTTTTGGGAGTGGCGCATGATCCATTTTTAGATTTGGATTACAACGCCTTAAGAAATGAACATAGTATATTGTATGATGTAAAAGGTGTTTTGTCTATAGCAGTTGATGGTAAGCTGTGATTTGATAATAAATAATAAAATATATAGGTACGCATGAATGTAGAAAAAACGCCGATTGAAGATTTGCTGGTCATTACCCCTAAGTCATTTGAAGATGACCGCGGTTATTTTTTTGAATCCTATAGCGAGGCTTCTTTTGCTAAGCACGGAATCGATTTAAAATTTATCCAAGATAACCAATCTTTTTCAAAACAGGGTGTTATCAGAGGATTGCATCTTCAGGCTGCACCTTATGCACAGACAAAATTAGTGCGCGTACTTCAAGGAGAAATTCTGGATGTGGCTGTTGATATCCGTAACGATTCTAAAACATATGGGCAACATTTTAGTATTGTGCTGTCTTCAGAAAATAAAAAACAGTTGCTCGTTCCTAAGGGTTTTGCACACGGGTTTTCCGTTTTAAGTGAAACGGCAATGGTTTCTTATAAAGTAGATGAGGTTTACAATAAAGAAAGCGAAAGAGGCATCCGTTATGATGACCCGACTTTAGCGATTGATTGGAAATTGAAAATTTCTGATGTAATTGTTTCTGAAAAAGATGTTATTTTGGGGACGATAAATGATTTAGATTAATGCGTATGAAAAAGATACTTGTCACTGGGTCTAACGGACAATTAGGCAGCGAAATAAAGGCGCTTTCTGATGGTTTTCTAAATTTTGATTTTGTCTTTTCTGACCGATCACAATTGTCATTGGAAAGCCCTGAAACAATTGTAGATTTTTTAGATGCAATCCAACCGGATTGCATTGTCAATTGTGCTGCTTACACCGCTGTTGACAAGGCAGAAAGCGAACCAGAATTAGCTGATTTGATCAATCACAAGGCAGTTGGTGAAATGGCAAAATGGAGTTCCGCTAACAACGCAAAATTAATTCATGTTTCTACAGATTATGTTTTCGATGGAACATCTGCCGCAGCTTTGCAAGAAGATAGCGCCACGAATCCGCAGAATGAATATGGGAAGTCAAAACTAAGAGGGGAACAAGCCGCATTGCGCGAAAACCCAGATGCAATTATCATTAGAACTTCATGGGTTTATTCGGAATTTGGGAACAACTTCGTGAAAACCATGATGCGATTGATGAATGAAAGGGATACTTTAAATGTAGTAAATGACCAAATTGGAAGTCCAACGTATGCCAAGGATTTAGCAGAGGCTATTTTAGTTATCATCAATAACGAAAAATGGCAAGGCGGCATTTATAATTTTTCAAACGAAGGTGAAATCAGTTGGTTTGACTTTGCTATAGCCATTAAAGAAATTGCTGGATTAAATTGTGAAGTAAGTGGAATCCCGTCTTCACAATTTCCAACGCCTGCAAAAAGACCCGCTTATTCCTTATTAGATAAGTCAAAAATAAAAGAAACTTTTGGGGTTGTTGTTCCTGAATACAGGGACAGTCTTAAAAAGTGTATTGAAAAAATTACAAAATAAAATAGACTTATAAATCTTAAAATTTAAAAGCATGAAAGGAATTATTTTAGCAGGAGGTTCGGGAACCAGATTGTATCCTTTGACAAAATCTGTTTCAAAGCAAATGATGGCTATCTATGATAAGCCAATGATTTATTACCCACTATCTGTACTGATGCTGGCTGGAATAAATGAAATTCTGATCATTTCAACGCCTCATGACCTGCCTAATTTCAGAAACCTTTTAGGCGATGGAAGTGATTTGGGAATTCGATTGGAATACGCTGAACAGCCTAGTCCTGACGGATTAGCACAGGCCTTTATCATTGGCGAAGAATTTATTGGTTCTGACAGCGCCTGTCTGATTCTTGGCGATAATATTTTCCACGGGCATGGATTGACAGAATTGTTAAGAACAGCAGTTAAAAATGTAGAAATTGAAAATAAGGCGACTGTTTTTGGCTATTATGTTCAAGACCCAGAACGTTATGGTGTAGCTGAATTTGATAAATCAGGAACTGTTATTTCTATCGAAGAAAAACCGGCAGCCCCAAAAAGTAATTACGCGGTCGTTGGACTTTATTTTTACCCAAATTCAGTAGTGGAAGTTGCTAAAAAAATAAAACCTAGTGACAGAGGGGAACTTGAAATTACCACGGTTAACCAAGAATATTTAGCAGATAAAAGCTTAAAAGTGGAATTAATGGGTCGTGGTTATGCTTGGCTTGACACAGGAACACACGAATCCTTATTGGAAGCTTCAAATTTTATCCAAACTATTGAAAAACGACAAGGATTAAAAGTGGCTTGTCTAGAAGAAATTGCTTACGAAATGGGCTATATTTCAAAAGAGAAAGTATTGGAACTGGCAACGCCATTGAGTAAAAATGAATACGGACAATATTTATTGCGATTAATCCAACGTAAATAGTGAACGTGGAAACACCACATATCATTCAATTGCCATTGATTCCTGATGAGCGCGGGAACCTCTCTTTTTTTGAGTTTCCCGCACAAATTCCTTTTGCCATAAAAAGAACCTATTGGATACACGATATTCCGGGTGGTGAGAATAAAGGTCACGCCTTTTGGAATCAAAATGAGTTTATTGTTGCATTATCTGGTAGTTTTGAGATTTTAGTAAATAATGGTGCAACAGAATCAATTTTCTCTTTGAATCGTCCAAATATTGGGGTTTTTGTCCCAAAAAAGCATTGGCGGAAGGTACAAAATATTTCAACTAATGCAGTTGTTTTGGCAGTCAGTGACGCAACATTTGATGCTAATGACTACCTTAGAGATTTTGAAAAATTTCAAAAAGAGATTCGTCATGTTTAATGTGGAAGATTGCCATAAAACATTACTTCCTACCGTCAAAAGTGCGGAAGGAAATTTGACGGCCCTTGAAAACAGCATTCATCTTCCTTTTGATGTTCGAAGGCTGTACTACTTGTTTGATGTGCCCTTTGGGTCGCGCAGGGGAGGGCATGCCCATAAAAACCTGCAACAGTATCTGATTGCGGTAAGCGGTTCCTTTACGGTGACTCTTGATGACGGCTCAACCCAAAAAGATGTTTTTATGAACAATCCTTCTGAAGCCTTGTATTTGCAACCTGGGATTTGGAGGGAAATTCACAACTTCTCCAGCGGAAGCATCTGTTTAGTTTTGGCCTCCGCCGAATTTTTAGAAGCGGATTACATTCGGGATTATTCTTCATTTTTATCATATCGCCAATTATGATTTCCGTTGAAATGTATCAAAGCGAGAAAGCTCCGGAATGGGACGAATTTGTTTCCCAAAGTAAAAATGGTTCCTTTTTGTTTTTTAGAAAATATATGGACTACCATCAAACCCGCTTTAAAGATGCTTCTTTATTATTTAGAAATCAAAAAAAAATTATTGCGGTATTACCTGCAAACGTAGTAGAAACTATCGTGTATTCGCATCAAGGACTGACTTTTGGGTCATTGTTATTGTCTAAAAAGATACAAGCGTCACAAGTTTTGGAAATAGTTGATTTGATGAAAAATCATTATTCCGGTTTGGGTTACACTCAGCTTTATTACAAAAAAATTCCAGCTTATTTTTCCATTTATCCTGCAGAGGAAGATTTGTATGCTTTGTTCCGCTCCGATGTGCAATTGTATCGCCGGGATTTGTCGTCGGTTATCGATTTAAGTTCCGCTTTGCCGTTTTCGGAAACCAAAAGGCAAAATGTGGCAAAATGTTTGGCTGAGAATTTTGAAATAAAAGAAATTACTGCCTTAGAAGATTATTGGGAAATACTAGAATTGGCTTTGGAAAAATTTGATGCAAAACCAGTACATAGTTTATCAGAAATAAAATATCTTCGTGACTTATTTGCAGAGAACATTCGGTTTTTTGGAGTTTATAAAAAAGATTCTCTTCTTGCAGGAACAGTTATTTATGATTTTGGTACCGTAGCGCACACGCAATACATGGCCACAAACGACGAAGGCAGAAAGGCGGGAGCTTTGGATTTTTTAATCCATCATTTGGTTACTGAGGTGTTTTCTTCTAGACGTTTTTTTAGTTTTGGAATATCTACAAATAATGAAGGAAAGGTCTTAAATGATGGGCTTTTGCTTCAAAAAGAAATGTTTGGCGCAAGAGCTATCGTTTTAGATCATTATAAGTTGGATTTAATTGGCAAAAGTAGATGATAAAATTTTTGGATCTTCAACAAATTAACTTGGTACACCAAGAAGAAATCGAACAAAAACTGCTCGAGGTGTTTCGAAGTGGGCATTATTTAAAAGGTGCCGAAACCGAAGCTTTTGAAAAAAATCTTTCCAGCTATATCGGAGCTCCTTTCTGCATTGGCGTGGCGAATGGTTATGACGCCTTGCGATTGATTTTTCGCGCGTATATCGAATTGGGAGTTATGAAAGCAGGTGACGAGGTAATTGTTCCTGCGCATACTTTTATTGCATCAATTTTAGCAATTACTGAAAATAATCTGGTTCCTGTTTTGGTGGAGCCCGATGCCGAAACTTTCAACATTAATATCGATTTAATCGAAGATCATATCACCGAAAAGACCAAGGCTATTATGCTCGTGCATCTGTACGGAAGAGCCGTTTTTTCGGATAAAATTACTGAATTAAAAGAAAAATATTCGCTTAAGATCATTGAAGATAATGCCCAGGCAATTGGAGCGATGATTCACGGGAAAAAAACAGGTAATTTGGGTGATGCAGCTGGATTTAGTTTTTATCCGGGAAAAAATTTGGGCGCTTTAGGCGATGCTGGTGCTGTTTGTTGTCAAGATGAAATTTTGGCTAAAACGATCAGAACAATCGCGAATTACGGTTCTGAAAAAAAATACATCAACAGCTTTAAAGGGCTCAATAGCAGGATTGACGAGCTGCAAGCAGCGGTTATAAATATAAAATTGAAGTATCTCGATGCAGAAAATGACGCTCGTCGAAAAATTGCCGAAAATTATTGTAGGGAAATTAAAAATCCCGACGTACTTTTGCCAACGCTACCTCAAAATGCTGAGGAACACGTTTGGCATCTGTTCGTTGTGAGAAGCAGAAGACGAAACGAGCTTCAGCGTTTATTAATGAAACAAGGAATTGAGACTTTGATTCATTATCCCATACCTCCCCACAAACAGAATGCTTATCAAGAATTGGCTCATTTACGACTGCCAATTACGGAAATGCTGGCTGATGAGGTTTTAAGTTTGCCGATGAAAGATTTATGCAGAAATTTGATCACAACGATTGTAAGCAACGCTTAAAATTATAAAATATTATTTAATATGAAGAAAAATTTAGTTGTATTTGGGACACGTCCGGAGGCCATTAAAATGGCTCCACTTGTTTTAGAGTTTAAAAAGAATCCAAATTTTATAACTAAAGTTTGTGTGACTGCGCAGCACAGAGAAATGTTAGATCAGGTACTGGATTTCTTTTCAATCGTCCCAGACTATGACCTTGATTTGATGAAGCCAGACCAAAATTTATATTCTCTAACTGCTGATATTATTACTGGAATGAAGCCTGTCTTAGAAGATTTTAAGCCAGACTTCATATATGTTCACGGTGACACCACCACCACAATGGCCGCAAGTATAGCAGGTTTCTATTCTGGGGCAAAAGTATGCCATGTTGAAGCAGGTTTAAGAACGCATAACAAGCTGTCGCCATTTCCAGAAGAAATTAACCGTCAGGTTACGGGTAGATTAGCTGATTTTCATTTTGCACCGACAATGAAATCTAGAGAAAATCTTTTATTGGAGAATGTAAATGACAATAGTATTATCGTTACAGGAAATACCGTGATTGATGCGCTGTTGCAAAGCTCAAAAATCATTCATACTATCGATAATAAAGAAATAGAAACATTAAAGCAAATCATAAACGACGATAAGAAGGTAATACTTGTAACTGGACACAGACGTGAAAATCACGGACAAGGATTTATTAATATCTGCAAGGCTTTAAAAGAAATTGCTCTCAATAATTTAGACACTCAGATTATTTATCCTGTCCATTTAAATCCAAATGTTAAAAAGCCGGTGTATGAGATTCTTTCAAATTTAGATAACATAAAATTGATCGAACCCCTTTCTTATCCAGCGTTTGTTTGGTTAATGAACAAAAGTTTTTTGATTATTACTGATTCAGGAGGGGTTCAAGAAGAAGCACCAAGTTTAGGTAAGCCCGTTTTAGTTATGCGCGATACTACAGAACGTCCAGAAGCGGTTGATGCTGGTACAGTTATTCTTGTTGGGACAAATATTACAAAAATTGTTGAAGAAGCAAATAGTTTGTTGAATAATTCTGAAAGGTATAATTCTATGAGTGCTCTACATAATCCTTATGGAGATGGTAAGGCATGTGAAAGAATTTCTATGTTTATCCAGTCATTAGATAATTAAATGAATTTTAGACATAAGATTAATGAAAAGTTATCATCAGATCTAAATAAAAAAATTTTTAGTCAAAGTTTCTGGATCCTTTTGGGAACTATTATTTCAAAATTTATTCTGTTAATTGCAACCATCTTAATGACGCGTTATTTGGGAAAAGAAGAATATGGCCAATTCGGAATTATAAAGTCTACAATTTTGACGTTTGCAATGTTTGCAGGATTAGAATTGGGAATGACGGCTACAAAGTACATATCACAATATCGATTTACAAACCAAATTAAAGTTGAAAAGATTGTTGGCGTATCAAATCTTTTTGCAATAATAATCAGTTTAGTAGTATCGACTTTAGTTTTTCTATTTTCAAAAGAAATAGCTGTACAAATAAATGCGCCAAGGTTATTCATAGAAATTAGAATTAGTTCTTTTATATTATTTTTCTCTTCTTTAAACGGGATACAAAATGGAATTTTAGCCGGAATAGAAAAGTTTAAAGAGTTATCAATCAATAGTGCTGTAGCAGGAATATTGTCATCGATCGGATTGGTAATTGCATCAAAATTTTTTGGGTTAGATGCAGTAGTTATTGCTTTCGGTTGTAATTTTGTGGTACTGTTCGTTTTAAATTTTGTAACTTTAAAAAAGTATTTTTATTCAGATTTTAAAATAAAAATTTTAAGCAAAGCTAATTTTGAAGAAATTGAAGTTCTATGGAAATTTAGTTTGCCGGCAATATTAGCAGGCTTAATGGTTGGGCCCGTTACTTGGTATTGCAATTATTTGTTAGTAAATCAGCCCAGTGGATATGGTCAAATGGCAAATTTTGATATAGCAAATCAGTGGCGTAATACAATTTTGTTCATTCCGGCCGCTCTATCGCAAATAGCATTACCAATGTTAGCAGCGAATGTTGAAAATAAGCAGGAATTTAGAACTATTTTTAATAAGAATTTGAAAATAAATATTATAATTGGATTTTCATTGGTATTACTTTGCATTATGATTTCACCTCTGATTTTATACTTCTATGGAGATAATTATAGTGATGCACTTCTGCCTTTAATTATTATGTTTGTTACAACAGGTTTTATAACAGTAAATAATGTAATTGGACAAGCAATTGCCAGTCAAGGGAAGATGTGGTTAGGTTTTTATGTAAACTTGGTATGGGCTATTATTTTAATGATCACCTGCTATCTACTAGTTGTACATTTTAAGTTAGGCGCCATTGGAATTTGTTTAGCATATTTAATTAGTTACATATTTCACACAATTACTCAATTTATATACATTAAAAGATTTATTTAAAAAATATGATACTTTTTTTATCGCAATACCCTCATACTGAAGAACAATTTAGAGATGGATTTTACCAAAGGGTTATAAATATAGATAATTTTTTTAAAGAAGAGGAAAGAGTGTATTTAGATGTACAATTAATTCGCAACTTCAAAAAGACTGTATATAGGAAAGAGAACAGAATTGTATATTCTTGCAATCTAATTTTAAATTTCTATTTAATTTTAAAGTTATTTAACAAAGCTTCCATAATCTACATCCAATCTTTGCATAATGTCTTTTATAATTTTTTTTTTATAAGAATGATGAGAAAAAAATATGTGTTAGACTTACATGGTGTTGTGCCAGAGGAGCTCGAAATGCAAAATCAAGTTATTAAATCAAAAATTTATAACTTAATGGAACGTATGATTCATAATAGAATTGATATATGTATAGCTGTAACAAAAAAATTGGCTCACCATTATACTATAAAATATCCATTATCAAAAACTAAGTATATTATCTACTCAATCCTACCAAATAACATTGAAAATACTCCAATCGATATACTTGAGTTGTCAGAAAACAAAAAATTAAATGTTATTTATAGTGGAAACACACAACCTTGGCAGAATATCGATTTAATGTTGAGAAAAATCAAAGAAACTAATTCAGATAAAATTATATATACAATCTTAACAGGCGAATTGAAAAAAATGAATGATTTGCTTTTAACTTATAATTTACAGCATAGAGAAAATATAAAAGTTTTTTCGGTAGAACCGTCGGAACTTAGTTCCTTTTATAAGGAATGTAGTTATGGTTTTATATTGAGAGATGATGTGATTATCAATAATGTCGCGTGTCCTACGAAATTAATTGAATACCTTAACTATGGTATTATACCAATAGTTTTATCTGATAATATAGGTGACTTCAAAGAATTGGGTTATGAATCAATTGATATAAATGATTTTAATGGTAATTTACCGAATAGAAAAAGTTCTATTAATAGGAATATAATTGGAAGAATGATTGTTGAGAATAACATAGATTTAAAAAGTGTAATTTATTCTATCCTTATACGCTAATGATTTTATACACTTTACTATACTTGATTAGTATTATTGTTTCAGTATTTAGAAATAAAAGGAATATAAAATTTATTTCGGCAATAATCATTGTATTATTAGCTGTTTTTGCTGGCACACGTAATGAAGGGTTGGATAATGATTATAGGGAATATGTCAGATTATTTAGTTTGAGTGTTAGTGAAGGGTATCAACAAGGTTATGAGATAATTTTTTACATTTTACCAAAATTATTTTTTACTCTTTCCTCAGATAGTTTTGTGGAATTAACATTTATAAGTTTTGCTTTCATAGGTGTGTCTGCCAAAGTTATTGCTATTAAACAGGTCAGCATAAACTTTGTTTTAAGCATACTAATTTACATAGGTATTTTTTATTTAGGCCACGAATTTACGACTATTAGAGCAGGTGTTGCGTCTGGTATTTTTCTCCTCATGTTACAAGACGTTGTGAAGAATAACAGAAAAGCTTATTTTGTTAAGGTAGCCATCGCTTTAGTTTTTCATTATTCTAGTTTATTATTTATACCAATTTGGTTTATATTGCGAAGTAAGCTTAACATAAAATATTATTATTTAATTTTACTAATATCTTTTGTTGTTGTATATATTAATTTTAATGTTTTATCACTTCTAAATTTAGAATATTTAATTCCTAAAGTAAAAGTATATACCGAAATAGAAGATGAGCTAGAACTTAATCCTTTTAATTTTAAGATGTTAATTTCATTCTTGTACCTTCTTATTTTTATGTTTTTTTATAAAAAGGGAAAAAATGACGAATGGTTTGTTTTATTACTTAAATTACACATAATCTCATTAACTGTTTTTTATCTATTAGCTCAAGCAAGTATGGCCTTTTCGCTTAGGTCTTTTGAATTATTATCTATAATTCAGATCCTACTATTGCCTTATCTGATAAATTTCGCACCCACTAAATTAAAAACATTAGGTTATCTTCTGATTTTCAGTACCTCATTTTTAAATTTTTACTATATTTTATATGTATCTAATAATATTAAAGAATATTCCTCATGGCTATTTTAAATAATATAGTTTTTTGTATAGTAACATATAAAGAACATTATAAAAGTTGTGATTCTTATACAAGTTTAATCAATTCTTATAAATTCTTTAATTATGGTCTCAATTTAAATATTTTTGTGTATGATAATACACCTGATAATAAACCACAATTTCTTGAAGAGCTAAGTGATAATATTTTTTTGAAGTATGCTAGTGATGGAAAAAATATGGGTTTGGCGTACGCGTATAACTATTTTGGAAAGCTAGCTAAGGCTAACAATTTTGATCAAATAGTGTTACTGGACCAAGACACGACTTTACCCGACACGTTTTATAAGTCTTATATGGATATGGATAACCATCATGGTATTGCCTGTCCTCGAGTCGTAGCTAATAATAATTTAATGTCTCCCTCAAAATATATTAATTTCAGATCCTATTTATTAGATCTGGATATAGATCAAACTGAATTAAATCTTAATAAAATAAGCTTTATAAACTCTGGAATGATGATTGATGTTAAATTATTCGATAGAATAGGGGGGTACAATCAAAATCTATTTTTGGATTTTTGTGACCATGATTTTATTATTAAAGCGTCCAGTAAAATAAATAAGGTGGGAATAATTGACTGTACTTTAAATCAAGACTTTTCTGCAACATCAAATTCAAAGGAACAAGCGCTATTCAGATACAAATTTTTTATAAGAGATCTTGTCATTTTTTATAAAGAAAAGTGTAAAGTGAAAATTTTCTTTAATGTAGATTTACCTAGGCTTTTAAAACTAACCTATCAGTATAAGTCATTGCAATTCTTTCAAATTAGAATATTAAGGTTTGTAAAAAAAGTTGATATTTAGTTTTTCAAAATTTTGCAGGCTCGTATTTCCTGAAAATTTAGAATTTTCAATATCACTTTTATCTTTATAATATTGCGTAACTAAAGGTAATCCACCTTTAGTTTTGGTGGATATAAATTTATTATTAGAAAACTCTCCTAAGCCTTTAGCTGAATTTATTGTAATAGCATTTTTATTAAAGTTTTTAAAAGTATTACCTATAAAATTAATATTTTTTGTTTCACCAAAAAAGCCTAAACCGTTTGGATTGGCAAATCCATCAAACGTACAATTTAAAAAATTAATTTGGGATGCCCCGCCGTCCGTGACTAAATTGTGATGCGTATTGATTATATTTTGTGCTGTTACATTTTCTGCACTTATTCCATATGCTTTTCTAAAATCGAAAAGCATAAAAGAATTAGTTACTTTCAAGTTTTTTAAATAAATGATATTAACTTTGCTGGAAAAATTCTTAAAATCTTCATTTCCAATTACTGTTATAACGCAGTTTGTATTTTTGAATATACAGTTTTCTACTTTAAAATTCTTGTAAGAATAATTATTTTCTTTTCTAGAAGCCCTAATATTAAAAACAATTGCTCCGATACCACCAATATTTTCAAAAGAACAATCTTTAATCATTCCATTTCTTGAGACATTCGTAGGATCGTCAGATTCAATATCAATTGCTCCTGGCATGTCTTCTCTTGTAATATTTTCAAAAACACATTTATCTATCAAGAAATCATCTGCGTAATAAATAGAGATACCTTGTCGATTATCTTTATTAATGCCATCAAATTTACAATTGATAATTTGTATGTTTTTATTATAAGCATTACGATTTTTTGAAAAATCAGTTCCTCCATTTATAGCAATAGCATCGCCTAAAAATCCAATAAAATTACAATTTTCAACTAAAAAATTACTAACCCCATGAGCTGAAATTTGATGTAATAGTTCGTCAAATCCATGTTTATTGACTTCAGAGAAAAACGTTAGTCCGTAAATATGAATATTCTTAATACTTTCAGAGTCTTTCTTTTGATTACTTACTCCTGCATCAAAAAGAAAACATCCATCAGCTCCAAGTTTTGTAGCAAAAGTATTAAATTGGCTTTGTTTTAGTATTTTTCTATCCTTTGGCAATAATTGTTTAATTGTAGCATCTTGCCCTTTTATCGTTATGTTGGAATATTTTTTACCAACAAAAGAAACTGATTTGATGCCATACGTTCCTTTCGGAATAGTCAAAACACCTCCACCTGATTCAGCCAGATCATCAATCGCTTTTTGAAATATAACTGTATTATCGTTTTTTCCACTAGAATCTGCGCCATAATCTTTAATGTTTAAAATTATTTGTGCGTTGATAGTAATGGATTGGAAAATTGCAAATAATAAACAAGCAGTTTTGGTTATATTCATTAAATAATCTATAGTTTTATTGCTAAATTAACTTATTTTTGCGACAATTAAATATTCACAGAAATGATTGATGAAAAAATATCGGTGTGCATGGCAACGTATAATGGTGCTCTATACATTGAGGAGCAGATAAGATCAATTCTATTGCAACTAAAAAAAGAAGATGAACTAATTATTTCTGATGACCACTCATCAGATCTCACAGAGAGCATTGTTAATTCTTTTAATGATCTAAGAATTAAATTTTTTCTTAACTCTCTAGAGAACGGTCCGGTTAAAAACTTTGAAAATGCAATTTCTAATTCTACAGGTGATATTATTTTTTTAGCTGACCAAGATGATGTTTGGACTGGTAATAAAGTTAGCAAAATAATGGCTGCATTTAATAGCGATAAAAATTTGACTTGTGTTTTTTCAAATGCACGAATCATAGATAAAAGTGGAAATAAAACAGATAAAATATTTTTTCCATGCATTCCAAAATTAAATTTTATAAGTTTAATTTTAAAGAATCAATTTTTGGGTTGTACAATGGCTTTTAAAAAAAGTGTAGATATCCTTCCATTCAATAAAAAGCTCCCAATGCATGATTGGTATATCGGCTTAAAACATCTAAAAGAGGGTAAAATCAGTTTTATAAATGAAAACCTTGTCTTGTACAGGAGACATGGAGAAAATGTTACGACAGGTGTTAGATCAAGTCTTGTTCAGGTGTTCAAGTGGAGGATAGAAATATTAAAAGCATTATATGTTCAGAAAAATACCAACTATTAAAATTCTTCTTGCGACGTACAATGGGGAAAAGTATATTCAAGAGCAAATCAATTCAATTTGTGATCAACAAGATGTGCTAGTCAATATAGTGATAAGTGATGATGGAAGTAATGATAACACGATAAATATTATAAATACTAATTATACCGCTATCCCAGTGGAACAAAACATTCCCGGAACAGGTTCTGCAGCAAATAATTTTCTAAAAATGATATCACATTTAGACTTTAGTTGCGCTTTTGATTATGTTGCATTTGCAGACCAGGACGATATCTGGTTGCCAAAAAAAATGAATGCCGCGATCGATTTATTAGAAAGAGAAGGCGGAGGTTTGTACTGTTCTAATATGACTAAATGGAATACAGCTGATGGTACTTTTAGTAATTTAAAAAAAGATTACCCTCAAAAGAAATTCGATTTTCTTTTTGAAGGTGGTAGCGCAGGATGTACTTATGTTTTTACAAAAACTTTTGCGAAAGAATTACAGAAATTTTTATTGGATGTAAACGCATCTAACTGGAAAGGATTTTCTCATGATTGGTTGGTTTATTTTTTCGCTCGATCAAGAAATCTTAATGTTGTTATTGATAGCAACTCCTATATTCATTATCGTTTACACGATGAAAATGTACATGGACATTTAAATAAACTATCATTGGCTACAATCAAAGAAAAATCAAAACAAGTTTTTGAAGGGTATTATCAAAATCATGTGGCGAATTATATAAACCATCTAGATAAGAATTCGGAAGCTTTTGATATATATAAAAAGTTCTTAGGAAATTATTTTCAAAGAAATTATGTGATTTGGAAATACAATACGCAACTGATGCGAGACAACAAGAAATTTTTGATTTTTGCAGTATTAAATTTACTTAAATTTAGATAATATGTATAAAATCTATATTAAAAGGCTTATTGACTTTCTTTCCGCGTTAATAGTGTTGCTAGTAATTTCTCCAATTTTTTTAATTTTAATATTTTTTCTAGCTATTGCGAATGACGGAAAACCATTTTTTGTACAAAGAAGACCTGGCAAAAAAGGAAAGGTTTTCAGCATAATAAAGTTCAAGACCATGAACGACCGAAAAGATCCTTACGGAAATCTACTATCTGATGCTGAGCGATTGACGAAAGTGGGTTCGTTCGTGAGAAAAACATCTTTAGACGAAATACCGCAACTGTTAAACGTTGTGAAAGGAGACATGAGTTTAATTGGACCACGACCATTATTAGTACAATATTTACCATTATACAACGATTGTCAGAAAAAAAGGCATGACGTTCGACCCGGAATTACCGGCTGGGCTCAGGTAAATGGACGAAACGCTATCAGCTGGGAGAAGAAGTTTGAGTACGATGTTTGGTATGTTAACAATATTTCATTCGCTTTAGATATTAAAATCGTACTTTTGACAATTAAAAAAGTGTTTATTTCAGAAGGAATAAACGCTGCCAATGCAGCAACAACAGAACCTTTTAGAGGAAATTAATATGGGAATGATTATTAAAGCAATAGAATATGTTTATCCAAAAAACAAAGTTACAAATGATGACTTGGGTAAAGAATTTCCAGATTATGATTTTTCAAAATTTGAAGAAAAAGTAGGTATTAAAAACAGATATTGGGTTGGTGAAGAAACGGCGTTAGACCTAGCATTTCAGGCATGTGAAAAACTTTTCGAAAATCAAAACAGGGAAGAAATAGATTATATTTTATACTGTACACAAAGTCCAGAATATTTTTTGCCAACAACGGCTTGCATACTGCAGAATAAGCTAGGTATTAAAAAAAATATTGGAGCGTTAGATTTTAACTTAGGTTGTTCTGGGTTTACTTACGGAGTAAGTATTGCCAAAGGCTTAATTGGAACTGGTCAGGTAAAAAATGTACTATTGGTTACAGCAGAAACATATTCAAAATACCTACATCCTAAAGACCGTTCTAACAGAGCAATTTTTGGCGATGCCGCAACAGCAACGTTAATTTCTTATGATGAAAAAGACGGAATTGGAGAGTTTCTTTTCGGAACAGACGGTTCCGGATATGACAAACTGATTGTAAAAAATGGTTGCAGTAGATTTCCTTTCGATCCGAATGCTCCAGAAATTGTTTATGGAACAGATAATACATATACAGATAATCATTTGTACATGAATGGACCTGAGGTATTCAATTTTACCAACGAAATAATTCCTAACTTTACAAAGGAAATTTTAGAAAAAAACAATCTAAATACAGAAGATGTAAATCAATTTGTATTTCATCAGGCAAATGCTTTTATGCTGAATTTTATGCGTAAAAGATTAAAAATAGATAGCAAAAATTTCTTTGTTGATATTGAAGATGGCGGAAATACGGTGTCATGTACTATTCCAATTGCTTTAAAAAAATATTCTGAATCTATTGATGAAGGAGAATCGCAAGATATTATAATTGTAGGATTTGGTGTCGGACTTTCATGGTCGGGCGGATTAATAAAAATTAAAAATAAACTTTAATAATGAAAGATTTGTTTTTGATAGGCGGTGGTGGTTTCGCTACAGAAGTTCTTTTTGCGATTGAACGGTTAAATAAAATTGAAAAAAAATGGTCATCAATTTTTATAATTGACGACAATATAGAAGTTGGAACAAAAGTTAGAAACTATAACGTTGTTGGAAATGTCGAATATGTTGTTCGATTACAGAAAGATATTGACGTAGTAATCACAATTAATGATCCAAAAATAAGAAAAAAAATTGTCGAGAAAATTAAAGGAAATAAGAGCAATGTTTCTTTTCCTAATATTTTTGATGCGTCTTCAATTACCGATTTGGATTATCTTACAATAGGAGAAGGAAATATTATTATGCATTTTGTAATTTTGTCGACAAATTTGAATATTGGAGATTTTAACATCTTTAATTCTTACACAGGTGTTGGACACGATAGTGTTATAGGAGATTTTAATTCCTTTAACCCGAGAGTAGCTATTTCTGGAAATGTAGTAATGAAAGATTTAAATAGTTTTGGTGTAAACGCAACTGTTTTACAAAATAAAAAAATTGGCTCTCAAAATGAAGTTTGGATGAACAGTACAATTGTAAAAAATTTAAAAGATGACGGAAAGTATTTCGGAATGCCTGCAAAAAAAGTAGATCTATGATTAGCAATAAAAATTATATAACTCAAGATATATTTGATATTGAAATGGAAGCTATCCATAATTCAAGCTGGGTTTTTGTATGCCTAAAAAATCAAATTTCTGAAAACAGTGATTTTGTGACTTATGAAGTAGGAAAGAAAACTTTAGTAATTCAAAATTTTGAAGGAGTAGTAAAATGTTTCGAAAATATATGCCAGCATAGATTTAATAAAATCCAATCTGGAGATCAGGGAAATTCTCCGTTTTTTTGCAAATACCATGCTTGGATTTATGATTCAAATGGTAGAGCAATGGTAAGCGAAAAGTTTAAAGATCAACTTATTGCCGACGATAGAGAATGTTTAAAAGAGTTTACAATTGATTATTGTGGCGATTTTGTTTTTGTAAAAGTAAATAATGACAATGCTATTGATTTAAAAGAACATTTAGGAGATTTTTATGACATGTTAAATAATTTGTCATCGAATTTTGATATACTTTTAAACAAAAAATATATTTCAATTCCGCATGATGCCAACTGGAAGCTTCTTGTAGAAAATGTTTTAGAATGTTATCATTGCAGCACGGTTCACAAAGAAACTCTTGTGCCAATTGGTATTGGAAGTAAAAAACCAGAAAATAATATTGTAGATAAAAATCACGATATGATTGATTACCCAATTAAAATTGGGAAACAACAAAAAATGAGAAATGAAAAATTAAGTTTTTTAGACAGGCGACTTTTTAAACACAATTCATTACGACACTATTATATTTTTCCTAATTTGTTTATAACAAGCACAGATGGAATATTGTTTTATATTGGTAAGTTAACACCACAATCACCTTCAAAAACAAATCTTTTGGTTAATTTTGTCAGTCCTTTAATGAACGATTTGTCTAAAAAAGAGTCAATTTTATCAAATGCATTCTTTGGAGCTTCATTAGATTCTGCTACAAAAGTAGTATATGAAGACAAAGAAATTTTAGAAAATATTCAAAAAAATCTTTATCAGGTTGAAAATCTTTCACAAATTTTTGGAGATGAAGAATTTAGGATTGAAAATTTTCATAATAACATAAAAAAAGTAGTTAAATATATTTAAAGTAGAAAAAAATGGAAGATTTTTTAGATGGTTTTGTTGAAATTTTAGAAGATACAGAAAGAAGTGCATTAACGCCAGAAACAGCATTTAAAGACTTAGATGAATGGGATTCAATGACAGCACTTATGCTTATTGCAATGTTTGATGAAAAGTATGACAAAAAAATTACTGGTAACGATATCAAACAAGCAAATACATTAAATGATCTGTTTGAAATAGCATCAAAATAATGGGATTTCTAAAAGTTAATAATGTAAAAATTTCAGGGATTGTTTCGGCAGTTCCTGAAAATATTGTTAAAAATAGAGAACTGGATTTGTTTGCCAATGAACAGGAAGCAGAAAAATTTATTTCTGTAACCGGCATTGCAGAAAAAAGACACGTTTCGCCAGATCAGTGTACTTCCGATTTATGTTATAGTGCTGCAGAAGAACTTATAACAAAGCTAAATTGGAATAAGGAAGATATTGAAGTATTAGTTATGGTAACCCAAACTCCAGATTATGTAGTTCCAAATACTTCAATCATTTTGCAGGACAGACTTGGTTTGCCAAAATCATGCGTTTGTTTTGACGTGCCTTTAGGCTGTAGCGGTTACGTTTACGGATTATCTATTATTTCTCAATTTCTGCAAAATGGAGGTTTCAAAAAAGGACTTTTATTAGTTGGAGATACATTAAGTAAACAATGCTCAACCCTAGATAAATCAACCTATCCATTATTTGGAGATGCAGGTTGTGCTACTGCTTTAGAATATCATGAAGGAAGCGAAATGCTTTACAATTTATGGAGTGATGGCTCTGGATATTCTTCAATTATCGTTCCGGATGGAGGATATAGAAATCCGTTAACAGAAAAATCTTTGGTGCGGGAAGCTGATGCTGAGGGAAATACACGTTCAAAAATTAATACGTATATGAATGGAACCGAAGTGTTTTCATTCGGGATTTCTGAAGTTCCAAAAGAAATCAAGAAATTTGTAGCTCATTTTGATTTAGATATGTCAAAGATTGATTTTACTTTCTTTCATCAGGCAAACAAATTCATGAACGAAATGATTCGTAAAAAAGTCGGTTTAACTAAAGAACAAGTGCCTTATTCTCTTGACCGATTTGGAAACACAAGTTCGGCAACTGTTCCGGTAACTATAGCGACTTTAGGCGACAGCATCAAAAATACAGAAGTTTTAATGTGCGGATTTGGTGTTGGATTAAGTATCGGAATTCTAAAGACCACAATTGAAGAAGATTTTGTAAATATCTTATTAGAAGTATAATAATGAATAAATTTAGTTTAGAAAATAAAATTATATTGGTTTCTGGTGCAACATCAGGAATTGGATTGGAATTGTGCAGACAGATCGTTGCTAACGGTGGAAATTTTATCGGTTTAGGTAGAAATACGTCGGTTTTGCAGAGCTATATTGATGAAAATAGTTTAGTACAATCTAAAGCTGTTGTTGCCGATTTGACTAATGAGGAAAGTATTTTGGCCAGTTTGGAAATTGTTGAAAAAATAGATGGATACGTTCATTCGGCAGGAATTGTTCAGAACAATCCAATTCAGTTTTTCAATAAAGAGTTGTATGACCAGATTCGTACTGTAAATTTAGATTCTTCATTGATAATTTTATCACAGCTTCTAAAGAAGAAAAAATTCAATAAACCGGCTTCTGTAGTTTTTGTAAGCTCCATTTCTGGAATGTACGGAATGAAAGGAAATGGTATTTATGGAATTACAAAGTCGTCATTAAATATAATGGCAAAAACCTATGCTAACGAACTTGCAGGAAAGAAAATTCGTGTAAACGCTGTGGCACCAGGAATGGTTAATACTCAAATAACCCTTGATGCCAACGATTTTCTATCGGAAGAAGTAATTAATGAAGACAAAAAGAAATACCCATTAGGATACGGCGAACCCGAAGATGTTGCATTGCCAATCGTATTCTTGATTTCGGATGCAAGCAAATGGATTACAGGTCAGGTTATGATTCTTGATGGCGGAAGAACAGCAATTATTTAATCTTTTCAAGAATCAATGGATAAAACATTATGAACTATTTACGTGTCTTAAATGTTTTATTTTCATTAGTAATTTTAGTAGTCCTTAGCGGATTAATCTTGGCAACTTTCATACTCGCACTAATTGACACCCAATCCAACGGATTTTTTACTCAAAAAAGAGTCGGACAGTTTGGGAAAACATTCACTATCTTTAAGATTAAAACAGTACATCCAAAAACCAGAACAATTTCTGGAGTGGGAAGATTTTTAAGAAAATCTAAATTAGACGAACTTCCCCAACTTTGGAATGTATTTATTGGTGACATGAGCTTTGTTGGTCCGCGTCCAGACGTTTCAGGATATTATGACGAATTAAAAGGAGAAGATATGTTGATATTAAATTTAAAGCCAGGAATCACAAGTGAAGCTTCAATTAAGTACAGAAATGAAGAAGAACTACTAGGTAAGCAAGAAAATCCTTTGGAACATAATGATAAAATTATTTTTCCTGATAAAGTAAAAATGAACTTAGATTACTACTACAATCGTTCCTTTTTTGGAGATCTAAAAATTATACTAAAAACATTCTTTAAATAAATAAAATGAACAATTCGAAAATATGGTTGTCCTCACCGCACATGGGTGGTACTGAACAGATATATGTAAATGAGGCTTTTGAATCTAATTGGGTAGCTCCACTCGGACCTAATGTAAATGGATTTGAAAAAGATTTAGAAGATTATGTCGGTCAAGATTCTTTTGTTGGTGCTTTAAGTTCTGGAACTGCGACCATACATTTAGGATTAATAATTTTAGGAGTAACAGCCGGTGACGAAGTTATTTGCCAAAGTATGACTTTTTCTGCATCAGCAAACCCAATACTGTATCAAGGTGCCACTCCAGTGTTTATTGATAGTGAAACCGATACTTGGAATTTATGTCCAATTGCTCTTGAAGAGGCAATTGAAGCAAGAATATCAAAAGGTAAAAAACCAAAAGCTATAATTGCAGTCCATCTCTATGGAATGCCATATAAAGTTGATGAGGTACATGCCGTTGCAAAAAAATATGACATCCCAATTTTAGAAGACAGTGCCGAAGCATTAGGAAGCAGCTATAAAAATCAAAAATGCGGTACATTTGGTGAAATAGGCGTTTTGTCATTTAACGGTAATAAAATCATTACAACCTCGGGTGGAGGTGCAATGGTGGCCAAATCAAAAAAAATAAAAGATAAAGCAGTTTTTCTTTCTACACAGGCTAGGGACAATGCTCCTCATTATCAGCACAGCGAAGTGGGTTACAATTATAGAATGAGTAACATTTCTGCCGGTATTGGAAGAGGTCAAATGGAAGTTTTAGATGCGCACGTAGCTTTAAGAAGAGAAATGCATCATTTTTATGCTAATTATTTTTCCAAAATAGCAGGAGTTTCTATTCTAAAAGAACTAAGTGAAGACTATTTTTCGAATCACTGGCTCTCCGCTATTGTAATTGACTCTGAATCTGCAGGAGTGACTAGAGAAGATTTAAGACTTGCTTTTGAAAAAAACGATATCGAAAGTCGCCCACTATGGAAACCGATGCATTTGCAACCAGTGTTTGAAGGCAGTCCTTATTATGGAGGAAAGGTTGCTGAAAGTCTGTTTGAAAACGGATTGTGCTTACCATCGGGTTCAAATCTGACAGAAAACGATAAAGAAAGAATAAAATTAGTTTTGGATTCAGTTTTTAAAAATAAAAACTTTAATAATTGACTTAAAGTATTTTTTTGTTAACCTCAAACTGATAAATTATATAAATCTGAATGAAATACTTAAAAAAAAATGATAATATATTAACATTTCCTTTTTTTATATAACTTTGCCATTCGTTACTGAATAAATCTACTCCCACATTAATAAAATAAAAAATTGAAAGAAAAAGAAAACGACAGATTGAGACTGGGGATATCGCAAGCTTTGGGAGGAGCGCGCTTTAATTTTAATTTAAAAAATTTAGGCTATCTTCCTCGATGGGTGGTGCTTTTGCTGGATATTGCAACTGTTGTTGCAGCTGGTATCTTGACTTATAGTTTATTGTATGGAATGAAATTAAAATATATTCCAAACGACTATTTACTCTATGGCACCATGCTTTATGTTGGCGTGAATATCTTTTTCTTTTGGGTATTCCGCACCTATTCTGGCATTATTCGTCACTCCTCTTATATTGACGGAGTAAAAATATTTTTCGGACAGTTTTGTACTTTGGTCACTTTAGTACTGGTCAATTTTGTGTTTCTTTTAGATCACGACTTTAAAATATTTTTAAATACCGGACTTTTTATAAACGGTGTACTCTCGTTCTTTTTCCTCTTTTTTTACCGAATTGTTGTCAAGCAAACTTTCGAAAAATACTTAAATGTTTCCAAAGAAGAAGGTCGAACAAAAGCCGTAATTTTTGGATTTGACGCGAACGCCATTGCTGTTGCCAATGCTTTAAGAGCAGAGGTTCCGAGCCGATTTAAGCTTATTGGATTTATTGATAAATTTGGGCAAAACGGTTCTAAAAGAATTTTAGACCTTCCAATTATTCAGATGAAGCGTAAAATTCCGGTAATCATGCGATCGGTGGGTGCTGAATCTTTGATTATTGCTGATAAAACCTTGACAAAAGAGGAACGATTGGCTATTGTTGACGAATGTCTTGAGTATAATTTTAAAGTTTATACTATTCCTTTGATTACCGACTGGGAAAATCAGGAAGAAATCTCAAAGAGCATCAAAAGTTTTGAAATTCAAGATCTGTTGGAGCGTAAACCTATTGTGCTTGATATGAAATCTATATCTTCACAATTGCGAGGTAAAACGATTATGGTTACCGGTGCCGCTGGTTCCATTGGAAGTGAAATTGTGCGTCAGGTTTTAAATTTTAGTCCGCAACGAATCATTATTTTAGACCAAGCTGAAACACCGCTTCATTCACTTTGTCTTGA
>Ga0265780_10000350_pt1 | contig 72551 bp, 72 predicted proteins | sample P1T30metagenome_FD_192432 | JGI IMG/M metagenome (GOLD analysis project Ga0265780, IMG submission 192432) | Plant litter microbial communities from East Loma Ridge, Irvine, California - P1 T30 | ecosystem: Environmental > Terrestrial > Plant litter > Unclassified | place: USA: California...
CTTTAGTTCATCTCTTTCTTTGCCTAGTTTCAACATGGTTTTTACAAAGTTGTTTCCATATTCAGAATACAACCAGCTTGTGCGGAGAATATAATATTTCGCAGTGCTGCCTTGTATAAGCTGCTCCCCTTCGAGTTTGGTAAGACCATAAATGTTTATCGGATCTGCATTATCAGTTTCGGACAAAAGTATATTGCCATCCCCCCTGAAAACAAAATCAGTAGATATATGAATTAAGGTACATGAATAAGCTGCACATAATGCAGCCATATTTCCGGCCCCCTCTTTATTTACTTTCCTTGCCGCATCCGAATCATCTTCTGCCTTATCTACCGCTGTATAGGCCGCGCAATTAATACAGTATTCCGGCTTATATTTTTCAAATACATTCTCAAGCAAGGCCGTATCAAGAATATTTGCCTCTTGTTCGGCAAGAAAAATGATATCATCTATATTCTTTTCCGCGCTTATTTGCTGAAGACAAAGGCCTAGCTGTCCTGATGCTCCGAATACGATTATTTTACTCATCTTGTTATGGGTGATGATGATAAGGGATTGTTCGGGTGCAAAAATAGGAAAATTATATAAGGATGCTGTATAGCATTATTGGACGGGGCGATATATATTACAGATACGATTAACCGAAAAAGGCTCACATCTTACTCTGAGCGGATGAGCCTAATGGCAGGGCGACCTTTGCTATTTCGTACGACTTCAGCGAGAGCAGCAGCATATAAACAAGAGAAGTAATCTTTAAGAAAGGAGTATCGTCTGTGTTTCTGATAAATATTTCTGCTGCAGAACAGGAAAGGGCTACCAGCTCAATTAGAATAAACGCATTAAAATAGATCTTCTGGCTTTCATCTTCTGGTGCAATATCTGCTATGAAAGTAAAGGGAAAAGTAGTTACAGTACCATAGAGCATAAAGGGCAAGAGCAGTGAAACTGCGATCAGCACATGGTAATAATCGTCGGAAGTTAATGTCCATGCAAACTGTACGAGCTTATTGAAACACGACAATTCCAGAAATGCAAAATACAAACTGGCGATGATGAATAGTATAAAGCGAAAATGTTTCATAGAGTACGCTTTTATATCGGTTTGGACAAAACAGTTCCTTACCGTGTTCCACTTACTCTTTTGTACGTTATATAATTATCGAGGTTACATTTTTCCTTAGCAGAAAGGCTATCAGGCTCAACTATCAATGATGCTTATACTCTGCAATCAAGATCGGCTACTTCCGTTCCCGCGAAAGCATTTCTGCTGCAGCTTCTGTTTGCTCATACCACTCCTCTCCGTATTTCCGGATCAGGGGGCCTTTAAGAAATTTATAGACAGGAACCTTTAAATGATCTCCAAATGAACAGGCAGCACTGCATATATGCCAGCGATCATAATTTAAAAGATCAAATTCAGGGTAAGCCGTTATACGGATAGGATAAAGATGGCAGGAGATAGGTTTCTTCCAATGAACCTTCCCATCTTCATAAGCCTTTTCAATGGCACATTTGGTAATCCCGTTCTCCCAGGTAACATATGCACATTCTTTATTTCCATCAACACATGGCGTAGTATAATCGCCTTCGAAATCCTTAACCCAGGCACCGTATTCTTCTATGGTTTTAATACCTTTTTCTGTCATGTAAGGCTTTACATCCGGATAGATTTCTTCCAGGATCTTCAGTTCTGATTTCTCCAATGGAGCTCCGGAATCGCCTTCTATACAGCAAGCCCCTTTGCATTTGTCAAGGTTGCACACAAAATTCTCCTCGAAAATATCTTCATGCACTAATGTGTGTTGTATCTCAATCATCGTACAAATATACGACTAAGCTTTCTTTTTGTTGCAGTTTTCAAGGGATTGGCAAGTTGTTACTTATTACTTCTTTTTTGTCGCTGTAATTGGATACATAAGGCCTTTTGCACCTGTAATCTCCATCGTTACCGACCCAACAAGTATTTCCACCTGAGCTTTTACCGGAATACGATTACCATCGTCTGTTATCCATAAATAAAGCTTACTGTCCTTCCGGAATATTCTCCCAGGCTCAATAGAAGGACTAAATTTCAAACAGTTAAAATATCCCATTGGTGTTTTTACGCGCTCTTTTCCTACATATACAATTTCAAGCACAGAAACATCGTTGCCCAGAAAGTAAGGCATTTTAAAAGAAGTGCCTGCTTTAATATTTACAAGATCAAGACTCCTTGCAAAAAAATAGGCAGAAACAACATCAAATGTCTGATCTCCGGCTTTAAAAGTACCCTTCTTGGACACTATCTTATTCTGATCCTGATAAAACCTGACTTTATCAGTACGACGGTAATTCGATTCACGAATATTCTCGGTGTAAAGGTGCGGCAACAGCGTAGAGCGGTCTATATAGGAATCATAACGGTTCCTTACCTTGTAGAATATATCAAAAGAGCCGGAAGTCTTCCCTTGGGCTACAAGGTGGTAAACAGGTCGATTATTGAATTTTGTATCAGATTCCTGAACCGCAATTGAGGCCTCAGCTGCTGTTACAAATCCGTATTTCAATTTATAATTCAATTGCTCGCCCGGCTTAAATGCCATCTGATCGCGCTTATCAAGCTCCTGAGCAGATGATATGTTAACTAATAATATGCTGAAAAAAAATACAACAAGTCTATTCATATTTATATTTTATTCGGTCAAGCTATTACTTAACCTTGTAATCACTCAATTTGTTCAGTCCTAAATAGGTTATCGTTATGCAGGCTGATTTCATCTTGCTCTCTGCAGTTGGGCCCATTGTAGTCAAAGGTCAGCTATTCCTGATTCAACACCGACTGCCTCCAACATAACTGATCCAATATTGATTCAGACGTATAAATAGAATAAAAGCTACAGAAATGGTTTAATTATCAGTGATTAATCCTTTCGCTTATAAATTGGAACGGTAGAACATGGTTCGCCATACATTATACTTTTAACTATCCCGGTAAGCCTGGCTGTAAGGGTAACAAATGCAGACACGGGTATCTCTGTTTCACCACATCCTTTAATCACAATACGTTCGTCCCTGTATTTTTCTATATCAAGTACGGCAATTGCGCGTTCAAAAAGAACCGTTTCCAGAACAGACAAATCACCAAAAACAACTGTAGCTGCAAATGGCGATATCTTATTTGCAAGCAGCATATATGCCCAGGTTGGAACAATGGCGTCTGTCGAACAGATTATACCAATATGCTTCCCCTGGTATTGTGAAAAATCATGTTGTTTAATAAACTCCCTGAAGTCCTTTTCTTTAAGAAGCAATCCGTGAAACAGATTATCCTTTATATCATATAAAAGCCTCTCTCCTGCCGGATATATATCTGCAAGATCAAAACTTATTAGTCCGCTTTGTGCAACCCGGTTTACTATGTTTTCCTGAATATCCATGTTAATTACGATTGTAAGACAAGTACAAAGTTGGCAAGTTATGTGTTTAAAGGTGTAAGTTGGAAGTAAAATTTTATACTTTAAACAGGTTAAACACGTCAGCCGGTGCTGAAAAAAAAGGCAAAAAAAATCCGGAAGTTTTTATCTTCCGGATCAGTTTCTGAGATTCTGCTTAATAAAAGCGCACCCTGTTATCTTTGATATCAGCCTTCTCTTTCAGAACTTCGAACACCTGGTTCTGCGCTCTCTGCTGTATGGACTGAGCTATCTGCTCCTTCTGATTTATGGTATTAGTAAGAGGGGCTGGATTGGAAAAGTTGTTTACAAAAACCACATATGCTCCGTTCTCCCCGGCAATTGGCTTGGAAAGCTTCTTCGGCTGCAATCCAAATACTGTACCAACTACTTTATTTTCCTGTGCAACACCTGGTATTATAGGGTTCGCAAACACTACGTTCTGAACCGGCATAACAGGCTTTTTAACTTTCTGAGCTACCTGGCCTATAGTAGAAGAACCGGCGAGAGCCTTTTGCAGCTCTTCGGAAAGCATACGGCCTTTTACAATATTGCGTACTGCCGGCTCAATCTCCTTTTTAACCTTATCTAATGGGAGAATGCCTTTTTCACGGATACTTACCAGTTTAGCTACAACGTATCTGTTTTCTAACTCAAACACTTTATCAGATACATCGCCTTCTTCTGCGTCGTATACCCAGCGAACCAATTCTCTGGGATTATCAAGACCAGATACCATTGACTGGGATGCTGTAACATTTTCTGCAACCAGTTTATTCAGGTTGTTCTTTTTCACGCCTTCGTCAAATGCATCAGCATTGCCGGCATTACCTAAAAATGCCGAGGCTTTAGCGTAAACTGCCTGCTGCGTTTCGTTACTGCTGATAACAGCTTTATCTACCACTCCAACTTTTGCAACACGGGAAGAACCAACCTGTTTATCAATGCGAATAACATGTACACCGAATTGTGTAGTAACGACCTTTAGATCTCCGGCTTTACCATTAAACACTGCATCTTCAAATGCAGGGATCATAGCGCCTCTTCCGAAAGTACCAAGGTCTCCCCCTTTATCTTTGGAAGCATCTGTTCCGAATTTTGTTGCGAGTTCAGCGAAGCTGGTTCCTTTGCGGATAAGATTAAGAATAGAATCTGCTTTAACTTTAGCTTTATCGAGACCGCCCTCTGCAGCAGGATTAATGAGGATATGACTTGCCTTTACAGAGTCCGGGCTCATGCGTAAATCTATAACCTTCGCTATCTTGAACGCATTATTACTGTAAACAGGTCCCACAACGGTTCCTACAGGCACGTTAAATATTACTGAATCAAGCGCCGGGTCAAGCTGGCCTTTTTTCACAAAAGTTATCGGCGATTTAGTATCTGCATTTACACTTACAAACAAAGAATCATTTGTTGTAGTTCTGAATTCAGATGCCAGCCTGTTAATGGTTGACTTGAGACCTGCAGAATCGGCTTTTGTCGGACTTGCATCAAAAACAACGTACTCGAACGTACGTGACTCATCTTTATTAAGGAAGCGTTTCTTGTTCTGATCGTAATAATCTTTGTAGTCACCATCGCTGATGCTCACTTTATTATCAGGCAACGATGCATAGTCTAACATCACATAGTCAAAATTAGCCAGTTTATTACGCTGACTGTAATCTTCACGAGCCTCAAGAGAGGTTACATAAATACTATTTTTAACCAGGTTATTATATTTCTGGAATAAGCGATCCTGCTTAATGGACTTAAGGAAATTACCCCACTGGCCGCGGATTGCGCTATTTCCCGGCTGACTGTTTAAATTGTTCAGGAAGGAATTCAGCTGAGAGCGATCGATCTGACCAGTCTGAGGGTTACCGAATGTCTGAACAACCTGCGGGTGTGGATTTTTACCGCTCACCATATCATTCAGTTCATTTTTTCCGACTTCAAGACCCAGACGTTTCACTTCATTGCCAATCAGGATTTCAGAGATCGTCTGGTTCCACGTATTTTCAATAACATAAGAACTCATCTGCGGGTTGAGCGTCCCCCCCATCTGCTGACGGAAATTTGCTTCATTCTGTTCTACTTTCGAACGAAAATCGTCAATGTCGATCTTTTCTCCGGCTACTACACCGACCTCTTTCTGACTGGCAGCCCAGAAAGGAGTACCAAGACGAACTGCATCTCCAACCAAAAAAGCTACAATTGCCAAACCGATCACTCCTACCAGGATAATTCCTGCGCGGTTCCGCAAAAAACTCATTATTCCCATATGTATTCTAAACTTGTATTTGTTTATAAAGTTAAGTTCAAATCCTTCGACGTGCTCCGGATGAGATTTAATATTATTTCAGACTTCCTCCTGAGTTAAATCAGGCTACATACATCTGAAATCTTTTTCCTTTAAATTCAGTACCTGCGTTATCTACAACTTACAACTTTTTACTCAATTTCAAAAGAGGGCGCAAGATACAATTTTTAAGAAAAAAACCTAACACAAAATGTCAGGACCAAATCTCATTATTAGAAGGTTAGCTTATCGCCCGTCGCTAAAGTTCCGCTGGCACTTTCTATTTTCGGATTCAGAAACGTTTCATCGCTCTCGAAACCAGTGCCTGCCAGGCTTGTACCATCCGGCTTTGTAATGTATACCAGCTGTCTGGAATAGAACTTTTTAAGCTTCTCGTCCCACAACAATTCTTCAGATTTAAATGTATCTCCTTTGATATTAGTAACTACAACATTCTTCCTGAGTTCAACTATTTTTTCGTTCTCCTTTCTTACCGCATAATCTGAGACCACACGGCTGCTTTCTTTCTGCTGATCGTCAAAAAAAATGATAGTAACGCCTTTAACAAATTCATATTTAGGCTGAGATGTATTATAAGTATACAGTATCGGAGCTGAGAGCTTCGCTTTTACAACAGCAGAGTCACTGTAAATAACAGTAACTCCTCTTGTAGTGTCGACCTTTATGGACGGGGCTTTCGATGAGATCTTTTCTACTTCCCGGAGGTCATTCTCGCAGGAAATAAAAAGAACACCGGTTAAGGCAAGGAACAATATGTAATTGAATAATTTCAATCTAATCGAACTTAATACGCTGGAACCAAAGATCATTCAACGTGAAGCCAATGTAGAAGTTTACATAACGCTCACGAACAAGGTTATTTGCTACAGTACCACGTTGTCCAATTTCCGTTCCAAAATTTATCTTATAGAACGTACTCCTGTTAGAAGGAAGCGGGAAGCCGAAACCTATTGTAGCTGCGATCTGGTCAATATCGGTATTGTTAAGATTGATATATGTTTTGTCGTATTTGAACCCTAAGCGGTAATCTACCAGTTTGAAATAACTGCCTACTGCGGTGATATCTGGCGTTAGCTGACCACCTACAGCCAGTCCAAGAGAATTTTGCAAACCTGTATTCTGGCTTCCCTCACGATAGTCGGCCCACTGACCCAAAGAAAGATCTGCGCCTAACAGCCATTTATTCGACTTTTCTAACGTGAACCCAAAGGTATGAGTGGAAGGCAGAGTGAGTTTCATCTTACCATTCTCAATAAAATTGGTGGTATCTACAGCGGTGTTCTCATTTCCAAGATTATCCTTGCTATATCTTGTAGTCAGGGTATTTCCTGTTGAATTTATTTTCGTACCGGCTGTTCCAGCATAACCAAGAGTGAATTTTACACTTTTTGAGAAATTTCCAAAATACTGAACACCATAATCAAAAGACAGGCCGCCCACACTATTGTTTCTCTGTGTACGCACATTAAGCGCAGAATAGTCATCAGGAAATTCGGTATCCCTGTTTTCTTCCAGTTTACCAAAAAGATATGAAGCGTTAGCGCCAAAGCTCAGATGCTTGCCTACCTGAAAGCCGTATCCGAGGTAAGCCTTGGATACACCGCCGTCTCCGCTATAAACATAATCGATATTAGAAGTATCGGTACTGCTGATTATCTGGTCCTGGATCCTGGATTTATACCCCAGACTGCTATATGGAAGAACTCCGAAGCTAAGTGCCGATTTTTTTGATACAGGCACAGCGAATACGAGGTGACTTAAGGCTGCATTGAAGTTATCTTCTGAAACTCCGGCTTTGCTTAGCTTGGATAAGCTGGAAAACATACCAACATCAAAAGTAGTGAGACGGATGGCAGAATAAGAGGCCGGATTTCCAAGATTAATATTATTATATGAACCGGGCTTTCTCAAACCTGCGGTTATACCTCCCATTGATCTGTTCTGCGGAAGCGAGGGCCCCTGAAGTATTCCCAGGCCGAACTGAGAATATGGTGAACTTGTTGTAGACTGTGCAAATCCGTTCAGACTCGCCAGCAGGCAGAGAAGAAAAAGTATATTTTTGATCGATTTAATCATTATATTGATGGATAACTTCGTTTAAACCAATTAGAACCAAATTGGGAACGGATTTAATAATGGGCGCAAAGATGCTATTTTTAAGGCGGGTATCAAAAAAATTAACATCTCCGCCACTTATTACTACTATCATCCCCGGATAGTTGTTTATATATGATTGTATGAACCCTTCTGCTTCATACACAATTCCATTCTGGACACCTGACAGTAAAGCCGACCATGTATCAGCTCCATACTTGTCATTAAACTCTTCATTGAACTCGGCCATCGGGAGCTTACCGGTGAAGGAATGCATCGCTTTAAAACGCATGCTGAGACCGGGTGTTATACTGCCTCCAAAATAATTCCTGTTACGGTCTATAAAGTCATAAGTAACGCAGGTTCCTGCATCAATTACCATACAATCCTGATCTTTGAAAAGAGACGAGGCGCCAATTACAGCAGCATATCTGTCGGGACCGAGAGTGGCGGGAGTTTTATAGTGGTTTATTACCTGATAAAATCCGGACGACTTAAACCGATGATAATTACTGAAAGACTGCAGGAAACTCTCTATCTCGGGAATCTCCCTGCCTACGGAAGAAACAATAGCATTATCTATATCAAATTCGCTTATGACTTCTTCTAACACCCTGATACTTATTGCTTCTGTAATATGTAGTTTTTCAAGGTCCCTGTTATTGAATAAAGCTATTTTGGAAAATGTATTCCCAATGTCAATAACCAGGTTATTCATCTAGAACGCTACTATTTTTAGATTTGATTTCAAGCTGCCTGTCTCACCCTGATGTCCGGAAATATAGCCAGCAATGCAATCAGCAAGATGCCTGATACTGTGCATTTTACATTCCCCATTGTCTGACCTGCTCTGATTTAATTCGGCAGTTATGTTACTCTGAGGATTAAAATATCCGACCAATGGCTGATTATTATCATTCAGCTCATGATCAGAATTTGATCCTCGGGAAACATCTATTCCGGACTTCATGATACAAAACTATTTAATTTTTGCATGCCTGCTATGTTTATTTTGTTAAAAAAGGTTAATATCCGGAGTTATGAGCAAGGAATAATACATTCCCGGCCGCATATATGATATGCCTCTGCATTATTCTAAACGAACTGGAAATATATCATAAATGCCAGCAGCAGGATATACAGGCTTTCATAAAACCATCTTTTTGTGGCATTCATAAAATAATGAGCCATAAATACTGCTGTAGACGGAACTGCGAGCAGGAAATGATAAACATGATATTCCGGCTTCAGAAAAAAAGCCAGCAGCGAAAATATCATTATATAAAACAGGAGAAGATAGGATTTACGAATATGAACGCTGCTCCTATATAACTTTTGCTGAAGCGAAATAATGGCCAGGATCAGGATAAGCAAGAGGGGAACCAGCACAATATAATCGTAAAGGTTTATATGCAGCAAGGCTGGAAAATCTTTTGCCAGCGGCACTTTAAGCGAATTAATCTCATTATATGAATCGCTCAGGTAATAGAACACGGCGATGAAAAAATAAATAGTAACGAAACCGATAATACCTGAAATCCATTCGCGCCAGTCAAATGGTCTGAACATAATAAGCGATATCCATAACAACGGGAATATCGCTACAAAAGGAAAGTAGATCAGCGTACCGGCGGCGATAATCATACCCAGGTCGAACATGGTAGATCTTACTTCTGCTTTCCTGTATATCTTTAAGAATTTATCGATTATCCACAACATCAGGAAATTACAGATCAGCGCAGGGCTCAGTACGAGGAACGGCGCCAATAGTCCCGATGCCGTTATATACATAAGCGCAGGGAGAAAGGAAGGCCTTCCCAGCAGATTGTAGTTGTTTATAATCCTGTTAAAAATAACGGCCTGAATTAATGTAATTACAGCGGCAAAAAAAACATTGGATGCAGAATTAAAAAGTGAATCTGAAGGCAGATCGACCAGCGATGCAGCATAAGATTCCAGAAAGTTGAATTCGATAGTTTCAGGCAGTTGCACCAGCACACCGATGCGCAGAATAATTGCAATAAAAACCAGCAAAAGCAGGATTAAAGGATTTAATTTCCGGAATAAATTGATCATACCTTGCGTTCGGCTGTTTCTTCCGGCAATATTAACTAAAAGCGTGCATAATGGAAAGTGTATGAAACCGGTATTAGAGGTTGCTGGAGCAGGCGTGCCTTCCCGTTAAAATCCAGATCAGGTTCAGCTGTTTGAACTATAAGTCTTTACCAGGTTTTCCACAATTGTATAGGTTTCATCGGGATAATTCACCTTTATTCTTTCAGAGGAATAAAGCCAGTTCTTAACTTTAGGAATAAAACTGTCGCTTAAGCTGTAAACCACCGGGATGCCCATATGTTTAGCCGCTTCGGCATTGCATAATTGTTCGTACTGGTTTTTCATCGGCATTACCATTACCTTTTTTCCCAGGTACAATGCTTCTGCCGGGCTTTCAAAGCCCCCGCCGGTAAGCAGGCCATCAGACGAAGCCAGACTCCTGTTATACAATTCATTATTAATGGGCTGTACCATGACATTATTCTCTGTATAACTCTGGCGCGAATGTTTTGAAAAGACCTCCCATCTCACTTCCGGGATCTTTTTAAGGTGGCTCACAAGAAGCTTATCGTGGTAAGCGGGGAGATATACAGTAACATGTCCGAAATTATTGAGTTCCTGGTTCCTGATCTCACTTCTAATAACGGGGGTGTGTATAAACTCATCGTATTTTGCAAAATGAAACCCAACCTTATATGTAGCCGGGGCATAATATGAAAACAGAAACTCTGCCCAATGGTAACTTTCGGATGGACGGGGCGTCTTTTTTGACAGAAAGGATGCCTGGTGACTAAGCGCTACACTCGGCCTGCCCTGTAGCTTACAGGCCCAGGCAGTTACCGGTTCGAAATCATTGATTATAAGGTCGTAATTTTTCAGTGGAAGCGTTCTTATATCTTTCCACAAGCGGGGCAGATTCATGGCGCGATAGGTTTTCCAATGGTCTACACCTCCTTTTTCACCAAAAACAAAACTAAATCCATGATACCGGTACCGGGGCGGTTCGCCAGGGAGAACATCAGCCTGCGTACCACTGATAAGCATGTCAACACTCCCGTATTGTTTAAGCAAAGGAACTATTTCCTTCGCCCTGCTTATATGGCCATTTCCCGTTCCCTGTACAGCAAATAATATCCGCATGCCCAAACTTACGTAAAATTTTATCTTTGATAATTGTATAGTAAATTACTCCCTGAAGCAATGCGGTTGCAGAACACTGCGGTGGAATTAACCTTCTATCTTATGTTTTAAATTGCTCCAGCAAGATCTTAATATTCAATTTATCCTGCAAATTTTCCATCTCAGCGATGTCCTCATCCTCCGCAGCTTCCTTCATAAAATCGACTGCATCAAACTTAAAGATTTCCCATTTTCCGTCGCTGTATTCGAGAGCGCTTAAACTTTCCACCCAGTCGCCCGAATTGAGATAAAAAGTTTCACCGTTTTCATTGCTGATGCAGCGCATCTCCGGCTGGTGAATATGGCCGCAAACTACGAAGTCATACCCTTTATCGATAGCCAAACCTGCTGCTGTATTTTCAAAATCGTTTATAAATTTAACAGCATCCTTAAACTTTGCCTTTACACGCTGCGAGAAGCTCATTTTTTCTCTGCCTGCTATAGTCAGGAACCAGTTTACACAGCGATTTATAAGAATGAGCGAATCGTAACCTATCGCCCCCAGTTTAGCCAGCCATTTACTATGCTGCATCGTTACATCAAAAACATCCCCGTGAAATATCCATGCCTTTTTTCCGTCCAGATCAAGGACTAGCTTATTTACCAGCTGAAAATTGCCAATTGTCATATCGGAGAACTTCCGCAACATTTCATCGTGATTGCCGGTGAGATAGTAAACCTGGACATCTTCAGTGAGATACTTCATGATCTTGCGCACAACTTTCATATGCGACTCCGGCCAGTAAGATTTACTGAACTGCCATATATCAATGATATCGCCATTTAAGATAAGGATCCTGGGTTTGATACTTTTAAGATATTTTAAAAGCTCGGTGGCATGGCATCCGTATGTCCCGAGATGAACATCAGAAATTACCGCAACATCTAGTTCTCGTTTAGGCATCAGCCGGGTATGTTAAGTGTTGAATATAACATCAATCTTCTTCTTCATCGAAATGAAATTCAAATGGGCCAAAGAGGATGAGCAATATTCCTGACAGAATTAAAACAAAAGCTAAACCATCTATTATTTCTGCCGCCATTTCTAGTTACTAAAGTAGACCTCAGAAATTAGCTCAGTATTAAATACCGGTTAATAAATTGATAATAAAAGGCTGTAGAGATGCAATCTGCGAAATATGAACAAAGACGTAACCCATTCAGGAATTTACAACATGCTCTCTTTCAATTGACTTTTTTATACGACTAAGCTGCTTCAGATGATGATGGGTATGGATCTCCATAAAACGCAGCCACTGACTGCAGTTGAGCATGCCTAGTTTTGGATTTTTGATACGGCAGTCTGTAGTACTTTTTGCTATTTTAGGTAATAACTCGTTAAGCCTGCTGTTAAACTTGATCAGCTGGTTCCTTGCCTCTTCTCTGCTTATCTTTCTGACCATTGCCGCCACTTTTTCAGGAGTCTTATATTTCACTACCGGAAATTTCCCCAGGAAAAGAACTATCCTGGTAAAAAAGGGCAGTGAATATTTCCGGACGAGCTGCTTGCCGTGCAGGCATTTTTCTATTGCAAGCAGCGAACTGATATTTACCTGGAGAACATGACAATAAACCTCTGAACGGGACCAGCCTCCTTTTGCAGGCGTTTGCACAAACTCATCTTCGGACATGTCCCTGAGCATCTTCTGGTAAATCTTCAGGACTTCGTTTATGGACCTGCCCGTTTCAGTAATGCTCATAACAACTGCATTAAGTCGCCCAGATCTTTAATCTGCACTTTCACTTCTTCAGGTGCTTCTTTCTCCAATGGATTAAAATAAATAGCATCCATACCAAAATCCAGCGCGCCTCTTATATCGGCTTCAATACTGTCTCCAATCATCACGCTTTCTTCTTTAAGAGCTCCTGCTCCGTTTAATGCAAACTCAAATATGGCTTTATCAGGTTTGTTTACCCCAACATTTTCAGAAATAATAATGCTCGAGAAATAGCGGCTAAGGCCGTTAAGCTCGATTTTCATTTCTGTCGACTCCCGGAACCCGTTAGAGATCAGGTGGAGAGTATATTTTTCATGGAGATATGTGAGTGTTTCATGCGCCTGGGGGAAAAGATTGGTTTTGGTAGGACATATTTTTACATAATCGTCTTCAAAAGCAACAGGAATTATTTCAGGAGACAGGCCCATCTCTACAAATGTTGTTCTGAACCTGGTTTCGCGCAGCTCTTGTTTGGTTATTTTACCAAGATGATATGAGGCCCAGAGAGCGTGATTATTCCGGGTATAGGTTTCTATAAATGTAAGGGGACAGTTTAAACCTAAAGCTTCCAATCCATGCGAATGATATAATTCATGCAGGGTTTCTTCTGCATTCCTGTCGAAATCCCAAATGGTGTGATCAAGATCAAAGAATAAATGTTTATACTTCATCAGATAAATTTACAGGGGCAAGGCGGTCAACTGTTGAGTTTTCCTGCCAGCTGCCACATCGTTTTAAACGTCTGCTTTCCGGATGTTAGTATCAGTCTTTTTCTCCGTAGGCAAGATCACCGGCATCGCCAAGGCCTGGCACAATATAAGCTTTGGTAGTCATTTCCTCATCCACAGCTCCAAGCCAGAGTTTTGCCTTGGGAAGATTTGCTCTGACATGTGCAACTCCTTCAGTACTGGCGATAACTGAAACAATGTGAAGCTGCTTTATGTCGTAACGATCAAGCAGCTCTTTACAGCTTAACACAATACTCTTTCCGGTAGCCAGCATAGGATCGGCTATAATCACCGTTTTGTTATTGAGGTCTGGAGTTGTTACATATTCTTTCTGAATGGTGAAACCTCCGCCTTTAGTAGTTTGACGATAAGCAGCGATAAAAGCAGAATCGGATTTATCAAAATAATTCAGCAGCCCCTGATGCAGGGGCAGCCCTGCTCTCAAAATAGTTGCAAGTACCGGAATATCTTCTAATACAGGCACAACTGCTGAGCCCAGCGGTGTATCGAATTCTGTTTCCACATAGTCAAGCGTCTTGCTGATCTCATAGGCAAATATTTCACCAATACGTTCCAGATTCTTTCTGAAACGCATACTGTCCAGCTGTATATGCGAATCGCGCAGCTCTGCAATAAAGTTATTGGCAACGGAAGATGTGTTGGAAAGTATAAACATGTTATGCTAAAATAGTTATTCTTGTTTATAAAACCGATAAAAACGGGTATGCAGATAAATAAATTACAAGGATGTAAACTATTTAAAGACAGCATACGTTTTAAGTATAACAATGACAATTACCAAATATTGTTTAGTTAAGTAAGGCTTGAAAAAGGGGAGACCATATCTGGTTTCCCCTTTATTCAGATAACTTCGGGTATGCCAACCGCTGCTTCCAGCATTATCTGCTGTATAAAAAGGCAGCTAATAAATTTTTTATTTAAGTTTGAGATAAATGGATTTTAAAATAATTTCTGATTATAAACCCATGGGCGATCAGCCTGAAGCGATCAGGCAGTTGGTTCAGGGCGTGCAGGCCGAAGAACATTACCAGACCCTGCTGGGGGTTACAGGATCGGGTAAAACCTTCACAGTTGCCAATGTGATACAGGAAACCCAGAAACCAACACTGATACTTAGTCATAATAAAACCCTGGCAGCACAGCTGTATGGAGAATTTAAACAATTCTTCCCGGAGAACTCTGTTAATTATTTCGTATCCTATTATGATTATTATCAACCGGAAGCTTATATAGCCAGCTCAAACACTTATATAGAGAAAGACCTCCAGATAAACGATGAAATAGAAAAATTAAGGCTGCGCACAACCTCTTCACTGATGTCTGGCAGAAGAGATATTATAGTGGTATCTTCTATTTCGTGTATTTACGGTATGGGAAATCCTGAAGATTTTTATAATTCCGTTTTCAAATTTGCCGTTGGAACCAGAATAAGCAGGAATGCATTCCTGCACCGGCTTGTGGAGATCCTGTATTCCCGCACAACGGCCGACTTCAAACGAGGTACTTTCAGGGTAAAGGGCGACACAGTCGATATTTACCCGGCTTATATGGATTATGCCTACCGGGTTTCTTTCTTTGGAGATGATATAGAAGAGCTGAGTGCAATAGACCCGGCTACAGGTAAGACCATTGAGAAAATGACACATATGGTAGTATACCCGGCCAACCTCTTCGTTACTCCGCGCGACCGATTCAATCAATCGGTATGGGCGATACAGGAAGAGCTTGAGATGCGCAAAAAACAGTTTGTTACAGATCAGCGGTTCCTGGAAGCCAAAAGACTGGAAGAAAGAGTGAACTACGATTTGGAAATGATGCGCGAGCTGGGGTATTGCAGCGGTATTGAAAACTATTCACGCTTCTTCGATGGCAGAACGCCGGGCATGAGGCCCTTCTGCCTGCTGGATTACTTCCCGGACGATTACCTCATGGTAATTGACGAAAGCCATGTTACCGTACCGCAGGTCAGAGCAATGTACGGCGGTGACCGCTCCAGGAAGATGGCGCTGGTTGACTACGGCTTCCGCCTGCCGGCTGCGCTTGACAACCGCCCTCTGAATTTCGAGGAGTTCGAAAGACTTGCCCCCCAGACTATTTATGTAAGTGCAACTCCCGGCGACTATGAACTTGAAAAGACAGGCGGGGTTGTGGTAGAGCAGGTAATCCGCCCTACGGGCTTACTTGACCCGACTATAGAAATAAGACCGGTGACTAACCAGGTGGATGACCTGCTGGATGAGGTTGATAAAACTGTAAAGATGGGCGACCGGATACTGGTAACTACCCTTACTAAGCGTATGGCAGAGGAACTTACCAAATATATGGACCGCCTGGGCATACGTGTACGTTATATTCACTCTGAGGTAAAAACCCTTGAACGTGTGGAAATACTAAGGGGACTGAGGCTAGGAGAATTTGACGTGCTCATTGGGATAAACCTGCTGCGTGAAGGGCTTGACCTGCCTGAAGTATCACTGGTGGCTATCCTGGATGCCGATAAAGAAGGTTTTCTTCGTTCCGAGCGCTCGCTGATACAGACTATAGGACGTGCGGCACGTAACGACCGTGGAAAAGTGATTATGTATGCTGATAAGATAACGGATAGTATGCGTGTTACGATTGACGAAACGAATCGCCGGCGTGACAAACAGATACTTTATAACGAGGAACACGGAATAACTCCGAAAACTGTAGGCAAATCAAAAGAAGCTATTATTGAACAAACATCTGTAATCGATTTTAAAGGAGGTATACAGAAAATGTATGTTGAGAATGACACCGCCGTAAGTGTGGCTGCCGATCCGATAGTACAATACATGAGCAAATCTGAGCTTCAAAAGTCGATAGACAAAACCAAGAAAGACATGCTTGCAGCTGCCAAGGATATGGATTTCCTGATGGCGGCAAAACTGAGGGACGAAATGTTTGCCCTGGAAAAGATGATGCAGGAAAGGTTCGGGAAATAACCCTTCTGATTACATGATGTTTTGCTCTTTGCAGGAATCTTGATACTTTTGTATTTAAACCTGATATTGAACATGAGCGGTCAGAACAGAAAAGATATTTATCCTGGACTAGAAGTAGACATTATCCTCAAAAAGGACCAGCGAAGCGGAGTGAAAACCCGGGGTATAGTAAAGGACCTTCTTACCAGTGCTTCTTTTCATTCAAGAGGAATTAAAGTACGTCTTGAAGATGGCCAGGTTGGCCGGGTAGCGGATATTGTTGAAGATTAACCGGGTTGTTTATACTTGAACCGGGCAATTTATCATGGTTTTGTAACGTTAGATTTACTATTGAAACTTCTGACTATCTTTTTAGTCATATTTGCAAATAATAACAATGGCATTACTTAAATTTCTATTCATAACTATTCTCGTATTATGGCTGGTGCGAATGATAATACGGTTGCTTTTACCCTTTTTGTTTCAAAAGATGATGCATAAAGCGCAGAATCAAATGAATCAGCAATTCCGTCAGCATCAGCAAAGCGAGCAACCTCGTCCTGCTGGTGGTAAACTTCATGTAGATTTCATTCCTCCAAAAGACAAAGAAGCCCGGGCTGCAGACAAAGCCGGTGATTTCATTGATTTTGAAGAGATAAAGTAAGATAAATTAAGAAAAGGATAAGCATTCTGGTTTAAACCGATTCTTATCCTTTTTTAGTACACCTATTTCCTGCCTTTCATTCTTCCTCCATATAAAGAATTTTATCTAAGTTTGGATTCCAAACAAAATTGAAGAATGATTAATTGGTTTAAACGTAACGGAACCCATCTGGCAATCATTGGCTTGTTCCTCGTACTATGTTTTATTTATTTCGGTCCTGCACTGCAGGGGAAAGTACTTAGTCAGCATGATGTACTGCAGGCCAAAGGGATGCAGAAAGAAATTATGGATTACCGGGAAAAGGATGGTAAGGCTCCACTCTGGACTAACTCCATGTTTGGCGGTATGCCTGCTTTCCAGATCTGGGCCCAATATCCGAAGAACCTTACAACATATGTTATTTCTTCATTAAAAGCTGTTTTTCCTAATCCTATAGATACTGTTCTTGTATATCTTCTTGGCGCATACCTCTTGTTTTGTGTGCTTAGAGTAAGGCCATGGCTTGCTGCCGCCGGTGCCATTGCTTTTGCATTTTCATCTTACAATTTCCAGATTATAGAGGCCGGTCACAGCAACCAGGCTATGGCGATAGGATGGTTTGCACCTATTCTGGCAGGGGTAATACTTACGTTGAGAGGAAAGTATTTATTAGGGACTTCTCTTACCGCCTTATTTGCTGCTGTCGAGATCAGGACTAATCATATTCAGATGACCTATTATCTGTTAATAGCTTTATTTATTCTGATACTGGTAGAATTATATAACGCCTTTAAAACTAAAAAATACGAGCCGTTTCTTAAATCTCTGGGCTGCCTGGCCGTCGCCGCAGTTTTGGGCGCTGCTGTAAATACCAGCTCTCTATGGACAACTTATGAGTATGGACAAGAATCTATTCGGGGTAAATCAAACCTCACTACAGAAAAGTCAGTTCCGAATACCGGCCTTGACAGGGAGTATGCGTATGCCTGGAGCCAGGGTGTTGGTGAAATAATAACATTCCTTGTTCCTAATGCTTACGGAGGTTCATCAAGCGGAAGTCTTGGCGAAGACTCGCATGTGGCGAAATTACTTTTGGAGCGTGGTGCTCCTGCCGATCAGGCTACCGGTTTTGCTAAACAGATGCCCACTTACTGGGGCGAAAAAACATTTACTGCCGGACCTTATTATTTCGGCGCCATTATTTGTTTATTATATGTCTTTGGCCTTTTCATTGTAAAAGACAGGTTGAAATGGTGGATACTCGGAGCTACTATACTTTCGCTTCTCTTATCCTTCGGTAAACATTTCCCACTCGTTTCCGACCTTTTCTTCGACTATGTGCCGCTTTATAACAAGTTCAGGGCTGTTGAATCTAATCTGGCTGTTACCGGTTTGCTGTTCCCCCTGCTTGCTGTACTGGCTATTAAAGAGATAATGGATGGCGCTCACGACAGTAAATTACTGATTAAAAAGCTTCTCTATTCGTTTTATATAATTGGCGGTATTTTGCTGCTCATTATAGTATTACCTTCATTGTTACTGAATTTCAAACCTTCAAGCCATGATCTGTTCCTTCAGCAGCTGACACAGGGAATCGGCGGAGATGCTAATTTTGCAAATACAATTGCAAACGCTCTGATTGCGGACAGAGAAAGCCTTGCCAGAATGGATGCCTTCAGGTCGCTGGTATTCGTATTGATCGGCGCAGGCTTACTGTGGGCTCTTATCAGCAAGAAATTAAAAGCAGATCTTGCATTCATATTATTTGCTGTTGTAATTCTGGTAGACATGTGGAGCATAGACAAGCGTTACCTTAACAACAATAACTTTGTTGAAGAGAACAATATGGTATTCCAGCCCAGACAGGTTGATGAATTAATCTTAAGAGACCCAAGCCTTGATTACAGGGTGTTCGACTTATCTGAATCAACCTTTCAAAGTGCCTTTACATCGTACTTTCATAAGTCGATAGGCGGGTACCATGCTGCAAAGCTGAAGCGGTTCCAGGAAGTTATAGACAAACAATTCAACAACTCGATTAATGAGGATGTACTTGATATGCTTAACACCAAGTATGTAATTACTACTTCGCAGGATCAGCAGTCGCAGAGAATTGTTAATCGGCAAACTGCATGCGGTAACGCATGGTTTGTTACCAACGTTCTTTACGTAAAGAACGCAGATGAGGAAATGACTGCTATTAACAGCTTTGATCCAAAGAAAGAGGCAATTGTTAGCGACGAATTCAAGCCGCTGATTGATGATAAAAAATTAGGCACCATCAGCAATGCTAATATTCAGCTTACAAGCTATCACCCTGATCATCTTACATATGAATATTCAGCACCGAATGACGAGATCGTTGTTTTTGCTGAGATTTGGTATGACAAAGGCTGGAACGCTTATGTAGACGGCAAGAAAATTCCTTACTTCCGCGCAAACTATATTTTACGCGCCGCACAGGTACCCGGGGGTAACCATAAGCTCGAGTTTAAATTTGAGCCGGCTTCATACTATACCGGCGAAAATATATCTTTAGCCGCCTCTGTTCTTCTTGTAGGTGGATTAGGGCTCGCCGGATTCCGGGGCTTCCGCAAGAAAAAAGAAAAAGCCTGAATGGCTGGGATATACTGATACAAAAAGAGCAGCTTCTTATGAACGCTGCTCTTTTATTTCGCCTGATCTGGTGACTAATCATTTGTTCTTTTATGCCGGATGTAGTAGATAGCTAATTTGCCTGCAATAATTAAGTGATTGAAAAGATTAGGCAGTAAACCATAGTGTTTTGAAAAGATTACAAACCGTTCCTTAAGGCTTTGCCTGTGTCTTTTTTTAGACATCCCCCCTACCAGGTATTTAGCAACATACATCTGCGTGTTGACAACCTTCTTTGCCTTTTTAAGTATCTTGAGAACCCAATCTATATCAGAACTTAATTTGTAAGTCATATCGTATTCCGGCGCAAGAGAGCGGCGCACATAAATTGCCTGATGACTTACACTCATCCCCAGCCTAAAGCTATTATGCGTCAAGGTTCTCGGCGCCTGATGCCTTCTCTGCCCCAGACTGTGCCACTGTTCATCAAACATTTCTGTTTCGCCATAATAAACATCGGCATCAATGGCAGATGCAAACACCTTCTCTACTGTATCTGCAGAATAAATCTCATCGCCTGAGTTCATAAACAGAACATAGTCTCCGCCAGCCAGGGAAAATCCCTTATTCATAGCATCATAAATACCATTATCTGGTTCTGAAACAACTTTGGCTATTTTATGTCCGTACTTCTTTATCACTTCCAGAGTTCCATCTGTTGAGCCTCCGTCTATGATAATATATTCAATAAACGGATAGCTTTGATCGATTACAGAACGAATAGTTCTTTCAATATCTTTCGCATTATTATAAACAATGGTGATAACCGATAGTGAAGGACTTTTAGCCATGATTGCCTTCATTTAAAAGTCTCCGATAGAGCGTAAGATGCTTTTCGGCAATAACGGCCTCCGAAAAATTCTGCTCAACAGTCAGCCTGGCCTGTTTATTAAGAGCTTCTCTGTTCTGATTATTATAGATCCATAAAATCCCCTCCGCTAGATCTTCTGCTGACTTGTACTCAGCGAGATAGCCATTTTGTTTATGAACAACCATATCCGGGATACCACCGGTGGTAAAGGCAACTACCGGAGTTCCGCAAGCCAGGCTTTCCATTACGGTATTGGGCAGATTGTCTTCAAGGGATGGGGTAATGAAAACGTCGGCGGCACTATAACAGATAGCGAGTTTTTCATCATTATTAATTGTACCGAGAAAGGTTGTTTTTACCGGAAATTCAGGAACATTTTTTTCATCTCTGTTACCAAAGACAATAAGCTCTACATTATCATAATCGATCTTCTTTAACTTTATAAGTCTTTCCAGCGCCTCAAGAAGATATGGTGTGCCTTTATGAAGATCTTTACGGGATGGCATAAATCCGCTCAGCATGATAAATTTGTCTTCAGCCAGTCCCAGGTGTTTTTTTGAATCTATTTTATCGTATATCTTGAAAACTTCTGTTTCAAGAGTGTTGGGAATAACACAATAACTGCGATCTCTAAGAAGTCCGCTTCTTTTAAAAGATTCAGACATCCACCCGCTAGGGGCAATTATTGTAAAATCCAGTTTTTTATAAGTCTTCTCCTTTGCCTTCCAAACTACATGAGAAATATCATTCGGAGCCGAACGCTTTAACAACGGACAATTACCGCACTCATTTTCGAAATGATTACAAGTATACCTTACATGACAACCACCGGTAAAAGCATTGCTATCATGAAAAGTCCAGACTATCGGTTTATTTAATTTACAGAGTTTCAGCAGATCTGCAGGCCGAAGGAAAGCATGATTAATCCAGTGTAAATGGACAATATCAGCATTTTTGACTGCTTCATTCAGGGAAATATCTTTGCCCCATATAGGAATTGAAAAAGGTATTTTAAGCTTCTTTGTAAAAAAGGCTGAAATATATCTCTCCGCCAAAATACCTCCGGCAGACAAGGCTTTATTGATGAGCCCCGACGAAAAGCTATTAATAGCCGTATTCCGCCCAAACTTATAGTTTACCCATACTTCAGACATGATACCAATTTGGTTCAATGACTTACTTAGGCGCAAACATGCACGTCCAGCTCCTCCATTGCCATCGTACGTATTGATATGTATAACTTTCACTCGAGTCCAAAAATACAAATAAGGATTACATACTTCAATTGATATATGATAAAGGCATATCAATCATGATTAGTATAGTGGCAAATTACTTATTTTAGCCAAAATTTATTAAAATGGCGCTGGTAAGTCCCCTGACAAAAAACAACAACATCGAGCTTTTAGAACAGATTAAAACTTCCGACATTGAAAAACTATACAGAAAGCTCGGGTTTAAATCACTTACCGAATTAAGCCAGCACGATACAATAGGTCTTTACCGATGCAATGATACGGAACTGCTTTTCTTTCATCCGCAGGCAGCCGGAGAAGCTGCGTTTTACGAACATCTGCAGCAGCACGATTGGTACTATCTGGAAGGAAAGAGCGAATACTTCTATGCAGAAGGACTCCTTAACAATGGCGACAAGGTTTTGGATGTAGGATGCGGCCGCGGACAGTTCGGCAGTCAGATTTCCGGCAAAGCCGATTTTACCGGATTGGAATTTAATGACGAAGCAATAAAAAAAGCTAAAGCTTCCGGCTTAAACGTACTTAAAGAATCAATCGAACATCATGCCCGGGAAAATGAAAACACCTATGACATGGTTACTTCATTCCAGGTTCTCGAGCATATTTCCGACATCCAAGGATTTGTCGCGGCCTGCCTTAAAGCTGTCAAACCAGGCGGCACGCTGGTCTTTTCTGTTCCTAGTTATGACTCCCTTGTTTCTATTCAACTAAATAACACCTTAAATATGCCCCCTCACCATATGAGCTGGTGGCCAGATAATACGTTAAAAAAGCTGGGAGGTATTTATAATATGGATGTTCTGGCTATCCACCATGAGGAACTTGATCAGGCTCATAAAAAATGGTATAGTTTCATTCTCATTGCAGAATCTTTAAAAAAAATAACAAACTTCAAATCGGGCAAGAAGGTTATTGACACATCTCTTTCGTTAAAACTTATACACGGCATAGCTAAGTTATTAAGCCCCTTTTTAGCAAAAGGATTAACTGATAAAAGAATGGAACCTCATGGCCATTCTGTAACCGCTGTATACAGAAAAAAATAGCTTAAGATCTTATCAGTTTAGTACTCAGCTGTTTTACATATCTCAGCCCCCTTTGCCATAGGTTACCTTTACGATTTCGCAGAAAATCTTTAACAAGTGCAAACGCCTCAGCATTTTCCCTTATTGTATCTGGGAATTTCAAAATGGGCTGCTGCGAGACCGGCACCTTGAAAATATCATTAAGGCCGGAATGAACACCTGTGCCATCATGTCCTATATTATCAATCAGAGAATGTGCCGGATAAAGCGCCAATCCTTTATTAAGAAACACAGAAGCATACCAGCGTATTGCCCAGGAGCTATTTTTTCCAGCCTTAAAATCTTTCATATGCTGCCAATAATTCATAGCGCCTTCCATTTCAAAGGCATTCCGGTCTTCCGAACTAAATTGACGCATTAGTGTATCTATATCACTTTCAAAAACGGTCCATGCCCTTTTCCAGGTAGCCCATCCCCAACTACTTGTCATTCTGAGAAAAAAGGCTTCGGGCAACTTATGTTCTTTTAAAGGATACATATAAGCTCCTATGTGCATTATTTCTGATCGGTTCTCATAAAGCTCCAATGCCTCATTGAAATATTTTAAGGTATAAGGCGATGATATCAGGTCATCTTCAAACACAATAACTTTTCCGTATTTAGAACTTAACTTTGATACTCCGTCTATAATAGAATTAGCAAGCCCATAATTTCTTTCCCTTTCAATGACTTCTACTGATTTAAAACCTTCCACCTTGCTGATCAGATCTCTGACTTCTTTCACATTCATTTCATCTGACTTTTTACGTGGCGCATCAGAAAATATAAAAAGCTTTGACTCGTCAGCCAAAAGATTCTGACTGAGAAACTTGATTGTTCTCCTTGTATGCTCCGGCCTGTTGTAAACGAACAGAGCTATAGGTGCGAAATACTGCATAAATGAAAAATATAAATCTATTCTTACAAGACTACTAACATAGTAATGGTTACTTCAACACTTATATTGGCACCATTTATTGTATATAGATCGTTAAACGCCTAAGTATACAAAAAAATCAAAAGCCTGCAGATAATATTTATTTTCAGATAAACACAGCGAGTATTTGTTTTTCCAGGAAACACTCATACCTTTAGCTTACAATATTTAACCTACTGTTTATTAAACCGTAACCTTTACAAATATCTTAAGCCTTTAATCCTAAATCAAATATATTATGAGAAAATCATCTTTAATCAATTTTGTATTTAAAGTTTATTCCACTTTAGGTATGAGCATCCTTATCGCAGCATTATTTAGTTCTTGCCAGAAGATTTCTCCCTCCCCTGAAGCAAGCAATTCTTCAAACTCCAAGTCGGCAAAGTCAAGCAGCATTCCATCCGAGGGCCTGATAGCTTACTGGGCATTCGATGGCAATGGTAATGACCTATCTGGAAATGGTAATACTGCAGCCCTTACAAATCTGACCTCCACTACAGACAGATTTGGTAACTTAAACGGAGCGTTCCAATTTAACGGCTCAAGTAGTTATGCCTCTGTCACTGATAATCCGACGCTACGTTTGAATAACACCGACTTTACCTTGAACGCGTGGGTTAAGATGGATTCTTATAATTCGTCATACGGGTCAATCATTTTGAGCAAACGTGTAGCAGGGGTAAATTCCGGATGGACATGGAGCGTTACGGGTGCTGCTGGCAGCCCCACAGGCGTGGCATCTTACGGACCGGGTGGCGGAAACACTAATGCTTTCGGCTCAACAACTGTAGGCTTAAGTTCATGGCATATGGTGACTAGTGTTTACAGTCTCGCCAGCGGACAACTCAGTATTTATATCGATGGGGTATTAGACAATACTACAAGCGGAATTTTAACGGCGAACGGAGCAATAACCGCATTATTATATATCGGAAAGGACAATGCAGCCGGTGGATATTATTTCCAGGGAGCGATGGATGATATCAGAATGTATAACAGGCGATTGAGTAATGCAGAAATTCAGCAGCTCTATAATATCAATAATATCCCTCCTCTTTCAAACGGTCTAATTGCTTACTGGGCTTTCAATGGCGATGGTAATGATATTTCAGGGCATGGCCATACGGCAACCCTTACGAACTTAGCCTCTACCACAGACAGGATGGGCAACCCTAATGGTGCTTTTTATTTTAATGGTTCGAGCAGTTTCGCTTCCGTTGCCGATAGTGCAGATCTGCGTCTGAATAATACAGATTTTACTTTAAACGCATGGGTTAAGATGGATTCTTATAATTCGTCATACGGCTCAATCATTATGAGTAAGCGCACTCCAGGCATAAACAGCGGATGGACCTGGAGCATTACAGGTGCCACAGGTAACCCTACAGGCGTGGCTTCATACGGACCGGGGGGCGGCAATACAAATGCTTTCGGCTCTGTACCTGTTGGGTTAAGTTCATGGCACATGGTAACTAGTGTTTATAATCTCGCCAGCGGACAATTCAGTATCTATATCGATGGTGTATTAGACAATACTACAAGTGGTATTTTAACGGCAAACGGAGCAATAACAGCAATGTTATATATAGGTAAAGATGACGCGACCAGCAGTTATTATTTCCATGGAGCTATGGACGACATCAAGATTTATAATCGAGGATTGAGCAGCTCAGAAATTCAGCAACTTTATAATATAGATAATATCCCTTCCCTCTCTAATGGTCTGCTCGCATATTGGACTTTTGACGGTAATGGCAAAGATCTTTCAGGGAATACAAATACTGCAACCTTGACTAATTTGACATCAACAACGGACAGATTAGGCAACCCTAATGGTGCATTCTATTTTAATGGATCCAGCAGCTTTGCTTCAGTTACCGATAAACCTGCCCTCCGGCTTAATAATACTGACTTTACTTTAAATGCATGGGTTAAGATGGATTCATATAATTCATCATACGGCTCAATCATTATGAGTAAGCGCACAGCAGGAATAAACACCGGATGGACCTGGAGTGTAACAGGAGCTGCAAGTAGCCCTATCGGCGTAGCCTCCTACGGACCAGGCGGCGGTAATACGAATGCTTTCGGCTCTGTACCTGTTGGATTAAGCTCGTGGCATATGGTAACTAGTGTTTATAATCTCACCAACGGGCAGTTCAACATTTATATCGACGGCGTGTTAGATAATACAACAAGTGGTATCTTAACAGCAAATGGAGCGATAACTGCTTCTCTCTATATTGGTAAGGATAATGCAAGTGGTATTTATTATTTTCATGGATCAATGGATGACGTCCGAATTTACAACAGACGTTTAAGTAGCCCGGAAATTCAACAGCTATACAAAACGATTTACTAGGCTTATGCACGGTAGAAAGCGGGAATATAAATAGAAACAATAAGGATCCACGGTCTGAAACTGACACTGAATCCTTATTGTTTTTTTTATTGCCTGGCTAACTCAGCATCAATTTCTTATCAACTATACTGTTAATATCCTCAGATACCTTGAAAACGTATACGAGAACCGAATAAAGCAAAGCTACTATTGCCGATCTGTATATTAAATCAAAATAAATATTCTCAAGCAGCGGTAAATATAATCCTAAAGCAAGGCAAACCAAACTAATACCTGCAATAAAAAGATGAGCCTTGCCAAAGGGGTGAATATTAAATCTTATTTTAATGAAGCTCCAGTAAATGATATTTAGAAAAAGCATCGTAATAAGATATGCAATAGCCGCTCCCAAGATCCCAAATACGGGTATTAAAAGAAAATTTATAAACGCACAGATTATGACTGAGATTGCAACCAGATAAGTAGTAAACTTATAGTACTTTGAAAGGTTTATGATTTGCCCATTAAGGCCCCCGGTTATATCAACAAGGAATGCAAGTCCAATTACTATAAAAACATCAAAATGCTCTGCATAAGCCGGTTTATGCAGAAAATAAATAAGGTTTCTTTGATTGATTATCAAGCCTATTAGAATAAGACTGCCAATCAATGATTGTACGACAGATGTTTTATAATAGATTTTATCGATCTTTTTGAGGTCATTATGCACCCATGCTTCTGCCACAATCTGGTAGGATGTTCTACCCAATGCCCTGGCCGGTAAACTTATAACCACTGCCATGCCAAAAAAAGTACCATATATCCCTACATTTGAAAGCGAATCAGTAAAAGCGGTTAACATAAAAACGGCCATACTCTGCATAAGGGTAAATGAGCCCCCTCCTAGTACGGCAAAAAAACCATAATTAAGTAATTCCTTTCTATCGCTTATAATTTCGCCGCTTATCTTAGAAAATTTAAAATCTTTAAAAATGCTGTACCATAATACTACCGTTATTATGACGTTTGCGAATAGGTAAATTATTAGAAAATCATGAAAGTCAATTAACAGGAAAGCAATCAGAATCACAGCAATAGTTGTAGACAATCTCAAAAGCATTTCCTTTAAAAATGCCGACAGGATATTTTTAAAAACTACTCTTGCCATACTTTCCAATACAGTAAATCCCAGAGTAAGGAAAGATATAGGTATCAGGTAATTATAGTAATCTATTAACAGGGATACTCCTTTTGAATCTTTGTAGTGGGCGATAACAGGTCCCTTAAATATCAAATAGAGTATAGTAAAAATAATAAAACCGGTAAGTGCCAGAACCAAAACAAAGCTAACGAATCCTTTATGATTCTTATCTTGAGTTCTGTAATACGGAAAATACTTTAATATCACACCCGATATTCCGAGAGAAGCGATCTGTGCATAAATTACGGATCCGTTTACCATGAGATTAAAAAAGCCGATCTCTTCAGCCGACAGGTAACGCTGGAATAAAATAAAAAGATTGAAAAAGCCTAAAACGGTCCCTGCATAGAGAATAATACTATTAAAAAAGCCTTGTCTTTGTAGTAAGTTCATTAAACACTTCTGTTAATAACTGCATTCTCGATTACCCGATCAAGCTTGCTTATCTGTTCTTCAATGCTATAATTTTCAACAATATGCAATCTTCCGGCTTCTCCCATATCAGCAGCGAGTTGTGGAGAAAGTGCAATCTTAATCATCCGGTCGGCCATTGTTTGGATATCATGCTCCTCTACAAGAAATCCGGTAACGTTATTTATAACGGCCTCTTTTATACCCGCATGCCTGGTACTGACTACTGGCAGTCCTGACGCTCCCGCTTCTATAATGGTAAGCGGAGATCCCTCCATATCGCCATCTGAAGTCGTGACCGAATGCTGAACTAAACACCGCATACTGGGCATTAAAGCTTTTATTTCTTCTTGCGGCAATACCCCTGTCAAATGAATCTGTTTTCCAAGTTTAAAATCACGGACATACTGTTCTACTTCTCTAAATAATGGCCCATTCCCGATCATCCATAATTCAGCAAGTGGAACAGATCTTAGTACTATTTCGAAGGCTTTAACGACAGATAGAGGCGACTTTTTCTCAACGAATCGACCAATAGATAAAAAATTCTGAGAAACAGGATTTATGACTGTCTTATTAAATCCATTGATATCAACACCACACGGAATGTAAGCTATTTTTTCTTCGGGAGCACCCAAGTCCCGAAGTTTCTTTATCATATCTTTTGATACTGCAATTATTCCGGATGCATATTCAAAAGCCTGATTGTAAAAGCTCTTATATTGATCCACGGTCTGATCATGATGAGCATCTGCTCCATGGAAATGCACAACCAAAGGAATGCCAGCACTTTTACATGCTTTAGTAACCAATCCTCCAACCATACCATATTCTGCAAAAACAACGTCTATCGCTTCTCTCTTTAGATAGTCGGATAAAGCTTTGTTTCTTACAGGAATATCTATTTTACCCAAAATACGCTTCTGAATCAGATAAATGAGTAAGTCAGCTTTCGACTTTATCAATAGCCGATCATCATGCCCATACAATGGGAAAGCGCCTCCATATATAACCTTTTTATTACCTGAAAGACGATCAATATGTTCTTTGATAAACGTTTCAGAAAAGACAGATTTGTTAGGCTTTATAATACATAAATTATACTGAGGGGCCATTTATTTAAGTTTATTCTTTACAAGGGCCTTTCGAAATAAGCTTCCTGCTTTGTATCGTCCCTTGTTAAAGATCCTTTTCAAACGTTGAGTAGCAGTTATCGTTTTAGGTGTAAAAAAAGCAGATTCAAAATCGTCATTTTTCTCCAGAACGATATGAGCATAGTCCCCAGTGTTCCAAACACTTTTTATTTCATAAAGTAAAACCTCCGTACCGGTATCTGCTGCCAGCTTAGAAATAATATCAAAGGATATATATTCGTCTACTGGCTGTATGGTTTCAGGCTTATGCTTTGAGAGCCATTTAAGATTATGAGGAGTTGGTACAGACAAAAATATACGACCCTTATTCTTCAGCATTTTGTTTAATGCTGCATGAAGCTCTTGCCTGGCAGAATAAGCTATGTGTTCATACACATCCATTAATACAATAAAATCGAATTGCTCCTCGAACGTATCAGGCTCAAGTACCCCGGAAACAAATTTGAGGTTATCATTAGCAAAAAGTTTGGTTGCTACCTGGATGGAAAGAGTACTTATGTCAATTCCGGTTATTTTGGCGAGGGGCCAGCGTTTATTCAATCTGAAAGTAACTCCACCAATGCCACATCCTATTTCTAAAATCCTGGCCGGCTTAGAAGGAGCAAACTTAGTTAAAGAGCTCCAGGCCTCTTCAATACGAGGATTTATTGTGATAAAATCGTTAAGCTTATGTTGAACATGCTGGTTATAGTATGAAATAACAATTTCGTTTTCTTCTTTGTACATATTAGAAATATTGGCCTAAAGTAGTAAGAATCTGAAAAAGAGACCGTATTATACTTTTTAATTTCCGGGTGAGAGAATTTCTCTTAAAGGTGTAAAGATAGATCAGCAACGCCAGCCAAATTATCTCTCGGTTATTATTTCACTTCCCTGATTAAGTTGTTTGGGCCTAAATATAAAAGAGATACGAGGCAAAATGATTATATCTTCTCGCCCGGTAATCGCCGCTTTGCCAGCACAACATACACAGAAGCATCGCGATCCCTTTGTTTTTGCGAATGGATCATATCAAAAAATCTCACTAATAGCTGCATGACAAAGGAGATAGGAGGAACCAAAAACTTGGGCGCTTTATTAATTATTGCATCCTGAAATAATTGAACTCCACTTGGAGCGAGTCCCATTATCCCATAAAATGAAGTAATTTCAAATCCTTCTTTTTCAATAATTTTTCTCAAACCAGCACTGGTCCACCTCCAGTAGTCATTAGGAGTAGGGTGATAATACCAATAACCGTGTGTCGTAAAAATTGCTGTACCTCCCGGTTTCAAAAGTCTGAATGATTCTTGCAGATATCCGGATGGGGAATCTACATGTTCTAATACCTGGTTAGATAGAATGATATCGGCATATCTATCCGGCAAAGAAGTTTTACTATCAAAATCTATATGATGTTCTGCCAGTGGATTCATAGATAGATCCACACCTATGTATTTTCCTACCATCGGTTCAATAACTGAACGGTAGGGCATATCACCGCATCCAAAATCCAATAAAAGCTGATCCGGATTGCTTTTTGTAATTTCACGGATTTTCTCCAAGGTGGCATTCCTGAGTTTAGTCAAATGAACGAACCTTGGAGAAAAAACCGAAGGATTTAGTCTGCTTTGCTTCATGCAGCCAAATCTAATTATTTATAAAAATTTCTTCGCATTGATCTTGCGCTCATTTTCTGTAAGATAGATCTTACGGAGACGCATGCTCTGCGGAGTAACTTCTATATATTCATCAGCCTGTATGTATTCCATGGCTTCCTCCAGTGAGAACTTAATTGCCGGAGCAATACGAACGTTATCATCACTTCCCGAAGCACGCATATTAGTTAACTGCTTTCCTTTAACTAAATTTACTACCAGGTCATTATCTCTGATATGCTCGCCAAGAATCTGCCCTTCATAAACATCTTCACCTGGCTCAATAAAGAATCTGCCCCTGTCCTGTAATTTATCTATTGAATAAGCGGTGGTCATACCTTTTTCCATAGAAACAAGAACTCCGCTGGAGCGGCCTGGAATTGTTCCCTTCCATGGCTCATACGATTTAAATCGATGCGCCATAATTGCTTCACCCGCCGTGGCCGTAAGAACATTATTTCTCAGACCTATAATTCCGCGCGACGGAATTTCAAATTCCAGATGCTGAAGATCGCCTTTTGGCTCCATAACCAATAGTTCTCCCTTTCTCTGGGTAACAAGTTCTATAACCTTACCAGAGACTTCACCCGGAACATCGACGATCAGAGTTTCAATCGGCTCGCATTTTACACCGTCTATTTCTTTGGTAATAACCTGAGGCTGTCCCACCTGTATTTCGTAACCCTCACGACGCATTGTCTCAATCAAAACTGATAAGTGAAGAATACCTCTTCCATATACAAGATAAGCGTCAGGCGATTCTGTCTCGATTACCTTCAACGCCAGGTTTTTCTCCATCTCCTTGTGAAGACGATCACGTAAGTGACGGGATGTTACAAATTTTCCCTCTTTTCCGAAGAAAGGCGAGTTATTGATAGTGAACAACATGTTCATGGTAGGCTCATCGATATGAATTACCTCCAGTTGTTCCGGATTTTCGAAATCAGCAATAGTATCCCCGATCTCAAATCCATCTATACCAACAACAGCACAGATATCACCAGCTTTTACTTCCTGAACCTTGATCTTTCCAAGACCTTCAAATGTATAAAGCTCTTTAATACGCGATTTCTGAATCTTACCGTCCCTCTTAACAAGAGACACAGGCATATTTTCTTTAATCACCCCACGGGCAACACGACCTACAGCAATACGACCTACGAAAGAAGAGTAATCTAGAGACGTGATCTGCATCTGAAGTGTTCCTTCATAATAAGGAGCTGAAGGTATGTGCTCCAGAATAGAGTCTAACAAAGGCATAATGTCCTCTGTTTTATTCTTCCAGTCTGTACTCATCCAGCCATGCTTGGACGAGCCGTATATCACTGGAAAATCCAGCTGCTCTTCGGTTGCTTCAAGGTTAAAGAACAACTCAAAAATTGATTCATAAACCTCTTCAGGACGGCAGTTTTCTTTATCAACTTTATTAACTACTACTATTGGCTTTAATCCTAGAGCCAATGCTTTCATAGTTACAAAACGGGTCTGAGGCATAGCACCTTCAAATGCATCTACCAGCAGCAATACGCCATCGGCCATTTTAAGTACCCGCTCTACTTCTCCGCCAAAGTCGGCGTGTCCCGGAGTATCAATGATATTGATCTTTACTCCTTTATAATTAACTGAAACGTTTTTAGAAACAATTGTAATGCCTCTTTCACGTTCAAGGTCGTTATTGTCGAGTATAAGCTCTCCTGTTGACTGATTATCCCTGAATAACTGGCAGGTATGTAAAATTTTATCTACCAGTGTAGTTTTCCCGTGGTCGACGTGCGCAATAATTGCGATATTCCTAATATTCTGCATGAAAATGCTCTCAAAATTTTTGCAAAGGTAAGTTTTTAATTTGGCATTTCCGAGCTTTTATAAAGCTTGAAATTATATGACAATCAGTCGATAAGATATTTTTAACTTTGATCCATGGAAATTCAGGAGATACTTGTTATCTGCTTATTTTTAATCGCTTCAGTTTATATAGGCAGAATGATCTACAGAAATATAAAAGCAGACAAAGGCTGCGGGCAAAATTGCAAGTGCGGAATTGACCTTTATGATATAAAGCCCATTAACAAGAATTAAGTATTCTTTTCAATCAAACAAGTAGCATAAGCCACTACGCCTTCCTGCCTTCCAATAAAGCCCATCTGCTCATTTGTTGTGGCTTTTATAGAAATATCCTCCTCCAATATTCCTGCAGCTTCAGCTATATTCTTTTTCATTTCGGGGACGTGAGGATTTATCTTGGGAGCCTCAAGGCAGATCATCGCATCAATATTTCCAACATTCCATCCCTTTTCACCCAAAAGCCTGATGCATTCCTTTAATAATATAAGACTGCTTATACCTTTCCATCTGTCGTCAGTATTGGAAAAATGGAAGCCGATGTCTCTTAAGCTGGCAGCTCCCAGCAGCGCATCGCAGATTGCATGCACCAGAACATCTGCATCAGAATGTCCAAAAGCTCCTGAATGATGAGACAGTTTTACTCCCCCCATAACAAAAGGATGCCCTTCACGCATCTGATGTACATCAAAACCAAAACCAACACGAATCTTCATGAAATACTATTGAAAACTGAATAAAAGAGAAAAACGTAAAGTGTTTGCAAGCGGGCTTCTCGCCTGATTAGCCATAAGATAAGAAAAATCAAGGTTTAGTAGGTTGTACCGAAGGCCTGCTCCAACAGTAAGATAATTCCGGTTGCCCTTTTCAGGTGCTTCGTAAATATACCCGGCCCGAAGTGAAAACTGCTTGTTATAACGATATTCTAACCCAGCCGAATAACTTAGTTCCTGGATTTCTTCCTTGAAGCCGCCCGGAGCATCCGCAAAAGAGCCAAAGATGCCTGAGGGCACGGATGTTTTAGATGGATCGCGCCCTTTTACTATCCGCGTTTCAAAATTATTGTCCTCATCAACTTCCGTTATAGGAGGCGATGGAACAAGCAATTTATTTATATCTATTGTAAAGGTAAATTCATTAAAGTCGTCCGGATATAACGTAGCTGCAACCCCCAGCTTTAAGTTAGTTGGGAGAAAAACCTTATTAGAATCGCCTTCCACATATTCTATCTTATTACCGATGTTTGATATATTAACTCCCGCGGCTATAAGGGCATCCTTACCCCATAATTGCGTAGGCTTTCTGAAATAAGCAGAAACATCCGCCGCCAGTGCCGTTCCTGCTTTAGTTTGCTGACCGCTGGCAAACTGACCGTTCAGGAGGTTGGAATAAATAAAACGAAAGGCAGTACCAAGAGAAAAATTTTCGCCCATTTGTCTGGAATATGCAGCATCAACAGCGAATTCATTAGGACTATAGTTAGAGATAGGATTACCCGAGTAATCGGTAAGATTTATTTCGCCGAGCGAAAAATACCGAAGTGAAGCACCTAATACGTTCCTGTCGTCAAGTTTATAATAGCCGGTCAGATAAGCAAGATCTATATCCGGGACGAGCTTTTGAAGCCACGGGCTATAAGAGAGGGAAATACCCGAAGTATTTTCAATGAAAGCAAGTTTAGCCGGATTCCAATGTATTGAACTTGCATCAGGACTTATAGCCACACCAGCTTCCCCCATCGCCCCCGATCTTGAATCAGGTGCAATAAGCAGGAACGGCACCCCAGTCCTGATTATCCTGGAACCCGTACGCCCGTCTGTCGTCGGATCTTCCGGGCCCCCTACTTGCGCGCTTATATCGAAGGAAAATAAAAGGATAATGATACAGGCTCCGAGTCCTGACTTTATACCTTTGTTAAATTTCATGGTTTAAATGTATAAAAAAATATAATTGTACTATAATTTATAGTCGTGTATCTAAATTTCGCATTTTGATTAACCCCTTAATAATCAAAAAAAAACTGTAACCCGGCAATAAAAAAAACGTACTAGTACTTATTTCAAACAATCGGCCTCCAAAGTTAGTTTTTTGTATGTCGATGATTTATAGCTATTTTAGCATTATTAACGCTCACTATTAGAAATGAAAAGAATATCATTACTTTTTACAACAGGCTTACTTGCACTGGGAATTTTTGGAACTGCATGTAAGAGCAAGAGTAGCGGCGCATCTTCAAAGACAGGCTGGGCTTATAACAATAAGTACAACGGCGGCTTCCAGGTTGCAAAGAAGATAAAACCGGGACCGGGGCCAGGACTTATCGCTATCGAGGGTGGTACTTATGTTATGGGAGGCAGCCTTAATCAGGACCTCGCTTATGAGTACGACAATGTAAGACGCCGGGTTTCTGTAGCATCTTTTTATATGGATGAAACAGAAGTAGCCAATGTCGACTGGCTGGAATACCTGTATTGGATAAGAAGAACTTTCCCGGAAGACAGGGAGTACTACTATAACGCTATGCCAGACACACTTGTTTGGCGCAGGCCTCTTTCCTACAACGAGCCTTATGTAGATAATTACCTTCGTCATCCTGCATTTCAGGATTACCCTGTAGTAGGCATAAGCTGGGAACAAGCCAACGCATATGCAGAGTGGAGAACTGATCGCGTCAATGAAAACATCCTGCGTGAAAAAGGCATCCTCCTCGATTATAAATCTCTTGCAGGAGGCTCAAAAGGTAAAGGTAAATCAGCAGGCACAACGGCATCTACCCCTTCCGATCCTTTCAATACTGACATTTATCTTAATGGCCAGTACAGAGGAGAAGGTATAGACGGGAAAAAGATGTACAAAGATCTGAATCCTACTGCGAGTACAACCGGAACAGCACCTAAAGGCGGGGCACGCAGACCAGCCAGGATAGAAGATGGCGTCTTAAAACAGCCGTACCGTCTTCCGACAGAAGCAGAGTGGGAATATGCTGCTCTTGCATTGGCTGGAAATACCGAATATGAAAATATAGAAGACGGGAAAATATATCCGTGGAACGGGCTAGGCGTGCGTTCTGCCAAGAAGAACACCCGGGGCCTTATAATGGCTAACTTCAAACGCGGAGAAGGTGATAACATGGGTACTGGCGGTTATCTGAACGATAAAGCAGATATCACTGCATCTGTAAGGAGTTTTGTTCCTAATGATTTCGGGTTATACAACATGGCCGGTAACGTCAATGAATGGGTAGCCGATACTTACAGAAAGTTATCTTTTGAAGACTTTGAAGACTTCAATCCATTCCGCGGTAATCAGTTCGTCAACAAACGTGTTGAAGATAAGAACACCGGAATTTATGCAAAAGATAAATATGGTAAACCGATAAAAGATCCGGCTCCTTCAAGAAAGAAACAGACATGGGCTGAATTAAACGGAACAGCCGACAGTGCCGCGCAGGCATCTGCTCTGGCAGGAAAGCCTTACCAAACCGACATGCGTGGGTATAAGGATACCGTTAATCAGGAACTTTATGGAGTTAGCTCTCTGGTTAATGACCGTTCAAAGGTATATAAAGGCGGCTCATGGAACGACAGAGCTTACTGGCTGAATCCTGCTACAAGAAGATATATGCAACAGGATGAAACAAGTGCAGAAATTGGTTTCAGATGTGCGATGAACATGGTAGGAACTGCTGAGATCTCTCCTAAAGGTAAGCCTCAGTTTACTCAACCAAAATCTAAGGCTTCGAGCCGCGCAAGGTAAACATGTTCAAATACTATTAACAAAAAAGGGTTACGGCATACCGTAGCCCTTTTTTGTTAATAGTTCTTTAAGACTATTGAGTTAATGCATATTGTATAAGATTCGCGCCCATTCTCAATGCCTTCTGTCTGCTCTCTTCGGTATCGCCCTCATAAGTACCTGCATCTTCCCAGCCATTGCCCAGATCACATTCATAAGTATAAAAACAGACTACCCGACCCTTATATATAATAGCCAAACCCTGAGGTCTTTTGCCGTCATGTTCATGAATCTTTGGCAGCCCTGAAGGAAATTTAAACTTCTGGTTATAAACTGCATGATTGGCTGGAAGCTCAACAAAATCGTTCTCTGGAAACACTTTCTTCATTTGTGGTCTTATAAACTTGTCAAGTCCGTAATTATCGTCTATATGCAAAAAGCCCCCACCTTCAAGATACTTCCTGAGATTTAAAGCCTCTGCATCCGAAAACTGCACATTGCCATGCCCGGTCATATATACAAAAGGATAATTGAAAATATCGGGACTGCCCGCTTCAACAACAGCTTCTTCACTTAAAAAATTGGTTCCGAGAAACCTGTTACTGAATTTTACAAGATTCGTAAGAGCTGTCCGGTTCGAATACCAGTCGCCACCTCCATTATATTTCAGCTTGGCTAAGCTATAAGTGGGGGCATGGGCTCCGTAAAAAAAACATACAAGCAGGGGAAGTACGTAAGTTAACCTTTTCATAAGTTAAGCCGTTGAAGGTGTATACTATCTATTAAACGAAATAAAAAGATCACATTATATCCCTGAAGAAGAAACAACTCAGCGATTCAGAAAATTCACCTCAAAACACGCTTCCAGGCCGGCTGTCTCTGTACGCAGACGACTATCACCCAGTGTAATAGGAATATATCCAGCCTTTAATGCACTATCTGCTTCATTTTGCGAAAAATCACCTTCAGGACCTATGAGTATAGTATATCTTCCCCTGGCTGCAATTACTTCTGCTAATGAGGTCTTCTCACCATCCATACAATGGGCAATAAACTTCTGCCCTTCTGAATTTAAAATAAAATCTTTGTACCTGGCAGCTTCGTTGATAACCGGATGATAAGCCTTTAATGATTGCTTAACTGCTGAGGTGATAACCTTTTTCAGTCTCTCAGTCTTCACTTCCTTTCTTTCCGACCTTTCACATATCAGCGGAGTTATCTCATCAATTCCAATCTCCGTGGCCTTTTCAAGAAACCACTCAAACCTTTCAATGTTCTTGGTAGGGGCAATTGCAATATGGAGATAATGATTCCGCTTTCCATACTCTGTATGGCTTTCAATGATATTAAGCAAAGTGTGTTTGGGATGAGGAGAGGTGATTACAGCCCGGAAAAAGCCACCTCCACCATCTATAAGGTATACCTCATCACCTGCCTCAAGTCTTAAGACCTTTATACAATGCCGGCTTTCTTCTTCACTAAGTTCATATGAATTGCCATGGATATCAGGAGTATAAAACAGGTGCATTGTATTAAGAATCAATGAAGATCGACAGCATCTTCTTCGTTAATAACGAGATCCAGTTTAACCGATTCAATATTTTGTTCTGTCTTTTTCAGAACCGTTATCGTATAACCATAAAAGTCTTTCCTCTCGCCTACTTCCGGTATCTTACCAAAGAGGTCGCTTACAAGCCCCCCAATGGTATCATAATCTTCATCTTCCGGCAAGTCATGAGGCAGGTACTCATTCACATCATATACGGTAGCGGCGGCGTTCACTATAAACTCATGATCCGATACTTTCTCAACAATTGGCTTTTCCTCATCAAACTCGTCCTGAATCTCGCCCACCAATTCCTCCACGATGTCTTCAAGAGTAACCATACCAGCTGTACCGCCAAATTCGTCCAAGACAATAGCGATCTGTATCCTCCGTAACTGAAATTCATTAAGCAGATCGTTGATCTTTTTCGTCTCAGGGATGAAATAAGGCTTACGAATCAGTTCTTTTAATATTAGTTCCTGTTTATTGGTAACTATGGGAAGTATATCCTTAGCGTGTATAATCCCTACAATCTTGTCTATTGTATCGTCATATACCGGGATACGCGAATATCCTTCTTTTATAACTGTATCGAGGAGTTCATCAGAAGGAGTAGTGAGTTCAATGGCAGAAATTTTAGTTCTGGGGACCATTATATTTTTTACCACACGCTCGTTAAAATCAAAGACATTCTTGATCAGTTCGTGCTCGTTGATATCCAAGGCCCCGCTTTCCTTTCCCTGTTCCAACAAATATTGAAGTTCCTCAGAGGTATGAGCGGATTCATGTCCGCTGATAGCATGAATTCCAAAAGCTCTTAATATAAGATTGGCAAAGCCATTCAAAAGCAGAATAAAGGGGCGGAAAACCAGGTAAAAGAAATGAAGAGGCAGAGACACCGCCATTGTTATCCCTATAGGTTGTTGAATCGCAAGCGACTTAGGGGCGAGTTCACCAAAAACAATATGTAAAATGGTTATTGTGGTAAAAGCAATAATTGGAGCCGCTGTAGTTGCAAACGAGGTTACAAAGGCCTCTCCTGCTCCGAATGTATACAATATATTTGCTATAACGTGCTCCATTACATCCTCACCTACCCAACCCAGGCCTAATGATGCAAGGGTAATACCGAGCTGTGTAGCAGCAAGGTAACCATCGAGATGCTGCAGAATATGCTTTGCAGTTTTCCCTACCCGGCTTCCGGACTTGGCAGTAACTTCAATTTGAGATGCGCGAACCTTCACTATGGCGAACTCTGCTGCCACGAAAAATCCGTTCAGAAATACAAGAAAAAAAGTAAGAAATACCTGGAGCCCCATTTAGTTAGACATTAGTAACAAAAGTACTGTTGTACAGCTCAATACTTTCTTCGATCACTTTATAAGCATACTGCTTACCAAGAAGCTGTTCTATCGTTACGTTCTTATGCTCGAGGGCCTTATAATCCTGAAAAAAACGAACGATTTCTTTCGTTGTATGGGGAGGCAGATTTTCCAGATCCTCGATATAATTAACAGACATGTCGTTCTTTGCTACTGCAATGATCTTGTCGTCCTGTTCTCCATTATCAACCATATGCATCACCCCGATCACTTTAGCTTCTATCATCGACATAGGAAAAACGTCAACAGAACATAATACTAAAATATCAAGCGGATCCTTGTCATCGCAATACGTTTGAGGAATAAAGCCATAGTTCGCCGGATACATTACCGAAGAGAACAGGATCCTGTCCAAACGCAATAAACCGGTATCTTTGTCAACCTCGTATTTAGCTTTTGAACCCTTAGGAATTTCTATTATAGCAGTTACATTAGCCGGCACGTCTACACCAGGGGAGACGCTGTGCCAAGGATGATCTTTACTCATATTATTTATTTTCGTTCAATTCTTTTAATTTTTTTTTCCTTCGATTTTACTTCTAACATATGTCCATATTAACGGAATTGTAGTAATTACAATAAAACCAATAATAATGAACATAAGATAATCATTGACCTGCTTCTCAAATCTTCTTCCAAGAAAATATCCTATCAAGGTTAATGAAGATACCCAGAGAACAGCTCCGGTTATATTATACAATGAAAATTTCTTTATATTAACTCCTATAACGCCTGCTACGATTGGAGCAAAAGTCCTGACTATCGGGATAAACCTCCCCATAATTAAGGCAAAAGCACCTTGTTTATTATAGTATTCTTCAGCAGCAGCAAGATATTGCTTTTTAAAAAAAAAAGAATCTTTACGCTGATACAGAACAGGCCCTGTACTCCTTCCAAACCAGAATCCTACAAAATTACCAAGAATAGCTGCTAATATAAGTCCAAGCATCAAGACATAGATAGATGTATCAAGCTTATCAGTAGCAACAAACATACCAGCCAGGAAGAGAAGGTAATCACCCGGGAGAAAGAACCCAAAAAACAATCCGGTCTCGGCAAAGACAACAAAAAGGAGAACATAAAACCCTCCTTCTCTAAGTAACCTTTCCGGATCTATTAATTGATGGATCGAATCCCAAAGTTCGTACATAAGCGAATATCCGTAAATCTACGAATATTAAAATTATTATTGATCTATTTTCAGATAAGTCCTGCTATAAACTCAGGATATACACCAAGCAATATTGTTACTGCCGCTGAAACGGCAAGCACCAGTTTAAAATAACCAGATATCACCAGTTCATTGCGTTCAGCCTCTTTAAAGTACATAGCAATAATGACGCGGAAATAATAGAAAATGCCAATTACAGCATTAATCACACCAAAAACAACTAACCATATGTGATAGGTTGATAACGCTTTGGAAAACATCATGAACTTACCTATAAAACCAGCCGTCAAAGGAATACCAGCAAGTGATAACATAGCTATAGTTAAGGTGAAGGCTAAAAACGGATTCTTCCTGGCTATGCCATTAAAATTATCAAAGCTGTCATTCCCAACCTGCCTCTGCAATATGATAAGTACGGCAAATGCAATTATAGAAGCCACTGAATACGCAGCTGCATAGATGAATATAGAATTGGCTGAAGTACCGCTCAATGACAAAATAGCAAAGAGCATATACCCTACATGAGAAATACTGGAGTAGGCGAGCATTCTTTTAAAATGCTGCTGATAAAGAGCGGTTACATTACCTATCAGCAATGATAAAGCTGCCATAACCAGAATTACCGGTATCCAGAAGTCCTGAAGCGGGGCAAAACATGCCAGGAACAGCCGTAGGAAAGCGGCAAAGCCCGCTGTCTTTACTACTGTGCTCATATAAGCCGTTATCAACGCCGGCGATCCTTCGTACACATCCGGAGCCCAGAAGTGAAAAGGAGCAGCACCCACTTTAAAGCATAAGCCAATTATCATTAATAAAATTCCTGCTTTGAAGATTGGGGAAACAGATTCAGGAGAAGAAATCAGATAGGTTCTAATTTCTGCAAGATCAAAAGACCCGGAAGCGCCGTATAATAAGGTGATACCAAAAAGTAAAAATCCTGTAGAGAAAGCACCCATAAGAAAATACTTTAGTGCAGCCTCATTTGAAGCGAAGTCATTCTTCTTTATACCAGCCAGAATATAAAGACTTACAGACATAATCTCAATACCGATAAACAGCATAGCAAGATTATGGTAAGAAACCATTATTATAATACCGGCAAGCGAAAAAAGTATAATAGTGTAATATTCAGCAACATTAGCACTGATCCTCTCAAAATAATCTTTAGACAAAAACAGAATAAGAATCGTCGAAACTATAGTTACTACAGAAAATGCAATTGCAAAATTATCATACAACATCATGTTGTTGAAAATCGGGGCCTTACTGGCTCCCCATTCTGAAACTGAAAAAGCCACCGCAGCAGCAAGACCAAGCAAAGTCACCGGAAGCAACGCTTTCTGAGCTTTAAAAAGCCCGAGATATAAAACTAATATTGCTAACAGGGAAATGGTAATTAATACGCTCATTTTTTTATATCAATATTCTGGAATCAGAAAGTTACGGTTACTCCTTGCAGCCTACCTTCTACCAGATCAATCAAAGTTTTAACAGCCGGTTCTGAAATATTCAGAATAAGCTGGGGATATACCCCGATAAAAATTACAAGAAAACAAATAACAAACAGGACAATCTTTTCTGATCCATCGACATCCTTAAAGAGACTCGTCTTATCAGAAGGCATTCCCAGCATTACCCTTTGGTATACACGGAGCATATAAACTGCACCAAATATTATGGTAAGGCCTGCAATAACCGCCGCCCAGATGTTGTAATTGTAAACACCCATTAAAAGTAAAAACTCTCCTATAAATCCATTAGTAAGAGGTAAAGCTACAGTACCAAGAAGAATCACAAGGAATGTAATTGCAAACACAGGTGCAGATTTGGCAATGCCTCCCATATCGGTCATTTCACGGGTATTAAGCCTTCTTATAATGATGTCTGTAATAAAGAATAATCCAACTACATTAATACCGTGATTAAGCATCTGGATCATTGCGCCCTGCAGAGATTGCAGGTTAAATGCAAAAACACCGGCTGCAATTAATCCAACGTGGGCTATGGACGAATAGGCAATAAGCCTTTTAATATCTTTTTGTGTAAAAGCAATAAGGGATGCATATACAATACCTGTAATAGCCAGAATTATGATTACCTCCTTATACTGGAGAAAACCAAGAGGAGCAACGGGGATCAGCCAGCGAATAGCACCATAAATCCCCATCTTCAACATGATACCAGAAAGAAGCATTGTGCCTGTTGTTGGCGCTTCAGTATAGGTATCAGGTTGCCAGGTATGAAACGGGAATATGGGCATTTTAATTGCAAATGCAAGAAAAAATGCAAGAAACACCCATCCTTGTGTAGCAGGATCAAGAGATAGCTGATAAAAGGATTGCATATCATAACTCCTGTCAGGAGTATGAAGGTGCATAAATATTATCCCAAGCAGCATTATAAGACTGCCCGCTATTGTGTAAATAAAAAACTTGATATTTACCTTAATTCTGTTCTCGCCTCCCCAAACTGCACAAATAAAGTATATCGGGATAAGAGCAGCTTCCCAGCCTATATAAAAAAGAAAAGCATCCAGGGCTGTAAACACAAGCAAAAGCCCGCTTTGCATAAACAATACCAACGCATAAAAGGCAGAAGGATTCCGATAGTTATGTTTAAAACTCGCCAGAATAATCAACGGGATAAGCCCATTGGTAAGTAATACCAGTATCATACTGATGCCATCAATACCAGCATTAAAACGGGAGCCGAAAGAACTAAGCCATGGGTAGTCAACCGTAAACTGAATACCACCAGTCGGGTTAAATACGGAAAGAAGATATATCACAAGTCCCAGCGAAATCAGAGACCACACAAAAGCAATGTTTTTTGCCACAGAACTTTTACCAGTGAAAGACGTGATAAGCGCTCCGGCTAAAGGCAAAAATATAAGGAGTAAAATTTCCATCTAAACTATTTCTCTCTTACTATATGTTATAAAAACCGTATGCAAGTAATGCAACAATACCAGCAACCATCATAAATATATAAAAACCAATATTACCTGTCTGCAGAAGACGCAGTCCTTTTCCTGCTTCCACAGCAACTTTACCAAGGCCGTTTACGATTCCGTCAATCAGCGACCTGTCCACTATGCGATAGAAAACGCCCGAAAGATAATTAAGCGGCTTACCTACAAGTGTTTCATATAATTCATCGATATAGAACTTGTTATAAGATAACTTCGCCAGTCCTGTTCTTTTATCTTCAGCTACAGGCACATGCCCGTTTTTAGCATATTTAACAAAAGCCATTCCTCCTGCAATAACAGCGCCTGCAACAGAAACCGCCATCAGGATATATTCAGTAGAATGTTCCAGATGCATTTCAGGCATTTTCTCCGCCGACGCATAGAAAACTGGTGAAAGAAACTCCGCAAGCCAATGACCTCCGCCAAGCACTTCAGGAATGCCTATAAAACCTCCGATAGTCGAAAGAACCGCGAGTACAATAAGAGGGATTGTCATCGACTTAGGCGATTCATGCAAATGATGTTCCTGCTCGTGCGTTCCTCTGAAAGATCCGTAAAAAGTAAGAAACAACATTCTGAACATATAAAACGAAGTCAGCATAGCACCGATAACACCAATAACCCATAACAGCTTATTATGCTCAAATGCATGCGCCAGAATTTCGTCTTTCGAAAAAAATCCTGAAAAAGGCGGTATACCTGAAATAGCAAGTGTACCCGCGAGCATTGTTATAAATGTAACAGGGAGTTTTCCCTTAAGGCCGCCCATATTACGCATATCCTGTTCATTACTTACAGCATGGATCACAGAACCAGCTCCGAGGAATAACAAAGCTTTAAAAAACGCATGGGTAATAACATGGAAGAATGCCCCGGTATAAGCACCTACGCCTAAGCCTAAAAACATATATCCAAGCTGAGAAACAGTTGAATATGCAAGTACCTTTTTTATATCTGTCTGTGTTATCGCGATAATGGCAGCAAGAATAGAAGTAGACAGACCAATAATTGCAATAACAGTTAAAGTAACAGGAGAAAGGGTAAACATGATGTTAGATCGTGCAATCATGTAAATACCCGCGGTAACCATAGTTGCAGCATGAATAAGTGCCGAAACAGGTGTCGGTCCGGCCATCGCATCCGGCAGCCAGGTGAATAAGGGAATCTGAGCAGATTTACCTGTCGCACCAATAAAAAGCAGAAGCGTGATCAGAAGAAGAATACTATTACCAGGAGCAAGATTCGCCACCTTAGGGAACACTTCAGAAAATTCGAGACTCCCAAAAGTTGTGAAAATCAGGAAAACAGCTATAAGGAAGCCAAGGTCACCTATTCTATTCATTACAAAAGCCTTTTTTGCGGCGCTCGCATAAGAAGGGTTTGTAAACCAGAAGCCTATAAGCAGATAAGAGCATAAGCCCACACCTTCCCATCCGATGAACATAACCACATAATTAGAACCCAAAACCAGCAAAAGCATGAAAAACACGAATAAGTTCAGGTACGCAAAGAACTTTCCGAATCCTGCGTCATCATGCATATACCCGGTAGAATACACATGGATCAGAAAACCGATTCCGGTTACAATAAGAAGCATTAAAGCACTCAGCGGATCCACCTGGAAAGAAAATGGAATAGTCAAATTACCTGCTTCAATCCAGTTGAACAGAGGAATGATAAAAGACTTACTGGACGCAGCCTCCAGTTCAAGGAAGATTCCCAGGCTAACGCCGAAGGACAATAAAATCATTAAACTTCCTATAATACCTATAACTCCTTTGGAAAATACATTTCTTCCCAATCCATTTATAAGGAAACCAATCAGAGGAAATAAAGGAACCAACCAGACTAAATCTATCAACATGAAGCTTTTGTAATACGTTATATATTTAAAATAATTTATATGAGAACAAGATTTACCATTTCAATCTGTTCAGCACATTAATGTCTGTCGAATGAGTATTGCGATATATCATTACAATTATAGCAAGCCCCACCGCTACCTCTGCAGCAGCAAGCGCCATAATAAAAAATACGAATACCTGCCCTGACGCATCACCTCTGTAAGCAGAAAAGGCGGTTAATAAAAGGTTTACAGCATTGAGCATCAACTCAACAGACATGAAGATAACAATTGCATTCCTTCTTATTAATACCCCTATAACCCCGATAGAGAATATAATAGCACTAAATAAAATATAGTGATTAAGAGGAACGCCCTGTATAGTTTGAGTAATCGATTCCATTATATTTTTTTAGGATCTTTTTTTGCTAACAGAACTGCTCCGACCATAGCTGTCAACAACAGAATGGAAGAAACTTCAAAAGGCAAAAGGAATTCATTAAATAAGACCTTTCCCAGGTTCTTTACCAAACCAACACCCGGATTATTCAGGAGAACCGGTTCTGAAGCATTTAATGCCCTTACAGATCCGACAAGAGTAACCAGTAAACACAAACCCGCTATAGCTCCGGCTATTTTAAGAAGCCCTGATTTCATGGGTTCGCTATCCTTATTAAGATTCAGCAGCATCAGTACGAACAGGAAAAGAACCATAATCGCACCCATGTAAACAATAAAATTTACGATAGCAAGAAACTGGGCATTCAGCAATATGTAATGAACAGTAAATGTGAAAAAAGTCACAATAAGGTATAAAACACTGTAAACCGGATTCTTGGAGAATATTACCAGCAGCGAAAAGAAGATAGACAGAAAAGCGACTAAATAGAATAAGTTCATTAATTCTATGATTTTTCTTAACCTCTTATAAACACAAAGAGGGTCAAATGTATAATTTTTTAAGATTTTAACGGAGCTTCAACAAGTTTATCTTTACCGAAAATGAAATCCTTTCTCAGATAATCAGCAGATACAATAGGACCATCCAGATAGATCGCCTCTTTCGGGCAAGCCTCTTCGCACAAGCCGCAGAAAATGCATCTTAGCATATTTATTTCATAAACAGCTGCATATTTTTCTTCCCTGTAAAGATTCTCCTCTCCCTTCTTACGCTCAGCAGAAGTCATAGTAATTGCTTCCGCCGGACATGCCAGTGCACATAATCCGCAAGCAGTACAACGTTCCTTACCATTTTCATCCCTTTTAAGAGAGTGAAGCCCACGCCAGTTTTCAGACACAGGCCTGGTTTGTTCAGGATAAAAGATCGTCTCCTTTTTCATGAACATATGTCTGAAAGTAATAGAAAGACCTTTTAATATAGAAGGGAGATAAATACGCTCCCAAAAATTCATCGGCTTTTGTTCTAAAACTTTCTTTCTGTTACTTAATGATTCCATTAAACCTCCTTTTCCCCTTTAACGGGAAAACATTATTAAAATAAATTCTCTTTAACTGTTATCCATATGCCTGTCAGAACTATATTGGCGATAGCGACAGGAATAAGGATTTTCCACCCCAAATTCATCAACTGATCGTAACGAAAACGAGGTACTGTCCAGCGGATCCACATAAAAAAGAAAATAAAGAAGAATATCTTGGCAAAAAGCACAATCACTCCGATAATAGTGATCAGGTTCTGTGAAAGTCCCAGATCATTCATGAACGGAAAATTGTAACCTCCGAAATAAAGGGTTGACATTACTGCTGAAGAAACAAACATATTGATATATTCAGCAAACAGAAATGCTCCAAGCTTAAATCCTGAGTATTCCGTATGATAACCCGCTACCAGTTCATTTTCGCTTTCAGGAAGGTCAAACGGCGTACGGTTACATTCAGCAAATGCGCATATGAGGAACAGCAGGAATCCCAGGGGCTGCGACCAGATATTCCAGTTCAAAAATCCAGACTGCTGCTCCGCAATCTCCTTAAGAGATAAGGTACCCGTAACCATCAGCAGGGCTATTATAGAAAGCCCCATGGCTACTTCATAACTGATGTTCTGAGAAGCCGCACGAATAGCGCCCATTAAAGAGAACTTATTATTTGAGGCCCAGCCGCCAATCATAATACCATATACGCCCAGAGAAACTACTCCAAAAATATAAAGTATGCCAACATTAACGTCAGTAACCTGAAGCTCAACAACATTATTTCCAAAAGTTAAAGGCTGACCAAAGGGTATAACCGCACTTCCGATGCATGCCGTAAGCAGGGCCAGCGACGGTCCCAGAATAAATAATATCGGATTTGATTCGGCTGGAATGATCTCTTCTTTAAAGAACATCTTTCCCCCATCTGCCAAAGGCTGGAACATTCCGCCAGGACCAGCCCGGTGAGGTCCAACGCGGCCCTGAAGAAAAGCTGCAATTTTACGTTCAGCTAACGTAGAATAAGCTGCCACTCCAAGGCTGATCGAGAAGATCACGATTACCAGTATAAGCTTTTCTATTATAAGTGCTAATTCCATTAAAGTTTAGTTGTTCTTTCAAATTCTTCCTTGTTGGCCTCCATCAAGGCATGATTTTTCCTTATTACAGGAGGAGGAGCCAGTTGTTCATAATGGTTAGCCGAAATAACGGAGTGGTTAGAAATCTGCCTCGGACCTTCGATAACCCAATCGGCCGTATGCTTCTTATCAAACCTGCAGGTATTGCAGATAAACTCCTCAACCTCACCAAACTCATCCTTTCTGGCCGTTACACGTAAAACATCTTCACCTTTATACCAAAGAGTTACTTTACCAGAGCAAGTCGGGCAATCCCTGTGGGCATTTACCGGCTTGGTAAACCATACACGATTTTTAAACCGGAAAGTTCTATCAGTGAGTGCTCCAACAGGGCAAACATCAATTACATTTCCGGAAAAGTCATTTTCAACCGCTTTTTCAATATATGTAGAAATCTCAGCAGCATCTCCCCTGCCTAAAATTCCATGAACCCGATTATCTGTTATCTGATCTGCAGTATAAACGCAGCGATAACATAAAATACATCTGGTCATATGCAGCTGGATCTTATCACCTATATCAATCCGGTCAAAAGTCCGGCGATCAAACTCATACCGGGTAGCTTCAGACCCATGTTCATAAGCCAGATCCTGTAAATGACACTCACCAGCCTGATCGCATATCGGGCAATCAAGGGGATGATTTATCAGCAGCATCTCCACAATACCTTTTCTTGCCTCAACAACTTCCGGAGAAGTGATATTCAGCACTTCCATTCCATCCATCACACCAGTGCGGCAGGATGCAACGAGCTTCGGCATAGGGCGAGGATCCTTCTCAGATCCTTTGCTCACTTTCACCAGGCAGGTACGACACTTTCCGCCGCTGCCATCCAATTTTGAATAGTAACACATTGCCGGGGGAACAATGTCCCCCCCGATCATACGGGCAGCATTAAGAATGCTCGTTCCGGCATCTACTTCTATACTTATTCCGTCTATTGTAACTTTAACTTTATCAGACATGTTAAAGATCCCTCTATATATTAACTAGCTGCAACTTCCTCGTACTTCGGGAGCGGATCAGCATAACCGGCCAAACCATAATTTTTCTCTATCGCATCATGCGGGTGAGTTACGTGCCATTCAAACTCATCACGGAAGTGGCGGATCGCACTGGCTACCGGCCATGCGGCGGCATCTCCCAGAGGACAAATAGTATTTCCCTCTATCTTCTTTGAAACATCGACCAGCAGATCAATATCACTCAATTTCCCATGACCATATTCCAGGCGGTGTAATACCTTTTCCATCCATCCTGTTCCCTCACGGCAAGGAGAACACTGACCACAGCTTTCATGATGATAAAAACGGGAAAAATTCCAGGTGTTTCTTACGATACACTGGTCTTCATCATAAACTACAAATCCACCGGAGCCCAACATCGTTCCGGTAGCAAAACCACCCTCTGCCAGAGATTCATAGCTCATAAGGCGATTCTCACCTTTTATAGTTTTTAATATCAGATTTGCCGGAAGTACAGGAACAGAAGAGCCTCCTGCAACAACAGCTTTCATCCTTTTACCGTTAGCTATGCCTCCGCAATATTCGTCAGAATAAATAAATTCCTCTACAGATACTCCCAGCTCTATTTCATAAACACCCGGCTTATTTAAGTTACCCGATGCAGAAATAAGTTTCGTACCAGTACTTCTGCCTATCCCGATTTTAGAATATTCTTCAGCTCCGTCATTTATGATAGGAACCGTAGCAGCCAGCGATTCAACGTTATTTACCACTGTTGGACAATTGTATAAGCCGGAAATAGCCGGAAACGGCGGTTTAATCCTGGGGTTACCCCTCTTTCCTTCCAAAGATTCAATAAGCGCCGTCTCTTCTCCGCATATATATGCTCCGCCACCGGGTTGCACATACAGCTCAAGATCAAAACCAGATCCAAGAATATTCTTCCCAAGAAATCCTGCATTTCTGGCTTCAGCAATAGCCTTTTCCAGTATCCTGATCTGCGGCATCATTTCACCGCGAACATAGATATAAGAGGTATTTGCGCCCAGAGCATAACTGGATACAATCATACCCTCAATAAGAAGATGGGGCAAATATGTCATCAGGTATCTGTCCTTAAATGTTCCTGGCTCTGATTCATCGCCATTACATACAAGATACCTGGGCTTGCCTTCAGGTTTTGCCAGAAAGCTCCATTTCATTCCAGTTGGGAAACCTGCTCCTCCGCGTCCGCGAAGTCCTGATTTTTTCACTTCCTCTACAACGTCTTCAGGGCTCATAGTCTTAAGTGCCTTTTCAACAGCACGGTAACCACCATTCTGACGGTAAACATCAAAAGTGTTAATCCCAGGAACGTTTATATTTTCTAATAATAACTTTCGTCCCATAGTTCTAGCTTATCTGAGGATTCGCGGCTGTAGATAACCGCAAACTATCAATTAACTCGTCTACTTTACCTTCGGTAAGGTTTTCGTAATAAGTATATTCCGGTCCTATCTGAAGCACCGGAGCCATTCCGCAGGCAGCAAGGCACTCCACACCTCTCCAGCTAAATAAGCCGTCGGCCGTTACCTCTCCTTCTTTAACATCGAGCTTCTTTTCAATATACTTCATGATCTTTTCAGCACCGACAATGCTGCATGGACCGGTTCTGCAAACTTCCAGTACATATTTACCCTGAGGTTTCAAAAAGAACATGGTATAAAAAGTTGCTACTTCGTATACCTCGATATCTTTCAGGTCCAGAAATTCAGCTACCTTGTTCATTGCAACAGTGCTCACCCAACCATATTCCGCCTGCACAAGATGTAAAACCGGAAGCAGCGCAGACTTTTGTCTTCCCTCCGGATAACGTGCAACAATCTCACTGAACTTAGTAATAAGTTCAGGAGTAAAGTTTATTTCTTCAGTATCAGATATTTTAAGCATCTAATTCTCCCGCAATTACATTTAAACTACTCATATTTATGATAGCGTCCGAAAGGAACATCCCTTTGCTCATAGGAGCATACATCTGGTAGTTGATAAAACTCGGACGCCGGAAATGTAACCTGTAAGGCGTGCGTCCCCCGTCATTTATCAGATAAAAGCCCAACTCCCCGTTGCCTCCTTCCACGCAATGATAAACCTCTGCCTTTGGAGTATCCACTTCGCCCATCACAATTTTAAAGTGATAGATAAGTGCTTCCATATTATTATAAACTTCTTCCTTAGGAGGAAGATAGAACTCGGGCACATCGGCATGGAAGACACCCTTTGGCTCCTTCTCTATTTTAGCAAGCGCCTGTTCAATAATCCTGACACTCTGCCACATCTCTTCATTCCTCAAAATATACCTGTCGTAAACATCCCCTGTGGTGCCTACCGGTATATCGAAATCGAAGTCTTCATATGAACTGTAAGGCTCATTTACCCTCACATCATAGTCTACACCTGTAGCACGCAGAATGGGGCCCGTCCAGCTGTAAGATAAGGCGACCTCCGGACTTACGGCTCCAACCCCTATGGTGCGGTCCATAAAAATACGGTTGCGGTCAAACAACTGTTCAAATTCTTTCAGAACAGGTGGAAAATTCTTGATGAATTTCCTGATCTTATTAAAAGCAATATCATTGAAATCTCTTTCAAAACCACCTATCCTTCCAATATTGGTAGTAAGGCGCGCTCCGCATATTTCTTCGTATATCTCGTATACGTGTTCCCTCTGCTCCATAAGGTAGAGAAAACCGGAATATGCCCCGGTGTCAACTCCCAGAATACCGTTACAAACAAGATGGTCTGTTATACGCGCAAGCTCCATTATGATAACACGCATATAATCCACCCGCTTAGGCGTTTGAATATTCAGCATCTTTTCAACTGTCATATGCCATCCCATATTATTTATGGGCGACGAACAATAGTTCATGCGGTCTGTCAGAGGAGTGATCTGGTAAAACGGACGGTGCTCCGCAATTTTTTCAAATGCTCTGTGAATATATCCTATAGTAGAAACACCACTAACAATACGCTCCCCATCCATTTCCAGAACATTCTGAAAAACGCCATGAGTGGCAGGATGAGTAGGCCCAAGATTAAGCGTAGTGGTTTCCCTGCGATCCTGATTATCTGCAATTGACGGTTGATTCATATTATCTCCCAAAGAAAAAGTCCTTTTTATCTACCCGGTTCGGATCCTCAAGAGGAAATTCCTTCCTCATAGGAAAAGCCGTCATGTCATCAACATTTAAAATACGGACAAGATTAGGATGCCCGAGAAACTGGACTCCGAAAAAATCATACGTTTCTCTCTCCATCCAGTTTGCCCCCTCCCACAATGTAGTAGCCGTAGGAATAACAGGATTTGTTTCACTAACAAATACCTTTATCCTTACACGTACATTATTTACAAAACTATGGATATGGTAAACCACTGCTATAGCTAAGTCCTGTCCGGGATAATGCACTGCAGTGATATCTGTAAGAAAAATAAATTTCAACTCAGCGTCTTCCTTCAGGAAGCTAAGAATATTGATGATCTCTTCTGCTGTAGTTTCAAAAGTTAATAACCCATAAGGTTCCGACAGATCTGAAATTTTCTCTCCAAAACGATCACTTAACTTCTTAAGAACAAACTGATTGCTTATTTTACCCATTTACTGGATTCCGTATTTATTCATTAATTCTTTATACTCAGGAGAATTCCTGCGGCGCATTGGCTCATTTCTTACAAGATCCTGAAGCCTCATAAGCCCGTCAAGAATAGCTTCAGGCCTGGGAGGACAACCAGGTACATATACATCAACCGGAATTACCTCATCAATACCCTGTAAAACAGAATAAGTATCAAATATTCCCCCGCTTGTTGCGCATGCCCCAACTGCAATTACCCACCTTGGCTCCGCCATCTGTATATAGACCTGTCTTAGAACGGGTGCCATCTTCTTCGCAATCGTTCCCATAACCAATAACATGTCTGATTGACGGGGTGAAAAAGAAGGCCTTTCAGATCCAAACCTTGCTATATCGTAGTGAGCTCCCATTGTCGCCATAAATTCTATACCACAACAGGAAGTTGCAAAAGGAAGCGGCCATAACGAATTTGCTCTTGCCAACCCAACAACCTTGTCGAAAGAGGTTGCAAAGAACCCTGAACCCTCAACTCCCGGAGGCGCTTGTGCAATTTTAATATCACTCATTTTCTTTCCAACTAAAAAAGCTCATTTCAATATATATTGAATGAGCTGCAAATTTACAATTTAAACTTGTTTATTAGGAGGAGTGCCCCTTTATTTAGAAACGTTCTAACTACTCCCAGTCGAGGGCTTTCTTTTTAATTATATAAATAAAGCCCAACAGAAGCGTACCCATGAAAATGAACATTTCTATCATGCCCTCCACTCCCATCTCCCGAAAGTTCACAGCCCAGGGATACATAAAAATAACCTCGACATCAAACAACACGAACAGGATAGCAACCAGAAAATACTTAATTGAAAAAGGCTGGCGTGCGTTACCAACCACCTCTATTCCTGACTCGAAAGGTGATAATTTATCTTTTGTTTTCCGTTTAGGGCCGATAAGGTGAGTCAGAGTCATTGTAAGCACTACAAACCCTAATGCTACAAGAACCTGCAGGATTATCGGAAGATAATCAACCGGAATGCTTTGTGTTTCCATCTGTATTATATAAAGTGCAAATATAAAGAAAGAGCCGGAAATCCGGCTCTTTCTTTATATTTCTAAGCTTATAACTTATTTACCGCCACCCAGGGATTTGATCACATCGCTTGCATACGAATTTGTAGGATCAAGATTCAAAGTTTTGCCAAAGTATTCTTTAGCCTTTGCAGGGTCAGATTTTATGTAAAATGCGCCTAAGTTATTATATGCGTCAGCAAGGTCCCTCTTATATTTAGGATCTGTAAGATTCTCAGGCTTCTCGCTTAACACGGCTATAAATTTCTCATAATGTGGAACACTAAGCCCCTTAGGATTCTGATCATCATCCAAAAGCCTGTTTGTTCTGGCTCTGAATAAATAAGCAGTAGCAAATGTAGGAGCATATTTATTCACATAACTGAAAGCTGAATCTGCTTGTACAAGAAGATCATTACTTGGATTTAACTTATTCTGCTGTTTGGTAACATAATCGAAGTAAAAAGAATATCCTATATAGAAACGATCGTTAAGTGTCGCTTTAGGACCTAATACAGCAAGCTGATATAATTTGGATGCGACATCATATTTCTTTTCTTTAAAAGCATCACCAGCCCATGCACTCATTTCTTCAGCGAACGTAGAATCAAGGTTAACGGCTTTGGTCAATGTAGTTAAAGCAGCCGTGTCTCCGGTTTTATACTGTGCTTTTCCCAGATAAAAATAATCCAGGGGAATAACGCGCGCAGGCTCAACCTTCGACATGAAATCTTTTAAAGCCTGTATACTTGCAGGATAATTTCCATTCTCATAAGAAGAATAACCAAGATATCTGTATACACGAGGATTTGACTGCCCTGCATTTGCCATAGCCTGAGCTTCCTGCTCCAGCGCTTTATAATCCTTTGAAAGGATTAAGAAGTCGGCATATCTCATTCTTGATTCCAATGAACGATCTGTCAGATCAAGATACTTGGTATAATATTGTAAGGCTTCCTTGATACGTGCGTCGTACTGAGCACGATCTTCGTTAGCATACAAATAATACGTCTCGGCAAGTTCTCTGTAAGCCGGAGCATAGTTGGCATTAGTAGCCAGGATAGCGTTGAACTCATCAGCCGATTCTTTATAAGCTTTTGATTTTCTCACCAGAATACCCAGCGCAATTTTCGCATGGAGTTGATTCTTGTCAAGATCAAATGCCGAGCGATAAGCTCCGTAAGCTTCACTATTTTTATTCTGTCCGGCATAAAGGTCTCCCAATGCCAGATAAACCTCTGCATCTTTTTCGTCCATTGCCTTAGCTTTCTCAAGAAGAGGAAGAGCAGCATCGTAATTTTTATCTTCTACATAAGCTTTTGCAGCATATATATAGGGATCATTATCTTTTCTTGATGCAAGAGAAATAGCCTTATCAAAATTAGCTTTTGCAGCAGCTGCATTTTTAGATGCAAGATCGATGGTACCTAAACCAACATAGTTTAATGGAAATCCGTTATCAGCAGAAACGCCTTTAGAAAAAATCGTCTTGGCAGAATCAAGGTAATCGTCTTTTACATAAACATTACCCAAATAAAAATAATTTGCTGCTTCTGCAGGTTGCGATGCTACCAATTTCTTCAGGATGGTTTTCGCCTGCTGATACTGTTCTGCATCAATGGCTTTTTTTGCATCGCTTAAACTCTGAGCAAAAACAGACGACCCCATCAATCCCGCTACAACGCCTGCCTTCAATGCGATTTTAGTCACTTTCATAAGTTCAATAATATAAATTTATTTTAATAATATTTCCCTGGGAGGTATACTATCAGGAAGCAAGCCTGATTTTAACACAATACGCTGACCCCTCTCACCAGCTATAAACGTTGCAAAACCCGTGCCTAAGCCTGGTCCACCCGTACAATTTATAATATATAAATCCCTGCTTAAGGGATATAATCCCAGTGCGAGATTATCTTGGGTTGGATGATAAAACCTATCATCACCAGGCTTACCTGACAGATTCTTAACGCCTAATATACGTAATTTATTTATTAATGGCTCAAGAGCCTTACTCGGTTGTTTAACCCAATTTACTCCTATAACACCAATTGCACCTATATTATTGTGCACATGCTCAATTACTTCCAAATTTGTTTTTAACGCGTACACACCCTTAGAAGGCAGAGTACTGACTCCGGCAAGTTCTTTAAGATACCTCACCGTACTTGAGTTCGCATTATCAAAAACCAGGCTTTTAGCCTGATCTTCTCCACGCATTATTGAAATGATCTCGTCAACTGTAATAGCTGTATCGCGGGCAGAATTGTTAACGATCAGGGCAATGGCATCAACTGCAAAACGATTTGTCCTGATCTTTATATTCATCCTCTCAAAAACCCGGGCCTCATTTGCTTTCAATTTACGCGACATAATAGCAATACGCACGCTATCGTTAAGAAAATAATTCAGAAGCTGATTCTCTGGCTTATAACTCAGCTTAAAGTGAGCATCAGGGTAACTGCTTTCGAAAACAGCAAGCTGATCTTCTATAATAGGAGCAAGACTTTCATCAACTACTATCCCGGCAGACCCAGAAGTCATAGTTTGTTCAGACTTTTTACCCTGGCAAGAAATTATAAACAGAAGAACTGCTGCAATAAAAAAAATCCCGTTTCTCATAGTGAATCTCTACGGTTCGATCTAAACTCTCCGTAGGCACGGAGAAGGGCATATAGAATTAATATCACACCGAATACGATACGATATTGTTTCTGGACATCAAAGGGAATAAAATCTGTGAGCAGAATAAGCAGCCCAAGAACGAAAAAGAAAGCTATTCTGACAAAGCCAAAAATGAACAGAAATCGCTTTGCGGGCGATTTCTGCTGATTTTGTCTGTTTAACATTTTACTGGGCCTCCAGGTTAAGCATAATAGGTAAAGTATACTGAACACGCACAGGACGACCATTTTGAATACCCGGCTTCCACTTAGGAGCCTTCTTCAATAACCTGATCGCTTCATCACCTGTTCCCATACCAAGGTCGCGAAGAACCTTAATATCTGTCAGACTTCCATCCTTCTCAACTACAAAGCTCATAATAATACGTCCGGAAACGCCTTGTTCTCTTGCAGCTGCAGGATAGTTATAGTTATTACCTACATATGTACCGAATTTTCCCATACCTCCCGGAAACTCGGGCATTTGCTCAATACTTGCGAAGTCATGGACACTATTGTCTTCAACAACCGCAGCCTGAGTTGGAGGAGCTTCACCTACCGGCTCATCAATACGGATTTCCGCATTTGGATCTCCTTCAATTGTTTTCTGACCCGGGTCTTTAACAGCAAGCTCTGTCTGGGTTGGGGGTTCTTCATCTCTCACCTGTTCCGCGGGTACAACAACCGGAGGAGGGAACTTAACCTGGTCAACCTTCGGACGCGGCGGTTCAGCCGGCGGGGGTGGAGGTGGAGCAGACTCGTCAACCGGAGGCGGCGGAGTCAGCACAACTTCAGTCTCGATCACCCGTTCTTTTTCTTCGGGCACAAAACCTTTGATGTATTTAATGATAATAGGAGAGCTTACGAGTAAAATGAAAACCACACTTCCTATTAACAAGGCACGGTTTGTTGTCTTAGAGTTGTTCTTTCGAAGAGTATAGGCTCCATAAGCCTGATTCCTCCCGGCAAAAACAACATCCAGCCATTCCGTCCTAAAAATATCTAATTTTGCCATCTTTTTTTGTTTAATGGTTTTATTTAATGCTGAAAGACCTAATAAATGCCATCACGTTTAAGGAGCTCAATCTCTGGAGAAGTAATATCCACTATCGCATACTGATCTGTATTCGTGATTTTCATCTCATCAAGTATATCAACCAGATTTTTATAATTTGATTTATCACTTGCTTTGATCAGAATCATCAGGCCTTTTCCGGTTTTAGCCTTAACTTCTTTAGCTTTATCCAGAATAGCTTTACGTATGCCTTCTTTTCCGTAATTGTCTACCGTTGGCGCAGTAATTGGTTTATCAACTAAGCCTATGTACCATTCCAAACGATTTCCGCTTCCTAATAAAACGGTCATTGTACGGGTATCGGCCACATCGAACTTCGCATCTTTATCCTTTTCATCCTTGTCAGGCAGTACCATATCCATTGCCTGAGGTTTCGCCAGGGTGGTAGTAAGCATGAAGAAGGTAATCAAAAGGAACATAAGGTCAACCATGGGAGTCATATCCACACGTGCCGAATGTTTCTTACTTCTTATCTTCCCGCCTTTCTTACCACCCCCGCCGGAGGTATCTAATTCTGCCATATCTCTTATTAATTATGGAAGCTAATCTGCAGCTTCCAATGAAGTAATTAAACTAAACCTGTTCACCTGCTGTTTCTGAAGGATGTCTATAATCCTTTTTACGGCAGGGTATTCTTCTTTAGAATCGCCTTTTATAGTTATGCGAAGCTCTTCGTTATTGACCTCTTTCGTCGCATAACGGGCATTAATTATCCATTCGTGTAATTCAGAAGCAACGTTACCTACCGAATCTGCAGGTATACCAGGTTGAACTCCCGGCTTGTTCCTCTCATCATTTCCCAACGCGATAACCTGCTTAAGGCTTCCTATAGGAGCACCGAAGGATTCCATTAAAGAAAAACGTTTCTTTTCGTCCGGTGTAAACTGGATCTTATATCGTTCTCCCATACGGTCAAGAAGTCTTTCTCTTACAGTCTGACCCGCAACACCGAAAAACACTTTCCCGTTACCTACAGTAAGGGTAGCTATATTAGTGGTAGGGAGTTTAATTTTTACTGTTGATGAAGGAGTATCCACCGGCAGAGGCTCTGGCTGGCGGGCTGTTGCTGTTAAAATAAAGAATGTTAACAGCAGAGAAGCCACATCGCACATCGCCGTCATATCGATAGCTGTACTCTTTCTTGGAACTTTTACTTTAGGCATCTTTTTATTAAATAATGATTCCTTTTATCTTGTTTATTTTAGTGATGAAAAAGTCCCGCACTTTCCATAAAGTCCGGGACAAAAAACTTCACTAAATTTTATTTATGCGTACTTGCATAAGTCTGTACAATCGAGAATCCTGCTTCGTCAATTGAATAAGTCAGCTTATCAATTTTTGAAGTAAAGACATTGTACATAATGATCGCAACTGTTGATGTTGCAATACCTGTTGCAGTATTGATCAAAGCCTCAGAGATACCATTTGCAAGAGCAGCCTGGTCAGGAGCACCTGCAGTTGCTAACGCCGCGAATGACTTGATCATACCTGTTACTGTTCCTAACAGACCTACCAGAGTACCTACAGATACCAGAGTAGCGATAATAGTAAGGTTTTGCTCAAGCATTGGCATTTCAAGAGCAGTTGCTTCTTCAATATCTTTCTGAATAGCTAAAGAAGCCTGTTCAATATCAAGATTTGGATCTGCTTCAACTTCCCTGTATTTTTTTAGCCCTGATTTTATTACGTTAGCAACAGAACCTTTTTGTTTGTCGCACTCAGCTATAGCAGACTCTATATTACCTGAAGCAAGGAAAGACTGGATTTTCTTTACAAAGATCTCAACATTACCAGTACCAGCTGCTTTAGAGATCACAAAGAACCGCTCAATAGAGAAAACAAATACCATTAATAACATTCCCATCAGAAGAGGTACGATAACTCCGCCTTTATAAACCATTCCGAAATAGTTTCCTGCCAGCGGGTGACCATTTTCGGGATCGCCACCTTCGAAGTTAGCGGGATTCCCCATCACGAATTTCCATAAACAAATACCGATAACGATACAGATAACGATTGATAAACTTGCAAAAATGTTAGAGCCAGAGCTTTCTTTTTTCGCTGTTGTTGGTTTTGGTGCGGTTGCCATTTTTTAAAAATTTAGTTTTTAGTTTTAATTAAAGTTATAAAAATTGAAGTTTTATTTACTATTCTATTAAGCAGGATAACAAAAATATATTTTTCAAATACTTAAAAATATGATTTTGATTACATTTCGTTATTCCCCATTCAGCAGCTCCCCGAGTTGGGTTTATAACGTCCGTTTCTAATTTAAATGTCTTTTTTGAAGCAATTTTTTACAATGAAAACTATTTTTTTCTTCAAATCCAAATTGCGGCAAAAAAGTTATCAGATAAACAAGGTTTTTTTCTGTAATTCCTATCTGCGGCCCGTTAACCCCCGGATTTCTTAACCTTGTATTTACTTAATTTTAATATTTCCACAATCTTATCCCTGAAATCGCCCTGTACAAGGATCTCTCCGTCCTTCGCAGAACCACCGGTTCCACACTTCTGTTTCAGCATTTTTCCAAGTTCCGTAAGATCTTCATCCGAACCTACGAACCCGGTAATCAGGGTTACCGATTTTCCGCCACGCTGTTTTTTATCCAGCTGAACCCGAAGATCCTGCTGCTGGGGAGGCAACGTTTCTTTTTGCCCCTGCTCATCATAACTATATTCAAATTCAGGATCTGTAGAATAAACGACCCCGCTTACGTTTTTATTTTTCTTTGACATATTAATATAATACACTCAGGGATAATGGCTTTACAGATATCAGAATATCTCTGGATAATTCACGAGGTTCGCCATCTACATGGACTATACTTGATTTATCAGTCTGAATACGAATATTTTTACCTTTTATTATCTCAACATATCCGGATTTATGAGAACTTTTTGCAAACATATGATATCCCATCAGCGGCAATCTTAACAGTGGAAAGGGTTTTACAACACACAGATCAAGTAGTCCGTCGTCCAGGGATGCATGTGGAGAAATGTGTGCATTATTCCCATATTGGGAAGAATTTGCAATACTTATCATAAATGCTTTACGCTCCAATTCCCTTCCATCTATCTCGATCCGGTATCGTTGTGGTTTATATTTTATGATCTCTGTAAAGGTAGTTTTAATATATCCCTTAAACCCTCTTGACTTCATACCAGCAAACTTGCTGCTGATATGCGCATCAAAACCTATACCACCAATATTAAAAAACTTCCATTCATTTAAAATACCGGTGTCAATGGTACGCGTATTGAGCGAATTAATTGCCCTGAGCGCATGCTCATTGTTAAGAGAAATATTCAATGACCGTGCCAGGCCATTACCAGATCCGAAAGGTATTATGCCCATGATACAGGAAGTACTTTCTATTGCAGATGCCACCTCATTGATCGTACCGTCGCCCCCTACTGCTGCAACTATATCCACGCCTGCCTTAACAGCATTCAGCGCCAGCTCATACGCATGATCCGGATGTTTAGTAAACACATATTCCGGTTCCAGAAGACTTGGATCCAGAAACTTACGTGCCAGCTCAGGAAACTTCTTTTTGCTCTTCCCCCCCGAAACCGGGTTAATTATAAATAGTATATTCTTTTTCAAACCTAATAAAGCGAAGTAAGCTTAAATTTTTGATAGTATAAAAAATATTGTACTTTCGCTACCGCAAAAAGTGGACTGATTTGCTATGTTCCGATATGATGAACAAGATTGCAACCACGTAAAAAAAAGTGCTAAAGCATGCTTATTTTTTTACTTTCCGGTACACCCTTCCTCTTTTTGCGTAAACAATAGTTTTAAATCATTAAAGATATGCCTTATTTATTCACTTCTGAGTCTGTATCCGAAGGCCATCCGGATAAAGTAGCCGATCAGATATCAGATGCCTTAATTGACAATTTTTTAGCCTGGGACTCTGATTCCAAAGTTGCCTGTGAAACCCTGGTAACTACCGGTCAGGTAATACTTGCGGGAGAAGTTAAATCAACCACATACCTTGACGTTCAAAAGATTACCCGCGAAGTGATCCGGAAAATTGGTTATACAAAGTCGGAGTATATGTTTGAGGCCAATTCATGCGGGATATTATCGGCCATACACGAGCAGTCTGCAGATATTAACCAGGGCGTCGACCGTAAAGACAAGCAGGAACAAGGAGCCGGCGACCAGGGAATGATGTTCGGTTACGCCAGCAGCGAAACTGCTAACTATATGCCTCTTGCATTAGACCTTGCACATAAACTTCTGATCGAACTTGCAGCATTACGCCGCGAGAGCAAAGACATAACTTATTTGCGTCCTGATGCAAAATCGCAGGTTACCATTGAATACAGTGATGACCATAAGCCAATCAGAATTGATGCCATTGTAATATCTACACAGCATGATGATTTTGCCTCTGAGCAGGAAATGCAGAATAAGATCAGGGAAGATGTTATCAATATCCTGATCCCCCGTATTAAGTCCCAGCTCAGCGGCGATCTAAAGGTTTTATTTAACAACGATATTAAATATCATATCAACCCTACCGGTAAATTCGTTATCGGAGGTCCGCATGGCGATACAGGTCTTACCGGCCGGAAGATCATAGTTGATACTTACGGCGGCAAAGGAGCACACGGCGGCGGCGCTTTCTCCGGGAAAGATCCTTCAAAAGTGGATCGGTCTGCAGCTTATGCAACACGTCATATTGCAAAAAATATGGTTGCTGCTGGTATATGCGAAGAAATCCTGGTACAGGTATCTTATGCTATAGGGGTTAAAGATCCTATGGGTATCTATATAAATACCTATGGCACTTCAAAATCCGGCTTAAGCGATGGCGAAATTGCTGAAAAAGTAAGCCAGATTTTTGACATGACGCCTTATGGAATCGAATCCCGCCTGAAATTACGCAACCCTATTTACTCCGAGACTGCTGCCTATGGGCACATGGGAAGGAATCCGGAAGTTGTAACCAAACAGTTCGAAGGTGCAAACGGAGAGAAAAAACAAATTGAAGTAGAGCTGTTTACATGGGAAAAGCTCGATTACGTAGATAAAGTTAAACAAGCATTTAACATATAATCTGCTATCACAAAAAGAGCCTTCTGTAAACCAGGAGGCTTTTTTATTATCTTGCATTATGATTAATGAAGAAATAAACCCGTGGAAAACACTGTCGGCTAAAGAAATCTACGATAACCCATGGATAAATGTAACTGAATATCAGGTCATTAATCCTTCAGGAGGTAATGGAATATACGGCAAGGTGCATTTCAAGAATTATGCGCTTGGAATCCTTGCTCTCGACAGCGAAATGCATACATGGCTGGTAGGCCAATACAGGTACACCCTGAACAAATATACATGGGAGATTCCCGAAGGCGGCGGGCCTTTATCTATATCCCCGCTCGAATCAGCAAAGCGGGAATTACTTGAAGAAACCGGCCTGATAGCATCAGACTGGACCCAATTGCTCCCCTTTCATCTGTCGAACTCTGTCTGTGATGAATTCGGATATATTTATTTAGCACGGGGCCTAGAGCAGAGAACAGCACAACCCGAAGAAACCGAAGAATTGCAACTAAAACGACTCCCATTTGAAGAAGTCTACCAGATGGTAATCCGTGGTGAAATTACAGATTCCATGAGTGTTGCCGCAATACTAAGGGTTAAACTGCTCCTTTTGGAAGAACGCTAAATCCCTGATCGTCCTTTATAAATGACTCAAAATACTTCTTGAATTAAATCTTATTTGCAAATTTGCTACAGAATACTGCATAATTATGAATAAGATCTTAGGATATATCTTCACTCCGGTTTATTTCTTCGTCTATGGATTTCTACTGATACTATTCCATCCCATCCAATGGCTTAGTTTAAAACTGGGAGGATACTCCGGGCATAAGAAGGCCGTTGACGTACTGAATTTTTTCCTGGTTAGCGCACTATATATTATCGGAACAAGGATAAAGTATATTAATAAGTACCATCTTCCGAAAGATCGCTCTATAATATTCATCGCAAACCACCAGAGCATGAATGACATCCCGCCGATGATCTGGTTCCTGAGAGAGCACCATGTTAAATTTATTTCAAAGATTGAACTGACCAGGGGCATCCCGAGTGTTTCATTCAATCTGAAATATGGAGGCGCGGCAAACATTGACAGAAACGACCCCAAGCAATCAATAATGGAGATCATGAAACTGGGACAAAGAATGAAAGAGAAAAAATGGTCTGCGTTTATCTTTCCTGAAGGTACAAGGTCAAAAACAGGCATCATGAAACCATTTGTCACCGGCGGAGTGGCCACCCTTCTCAAAAAAGCACCGGAATCTCTTATTGTCCCTATTGCTATTGAAAATTCATGGAAAGTAGTGAGGTACGGCAATATGCCTTTAAGTTTTGGTGAAAAAATGATATTCACCGTACTTGAACCTATAGAGCCTGCGGGAAGAGCGGCAGATGAGCTGGTAAGGCTGGCAGAATCACAGATAAAGGAAAAAATCAATCAATGACCATCAGGCGCGGCACCGGGGCCGGTTTAAATATTCTTGTCTTCTATCAATTTAAAAAAGCCGTCTCTGAACGTATCCCCGATAGGAATGATCTTATCTCCAATCTGTATCCTGCTTCTCTCTATACTTTCAATCTTATCAATAGCTACGATATACGATTTATGTACTCTGGCAAACCTGCCGCCGGGCAGTACTTCCTCCATCTTCTTCATATACTGAAGAGAGATAATCCGTTCGGTCGGAGTAAATATGGAGACATAATCTTTTAATCCTTCGATGTAGAGAATGTCATTAATATAGATCTTTTGTATCCGGTGTTCTGTTTTAACAAAAATGAAATCCGGAGTCTGCGCAGATGCCGGCTTTTCAGCAACCGTACTGGCAGCAGCAACCTGATTTTGCTGCTGATTCTGCACTTTAAGTACTGCTTTGTAAAAACGATCAAATGCGATAGGCTTTAACAGGTAATCTGAAACATCAAGCTCGTACCCTTCCAGCGCATACTGCGAATAAGCAGTGGTCAGGATAACGTTACATTTACCATTCAGAATCTTCAGAAGCTGTATCCCTGTCAGTTCAGGCATCTGCACATCAAGCAAAACCAATCCTATTTCCTCCTGCTGAATTACGGAGAGAGCTTCAAACGCGCTAGTCGTTGCCTTTACCAATTTCAAAAAAGGCACTTTTTCAATATAGTCAGTCAGAATATCCAGCGCTAAAGGCTCATCATCTACTACCAGGCAACGTATCATGCTATAAATCTAAAGATAATTCAGAACTATAAAAGTTCTTGGTGTTCTCTATGTTAAGTTTATACTTTCCGGGATAAAGAAGGTCGAGCCTCCTTTTAACATTATTCAGACCTATACCACTTGTCGTATCTTTATTCTGAGTACTCTTTTTATTCCAGATATCAAATTGCAGATGTCCGTTGGTTATCACGACAACTATCTTTATAGGATTATCAGCTTCTGTTGCTAAGCCATGTTTAAAAGCATTTTCTACAAATGCAATCAGAATTAAAGGTGCAATATACTGATGTGTGCCCTCTCCTGCTATAGACAAATTAACATACGCTTCATTTTTAAATCTGAGCTTCTGCAATTCGATATAGTTATTAAGATACCTGAGTTCCTGAGAGAGCTCAACTTTAACCTCATTGCTTTCCTGGAGCATATACCGCATTATTTCTGATAATTTCAGAATAGCTGCAGGAGTTTTATCTGATCCCTGATAGGCAAGTGAGTAAATATTATTGAGAGAATTAAACAGAAAGTGAGGATTGATCTGCGATTTCAGAAATGCCAGCTCTGCAGTAAGTTTATCTTTCTCCAGGTCCTTCTTGATCTTTTCATTGAGAAACCAGTCTGTTGCAAACTTGACCGCTGTACTGATGAATACAAAAAAAGTACTCGTTAAAACAGAGCCCCAGTAATACTCCTGGAAAGATCTGTAATATTGTTTAGCCGGCCCATGTACCAAAACAACCTGATCAAAGATTTTGGCCAGCCCATATTTAAGTAAGCCAGAGAGCAGTATAGCAGAGAGTATAGAAAAGGCAAATACCAGATACTTCCTGTTGTCAAGAAACCTGGGCAGTATATAGAGCAGGTTAAGGTAAAATAGGCCTATATTAACTATTCCGAAATAGACGAATATAACTACGGGATCTGATATTGATGAACTTCGGCTTCCAATAAAAACAAAAAAAAGCAGAAAGGCCATCCAGACGATGGTATGAAGGAAAACTTGCTTCACTTTACTCACCCTGCTAAGTTAAGTTAAGCGATGAAATTTCTTTGAAGCATTAGACGAACGCTCACTTTTTATCTTCCAATCAACAAATTAAATTGCAGGCACAACATTATTTAAAAATCCCCGGAGAAAAAACGACTTATCGTATCCTCCGGGAATTCAACATTTATTCAGCAAGAAGCGCAACACATTGTTTAGCTATCTCCAGTTCCTCATTCGTTGGCACTACCAGCACCTTAACACGTGAATCTTCTGTATTTATCTCGCGGATACCTTTCTCACGTACATTGTTCTTCTCCACATTAAGTTTTATACCCAGGAAATCCATCTCCGCGCATACCATTTCGCGAACGATCGAATCATTCTCGCCGACACCTGCAGTAAATACGATCGCGTCGAGTCCGTTAAGAGCCGCCGCATACGAACCAATATATTTTTTGATGCGATAGGCATACATTTCGTAAGCAAGTTTGGCATTATGATCGCCGCCATCCATTGCCTTAATAATATCGCGCATATCTGAGAAGCCGGTCAGACCAAGCATACCGCTCTTTTTATTAAACAGGTTACTCACCTGCTCAATGTCGTAACCAACCTGGGATACCAGGTGAAATACGACCGAAGCATCAATATTACCACATCTGGTTCCCATTATAAGACCGTCAAGTGGTCCAAGGCCCATACTGGTATCAATACATTTTCCGCCGTCAACTGCAGCCATACTACATCCGTTACCAAGATGAACAGTGATAATTTTCGCTTCCGGTTTATTAAGATAAGTAAGGGTTTGGTCTGCCACATATTTATGACTCGTTCCATGGAATCCGTATACACGAATTCCGTAATCTTTGTAATAAGAATCAGGAATTGCATATCTGAAAGCCTTTTCAGGCATGGTCTGGTGGAAGGCAGTATCAAAAACCACTACCTGGGTAGCTTTCGTAAAAATCTTCTGTGCTACAGAAATCCCTACATAGTGACCCGGATTATGAAGAGGAGCCAGAGCGGCAAGTTTTTTTATTTCCTCTTTAACCTCAGGAGTAACAATTGTTGTCTTTGAAAAACTCTCTCCACCGTGTACAATACGGTGCCCTACAGCTACGATCTCTTCCGGGTTCTGTATCACGCCAATTCCGGGCTCTGTGAGCAGCTGCCCTACTTCCTTCATTCCCGCCTCATGATCCGCAAATTCAAGTACACGCTTAACAACCTTCTCTTCTCCGCCAACAAAAACTTTATGAGTAATAATGGTATCTTCCAGGCCTATACGCTCTACTAAGCCGCTACATATTGGCTGCTCAGACGGCCATTTAAAGAATTGGTACTTTATGGAACTGCTTCCGCAGTTAACTATGAATATGTTCATATATACAAATTTGTCTTTTTATTAAACGATAAGCGCTCCCGTAAATTTTTATAATAAGCGCCATCGGGTACATAGAAGCCGACAGCGCTTAAATATAAGCTGGCTATTATTCCTGACTCTGAATGGCGGTTATAATAACTGTATTAAAGATATCATCTACGGTACATCCACGGCTAAGGTCATTAACCGGCTTATTCAAACCCTGCAGCATCGGACCGATAGCCAGAGCTCCGGTTTCGCGTTGCACAGCTTTATAAGTGTTATTTCCGGTGTTAAGATCAGGGAAAATTAAAACACTTGCCTGGCCTGCAACTTCAGAATCCGGCATTTTTTGCTTACCCACAATCGGGTCAACAGCAGCATCATACTGGATAGGGCCTTCAACTTTCAAATCGGGGCGGGTCTCTTTAACAATCTCTGTAGCACGGCGCACTTTTTCCACGTCCTCTCCCACGCCCGATGTTCCCGAAGAATAAGACAGCATGGCAATACGTGGTTCAATACCAAAACGTTTACTGGTTTCCGCTGAGGAAATAGCAATTTCAGCAAGCTGCTCTGCCGTAGGATTTGGATTTACTGCGCAATCGCCAAATACTGAAACCCTGTCTGGCAGACACATGAAAAACACCGAAGATACCGTCGAAATACCTGGTTTGGTTTTAACGAATTGCAAAGCCGGTCTTATGGTATGCTGGGTAGTGTGCACAGCACCCGAAACCATTCCATCTGCATGACCTTTATAGACCATCATAGTTCCAAAATAGGAAACATCTGTCATCAGGTCCCTTGCCATCTCAAGCGTAACGTTTTTGCTTTTCCTCAGCTCATACAAGGTCTCTACATATTCGTCATAATATTCAGAATTTGCAGGATCTATGATTCTGACTTTACTAAGATCAAGATTCAGTCCCAGACGTTTAACAGAAGCGGCTATTTCAGCAGGGTTACCAAGGATTGTTAAGTTTACAATTTCCTGGGCAATTAAACGGGCGGCGGCTTTGATTATCCTATCGTCGTCGCCTTCAGGCAATACGATATTTTTGATCTGGCTTTTCGCCCATTTACCTAACTGGTACTGGAACATATGAGGAGTAATGCCTTCAGGCTTGAATGTAACGATCTTTTCATCCAGAGCCGGTACATCAATAAACTTATCAAATGTATCAATCGCAAGCTGGATCTTTTTGATGTTATCCGTAGTGATTCTTGGCTTGATAGCAGCTATCTCGGTGATGGTCTGAAATGTTCCGGTGTTAACAGAAACGATCGGAACAACAGTTTGAAGACCTTCAATGAGGCGAATAATTGGTTCCTCAGGCTGGCTTCCTGCGGTAAGCACAATACCTGCAACTTTAGGATAGTTGGTCGAAAGGTTTGCCTGCAACGATCCGATAATAATATCCCCACGGTCACCTGGCGTCACTATCAGCACATTTTCTTTGATATGGCTAAGAAAATTAGGTACGTTCATCGCACCGGTTACAAAGTTATCAACCTGGTTCATAAGATGTTCTTCGCCAAAAAGCAGCTTACCGCCAAGACTCTCGTAAATTTCCTTCATCGAAGGGCTTTGCAACCCCTTATCTTCAGGAATAACTGCCAGAATAGTATCAGGCGGAAGCTGGGTACTAAGCAGTTCGCGAACGTCGTCCAGCTGATCTGCCTTGATCTTATTTGCAACGATAGCAAGAACCTGTACTTCGCGTGCCTCAAAATTACGCAGAAGCGTGAGTACCGAATTGATAACCTGTGCAGTAGTTTTGCTCTCTCCCGAAACCACTATTATCGCTGGCGCGCCCAGGTTTTTAGCGATAGAAACATTCGCCTCAAACTCAAATGCGGTACCTTCACCTACAAAATCACTGCCTTCAATTACCGTAAAATCATAATTTTCTTCCAGTCTTTTAAACTTGCCGATAATAGTATCCAGCATCTCTCCCTGGGTCTCGCCTTCGAAATGCCTGATAGCTTCCTGCCTGGTAAAAGCATAGGTATCATCATAATGAACAGGCAGAGCGAAATGCTCTATAATTGTCTGTAAATGGACATCTTTCTTTTCTTTCGGATCATGGTTAATGATCGGCTTAAAATAGCCGATGTTCTTAGCTTTACCTAATAACATATTAACAAGACCGAGCGCAACAATTGATTTCCCGCTATAGGGTTCAGCTGTAGCAATAAATATATTTTTGGTCATACGAATGTGATTGAAATTTGCAGCGAAGGTAGATGCTAACCTGAAAAAATAGTATGATAACAGTCATTTTATCGAATGTTTTTAAGATTAGCCCACAATCTGTGTTGAAAACCTTTAATACATCTTAGTGTTTACAAAAATCATGTTTTTTGCTGAAATCAGGGAATAGATTGAAATATTTAACTTAACATTATTATAAGCCTTATTAATTAAACCTGTATTATGTCACATACGAATCAGGAAAGAGACCCGAATTTCCGGCCGGGATAAAAGTGCATAAAGCTTTTCTCTCAAATAATATATCGCCTGAACCGAAAATAGTGGAACAACACCTAACGTTCAAACACCTAAATGTCCCAGATCATTTTTTTCCGTGAATAACCATCATTTTCTAGCTGCAGAACATACAGCAAATTTGCAGTATACAAAACGGATTTAATACAAAAATTCAAAAGATATGAAAACAGCAAATATTCTAAACATCAATTTCAGCAGATATTTCAGCCTGCTAATTCCAGTCGTAACATCACTTTGTCTTCTTGGAAGCCCGAAAGCAGCCAGCGCGCAAACTTATAAAGTAGCGGCAGGGTCATTAATCCAGGTAGACGGAACATCTAATCTGCACGACTGGAAAATGAAAGCACAAAGCTTCTCTTCAGATGCTCAGTTAGTATTCAAAGGAACAGATCTGCAGGACGTAACAGCCCTGAACTTTACACTTCCTGTACAAAATCTTAAAAGTAATGAGAGCCTGATGGATACCAGAGCTTACAAAGCCTTAAAAGAAGAGCAAAACAAGACCATTACTTTCAAGCTAACATCTGCTACTGTAACAGGAGGTGTCATTAAAGCAAATGGCAACCTTACCATTGCAGGAGTAACAAAAGAGGTTGCTCTTCAGGGAAAATCAGTTGTAGGCGCAGATGGCTCAGTAACCATTACCGGATCAAGGAAAGTAAAAATGAGCGAATTTGGCATCAAACCTCCAACTTTTATGATGGGTGCATTGAAGGTAGGTGACGAGATTACTATCGATTACACTTTAAAATTAAAGAAATAAACTCCCTAATCACTTTATAAACAATACTAAAATCAAGAAAATGAAAACAAATTTATTAACATCTTTAAGAACAGCGGCAATCGCAGCTCTTATTGCAGGACCAACTATTGCAAACGCACAGCTCTCTAAAATTGACAATATCAGACCATACGATCAGTCAGGGATTAATGTTTATGAAGCACCTAAAGATACTGTTACAGAGTTTGACGGAATCAGGTTCAGGATCGGAGCAGGTTTTACACAAGGTTTCCAAAATCTGAAACACGAGAATACTGCGAATAATCTTTATAAAATCTCTCCGGGATTTAATAATGCCAGCGCTAACTTATTTATGGACTTCCAGTTAGCAGACGGTATCCGTTTGAATCTTACAACATACCTCTCTTCACGTCACCATAATGAAACATGGGTAAAGGGCGGATATATTCAATTTGATAAACTGCCGTTTGAAGGCAAGATATGGGAAGATATTATGAAATACACCACCATCAAAATCGGACATACCGAAATTAATTATGGTGACCAGCATTTCAGGAGATCAGACGGCGGGCACACTCATTACAATCCATTCGCCGAAAACTACATCATGGATGCGTTCGCAACTGAAATCGGTGGAGAAGTATTAGTTAGAAACAATGGCGCATTTGCCCTGGTAGGTGTATCAGGAGGTCTGATCAGGGGAAGTATCGATAGCATAAATGTTGGTATAGATCCGGTTAGCGGTACAGTTGCAGATGACAGCCGTCATAAAACACCATCTGTTTACGGTAAGTTAGGTTACGACAAACAACTTAATGAAAACGTTCGTCTTAGAGTTGCAGCATCTGTTTACCATAACAACAGTGCAGGTAACAACGGAAACACCTTATATGGTGGCGACCGTAGCGGATCAAATTACTTCATGGTGCTTGAACCTGCAGGCTCAGCCGTAACTTACGCAACTAATGCGTTCTCAGGCCGTTTCAATCCAGGCTTTACTAAAAAGATCACTGCTACCCAGCTCAACGCTTTCATGAAAGCCTATGGCCTGGAAGTATTCGGTACATATGAATTCGCTTCAGGAAGATCAAACACAGAGTTAGCCTCAAGAGATGCCAGCCAGTTTGCAATCGACGGAGTATACAGGTTCCTTCCTTCAGAAAAACTATTTATTGGCGCACGTTATAACACTGTAACAGCTGATGTGCTGTCTGGAACCGGTGCAGCAAGAATATTAACCAATGATGTAAAAATCGATCGCTTCTCTGTAGCAGCAGGTTGGTTCCTTACTAAAAGCATCCTGCTAAAAGGTGAATATTCTACTCAGAAATATAAAGACTTCGCAGCATCAGACATCCGCAACGGCGGTAAGTTCGATGGATACGTAATACAAGCCTCAATAGGTTTCTAAAGATCTGTTTTCGTTCTTTTAAAAGTCAGGTATGATTATTCTGCCTGACTTTTTTTGTTTATCCTTGTTATCAATGAAATGGAGATTAAGCCATGTCCAGCAGAAAACTTTTCATATTTTTTATCCTGTTTTTAATTTGCTCAGGATTCATTTATAAAGAAAACAGAGACCCTGTATACATGGCTAAATGGGTAGTAATGAAAGGTGGTTCTCTCCGTGTAAAAGGCAGTACCAATATCAATAAGTTCACCTGCGAAATCAAAGACTACAGCAAGCCCGATACCATAGTTGTCTATAAAAGCAAAGGCGACAAGGACGTTCTTCCACTCAACGGAGATTTAAATCTCGACATCCGCGGATTCGACTGTTTTAATCCTGTAATGACAGCAGACCTGAGAAAAACATTGAAGGCTAAAGAGTACCCTAACCTCGTTATAAGATTTTTAACACTCAGCAAATTCCCGCTTCCCGGACAAAAACAAGATATTATAAAAGGGTTGGTCGATATAGAGCTCTCCGGAGTAAAAAGAAGATTTGAAGTAAATTATAAATTCACTGCAGACGAGAGACAAACAATGAGAATGGTCGGCGAACGCGACATAAGTTTTTCAGACTTTAAACTGGTTCCGCCAAGAAAACTCGGGGGGATGATACAAACCGATGATAAATTAAGTGTAGAATTCCAGCTGATTCTTAAAACGCAAAACTAGAAGGCCTCATTAAGGATTGATCTTTGCGAATACAACTCCCGCAACAACTGCCTGGATAAACCCATAAAAAAACCAGCTTGCAACCATAGATACCGTTATATCCATCGCACTGAAAGTTATCCACATCACCGGCAACAGAGATACTATTGCATAAACGAAGCCAAATTCCAGGCCTCTCAATATAAACGGCCCCTTAAACAACTCTTTAAACCGTTCCCAGAACCAGGACAAGGCCATACTGATTATAAATGCATGGAGATAGAAAAGAATATCCCTGCTTCCGTCAGAATTAAAAAGAGGATTGATATAATCGACAAATAATTGCGGAAAAAAACGGATGGCCAGAAATAGCGCCCCGTAACTTATTATAAAAAGAATTACACCTGCTATAATTCCTGAAGAAAGGACCTGCTTCATATAATAATTTATGTTTTGTAAAAGTAAGATAAGCTAATTAAAATCGTAAGAATATTAATTAAAATAACAAAAAACGACTAAGCCGCCCAACAACCCAAACCCGAAGCAATAAAAGCTGA
>Ga0265780_10000351_pt1 | contig 72474 bp, 113 predicted proteins | sample P1T30metagenome_FD_192432 | JGI IMG/M metagenome (GOLD analysis project Ga0265780, IMG submission 192432) | Plant litter microbial communities from East Loma Ridge, Irvine, California - P1 T30 | ecosystem: Environmental > Terrestrial > Plant litter > Unclassified | place: USA: California...
CTTGACCATCCGCTGCCGTATGCTGTTCTTTGATAAATTGGCGACCGTCAACCTGAACCTCGCCATACGTGAGGGTCGAGGTCAGATTCAATTGGAATCCCCTTCAACACGCAAGACGAATGGGTCGCTCGACAGTGCAGCAGTTTCAGCGCCAACGGTGCGTTCGAACCAGATGAAGCGCGAGCCACCCGGTGGGATGTCGCCCAGCGAAATACCGGTAGATTTGGTGGATGGAGCAGTGAAAGTGACGCCAGTTGGCTTCGTCGTTTCGTTGGCAACCGTTTGTTCTTGTGCGCCCTGAACCGAAGTACCCAGGCCAATTTTTACGTCGGTGGTTGCACTTGGCGTATTGGAAGTGAGCCACGCTTTCGCGTCGTACAGCGTCAGGGTGGCATGGCTGTTGACCACATACACGCCGCGATATTCGGTACGGCCCACCAAGGCCTCCGCGGAACTCACGTCATCATAGACGTTCAAGCCTGCGGTTGTGCCCGACTTTGCCCCGCCCAACGATGCGTTTGGGTTGGAGTTTGCGGCGCCACCGGACAGGCGGTATTCGAGGTCTGACGAGGCGATAGGCATAATGGCTCACTTATTCCGCATGGCGCGGCAGGGGTTTGACTAAACGGTTGTGTAGCATTTCTAACATCTCGGAATCGGACTTACCGTCGATGTCTTCTTTAAAAAAGGCTACAAGACCATTCACTTTAGAGCGAACGGTGTAGCAGTCAATTGGATGGCTGCTACACTCGTCAGCTGCCCAAGCACGCATTTCTGCAATTAAGGCTTGGGCTTTGCTCATTACGCAGGCTTCCAGGACGGGGTCGTGGCGGTCGCTTCCTGCTTGACCACACTTACAGCGGGTTCGGGCTCCACGCCGTGCAGCTTGTGCACTGCCGGATCGAAGTCCGACTTATTGATGACGATGAAGCCGTCCGGGATGTGGGCGGTCGGTTCTACAGCGATTCGGACAGTCTCGCATTCATATTGGGACATTTTGGATTCTCCTAGTGTGGTTAGAAAAACACCCAGCCGAAGCCGGGTGTTTCCTCGCTCGCAATAACTTGAACGATTAGCCCAGCAGCTGGGCGGCGTGAGCGGCTTTGATGCCGCCGCAGCCCCAGGCCGCCGAAACTTCGTACTGCATCTGGCGATAGCCAGCGTACAGCGCGACTTCGAAGGTGATACCCGAACGCGGGTCGGTGACCAGCATGCGATCGACGGCCGAGTCGCCGTTGGTTGGCAGCGCAGGGGCGCGGGTTGCCAGCAGCATCGAGGCTTTGTGGAAAGCGATGGCTGCGGTTGCCGAGGCGCCGACGGTGACAGTGGTTGCTGCGGCCGGGATGGCTTGGCGCAGACCAGGCTTGGCCAGGGTCAGGACGTTATTGCCATCTTGACCGAGGTCTTTTGCAACGACGTACTTGTTGGTGTCGCCCGCGAAGGTGACGGTATCGCCTGCCAGGATCGTGCCGGTGCCGGTCGAAACGGTGATCAGACGCGCGCCGGCCAGATAGCCTGCGGTGTTGGTGACGTAGCCTGCGCCGGTGCCTTTAGCGATTTGACGCGGTGCAGCCGACTCGTGGAACGACAGGCCGTTCAGGTCCAGCAGTTCGCCTTGACGCAGGGTCAGACTGGTGCCAGCTTCGTTGACTTTGATCAGGTTCGGCACTTTGCGCAAGTTGACGCCCATGCTCGAGTTGATGACCAGTGCACGTTCGCCGCCAGGGGCGCCGTTGTCGTCCAGGATTTGGCGGATCAGCGCGGTGTCGCCCGACGAATCGGTCAGCGGGGTCGTGCCTGGGGTGCCGTATGCGCGCGAAGTTGCCTTGCGTGCAGCCAGCCACATGTCGAGCTCGATCTCGTTCACCAGCGTGCGGATTGCCTGGGTCAGCTGGTCGCCCTGGATTGCGGCAGGTGCCGTACCCGAGGCGCGCAGGCCCTGTTCTTGTTCGCCGGTCCAGCGGAACGGGACGCGACGGGTTTTGGTAATGCGGAATTCGTTCGAGTCGATCACTTGCTCACCGTCGTCCGGCGGCAGCATGCCAGGCACGACGTCGGTAGCTTGCGAAGGATTGGTTTCGAACGAATACAGCACTTGGCCGACAGCCGCGCGTTCAGCGTTGGCGTCGAGGGTGACGCAAGGGATCACACCCACCATTTCGCGGGACACGATGTCCAGCGAACGGTAGAGGGGGCCGACGAGATTGTTCAGGGTATTCAGGGCCATGATGGTTCCTATTGATTAAACGATTTGGACGCCCGAGGTCGCAACACGAGCCTTCTCCGTTGCGGAGAGAGCGTCGAAGTTCGCGCGGGTAATGGTATTGCCTTTGCCGCCGCCGCTTTCGCGTGCACCGGACGAGCCGCTGCCGCTGGTGCCTGCTGGGAACCAGTGTGGCTTCAGTTCGCGTTGCTTGTCGATCCATTCAGCAGGGCTGAAATGGGTCGTGCCGTCTTTGCCCAGCTCCGGACGGCCCTCGGCGTCCAGTTTTACTGCTTTGCCGCTTTCGTCCAGTTGGAACACATTGCGGCCATGCAACAGCGCGTCCTCGACGGCGCTTGGATGCAGACCAGCGCAAGCTGCGCGGATCTGGTTTTCCAGGACGGCGCCCTTGTAGACGTCGGCCCGTTTTGCTTCAGCTTGGATGCGCGCTTCCGCGGCTTCCAGGTCAGCTTTGTGCTGGTCACGCATACGCTGGGTATGCTTGTTGATGACAGCTTCGTGCTTGCCTTCCGCGATCAGTTGCAGGTCTTCGTTGGCGTCGAGTTTGTCCTTCAGCGCTTTCAGCTGGACGGGGTCCAGACCTTCGAACGACTTCAGCACATCCTTGTTTGCCGCCAGCTTGCCCAGCAGTTCATCGTTTTTGGCTTTGAGGCCAGCAGTCTCCCGGGCAATGCGCTCGGTCACTGCTGCTTCGATACGTGCATTGATTGCCGCTTCCGCGTCGGCGCCACCCGAACCGCCGCCAGCTGGAGGTGCACCGTCGTCGTTGACCGACAAAACGTAAGCACGAGCCAGGCTCGAAGCAGTGTAAAAGAATGGGCGGTGTGGATGTTTCGTCATTTTATTCCCCTTGGGAGTTGATTTGTGCTGCCTAGCAGCGGAAGCGAAAACGAGTCTTTGACTCGATCAGTGCTAATTATATGCGTTCTAAAAATAGAATGCAACGACTATTTGTAAAAAAGGGGCCTTATTTCTAAGACCCCTTGTTCCGTTACTTCCCGGCGTTCTGGAGTTGCGTCTGAGTTGGGTTGTTACTGGTGGCGCCTTTCTTGGTAACCACACCCTTCGACGCACCTTGGTTCGGTCCGTTACCTGCGCGGTCACCTGGAGTGGTCGGGACGTCTTGCGCTGGCGGCGGGTTTTCCTTGATGCGCTTCTGCTCTTCTTCAGCGTCACCGTCCATTGGAATGATTTCACCGCGCTTCAGGTTTTCGAACATCGTTTCGTAGCTGATGGCACCGTTCTGCCATGCGGCAATTACAGCGGTCATCGTAAGCGAGTCCATCGGGATTGGGAAGAAGTCGCGGTTCAGCTCAACCAGTACGTCCTTGCTGTCCTCTTCAGCGTATTCGCAGAACTCCACCATTGCAGCTGTCACACCGATGGACACCGACTGTGCAACACTGGCAAGCATGGACTGTTCCCCGCCCCGGTGTATGGCGGCAGTGTTAGCGCTCTCCACACCACTCGGTTGCGCCTCCAGCATACGCGCACCCATCACAGCCATTTTGTTCTCTTTACCCTCGAGGTTTTCCTTGAGGACGTTCAAACCTTGACCGGTGAACTCCAGGTAGTGCGCCGTAGCTTCGTGCCGCCGGAAGGTCCAGGCGGTCGTGCTGCCGATGTTGAAAGCCCCGTCGGCTAGATCTTCGTCCGTGACCCCGCTGATGACAGGTGTGGGTAAGCCCGTGAAGTGGCAACCGTGCTCGTAGTCAGCCGTTACGCGATAGTGCGCGAGGTTGGTGTCGACCAAGTCGATCAGCGGCGGTTCCGAGATATCCCAGCTTGTGTTGTCGACACCGATGAAGTGGAATGGGAGCTTCTCGATGTGCTTGCCCCGGATCTTTGGGTACGATGTTGAAATAACCTTGTCAACATCCTTACCCTTGTCGTCCTGCTCAACGACCATGACGCGCACACGATACATGAGTTTGCCTGGGTGTAGCAGGTTGCCCACACTATCGACCTCGTTATTTGGCACCAGATCCAGCACGCGGAACTGCACCTGATCTTCGTCGGTGAACTCATCTTTTGGAACGGAGACGATTTCTTCCAGAACAACCATAGACAGGATTGTCGCGCTTTTGTAGACGGACGTTTTCCAGTTGCGGATCGACAGCGCGCCATACATCTTAAGCATGGGGCGCCAGTTCTTGTCCGCACCATCCGCCTGCGTTGCGTCAGCAGGTACGTCCGGATAGTCCACGAACAGACCCACACGCCCCAGCTTGAGCGCTTCTTCGACAAGCTTCAGGCACAGCATGTGCAGCGAGGTGCCGCTCATGTCGATGTCTTTCTTCATGTCCTCCACCGTACCCGGCAGCACCACAGTTGGCGGTTTGCGGAAGATCATGCCTTGCAAGCCGACGATTGTGCGCCAGGTTGCATTGTAGAACAGCGCGCGCTTTTTGTACTTCTCGTAGTCGGCGCTCTCTTGATTGCTCAATTTGGGCAGGAAGAGCTCACCGGCAGCGTGCACAGCGTCTTGACCCTTGGCCACCGCAATGCAGCGCTCCCAAAGGTTCACCATGTTTCTGTGTTGCGGATGCTGATTATTAACAGGCATTTTAGACTCCACCAATCTTGATTCTTTTAACTACGGTATCGAGAGCAAGGACGCGGTAACGAGTATCATCAGCAGAGTGGTCTTCTGCGTCGGTATCTACGTCGTCCATGTCTTTTTGGTCTCGGGGAATAGGCGGCACTGTTCGAATCCAGTCTCGGCAGGTGTCGAATATGTACATGCCAGGCTTGTCATTACGTTCTTTGTCGGTAACTGCGCTCAAGCGATCTCGCATCAGCTCCCAACCGTTCTTCCGACTACCAGCTTTCTTGTCGGCGCGAGTCCAATAAACACCCTCGGACTCCATGTTCTGCCCGATGGAAGCATCGTCAGTAACGTTGTAGATTGCTGAGTCAGCTGGACCACCAACTACGCGGCCAACAATGCCCATTTGAGCTTCGCGATTTTTGATGCCGATAGCCACATTACGCGCGGTCATGTACAGACCTTCGTTTGGCTTGCCCGATGAACCGTACCATTCGCCTATACGGAACAGGGTTTTCGGAGGGAATGAGCGTTTCGTACCGTCCGCCATTTCAGCGTCGGTCCCGTCGCTCTGCGCCCACCAGCCCACACTGAACGGCTTGCTTGAGCCCCAGTCGAACGAGCGATCAATCTTCCAAGTTTTCGGAATCTTGAATGGTTTGAGGACATGCTGCTGCGCATCCCAAATATCGTCGAACATGCCACCAGACGTAATATCCCAGCTACCTTCAAGCCAGGCCTTGCGCTTGTTGACGTCCGTAATGGACTCAAGGGTCTGGATGTAGTCTTCGCCGAGGTACGGGTTTTCGCGCACCGAGCCGAAAATGGCAACGCGCTGATTACCCTTATTGTCGGTGATAATTTTGCCATATGGTGCTGGGTCAATGAAGTATCCCTTCACCCATGTATGCCCGACACCATAAGGGTTCGTTGACGAGCGGATGATGCGCGGGATTGTGGGCAAACGCGCGGTCCCCTGGAAGGACGAACGGTTCGTCGACTTCATGGACTCGTAGCAGCTAATGGACGACCAACTGGTCAACTCCTCCCAGCCAACGAACGGGTATTCGTGGCCGTGGTAGGACCAATAGTCTTCCTCGCTTTCGAACGCACGTAGCAGTAATTCCTCACCAGTAGGCCACACCCACTTAAGGCTCGAACTTCCCGCAAGAAAGCGGGGCTTCTGCGCTGAACGATTGAACCACCGCTTCGACTTAGCGATAATATCATCCAGATGCTTGTAGTTTCGTCGAAATATAACGCCGCGCCAAAAGTCTTCATATCCTCGTCCACAATGCTGTGCGAACGCCATTAGCATAGCATCTGTCTTACCCGGACCCCGCGTCCCTGCAAAGCAGACCTCACGGACAGGGCTCTGCAAAAACAGGCTCTGACTGCCAGGGAGGGCTGTCCAGATGGGACGTTGACGGGGTAGGATAATTTGCGACATTTAATCCACTTGCGGCGGTGCGATTTGTTTTGCTTGAGCGATGCGCCCTGCTACTAGGTCTGCTTGTTGACGTTCAGCTTCGATGGCCCACTGCTCAGGGGTCATCAGTCCCGGAATCACAAATGCACCGCCAACCAGCGGTTGACCGTCTGCGCCGGTGAGTTCGTTTGCAATCTTTTTAACAGGCTCCATGTTGTTCAGGTGTGCCAGTTTTGCAAGTGCAGCAACGCGCGCAGCTTGGGACGAACCCGGACCGCGATAATTCGCCTCGCGAATTAAACCAGCCATGATGCGCTTCTTGAGAATTGCCTCCTCGTCTTCCGTGCCCGGGGCGGCTTCCTTCTTTGCGATTTCACGCAGCACATACGGCTCTTCCATGAAGCGCACAGCGTATTCGCGTGCAATCGACTTTGGGTAGCCGACACGGATTGCAGCTTGAACTGCGTCGTAATCGGTCAGATATTCTTTGACGAAGAAGTCCCGCAAGGATTTTTCGCGGTGCGTATAGCTGCGCTCCTGAGCCTCTTCCATGTCGGGTGGAGGTTGGATGGGCAATGCGTCAAGCGACTCTTTGTCAATGGGTTCCATGGTAATCCTGGGCACGATTTACGATCAATGCACAGAGTATAGCTAGAATCCGGGAGCCAAGCAAGCGCTAAATGCAAAACGGGGGCGGCAAGGGGGTAAATCCGCACGGCAAACGCGTGCAATCGGTAGGGTAGGGAGTTGGGAGGGTGCGCAGGACGCGCACCCTGTAGCGCGTTTTAAACGATTCGCGCCAAGCGTGCAGCAGCTTTGACAATCTGCTCGCGGATTTGCTCTTCGGTGTGGTAGTGGTCGATACCCAGCATGTCACGCTGACGGAAACCCTTAGGCATCATTACTGTCACAGGAATTCCGAGCAAGTAGGCGGCAGTTGCGCCGGCAAGGTCGATTCCAGTTTGACCGCCACAGCGCACGCGCTCAATCTTATGCTCATTGACCACAACACGCAGGATGCCGTACATGACTCGGTCGACGTCGCTTTGGTTGAGCTTGTACAGGTTCAGCGTGTACAAGCCGTTACCAGCGATGTTGATTACCTTGACGGAACCCGGAGGCCGTGTCTTGATGTGGTCACTAACCGCACGCCCTGGATACAGCATTTCCTTAGTGACAGCAAAATACTTCTCGCCGGCAGCCTGTTTGGTCATCTTTTCGCCGCCGGTTGTGAAGTCCATTGCGATTGCGACAGTCAGGTCCGCTTCACGGGCGTTGCGGTAGGTTCGTCCCGTATAGCTGGACGATGGATGTTCGAGGATTTGGAGGCTCATTTAGCCACCGTTTGCGTACGATCCATATACCACTCGATGGTTCGACGAGCTTCCTCCCATGTGTAGCAGACAGCGTAGAGGTAACCTTGTTCGGAAACATGCTGCCCGAATTCGATTTGCTTGTCGGACTCTTTACCGGCGCGCTGTTTCTTTTCCTTGTCGGTAGGCTTTTTCATTTCAATGAACAGGCCGAAGTTCATACCCCTGGCGCACGGCAGGAAGATGTCAGACACACCCGAGCGCACGCCTTCAGCTTTCAGCCTGGACGCAACAGCGATGTTACGCTCGCCGCCGTTCGGGATTGCGAACATCCATTTCAGCTCAGGATGCTTCTCCCGGTTTTGTGCAGCCCAGCAGAAGAGAGCAACTTGGTGGGCGTGTTCGGTATTTGGTTTTGCGAGGTCTTCTGGTTTCATTTGACTAATGCTTCCGTAATTGGTTGACGCATAATATGCTGGTAATAGTGCTCCAGGCCGTGTTTTTTCATCCCCTCAACCAGCGCTTCAAACTTCAACGACTGGATGTAGTCTTTGTTTTTACGGTCGAGGGCCTGCTCGCAGACTTCTTGAAAGCTCACGCCGTATTGAACCCCTTCGTGGACCACGACTTGATACTGCGTCTTCGTATCTTCGAAGTCCCAACGGGCGTATTCCGCAAGACATTTTTCGATTACTTCGCGTGGCAGCTCGCGCATCATTGTATCGGGTTCCCTTTGTAGGTGAAGGCGTTGTGCTTATCGCTCCAGCCCCAGCCTTCGTTATAGATGACCTCGATCGTTCCAACAAGTAACTCTTTGCACGGTGTATTCTTGATACAAAGAACTTCGTTCTTCTTACCCGTCTTAAAACGCTCCAGTTCCCCCGAATCCGTATCAATTGCTGTTACGCGGGTAACAACGACACCGTCCAGGAGGATCTTATCTACGGCCGAATGGCAGTAGGGTGTGTCCTTATCGATTTTCATGGGAATGGGAACGCAGCAGCGTCGTTGACGTCTTTCTTCATTTCCCATTGCGGGTCCATGGTGTCGACGCCGTTGCCGCAGAAGACGTCGAAGTTGCTTGCGAGGACAACGGCCTCTTTCGAGCTTTGACCACACGCCATTGCCGCCATTGCGAAATCGCGACCGCTACCCATTGCCATATACGGTTCCACGATGAAGTCTGGCATCGTTTGAGGACCGTCGCAGTACAAATAAAGCTCACGATCGGTAGTTGCGAACAAAGCGTCCGCATGCTGGTCCAGGTCCGTCGAGCCTGGAGGGAAGTTCGCCAAATCCGCCCCCTTCATGAACCAATCCAGCAAGACCAAAGCGCGCATACGACTACCACTGAATGCCACCACGCCGCCCGGTACTTTGTGGATTTTAGTCACGGTGCGGGGCATACCATTTGCCACCGCACGTTTATCAGCCGAAAGGGTTTTACCATCCCATGCAATAACTGTCATAATTTTACCTCATTGTAGTTGAAGAGTGCTGCAAACGGACCCTGCGGCCAACGATTGCACACTTCGTTGATGAATTTGTTGGTACGACGCAGGGAACCGGCACCGGGCTCCCTGCCAAAAGTTTCGGCGGTGCCAACTTCTGTGTACACCGTTGGTGGAACAAAGTTTGGATCGGTTGGACCGGGTACGTCTGGACCTTCACCATAAGACCAGACTGCAATGTAGGGCCCGTGACCGTTCTGAGGGCGCACCCAGCCGCTAACGTACAACTTGGACTGCCCGCGAAGTTCCTTCAACCGCGACCGAACGGCTGAACGACCCACGCCAAGTTTTGCAGCCAATTCGTTCAGCGTCCCGGGCATGTGGGCAATTACTTGGTCGTGGGTGAGGCGGTTGATGCCTTTGCGAGCGTTAAGCATTAGAAGCTCCAGTCCTTGGTACAGATGTCCAGCGCTTCTGCTGGCGTGAACCCTTGCGCAATAGCTGCATCGTAACGGGCTTTGCAGATGCGCGCCTTATACCCAATTACTTCAACTTGCATGTCGAAGCCGTCGTTTAAGCTTTTGAGCGCATGCGCCTGCGTTGCACCAACCTTATTGACGCTGGTCAGCGCGTTGTTTGGAGTTTTCGGTTCGTTGTTCATTTTATTCTTTCGGGAACGACAGTTTGAGGGATTCGAGCAGTAGGGCTGAGACGCCTGCGTCGCCGTAGTGCTTGAGGAAACGGTCGAGGTCTACGCTGGCAGACGCGACCTTGTTGTAGTAGTCGGCACCTTGAGCCCGAACGTAGCCGAGCATATCCACGTAGCTCTGACGAGTGGCTGCAAGTTGCGGACCAAGATCCACCAACGGCTCGCGGCCCGTGGTCTTTTGTGCGTGTTCTTCGATCGGGGACATTACAAACCCTTTCCGCCGCGACGCAGGTGACGCTTGCGCTGCCTGATGTAGATTGGCAGGAACAGCAAAAGGATGAAGGCGTCGAACAGCAGTTCAAGGATGTCCAGGCGCAGTACGTCAAAGAAGATGTTGAGCAGTGCAAGCACGCAGATGAACAACACGAAATAGCGGTGGCGCACCGCCTTCCAGATGAGTTTAACGCAGTCCATTTTACTTCCGATCGTAAAGGATTTTAACGCAGCGGTCGATGTTTTTGATCTTTACGATCTTGTCGCCGCCGTTCTTTTCGCAGGTCAGCTCGTCCTCGATGAAATTGCCGCGCTGGGACATGACAAACCAGACCACAAGCGCAAGAACCAACAGCGACAGGAGGATTTCCGCACCCTGCCCCCATTCGGATTCAGGACGTTCTTTTTTAATTGACATATTGTTCGATTGGTTGCGTTGAAAAAGACCCGTCGTAGGTGTCGATGTCTACTTCGGGGATATTGCTGTACGGGAGGTACTGCACCGGAGCCGTGCCCAGCGGGTAAGCCCAGGCTGCAAAATACTCTCCCGGTTGACCACACCAGCGGCCCAGCACGCTCACGCCACAAACCGTCAACAGTTGTAGATCGTATTGTTGCTGCGCTTCTGTGGGCGCTTCGAAATTCCAGTTTGTGGTGATCGTGTTCATGGTTCCGCCAATTATTGCACTTGGTCCCGTACCCAGCCCGGATATGGGAGGGGTGTGACTTCTTTACCCAAAGCGCGCTCGACATCCGCGCCAGTGGTGGACGTCGGCACAGCAGCGCACGGACCGTCGTGACCTTCGGTGCGGGTGCACATCCAGCCCGGTGGCGGCACGTTGCAGGCGGTCGGCATGTGGGTGAAGTCCACCTTTACGCTCGAAGCTTTCGCTGTCTTGTCTTCGTAGATTTCGCCGACGGCGTCCATACTTGTCATTTTGACGTTGCTGAGATTCAGCGAGCCGTTTTCGCAGATCTGGAAGACACCGAAGTCCAGCGGTAATTGCGTATGGTCAACGCTTGCGGGCGCCAGCATGTCGCGTACCTTGAACATATCACCTTGCTGGCAGGCGTCTTTCAGCGCCAGCAGCTTGTCGTGGTAACCATCTTGCATCGCTTTGCTGATGCGCAGGTCGCATTCCAGGGTACTGATCCGAGCGTAAGCGTGCTTCAGCTCGGTACGCATTTTGTCGATGCGTCCGTGAAGGCTGTTAATTTCGCCCTGCTTTGCTTCTTCGATCAGTTTAGCAATCGTTTCGTTATCCAGAGTGACCTGGATTGGTACGGACAGGGTTTTGACAGCCTTGTTACCCGAACCCTCGCCGAGCTTCTTGTTAGCACGTTGCAGCGCGTCGATGCTGTTACGGTGGATGCTAATCACCGAGTTTTTGATGGCGGATACGAAACCGCCGCCGACGAGTGCGCCACCAACGACGCACAGGGTTGCTTGAATCAGTTCCATTTATTAATCCTCGAAGATGTTACAACGAACAGCAGGGGAACCGTCCTTGCCGGAACGGAACTGGAAGAACTTCAAACCCATTGCGGCAACATGGGTGCGGCAGACGCCGACCAGCGCAGCATCCGCGGCCTGCGTTTGGACGTGGTCAGTGGCTTTATGCCAGGTGTTTGGAATACCGATGCAGCGTGCGATCAGTTCCAGCGCCAGGCGGGTAGTAGTACCGACACCGCGCGTATCGCTGCACATCGGGTAGAGACGATTCTTGCGTTGCTTGTCTTTGGGCTTGTCGGCAGCGCGATCGAACGGCTGGCTCCAGTGGGTAAGCTTTTTGTGGTCGGTCATAATTTCACCAGATACTCGAAGGTCCATTCGGACGGGTTACCGAGCAAACCAGCCCGGCTTGGATGTGGGTCGAACACGATTTCGCCGTCTTTGCCGACAACGGAGTGGAACAAACCTGCACCGCGAGGCGACGGGCCACCGATCAGATGGTAGCCTTCCATGTCGACCGCATAGGTTGGATCGTGACCGTCGGTGCGGAAGATCATACCAAGGCTGCGTGCGTCCAGGAAATTGAACACAGCATCCCAAAACTCTTCATTCTTGGTGTCCAGCTTTGCAAGGAAGTGCGGCACGTCCGCAATCGGCAGGTCCAGAACCGAAGCGATGGTTGCACGCATGCAGTCACCGTTTTGCACGCCCGGGATGTTGACGAACTCTTGGTCTTGGGGTGTCATGGTTCGAACCTGATGAAGTGGATCTTGGTTTTGCCGTTTGCACCGACACGGAACTGTGGGCAGCAGATATCGTCCAGGACATCGATAGCCTTGGCCCAGATTGCTTCACCCTTCGGCGTGCGTTCCGCTTCGCAGTCCTTGCCCGGGTTGCGCAGTGCCGTCGCAATATATTCGAACACTGCTGCGTCGCTTGGTTGGAAGTGCATGGCTTATTCCGTGTACAGGTTGAAGCGGAGCCAGAGGTTACCAGCAGCTTCTTGACCACACTCAAAGAACTGCATCTCGGTCTGCGCGATGATCTGCATGATGCGGTCGCGGAGCATGCGGTTCACGATTGGTGCTTTACCGACACCTTCCATCGTCGCATGGTCGATGATCATCAGCTTCTTGTTGGGTTGCTGCATTGCTTTAGCGATCATCATAAACGCTTGGGCTTGCGTCTTGCCGGTGAGGCGGTCGCTCGCAACGTTGCGCATGTCGTAGTTCGCGCCGAGCAGTTGGAACAGTTGGTTCTGTTTGGTCATGGGATCATGTATCCAGAGGGTTAAGGGGTGCAACAGGGACAACTGTACAGGGGAAATGCGGTTATGCAAAGGAATATTTTACGGGGTGGAATTTGGACTGATCGTGGTGTAACTATCGGGTCCGAGATACGGAATTTTCGGTGGGGTATTTTTTCCGCAAATGGGTAATGTTGAGGTGAAAAAGGGAAGGGGGTGGGTCTAGTGGAACAGATAGAGGATGGGATTGGAGGGCAGTGATGGTTCTAGATAGGGAACTTTGGATTTTTTACCTAAAATATCACCCCATAGCCTAATATATAGGCATCCGCCCCGATTTACTTACGGCCACTATGTTCCACGCGTTCCACGCACCCTACAGCGCACGCGCGCACAGCACCCTCCTGCCCCACGCGCAAATTGTTCCACGCGCGCCTACCCCTGTTCCACGCGGTTTAAACCGCATACCTGCTGCCAGGGTGCGCCAGGGTGCACCAGGCACCCCAGCCGCAGCCCCATAGGTTTTAGCTATGTGTTCCAGTTTGCCCGATAGTTATATACAATCTGCCAAGGTGCACAACCGTGTATAGTTACACCTATGCGCTGCACACAACGCTGCACGCAGTACCCCGCAAGGGGTGCGCTGTACCCTTGCTTTTTAACAACATAGCAGCTTACTACTAAGCAACATTACTATATAGCAATAATGCTGTATAGCAACATACTTTACTATAGGTAAACATTATGCAAAACGCTAAATTCGGTAATACCAAAAACGCAATCGCACGTATGCAAGCACGCATTGCAGCTGTACAAGCACTGCGCAGCAGCAAGCACGCTGCTCGGGTTGCAGCACGCAACCAACAAGCGTTTACCCTGCAAATGCAGCAGCTAGCAGCACAGTACAACGTTGCACCCGAGCAGCTTAAAGCAATGCTTGGTGCTACCGACCGTGCAGCACGCGCTAACAGTGCAACTGCTAACCCTAGCACCGAACTGGTAACGGTTAACGGTGTTAGTTACAAACCATGCGCAGCAGTGCACGCACTGTGCGATTGGTTGGTTAGCACCGAACCAAACGCAACCCGTAAGCAAATGTTGGAGTTGTGCAAGGATAATGGCATTAACGCAAGTACTGCTGCAACGCAGGTCGGTTTGTACCGTGCACGCGCTAAAGCAGCAGCAGACGCAGCACAGTAATGCAGCAGCACCCCGAACAGGGGTGCGCTTGCTAGTGTACCTTGGCAACAGGGTGCACCACCAAGCAACAACGTAGCAGATACAAGGTACGCAAGGCGCCCTACCCCTCGCTGGGTAGCATCGCTGACCAGCACACCAATGGGTGTGAACAATTAGTAAGCTCTTTAACAATCTATAAGCTCTGCTCCCACGTTTACACCTTCACGAATAGGGTGTGGGATGACAGGCAACCCCCATGAGTAACCGCGTGCGTGTATGAGCCCGGGACCAAGGATTAAAAGCCGCATGGGGGAAAATATATTCAGTGGTCCGACCTAACCTGAGTAACAGCTAGTACCTTATCACGAGAAGGTTAGTCAGCATGGTCGGGGTGTGCCCGCGTGACAGGCGGCATACTTATGTTCACTACCAAGTGCACATAAGTTGATAACCACACTAACAGGGGAATTAATCATGGCATACAACGCTAATATCGAGCAACTTGCAGTCGACATCAAAAGCTTGACCGATACCGACCTGCAATACCTCGTCAGCTTGCTCAGCAGCGACAGTGACATGGAGGACGACGTCCGCGAGTCAAGCTGCATGGGTGCAATGGCTTACGCATACCGTACCAGCCGTGCAGTCATCGCTCAGCGCGACTTCAACCTGCGCGAGCAGGCAGCGATGGATGACGCGAACTACAAATGGTAGAGTAATTTACTAGCTTGCCGTGGCAGGCTAGTGAGTGCACTCTGCACTAAACCAACTAACAGGAGTAATTCATGGCAAAGTATAAGATTTCTTACACCCTCAACGGTGCACCACGGAGCAAGGCTGTTTCAGCTGAAAGCGACGGAGAAGCTTGGGAGCTAGCTGAAGAAATAGCTGACCAGTTTGACGACTGTGAAATCATAAGCGTTGTCGAACAGTAAGAGTAATTTAGTAGCCTATTCACGAGTAGGTTACTGAGTGCGCTCTTGCACTAAAACAACAACATAGGGAGTAACTCATGAAAATGATTAAATTCGGTCTTATCCTCACCTTCACGCTTAACACCGTACTGCTTGGCGCTTTTGACCGCTGGGCTAAGTCCGGTGATGGTTTGGAGTGGTACGGTTTGCTGATGGAAGTTGCAGTGAGTCTTGCAATGTTGGCAAACTTGCTGTCCGCTTCCATGGTGGCAATTTTGCATGCGGAGGGCAAGTGACCCTCTACATCACTCTGCTCGGGTACGTTGTACCTGCAATCGCAATCACGTACTTCGTCAAAACCATCATTAACGACCTGTGAAAGTAATTTGTAAGCCTGGCGCGCTAGGCTTGCGAGTGCACTTTCCCGCACTATCACAACATAAAGGTAATACTATGAACACCATCACCACCCACGCAGCATACATCGCTCACCTCGTTTCTAACGGTCGTCACGCAGGCCTTGCCAAAGCAATGGTCACCGAGTTCTTCTGGTCAAGCATTAACGGACCAGAAAACGACCTGTTGTATTCGGGTAGCGACGAGGAAACGCCATGCAGCCTCGAGCCAGCGCAAGCACTTGCCGAATTCGATGCAATTGTTCATGATTACAACGCTGCTGTAACCGAGGATGGCATCATGTTCGACGGTGAACTTATGTTCGACCTCGACGGTGAGTATGCCACAAGCGGCTCAGGCAACGCATCGATCGTTCGTGGCTACGAGAACGGCGGTAACTTCAACTAAGAGCAATTTACTACCTCAGCGTGCTGGGGTAGTGAGTGCGCTCTTGCACTATCACAACATAAGGATTCACATGTACACAATTATCGCCTTGATTGAAGTTTGCCATGAAGTAGTCTTCACCCGCGACGGGTTGTACCTCGTCACCACCATCGTGGACCACTTCAACAAGCGCACCATCCAAATTGCAGAGGAGATCTAATCATGCGTCATCCAATCGACTTTCAAGCTTCGCATGCTCAGATTAAAGAAGACCCTGAGTACGCAATCGAAGTGCTTGTTCACTATGTGCCGTTCAACCTGCACATGATGATTAACGAATTCATGGACGAGTTCGTACAAAAGCATTCATTCCAGGTGTACACGGCCAGCCCACTCGTTGGTCAGTTCTTCATGTGGTTGAAGGACACCCACAAAGATTAAAGCTCTAGCTAAGTGGTCTTCACGGGCCACTTGACGAGCGCTTTGCTCGCTAACAAAGGAACTAAAATGACTAAGATTGAATTAACGCAGTTCAAACAGACCAACCTGCGCGATGTTCTTGAACGTGCACAGGAACTCTTGGTGAGTCTTGCAACCATCTGCAACGACAACAAGAGCCGAATCCAAATCGCTGAAAAGATGCTGAAGCAAGTTGACCCAGGCGATGACTGGGAGCGGGTTGCTTGGTCGCTGGTCAACATCGAGTTGGTTGAGCGGATTATTCGTGAAGAGGACGCAAGCCTTCTGAAGTATCCTGAAGACTGGGATGGCGGCATCAACGTTGGGACGAAGGAGTAATTCATGATTAAGCTGATCCCGCTCCCAAAGACGCCGAAGGTTCGCGTCAACCTGCACCTCGAGGAAGGTGTGGTCGCCCACTTCAAGCATGTCGCTGAGCTTGAAGAACGCCCATACCAGCCACTCATTAACAAGGTGCTTCGCGAGTATATCGAGTCGCTGCCGCCTGAGCAACGTTATCACAATCGCTGAGGTGCTGATGTGTTTTGGGACTACGTTCTAGCAGTCATTGCACTGTGTTTGATCCCACCCGCCGTCGTATTCCTGATTCTTTGGTGGTTTGGCGACGACTTTTAATTAGGAGAGCGAAATGAGTAAACCCCTCACGATTGAACAAGAAATCCACGCTCGCATCAAACGGACCGAGCTTTTCGCAGCAATGAGGTCTTCAGGTAATTACGAAGACGATCTTGCAATTATCGACATCATTCTCGAAATGCGCGAGCGTGCCCGCAACGGGGGTGACCCCGAAGAACTCTTATACGAAGAGGGCTTTGAACCCGACTACGTATTTGACCTTATTGACTAAAGCTCTAGCTCATGACCACACTACCACGGTGCGGTCATGGTCGAGCGCTTTGCTCGTAATAGAAAGGACATTGTATGCTGCAATACAGAAAGGCGCTGATTGATTTCAGCCACGAGTACTTCCATCAGTACATCGATGAATTCCTTGCGGGATACAGCATCCCAGCAGGTATGACCTATCCTCAACTTGTCCACCAGTTCGCTGAGTGGTGCGAGTCTTGCGGCTTTTGGGAGGTTTAACCATGAAGTTCGAATTCAAAAGCTCGAACGGCCAACTCATGATGAGTATTGAGTCCCCGAACACTAAGTTCGCCAAGCTGGTCAAGCAAATGTTCATTAACGAAATGAAAGACATTCACGGACCAGGCTTCAACATGTCCGTCTCCACTCCTATCGAGGGTGGGACGTTCGAGCAATACAGCCACGGTATCGAGTGCCGGGTATCATAAAGTAATCTCCTAGCTCGTTCTGCGGGCTAGTGGATGCACTTTAAATATGTGTATGCACTTTTGCTTTTGCCATGGTATAATAACCGTGTTGTTCAATTTCACGACAAGGATAAACCATGAGCAAGCGTCACGACATAAGCGGTCAAAAGTTTAATCAACTCACTGTAACGAGTTTCTCGCACACAAGCCCAACAAGGCGTGCGATGTGGAATTGTGTCTGTGATTGTGGAGGCACAACAGTTGTGTCACTGCAAAACCTGCGCAATGAAAAGGTCAAAACTTGCGGGTGCATATTCACGTACCTCTGCCAAGATGAGATCTATGGTGTTTGGAGGGGTATGATTCAACGCTGTACCAATCCAAACTCTGAAGGTTGGAAGCATTATGGTGGTCGAGGGATTACTGTCTGCGAACGATGGAAGTTGTTTAAGAACTTTCATGAAGATATGAGCCCGCGCCCTAGTCCCGAGTACCAGTTGGACCGCAAGAACAATGACGAAGGGTACTCAAAAGACAATTGTCATTGGATTACAGGCCTTGAGAACATTCAAAAGGCACACGCAATTAAACGAAGTAAATCTTAACAACGTAAAGGACAGACTAATCATGAATAATCAGAACGCCCCGCAAACCGGTCAAGTATTCACCGGCGCAGGCATCGACTACTACCGCTTGACCACACTCAAGCATGCTCTGAAACTGGAGTCCAAAGGCTTGAAGTCACGCGGAGGAGCACTTCGTCCGCAGTGGCATGCGCAACTTGGCCTTCGTTCACGTGACTCTTACCTCGTTTTCGTGAACAGGATCATTGACTTGCAGAACGAGTATCTCAAAGCTAATGGAACACCAGCTGAAAAGCTCATTCCACATCTGGAGTCATTATAAGACGCAGAGTCGACGCCAAAATAAATTGTAACAGTTCCGTCCAATTGCGCGCAAACAAGCCCACAGCACCGAAAATCGGTTAAACTGGGCGTGTTGGTGCAGTAATTAGCGGGGTTTTGGGGGGTTTTTGGGTGCGGGTGCGCCCTACCCCCTAACCTAGTGCGCAAAACAGCGCCTAGGGTGCTTGCCGTGCGCGGCAGCTACCTTGCGGGTTACATGGTAAGTCCCCACGTTGCAGCTGCAAGGGGGTTTACCGGGTAATCTTGCCCAAGTTCTTTCACAATCTAAGGAGAAACACCATGGCACAAGCTCAAACCTCCGCAGCTCCTGGCAAAACCAAAGCTGCGCCACGCGCATCCCGCGCAAAGAAACCGCAAGCTGAGCAAGTCGTGCAGACGACTGGCAATGCAACGGGCCCTGGCGGCAAGAACATGCCAGAAGTCACCGCGCAGAACCAGAACCCGCCTGAAATCACGCAAGAGCAGCGTCAAGGTGAACGTCGTCAGCAACAGCAGAGCGCAATCGCGCGCTTTGCCAACCAGTCGATGGACACCCCGGCAGCTCACAACGTGCCTGAAGTCACGGACGAACAGCGTAAGCTGATCGCCTTCCAGGAGCAGATGCGCATCACCGCTGAGCAGTTCGGTGTGCAGCTTCCGCCAAACCTCGAAGACGTGCTCAACGGCAAGGTTGAACAGCCGCAAGCTCAAGGCGCGCAGGGTGCACAACGTGCTCCGCGCAACGCTGACAGCCAGAACGGTGTCACGCGCCCTGCCAAGGGTACGAAGACCGGTCAGGTGTGGGACGCAGCCGACGCAATCTCGACCAGCAAGAACGGCCAACCGGCCACGATTGCTGAAGTCAAAGAGAAGTTGGCTGGTAGCGTCAACGACGCCACGACCCGCACGCAGTATTCGCGGTGGCGTAACTACCACGGCATCAAAGGCCGGCTCGATGCTCAACCTCAGCAGCAACAAGCTGCCAGTCCTGAAGGACGTGACGAGGGTATCGAGAAAGCCTTCGGTCGTCGCAAGGACGATGTCGACCGTCGCCAAGCTGAACCAGCTGCACAGTAATACAATTTCAACCCCGCCCTGAACCAGCGGGGTTTTTTATTGGCAAAACTTTAGGAGTTAATCATGATGAGTGGTGAAAAGCTTTACGCACTCTACGAAGAGGGGAACTCCACGTTGAACAATTGTATCGTCGACACTTGGGAGCAGTTATCAACTGACGACAAAGCTGTTTGGGAGCGCATGGCAGAAGATATCAACGACCATACGCAACGTGCCATTACCGACGTATTCACCTAACCACACTGACGAGACCTCAATGGTCGAAACCGCTTCGGCGGTCTGTGGTATGTGCCACGAGTAACAGAAAGGAAGTAAGATGGCAAAGATGTTTATGACAATCAAAACGGTCTATCATATTCGAGGTAAGTCTCCGAAAGTTAACCGTTCATACAACGCAAACAGAGCAGTCATGCAATGCGTCGCTCACATGCAAATCAACCACTACGGAGCACACGTTGCTGAAGTGTACGATGATGGCACAGGTGAACTGCATGCACAGGTCAAGCGCAAAGCAGACGGTTCGTTGCACATTCACTTCCAACGTGACCCGCAGAACTTCGAAACCAAGTACGCCATGTCCCATCTTTTAGGCCTTTAAGGAGTTAGCCATGAATAGTCAGATCCCGAGCAACTATACCTGCATGATTGACGAGTACCAGCGCAAGCTGATGCACGACGTGTTCCAGGCTGTGCTCCTGCGCGACGATATGCGTGCACACTTAACCACACTAGAAGGATCCTTCGCGGACAACGCTCTGGAGGAACTGGAGATACTGCGTGACATGCTTAAGGATCTTCCCGAGCAAGAACAAAAGAGCCCAGGCGTAACTCACGGGCTGTGCCTGTAGTAATCACGAAGGGCTGAGTAGAGCCCTTTTATTTTAATGAGGAGGTAATCGTGAATAGTCTTGATCGGAGAATCGTACGTAGTCGTAATAAGCGAGAGGGTTGCTACTACGACCGACCTATTTGGTGGAAATACAAAAATGGTCCAAACCGTAAGAAACGGAACGAGTTAAAGCTGGTGCAACGCGGGAAGAAGTTTAGTACCACTCGGACCAAGAAAGTTTAACCACACTGACGAGCGCTAGTGCGCGAAACCGTGGCACGGAATATTGTGCGCGGTCTGTGGTAGAAGTGAACAGTTTGCTGTTATTTGGGTTAGTATATGACAAATAATGGGTGCTTACCCTATGTAAACGTACTATAAATTAAGTAAAAAAGAAGATTATATATAGTATAGGTAGGAACACCCACCCTCCCGGGATGGTTTCGCAGCCCCAACACCACCCACAAATAACGCTAAAGCATAACTTGCTCGTTATTATGGCAATTAACTGTATATACTACCCTACCCCCGGCTGTTGTTTATTGCGTTAGCCCTGTTTCAGCACTATACAGGGGAGGGGTAGGGTGTTATATTAGTGGTTTCCCCACCACGCAAGGATCACCATGCCCCCGATTCAACTACTTAACCATGTCAATCTTGAAACAGCTTACCTGCTGCCTGATTTCCCATACAGCTTCGGGACCAAAACGAAAGCTCGCTATTGGATTGAAACCCGCCAAGCATACGGGCAGCGGCTGTACACACAGTTCTGCGCACCTCGTTCGGAAAGCTGGTACAAGCCGAAGCCAAGCCTGTACAGCGACATCATTGTGATGACGGTGGACACCAATGGCTATGACGCTGGCTTAGTTGTCCCGCACTTTATCGACGTGCAATCATTAAACGCAGAGCAGCTCAAGCAGTTTGCGGAATATTTCGTCCTAACCCCTTTCCAAAAGGATCGTGTGATGAAGGGTCTTGCCCGGAACAATGTCCACTATGCCCCAAAGTGGCGCAACAGTGAGGGGCTTAACCTGCGCTTGCATATGATGGCTGAAACTAAACCAACTGCGTTGGAGCAAGTCACTAGAGGGGTAAACAGTGTGGGTATCACAACACAGTCTGCGGAGGATGCGCTCAAGGAACAACGTCGCCGCGAACGGGAAGCTAAGACCATTATCAACACGCCCACCCCGGTCGCAAGGATGCCTAATGCAGACGCTGACGATACGACGGGCATGACCCCAGAGCAAATCGCTGTTTACAACGACCTGATGGGGAAGAGCTGATGACCTTCGACTTTATGAGCCTACCGCGCTCCGTCCAATCGGACGTCAAACCAATTGCTGAGCTCCAAGTGTACCATGTGGATGCACAGCTGGACGATGACCACACTTGGCCGGTTCTGTACCGCGCTCACTCACGCGTGGAATTCGCAGACTACTACGTCAGCGCTTCAGTCTGGTTTGCAGCTTACCGCATCCTGGACTACACGCCGTGTGGCGTTTGGATTTCGCAAGGTGTGCAGAAGCGCAAGTTCGTCAATCTCAAAGCTGTTAAGCAATGGGCTTACCTTACTAAGGAAGAAGCCCTGCACAGCCTGAACCGGCGTAAGCAAATGCACGTTCGCCATCTTACACACGAACTTGCAGCGGCCGAGGCCCTTGCAGACTACGTTCAGCGCACGATGGAGCATAACAAATGACACAGCAATACGATAAGCCCGTCACCCGGCATTTGTCGGTAACGGGTATTTCGAAGAAGATGTATTCAACCAGATGTACGAAGATTTAGCTCCCGAGAAAGGAAGATAATGGACTATAAATACCTCACATTCAAAACCGAGCGTTCTAGGATCCGCATAGCTAGGATTCTGAAGCTACTGGAAACTCCCATGACCCGCGACAAGCTGGAGGAATGTGGTTATATGAGCAAGACAACAGCGATTTACTGTCTACGTCATTTGCGAGAATGTACGCCGCCGAAAATCTTCATCAGTGGCTACGAAGAACGTTTTCAAAACAGGCCTGCGCCGGTCTATTCATTAGGTGCGGGTCCGGACGTTCAACCGCCACGGAAGGTTGCATGAACAAATGGCGCTGCCGCTATTGCGGTGTATGGAACCGACCAACCGCTGTCATTTGCTGGTGCAGGAGGAAAATTAATGAGCGAACCTAAAGCGTACGACTACGTGATTGCCGCTGCTAAACTGGCTGCTCGCGATATGAAGCGTCTGAAAGCAAAGCCGCACATTGTCCAGATTCGTGATTTGGGTGGTACAGTTTTTTATGCGGTTTATAGGAACCGAAATGCTGTTCGTTTGATAGGTTACGTCAACAGCTTGGACCAGCTAACGCAAAATTGGGCCTACATAACGCGGATGCCCTAATAGCTGGAAATAAATTAAATTTCAGCCAATGCACTGTGGTATAATACTTACAGTGCATTTACGGAAGTTTATCAAAATACTAGAGGGTTACATGTTCAACAGTCCAGAACGACTCAAGCGTCTCGATGAGACTTGCATGCTCTGCGCCCAAAGGTTCGGAGATCATAGCGTCCACAACGAGTGCCCTACGATGAAGGAACGTAAGATCGTTCGGCACCATTTTGAAACCACCTTGTTCCGCGGAACGGGTCATTACAGGGAGCGACTGAAAGAATGACGTACAAGACAGTAATCTGTGAAAACTTAGACTGCCGAAAGCAGTTTAAAGCACGCCTTGCGGACATTGCGCGGGGCTGGGGTCGTTTCTGCTGCAAAAGCTGTAAAGCTGCTGTACAGTCCCGTAACGGGGGTAAGCTACCAGCACTGCCCAAGCGGGGTAAACGCGCAGCACAACCCCGTAGGTTGCAACCAAAGGACCGTCCGCGCTACGCTACAACGCAACCTAAGCGCCCCGTAAACCATTGGGAAGTTGAGCATCAGCGGGCAAAAGACAATTTTGATGAGTACGATCGTATTTGCGCTGAGGAGGACCAGCAATGAAGCCTTCCGGTGCACTTATCTTCGTCCGTACGACAAAGACCTACAACGTTGAAATGCCCTTGTACAGGCTGTACACCAAGTCTGGTTCAGCTGCTGGCGTTTACGCAAGTCACAGCGACGCTGCACGCTTCGCAGCTAAAAGCAATCTCGTGCATGTAGGTCCACAATGAACCGTATCTGCAAAGTTTGCGGTCAACCCAAGGGCCTACCCATTCACACCGCTTGCAGTAGACAACTCAAAGCGGTCAAACGCTTAGCAGCTATTGCTAAGAAACAATCAGGTCTTAAATAGGAGGTATAATGAAGTACAAAGCATTTTACAAATGTCGCTGGTGTCAGGGGGTTTTTAGCTATAGTGTGCCTGAAAACCACCGTAACAATCCGGTCGGTCTCACCATGCAACATTCGATGGTGACAACGCATAAGTGCGACGACATCCGAACAGGAATCGCTGACCTCATAGGCGTTAAGACGGAGAACTTAAATGATTAACGCAACCAACTTCAAAACCCTCGACCTCAAGAAAGTAATTGAGCGCGCCAACGAAATCCTGTGCTGTCTGCCACTGCTTGATCCGCATGTGGCCTACGGTCTTGAGATTGCTGAAGGTCGTTTGACCGGGCAAGACATTGTATCTCGTCACGAACCGCTGGACCTGTGGGAGAAGCTGGCGTGGCAAATGGTTTACGCAGAGCTTCGAGAGCAATGCATTCGTGACGGTGACCCGAGCGTTGAAAAGCGCCCAGTCAATTGGAATGGTGGTTTGACCTAAGTACCAGCCACAGCGTCGTGACAGGGCGCTGTAACGGGTGCTTTACCCGACAACAGAGGAGAATGAGATGGTAAACGTTTTAATCACCACGACGATGATGGATGTTTTTGACGGTGTAAGCTGTTCGGTCCACACCGTCGTGGTCCCTTGCAATTCGATGGAGGAGGCGCGCAGGGTTGCAGAGAAGGTCAATGACGCGCAGAACACACGAGGTGAATTGAAATTGGGTGGTGCCGCAAAATACCTCCAAACTGCAATGGTGCTCGCATGAACATCGACCAACTTCGCGCCTGGCACATGGCTCGTGCTGCAACATACCGCCAGTCGGCGGACAACACTGCCAAGTTACCCCACGCAAACGAACCACGCCAGCGCAGTGTAATCAAACGCGCCCACGAGAACGCTAACTTTCACGTTAAATGTGTGGCGGCAATCGACGAGGTTCTTGAAGAACTGGAACCTGTGGCATGAACCGCCGTTTTGAAACCATCGAAGCAGCTGTCTTACACATGCAGGCCGCTTATGCAAAGTTGAGTCCAAGTGTGGTCACCTGGCACGTGCTTGAGCCCGAAGATAAACCTCAAGCACTATTGTTCATCTCTCAGCATTTCGTAAAGCTTGCAGATTGTGAAGAGATCTACACCGCATGGGTGACTTATGCCTTCGCACTCGGGGACATGGAGGTTGTATTCGAGCAAACACCCTACCACACCGGATCCCCGGATCGACCCCACTAGACGCCTTAACGGGTGTATAATGGGGGTTGCAGTACACCCCGTTACCTTAACAATTTAGGAGTAGTAAATGGATATGCGAGTGCGCGAAAAGACGGACACCGATCGCCAAAACGACATCAACCGTCTTTCGCACCAAGAAATGGCGGAAATCATGCATTTCACGCCGAATAACCACACTTACCGCACTGGCCCATACCGCGCCATGTTCGACGCACGATTCAAGCGGCTGGGTGGTATGACCAAAGAACTGAAAAAAGAACTTGCAGCCTACTGATGAGCTCGTAAGAGCGAAACCGCCGAGAGGCGGTCTAGGCTTAATAACAAGTCTAACTAAACCGGAGGTTATTATGTTTGGAGGAGCCAATAAGTCGGACAACATGCGCCTGGAAATGGCAATTGCTGCGGCTTTAAAGAAAGAAGCACAGGAAAAGATTGCAGCAGGTATTGAACCTGAAGTCCCACGTGAGAAGATCATTTGGAGTGCAACCTTTCCGGCATTACCGAAAATGAAGCCAATCCAGAGCGACGATCCTGTTCTGTTCAAACAGACCATTGATAAACTGCGTGCGCAACTTCCTGGAACGACGATTAACATCTACGAAATCCGCGGGCTGTAATATGTCAAAAGTTATTGCAAGAGAGGTGCAGCAACGCCTCCATAAATTTGAACGTTGGTTGAAGTCACGTGGTGCCGAAATTCTTATAAACACCAACCAATACGAGTTAATCCGTTTTCGCGGAACCAAAGGTACGTCCATTGTTTACCGCAAGGACAACCTTGATGCGGCTGCAAGCTTTTTCAACGAAGCTGAAGATGCTTGGTGCAACTATTTGGTGAACGGTCCGTGGCGTGCTATTTTGCCCACACCAAGGCAAGCCGGTCACCGCAATGGCGTCGAAATGCGCACCATCCGCGCACGCGACGGTAACGATTGCTTCTTTTGCTGTGAATACGTTACTGAGCACTCTGCAACAATCGAGCATCTTGTTGCTCTTGGTCAGGGTGGACCGCAGCACATCAGCAACAAGTTCCTAGCCCACGGCGAGTGCAACATGCGCGCAGGTAACATTAGCGCACCGGAAAAGATTAAGATACACACTGACGCGCTTTTGCGCAAGAACGGAAGGAAGGTTTATGAACCAAGCTGAAGGTATCGAGAAGCTCGAAGATGCCACTATTAACCGAGCTCTCGAAATTTTGCACGGACGTATGAAGAAGCGCGGTCCGCTCATGTGCAGTCCGGAGCTTATGTATGACTTCATTAAACTTAAGACCGGAAACCTGGAACACGAGGTGTTCGGTGCAATTTTGATGGACACTAGTGGGTGTTATATCACGCACGAAATCCTGTTCCGTGGTACGTTGCGCGAGACACCTATCCCGGCGCGTGAAGTTATCAAGTTTGCGCTACATCACAACGCGTGCATGATGGTGGTGTTTCACAATCATCCTAGCGGAAGTACCAGCCCAAGCCCCGCCGACATTAAGTTCACAGCGGTGCTGGCAAAAATTCTCAAGTACGTAGACGTACAATTGGTTGACCACATTATCGTTGCAGGCGACCAGTACGTGTCGTTTGCAGAAACCGGCATTATGCCACAACCGGAGGCAGGTTAAATAATGCGAGTTATCACCCTGTTACCGCTCAGCAAACGCGCTAAACAGCTTATTAAGCAACACGGTGAACGTTGGGAAGTCGTGCGCAAGCAGAACCAAGTGCTCTTTAATCTTGCACCCGGACCGTGGCTGTTAGTTCAGCCGCTCAGCGAAGAACGTGCACCTGCGAACGACATGCGTGCGGCTCGAGTAGAAACCGCTTCGCGTTGGGTGCATGAGTTTAATGACACTGAATTTAAAGTAGCGCCTTAACCAGAAAGGATGAGTATGAACAACGACAAATGCGCCCACTGTGGCGCCAAGGCTGGCGAACCAGCATGCGACTGGATTGAATGCAACGGTCATTCCCCGCAGATAGCGGAGAAGGTGGAGCTGCCGAGCATCGACACGCCTGAATTCCAAGCGCTGGTCGAGGGCTGGCGCAAATACCCATACGGCACACGAGAATTCTTGATCGCATGGGCCGCGATCATCGCTCATGTAGACCACGCTATCGCCGCATCCCGCCGTGCCGAGCTAACTTACACCGTCGATGGTGTCGTCATGTCGCCGTTGGAATATATTGACTACCTGCATGACAAGATCGACACCCCTGCACCTGCCAGCGCAGGGCAAGCCGCCCCGGCCCTGCCCGAGCAGGACGCCAGGGCTGCATTCAAATCGGCGTTCTTGTCATGGAACGGGCTCCATACCGACGCAGAGCTAGAAAAGGAATGGGCGCGCGGGACGTTGGCTGGTGAAATGTTCCGTGCTGGTCTCGCCGCCCAGCCTGCCGAGGTCAGCGCAGGGCAAACCGGTCAGGTGGCGATTCCGCGCATTCCAACTGAAGCGATGTTGGACGCAGCCCGCGATTGGTCGGTGAATAAGTACAGCCAAGGTATCGGCAACGACGCCGCCATCGGCTGCTGGCAAGCGATGTACGACGCCACCGAGCGCGCAGCGGCACAGGGCGAGAAAGCACCCGCCACCAGCGCAGGCAATCAGGGCCATACGCCTGGGCCATGGGCGGTCGGCGATAAGGCCATGGACGAGTACCCGATATTCCGCAAGCATGACGGCAAAATGCACTGCGTGGCCGTCGCCTTCACCGAAGCCGATGCTAGGCTGATCGCCTCCGCACCGTCTCTTTCGACCGACAGAGCAGCGGCACCGGCAGATGCACGCGACGCGGCGCGGTATCGCGTTCTGCGCATGCACGTTGCGCCGCGCGATGTGTCGATCAGCATGCAGGTCCCTCCCGAGGACATTCCGCCGGATCAGGCTGTTGAGGAACGCATCGACATGCTGTGCGATCAGGTGGTGGACCGCGCCACCCATCAGCCCAGCGCACAGAAAGACAACAAATGACCACACAACGCCTTAACGGTTGCCATTCACTCCCGCGAGCAAATGAAACAAAGCTGCTCATTGTCCAAGATGGCTTCATGCCTATTGTTCACGACGGTTTTGGAAATCCGCAAGTAATTCCGAAGTACAAATACATCCAACACTTCACAAACAATGCTAAATGCATGTATGACCTCAAGAGCTCGGACGAAGGTTGTAAAGGATGCCCGTCGCAGATGACATAAATTATTTAACGCAAGCGTTAAATATTCCACTTAACGCTTGCGTTATGCGCTATAATGCACACCCCGAACACAACATTGCACGCTATGGAAACTGTCACACAAGCGCAAGAGTGTTTCGATAAGAAATACATTGCAGCATCAGAAATCATGGAGCAACTTGGTGTAACCCGCGCCGCGTTGCTGTACGCACGCCGAACTAACCGTCTGCCACAGGGTATTGTGGTTAGTAAAGGTCTGCTCTTTATTTGGGAACGCGAACAGGTTGAAGCGCAAATTCGCGAATGGAAAGCTGAACTAGAAATGCGCCGCAAGGGACAGGTATGAGCATCACCAACTACGACAATATCCCAGAACAGATGCGCTGGTCCCGTTCTTGGCTCTTAGCTGGTCCGGATGAAAATGGGATCATGAAGGCCCCGCACAGTTTTAACTCACGCGGCATCTTTAAGGTTGACCCACGTGATACATCTAAATACATGGACCTGGAAACGGTCATTGAAGCCTCCGCACATTACGGCTGCGGCATCGGCTTCGCTTTGTCCGACTTAGACACATTCTCATGTGTTGACCTGGACATTAAAAACATCCACAATTACCCGAACAAAATTGATCACAAAGGTAAGGCCGTTGAATGGACCTCGGAAGAGGACATTGCGCGTTACCACAAGATCATTAACAAGCTCGACAGCTATACCGAGCGCAGCACCAGCGCACAGGGCTTCCACACATGGGTCCAAGGCGATATTGGCGCAGGCTGCAAGCGTGACGGTGTTGAGGTGTATTCGCGTGAACGCTTTATCGTGTGCACAGGCAACGTCTATCTTAATAAGGATATTGAGGACCGACAGGAACTTCTGAATATCCTTGTTGGTGAAATTCGTGCAGCAGCCGAAGCCGACGCACCCAAGGTGGCACTGACGGACTTGGAAGAAACCGAGACTGACGAGGTCATCCTCGAACGTGCACGCACCGCTGAAAACTCGGGGAAGTTTGCCGCCCTGTTTGGCGGTGATTGGAACGGTTACCCTTCGCAATCTGAAGCAGACCTTGCGCTGATGTCCATGTTTACGTTCTACAGCAAGTCGAACGTACAATGTCGTCGCTTGTTCCGCATGTCTGGGCTCGGTCAACGCGACAAAGCTCAGAAGAACGACCGCCATCTGAACCTTATGTTGAGCATGATTCGTGGCCGCGAAGCTAAAGAAGAAGAACGCGATAACTTGGCTGTCGAAGCTGGTAAGCGATTGGTTGCGCAGCTTTTAGGGAGCGTTAGCAACCCCGCACCAGTGCAAGCGCAGCAGTACGCTCCAGCACCGTACCAGTACACCCCGCCACCAGCGCTACCACCCCTGCCGCCTGTGCAGATGTATAATCCTGTAATCCCACCAAGTGACCAGACTGTGATTGCAGCCGGTCAGGAATGGAGCATGGCTGTAGCTGAGCCAGAAGACGACTTCGAATACCTGCCGCCTGGCGTGGGTCCACAAATTAAGTTCGACTTTGACCCTGTGTTGGCCGGTCTTGAGCCACGTAAGGACGAGGTTGAGCTTCCGGGTATCAGCTGGCCTCCAGGCGTGGCGGGTGCACTCGCACAGTACATCTTTGACGGTGCACCACGTCCAGTTAAAGAGGTCGCAATTGTGGCAGCGATTGGCTTGCTGGCGGGTGTATGTGGTAAATCGTTCACCATTCCACAATCGGGCTTGAACGTGTACATGGTTCTGGTTGCTAAGTCAGCTGTTGGTAAAGAAGCAATGCACAGTGGTATTGCCAACATGATGAGTTACATCCGTGATAGCGTACCAAATGTCACCAATTTTGTCGACTTTACCGACTATGCTTCGGGGCCTGCGCTATCTAAGGCTGTTGCAACTAATCCAAGCTTTGTAAACGTGTCCGGTGAGTGGGGTCGTAAGCTGCGCCGCTTGGGCATGGAAGATGGCAGGGACGGTCCTATGCAACAGCTTCGCACCGTAATGACGAACCTCTACCAGAAGTCCGGTCCTAAATCGGTTGTTGGTGGTATTGGCTATTCAGATAAAGAAAAGAACATTGCGTCTGTGTCGGGTGTTGCGTACAGCATGATTGGTGAAACGACTCCAAGCACATTCTACGATTCGCTTACCGAAACAATGATGGAAGACGGGTTCTTGTCGCGTTTTACCGTGCTGGAATATACGGGCAATCGTCCCAAGTACAACGTGGACGCAGTCAAAGCGCCAAACACGATGCTACTTGAGACCATGTGTTCGCTGGTACAGCGCGCAATTGATCTTAACGACCGCTTTACGACACAAGAAGTGCTCTCTGATCCTGAGGCGCACAAGATTTTGTCCAACTTTAACTTTGAGTGCGACGACCACATTAACAGCAGCGAGGATGAAGGTTTCCGTCAGATGTGGAACCGTGCACACTTGAAGGCGTATCGTATGGCAGCACTGCTTGCAGTAGCGGATAACCACACATTCCCGGTAATCCAAAAAGAGCACGCTGAATGGGCGCTGCTGCTGATTCGCAAGGACATTGGTGTGATGAGTCGTCGTATTAACTCGGGTGACGTTGGCGTTGGCGACAGTCCGCGTGAACGCAAAGTGTTGTCGCTCATTGAAAAGTTCCTCAAAGAAGGTGCACCGCCTAGCTATGGTGTCCCTGAAAAGATGCGCGAAGCTGCCGTTATTCCTCGAAAGTACCTGCAAATCTGCACGCAGAAATCCGGGTCGTTTACTTCGCATCGTTTGGGGCAAAGCGCTGCCCTGGACCTCACCTTGAAGTCTCTTGCAGATAGCGGCTATATTAGTCTGCTCGATAAAGCAAAAGCTGCCACGGATTTCCAATTCCACGGCATATGCTACCGCGTCATTACTCTTCCTCGCAGCTCGCAGGAAGAGCGCGATGCCAAGATTGCGAAGCAGCACCAATAATCACGTCCACTAAAACAGCTTTACCCCTTCGGGGGTAGGCTGTAAAATGGTTACGCTGTACTAATAAACCCTAACTGGAGTAATACATGAAACTGACCGTTGCTGAAACCAAAGCGCTGCCGCGCGCCATGCAGTACGAAGAAATGATCCGCGACCTGTTCACCAAAGACCTGGGCGGCATCGACGGGCAGCGCATGCACGCTGCAATCGGCATCAGTGGCGAAAGCGCTGAGCTGATGAAAGCATTTATGCTGCGCGATGAACGGAACCTCGTCGAAGAAGGCGGCGATGCGTACTTCTACGTCCAGGCGCTGCTGAACCAGAATAACTGGACCGTCGAAGATGTGCTGAACGCACGTACCGACTGCGAGCAAGACCTCGTGGGCATGGAGGGTGCGCAGACCATCATCTACGCCGGTGACATCCTGGACATCGCAAAGAAGTCGTGGGTGTACGGCAAGACCATTGACCTCGCTGCGCTCAAGACCGCAGTTGGCAACTGGCTGCACGCGTTCATGTCACTCATGGACGCCGAAGGTGGCGACTTCTTCGAAGCCCTAACCCTGGAAGACCTGAAAGCGCACAACCAGTACAAACTCGTTACCGGCCCGAACGCCCGCTTCGCAACGGGCAAGTACACCGACGCAGCCGCAATCGCACGCGCAGACAAACCAGCCGGCGAATAACCACACAACACGCCCGGTTCGCCGGGCCTCCTGAAAGGCACAAGTGGAACAAGTGAACCAAAACGTCGCAGCCGACGACATGGACCAACCGGCAACTCAAGACACCCTCAATGAGTGGTTCCTTGCACAGGAAGAACTGGCTAAGATCAAGGACCGTGAAATGGCGCTGCGCAAGCGCATTGCACGCACGTACTTCCCGAACCCGGTCGAAGGTACTAACACGGCGCCACTGTCCGAAGGCTGGGTAATGAAGTTGACGCACAAGATCGACCGCAAGCTGGACATTCCAGTCCTTACCAACCTTGCCGACGAATTCCTCAAGGCAGAGCTGCCGCTGGGTATGCTCGTCAAAAACAAACCCGAGCTGGACCTGAAGGCCTACCGTGCACTACCGGACGAAAAGCGCGCTATGTTCGAGCGTGCAATGACCATCAAGCCCGGTTCGCCCTCCCTCGAAATCGTCAAACCGAAGCGAGCATAAAATGCAAGTTGTCAAAAATTACGACAAGGTCACCTTGACCCCACAGGACATTCAAGAAGCGATCCGTGAATTTGTCCTGCAAAAGACCGGCCGCGTCATGCGGGGTGAGGCCAGCGTGAACGGTAATGGTCAGGTCAACGGCGGCTACTGCCTGATTGAAGATCAAGTAAAGGCGAACTAACATGAAACAATACCACGACCTTCTGATTCACGTGCTGGAAAACGGCACGCTGAAAACCGACCGTACTGGTACGGGCACCCTGTCCGTGTTCGGCTATCAGATGCGCTTCAACCTCCAGGAAAGCTTCCCGCTGGTAACGACCAAGGCCCTGCACCTGAAGTCCATCGTTCACGAACTGCTGTGGTTCCTCGCCGGCGACACGAACGTCAAGTACCTGCAAGAAAATGGCGTCAAGATCTGGGATGACTGGGCGCGCGAAGACGGTAGCCTTGGTCCGGTGTACGGCGCACAGTGGCGCAGCTGGCCGAACCCGACGATCGAACCTCACCCATCTGACGCCGCGTTGTCGTTCGTTAAGCGCGAAACTATCGACCAGATCAGTGAAGCGCTGGAGCAGCTGAAGCACAGCCCGGACTCCCGTCGCATTATCGTGTCGGCCTGGAACGTTGCGGACATTCCGAACATGAAGCTGCCACCGTGCCACTGCCTGTTCCAGTTCTACGTGGCCGACGGCAAGTTGTCCTGCCAGCTCTACCAGCGCAGCGCCGACATCTTCCTGGGCGTACCGTTCAACATCGCTTCCTATGCCTTGCTTACCCACATGGTGGCGCAGCAAGTCGGCCTGGAAGTCGGCGAGTTCATTTGGACTGGTGGCGATACGCACCTGTACCTGAACCATCGAGACCAAGCGCGCCTGCAACTCGAGCGCGGATTCCGCCCGGCGCCGCAACTGGTACTGAACAAGGCGCCGTCGCTGTTCGACTACAAGTTCGACGACGTGCAAATCGTGGGCTACGACCCGCACCCATCCATCAAAGCGAAAGTGGCGGTGTAACGTGACGCAAGGTCAACCATTACCAATCGAGCAGGCGCAGTTCATCACTGACCTGGACGAGCAACTTGCAGAAATGCGTGCGCTGTTGATCAGCAAGAACCGCAAGTACGGTGACGCTGCGCTCAACCCGAAGCAAGTGTTCAGCACCTGCGATGCGGAAGAGCTTATCGACGTCCGCATCGACGACAAGCTGTCGCGCATCCGCAATCGTCAGAACGACGAGGACGAGGATGTCGTAGGTGACCTGCTGGGTTACCTACTGCTCAAGAAGATCGCGCGTGCGCGTAAAATGCGGTCGCCGAAATGAAGAACCTACTCTGGAAGCTGGTGGCGAAAGCCGTGTCGCATCCTAGTGTGGTTAAATGGCTCATTGCTCGCGCCAAGAAGACGCCGTATTCCCACATCTACAAGGACGGCGACGTCTATATGGAACGGTACTGGCTGTTCAACCCGTACCCGGTCAACGAGGTGGAGCGTGAGCGCTGGCGCAGCAAGTGGCCGTCGGTCCGCCTGCACAAGATCATGCGCCCGGACCGCGACCGTCACATGCACGATCATCCGTGGGACGCACGCACGATCATCCTGCAAGGCTGGTATCGTGAAGAACGTCTGGAACGTCGTTACCATTTCTTAGGATACCAATCCAAGATCGTCAGGGCGTATCGCTACGCTGGTGAAACTGCTACCCTGAAGTTCGGTGAGTACCATAAAATCACCGACGTTCCGGACGAAGGTGTTTGGACGATGTTCATCACCTGGAAGTATATGGGGACGTGGGGCTTCATGGTCGATGGTCAGAAAGTACAATGGAGGAAGTATCTTGGTCTCGACAAGTAATCCAATCATTAAGCCCATGAGGGCGGAAAACGCTGACCTGAAAAAGATCAAACGTTGGCCTGTATGGGTGTTCCCGAAGGTGGATGGCGTGCGGGGTTATAACCCGCAAGGCACGCTCCTGTCCCGGCCGTTGAAGCGTCACCGCAATGCGTACACGACGAATTACTTCAGTCGTGAGGAATACGCAGGCTTTGACGGTGAGCTTGCGGCGGAGCACGAATGCCACCCGCGTCTGTGCCACCTGACCCAAAGCGCTGTCAGCACCGCAGAAGGCACGCCGTTTGTGCTGTGGCATCTGTTCGACTATGTAACGCCGGAGTCCCGCACGCTACCATACAGCGAGCGCTATAAAATGCTCACAAAGCAGGTGTATGACCTCAAGCTGATGGGTCTTGCTGATCGTTTGCGCGTGTTAAGCTATGTAATCTGTGATAACGTCGAGCAAGTGCTCGCAGCGCACACCAAGAACATGGAGCTCGGCTACGAGGGTTCGTGCTACTACGATCCAACCGTGACGCACAAGGAGGGCAAGAGCTCCCCGACCCATGGTGGCGTACTGCGCATTAAGGACTTCATCGACTTCGAGGCTGAAGTGCTGGAGGTGCAAGAAGGTCGCACCAACCTGAACGAAGCACAGGTCAATGAGTTGGGTCGTCAGTTCCGCTCTTCGCACCAAGAAAATATGGTTCCCAACGGCATGGTTGGCACGCTGGTCTGTAAAGCGCTCAAAGATGTCGTCGACCCGTATGACAAGAAGAAGATTCTGATTGCAAAGGACCAGATCTTTAATTGCTCGCCTGGTAAAATGACGGACGATGAAGCGGTGATGTTCCTGAAACACCCGGAGTTGATTGTGGGCAAGCCCAGTACCGTCAAATTCTTCCCGAAGGGGATGAAAGACGCACCGCGCTTTCCACAATGGCAGTGTATCCGCGCAACAGGCGATCACGAAGGTTAATGCGGATCACGTAAAATTCTGCTTGCATATACGTAACAACGCGCGCATAATAGCGGTTCCTGTTCAAGCAGGTAAGTCCCCGGTTCACGCCGGGGAATTCTAACAAACGGAGAGTAAATGTCCATCCTCGGAGCAGTTACCCACACTTCCCAAGGCATCCAGCCCGGTATCCGCGCAGTCATCGCGGGTGTCGAAAAAATGGGTAAGACCACCCTGACGACCAATGCACCGCGTGCGCTGCTGGTCCCACTCGAAATCGGTTACAGCGGCGTGCAGGTCAATATGACCCCGATGCTGACCGAGTTCCAGCATGTGTTGATGCTGCTGGACGAACTTATCGCTTCGCGCATGGCTGGTACGCTGCCGTATCTGAGTGTTGTGATCGACAGCGCTACCGCACTCGAGCGTCTGATCCATAACGACGTGCTCAAGCGTGACCCGCAATATGCGCCGGGTAACAAGAAAACCGTCACCATGGACTCGGCGCTCGGCGGTTACGGTAAGGCCTACGCCTTCTCGAACGAGCTATTCGAGAACTTCCTGAAAAAGTGCGACCAACTGTCGCAGATGGGGATTAATATCATCCTCACCTGCCACGTTTTCGCAGCGGAAGTCGTTGACCCGACCGCAGGCACGTTCAATACGTGGGATCTGCTGCTGCATTCGCCGAAAAACCAGAAGACCTACGGCAAGCGTGAAATGATGACGCAGTGGGCTGACCTTATCGGTTTCCTGCACGAACCCATCTTCGTCACCGAAGGTAAAACGATGAACCAAGCTGTGAGCCAAAACAAAGGCCGCGTCCTGGGCATCGCTCGTCAACCCGGTTATGTGGCGGGTAACCGTTACAACATGACCGACGAAATCCAGATTCCGTCGCAAAACGGCTGGAACAGCCTCGCTGCACAGATCTGGCAGTGCAGTGGTAAGAACTACTACAATCAGGACGTTGCACAATGACCACACATCTGCATCCAGCGCTGCGCGGCGCTGCAAACATCCAAAAGCGCATCCACTTCAGCCGTCTGCGTGCACACGCGCACGCCAATGGCAATCTGCGCCCAACGCGCATTGCTGAAGCTGTGAACGTGATGTTCCAGGGCGGCGTGCCTTTCAGCTGGGGTAAGTAACGTGAACCACCAGCGCATCAAACCCGCAGAGTCACCTATCGACGAGTTGTTGAACCGCGTGCAGGAAATTCTGAATATCCGCACCCGGACAGCTACGATCAAAAAGATTGGTTCAACTCCGGCAACTGTTAGCCGCATCCGCAAAGGTGAGCTAACCCCGTCTGCGGATTTGGTGTTGCGGGTGCACGACTTAACCGGCTTGTCTGTTGCTGAAATTCGTAAGCTCGGCGACATTGCTATAACGATTTAACCCGCAAGCTGTCTGGCGTTTAACAGACAGCATTCTTCCTAGGAAAAAGAAATGACCGCTTTTAATTTTAACGCAAATTCCGTCGCACCTGACTCCGGACGTGTTGGCGCGCTGCCTGCCGGCTGGTATGCTTCGATGCTGACCAAGACCGAAATCAAGCCCACCAACGGTGGCGGCGGCGCATATATCGCCGTGCAGGGTCAGGTTTCGGAAGGTCCGCACAAGGGCGCCAGCTGGTTCACCAACTTCAACATCCAGAACGCCAACGAAAAGGCTGTCGAAATTGGCATGGCGCAACTGTCGTCGCTGTGCCACGCAACCGGCGTCATGCAGTTCAGCGATACCGACCAGCTGAAAAACAAACCGTTTTACGTCCGCCTCAAGCTGGTGCCTGCCGAACTGAACGAACCGGGCAACCCGGCCTCCGGCGTGAAATACGAAGAAAAGAACGAAGTGATGGCTTACCGCGCGATCACCGACCAGGCCGCAATGGAAGCAGCGAAGAACCAAGCTGTCGCCAAGACGCCAGCCGGCGCGCAGGTTCCGCCGCAACAACCGCCGGCATTCGTTCCGCCGCAACAGCAGATGCAGCAGCAAGCGGCACCCGTCCAGCAACAGCAGCAGTGGAACCAACAGCCGCAACAACAGCAGGCACCACAGCAACAGCAATGGAGCCAGCAACCACAGCCGCAAGCCCCGCAACAGCAAGCTCCGCAACAGCAGCCGCCAGCATCGTGGCAGGGTCAGCAACAGCAGCAACAGCAGCAACAGGCGCCAGTTCAACAACAGCAAGCTCCTGCCGCTGAAGCACAACCAGCCTGGGCACAAGCTGGCGCCGCTCAACCGTGGGCACAGCAGCAAGCCCCGCAACAGCAGCAACAGCAGCAAGCTCCAGCCGGCCCGGCGGTAGATCCCGCAATGCCGGCCTGGATGCAGGGTCAGCCGCAACCACAGTAATGCGAAATGCCTTCCTTCGGGAGGGCATTTTTAGATGGTGAGACACATACGTGTGGGCTTTATCTGCTGGCAAAGAACAGCTACCATCTAAAAATTCACAGAGGAGCATTATGGCTGTCAGACTTGCAACAAAAACGCTCGCAGCAATTGACCACACTATGATGGAAGATCAGGGTGCGGCTTTCCGCGTTTGGTCGGGTAAAGTGCTGCCTGCAATGAAGGACGCGTATCGGGGTGAAGAGGACGGTTTCCGTTCGCACCTTGGCGCATCAATGATTGGTCGCGCATGCGCTCGCGAAATTTGGTACGGCTTCCGCTGGAGCAAGAAGCCTAGGCACCAGGCGCGGACACTTCGTCTTTTCAATAGGGGGCATCTTGAAGAAGCTCGATTTATCGCAGCCTTGCTGTCGATCGGTGTGCAGGTTGTGCAGCAAGATGCTAACGGCAATCAGTTCCGCATTAGTGACGCTGGTGGCCATTTTGGGGGCAGTGGTGACGGTGTTGCTTTGGGCATCCCTGACGTTCCTGCTGGGACTTGGTGTCTCTTAGAATTCAAAACGCACGGTGACAAGTCCTTCCAGAAGCTGAAAAAAGAAGGCGTCAAGATTGCCAAGCCCGAGCATTATACGCAGATGCAAGTCTACATGCGCAAGATGCAATTGACCGTTGCGCTGTACGGTGCTGTCAATAAGAACGACGACGAGTACCACTTCGAAATTATCGTCATTGACCCGTTGCACGCCGACCAGTTCCTGGACCGCGGGCGACAAATCGTGCGTCTGCACAAAGCACCAGAGCGCATTAACGAGTCGCCAGGCTGGTACGAATGCAAGTTCTGCGACTACAAGCCGATCTGCCACGGTGGTGAACCGCCTGAGCGCAACTGCCGTACTTGCCACCATGTGCGCTGTGACGACACGAACGGCTCGTGGGTGTGTGGTCAAACAGGTGAAGTCCGCGATAAGGAAGCTCAACTCGCTGGCTGCGACGACTATTTGGTGAACTAATGTCTGTTCGCCTCATACCCCGCGACTATCAGCTGGAAACAGTTAATAGCATCTTTCGTTACTTTCAGGCAAACCGCACTGGCAATCCGGTTGCGGGGTTGCCCACGGGTACGGGCAAGGCTTTCTGCATTGCCTACTTCCTGTTCAAAGCTCTGGAGATGTATTCCAAGCAAAAGATTCTCGTTGCGACACACGTTAAAGAGCTTGTTGACCAGAACTATAAAGAGTTCATTGAAATCTGGCCGCAAGCTCCGGCAGGTGTCTACAGTGCCGGTTTGAAGCGCAAAGATACGCATCAGTCTGTTATCTTCTGCGGTATTGCGTCGATTGCTAAGAATATCGAAGCTTTCGGTCGGGTGGACTTAGTGATTGTGGACGAGTGCCACCTCATCAGCCTCAAAGAAGACTCGATGTACCGTGCGGTATTTGACGCGCTCAAGGTTATTAATCCGAACCTTCGCATCATTGGTTTCACCGCCACCCCATGGCGCGCTGGTCAAGGTCGTCTTACCGAAGGCGATGGTATCTTTACCGATATGTGTATCGACCTTACCGACATGGCGTCCTTTAACCGCTTTGTGCGGGAGGGGTACTTAGTCCCACTGGTGTCCAAGCCTACAAAGCTCTTGCTTGACGTTACAGGGGTTAAAATCACAGCAGGTGAGTATAACGAGAAATCGCTGGACTTGGCTGTAAATAAAGACCATATCACTTTTGCTGCACTTCAGGAGGCGCAGCAGTATGCGTACGAAACAGGGCGCCGTAGTTGGATCATTTTTGCAACAAGCCTAGCGCATGCCGACAAGATTAAAGAAATGCTGGAATATCTCGGTGTGACTTGTCGTGTCGTGCACAGTAAAATGTCTTCGACCGAGCGTGACAACAACGTTGCTGACTGGAAAGCAATGAAGTTTACCGCCATCATTAACATGGGCGTCCTAACAACTGGTGTGAACCATCCTGCGCTAGACTTAATTGTCATGCTGCGTCCAACAATGTCGTCTGTCCTTTGGGTACAGATGCTCGGTCGCGGGACTCGTCCGTTATTTGTTCGTGAAGGTTACGACTTAACAACCATCCAAGGGCGACTCGATTCTATTGCTGCTAGTGCAAAACAGTATTGTCTAGTAATGGACTTTGCGGGTAACATCAAGCGCTTGGGACCCGTCAACGACCCGGTCATCCCCCGCAAGAAGGGTGCATCAAAAGGCGAAGTCCCGATTAAAGAATGCGACGCTTGCGGGATGTATAACCACATCAGTGCGAAGTGGTGCGGTGGCACCCCATTCAAAACGAATGAAGGTTGCGGCGCGGAGTTTGTATTCCGTGTACAGCTGAAGCAGGAAGCAAGCACCGAGGCTGTCGTTCGTGAGGACGACTTACCTGTTATTGAAACCTTCCCTGTGATGCAAACGACCGCCTCAGTGCATCGAAAAGAGGGTAAGCCTGACAGCTTGAAGGTGACGTACTATTGCTTCACCAAAAAGTTCACAAAGTACATTCTAATTGAGCATCCCGGATTTGGCCGTCGCAAAGCTGAAATGTGGTGGAGTGAGCGAACGAACTTGACTTTACCCATCACAACGGCTGAGGCAATGGAAATATTCACGGAGCTTAGCGTACCGACTCACATCCAAGTGTGGACAAACGCTCCGTATCCTGAAATTATGAAGGAGTGCTTCATGGGCGAATTTGCAAATAGCGTCCCCGGTAACGAACTTGCAAAGAATGATATTCCGTTCTAAAAATAAATGTGTTTGCGCTGCCGCATGTGCTGTACAATGTGTGCTTGTGGTAGCGCAAACCTTAAAGGAGATGTGACTTATGTATGTTGTCATAGACCGCGAATACTTGTGTGTCAAGTACAAGCACCCAAACCAATCCGCCATTAACAATCTGGCGTGCATTGAAATCCCGTACCAGCCAATCGTCGTTGTTAGCGCGACTGATAAAGATAGCTTCGAGTCTTTTACGGACTACGAACTGAAGGTTATGTACGAAAACCTGTGCGGACTGCTGTACTCGGGCTTTCGTCGTCCGGACCTCGTCACAAGCGTAATCCGTTTGATTGGTATGTTGTCTGAAACCGACTTGGTCCCTCGTGAAGTTGACCAACAACTGGACACCATCAAGGACCCGGACGATGGCCCGTTCCAATACGTGCGCGGTTCAGCTGTACCGAAAAAGCAGAACGAGCTCTGGCTACCACCTACGATGGTCACTCGCGACGGCGTCATCCCAAACGGAAAAAAGTACCATGTACCAGACCCCGTTAAACGCGTGCAACCTCTGTACAGCCCCGTATATACCAACCCCGCACTGTTTGCAGCGCCTAGCACCCCTGCCGCGCGTGCAAACAGCACCGGGGAACCCAGCGCACCAGCGGCACCGCCCAAAGCGGGTAGCACAACAGGTCGGGTATGGGCAATTGCGGACGACTGCTACCAGAAGCACTCGGTTCTCGACAAGACCCTGCGCAAGATGGTTGCTGACGAATGCGAAGCGCAGGGTATCAATTCCTCCACCATGAGCGTGCAGTTCAGCAAATGGAAGGGACACAAATTGGCACAGTCCTAAGTGTCAAGGCAAGCACTTTTTCGTGATCCAAAAATATTTGCTTGTATCCGAAAAAAGTGCTTGCAGTTAGTAAATAAGCCGGTTATAGTTAAGCCTCACTCGCCGCAAACAGTGTAACGTAGTTAATCCAGTTTACATCAAATCATTATTAGGAGTTTCAAATGTCCGAGCAAAAATCCCAAGAGCAAATCGCAGCAGAAGCTGCTGAAACCAAAGCCAAAGCCGACGCCGCCAAAGCGGAAGCGAAAGCTGCCAAAGACAAGGCCGCCGCTGAAGCCAAGGAAAAGAAACAAGCCGCCGCTGCCGAAGCCAAGCGCCTGAAGGACGAAGCCAAGGCCGCCGAGAAAGCCGAAAAAGAAGCCAAAGCTGCCGCTGCTGCCAAAGAAAAAGCCGACAAAGCCGCTGCCGCTGCTGCCGAAAAAGCCGCTACTGCCGCTGCCAAGGTCAAGGTCGTCATGCCATCGCAAAACGGTATCACCCGTCCGAAGACCGGCACCAAGACCGGCGACGTCTGGGCCCTGGCCGACAAGCTGTCCACCGAAAAGAATGCGCCGATCGCTATCGCTGAACTGCTGCCAGCCGGCGCCGCCGCAGGCCTGAACGACGCGACCATCCGCACGCAATACGCACGCTGGAAAACCTTCAACGGCATCTTCGGTTCGGTCAAAGCTGCACCGAAAGCCCCTGAAACCCCGGCACCGACCGCGCAGACCGAACAGACCGCCGGCGCCGAAGCAACCGAACCGGCCGCCGCCTAATTCGGCCTGGTCGAGCAGTTAAGAGGTGCTAATCGCGGGTACGGGTTTCCAAAATCACGTATCGCAGGATTACGGTCCCGTTTAAGCCGGGCCACCTCACCAAATCGCGCCACTTACCAGATAGGTCTGGGCGCAACCGAGCGGACCCTGTCGTGTAGTTAAGCCCAAGGCGCGAAAGCGTTGACTTGGTGACTCAGGGGTGAGAAAAACACGATGACAGCTGGCAAAGACCGCCCCGAAAGGGTTCCCATTTACCCGTACACAGACAAGGTCTGTTCCTCTGAGGTGTCAATTGCAAGTCATCCCAATCAATAAGCAACCGATCGAAAAGCGCAACAACGAGGCGCGTTCGCTCGAAGTCCATTCCATTTTCCTCACCATTCAAGGTGAGGGTCCATTCACCGGATACCCAGCAGTATTCATCCGCCTCGCGGGCTGCAACCTGCAATGCCCTTCGTGCGACACCGACTACACCAACGGTCGCAAGGGTATGTCCGTCGAAGCAATTGTGTCGGAAGTGAAAAGCGTGCACTCGGAATGCAATGCGCGGCCCATTGTGGTCATCACCGGTGGCGAACCCTTCCGTCAAAACATCGAACAACTGGTTGAACTGCTGTTGCGCCAGGACTTTACCGTCCAGGTCGAGACCAACGGTACGCTTGCACCACTCAACGTCCAAGCACCAGTGTGGTTCAATCGCAAGTTTCACATCGTATGCAGCCCGAAGGCTGGCAAGGTACACAACTGGATTGCCAATCGCGCCGACTGCTTCAAGTACGTCCTGAGCGCCGACAGTGTCGACCCGGAAGACGGCCTGCCAATCCTTGCGCTTAACCACACTGCCTCGCCGCGCGTTGCTCGTCCATTCTTCAGCACGAAGAACAAGCCCATCTATCTGCAACCGATGGACGCGAAAGACCAAGCTAAGAACGATGCTAACGTCTGCGCAGTCCTGCAAAGCTGCATCAAACACGGCTATATCTTCCAACTGCAAACGCACAAATACATCGGGGTCGAATGATGGCAATTAACGTTAAACGCATTGTCGAGGTTTCGGTTGACATGACCCTCGACGAGCAACAGGCTGGCGAGCTTCTGGATTTTTTGCGGACCGCTGTCACTGTCACTGCACCGCGCCCCATGACTCCAGGTTCCCGACCAACTAACATCGTGCGCGAGCTGGCAGACGCACTCATCGCTCAAGGGGTTGTTTCAAAATGAGGCTCGAAGACTGGAGTGTGGTCGCTTCACCATTGTCAGGTTACCGTGACCCGGAGCAATGGTCCCCTAAGCTGTACGGCACGGTGTACGGTAATCCAAAGTTCGCGGACGGTTCGCTTATTTTTACGAGCCGCATTGTTACGGTGGACAAAAAGGCTGGCACTGCAACCACCAAGTCCGGCAGCGTCTATGTGCTGGGTGAAGTGTCCGCAGAATACGAAAACATTCATCCAAACGCGCGTGAGCGCTTCTTCAATCAAGGGGTTAGCAATGTTCAAAATTAAAGCACTGGTCGTCCTGTCCGGCGGCCAAGATTCGACCACCTGCGCATTCTGGGCCAAGCAGCAGGGTTACGAGATCCACGCGGTGACTTTCGATTACGGTCAGAAGCACGTCATCGAAATCGAAGCGGCCAAGAAGATCGCGGAACTCGTCGGCGCCGTGTCGCACGAGATCATCAAGCTGGGCGACGGCGTCCTGGCCGGTACGTCCCCGCTCACCAACAAAGCGGAAGTCCTGGAACAATACGCCGACCACCAATCGCTGCCAGGCGGTCTGGAAAAGACCTTCGTACCGCTGCGCAATCAGCTGTTCTTGACCGTTGCTGCGAACCGCGCCTACGTCATGGGCTGTACCGTGCTGGTCACCGGCGTCTGTCAAGAAGACAGCGGAGGCTATCCGGACTGCCGCGCCACCTTCATCAGCGCCGTACAGGACGCAACCAACTATGGTACGTTTACCGGCGAACCCGGTACGCTGCCACCCCTGCGCATCCTGACCCCGCTGATGTACCTGACCAAGGCCGACAGCGTGCGCCTGGCGCGTGCCATCCCGGGCTGCTACGATGCGCTGGCGTATTCCCACACCAGCTACGACGGCGCTTACCCGCCCGTAGGTAAAGACCATGCAACCCTCCTGCGCGCAAAAGGCTTCGAAGAAGCAGGCTTGCCTGACCCGCTGGTCGTGCGTGCATGGAAAGAGGGTCTGATGGACCTTCCAGATACGAAGGTTTACAACGACTTCGAAGACCAAATGGACGCTGCTCGCGAAGCTGCTGAGGGCGACTAACATGGCAATCGGCGGCGGTATTCGTAAAGGCAATGGCTGCGTTACCGCCGCCAAGCCCGAGTCCATTTACGAGGCGCATCGTAAGCTCGAGAAGAAGTACACTGAAAAGTGCCAGCAACTTGAGCGTGCAGAGAAGAAAATCTTAATTCTGAACGAGCGCATTAAAAAACTTTCTGCAAAGAAGAATCCAAAATGAGCAAATATCGCAGTACCAAGACCTACGGTCACGAGCTCGGACTGTCGGCGTGCTTCCGCCAGCATCGTGCAACGCATTCGCACTGCTCGATGCTGCACGGTTACGCGCTCGCGTTCACTTTCACGTTCGAAGCAGACACGCTGGACGACCGCAATTGGGTCCAGGACTTCGGAGGCCTGAAAGAACTGAAGCAAAAGCTTCAACGGACGTTCGACCACAAGCTGGTCGTCGCGGAAGACGATCCGAAGGTGCACGAGATTTGCCGTTTGGACGGCTACGTCGCGGACGTACTTGTGCTGCCTGCGGTCGGCTGCGAAGCGTTCGCGAAACAGGCTTACGACATGGCCTGTGAAGTTATTCGTGACGCAAACAAGGCTGAGGTTGCTCGTCTCCAGTCTGAGCACAAGCCTGGCACCCAATGGCCAACCGCTGGTCGTCAGCGCGTCCGCGTCGTGTCGGTCGAGTGCCGCGAGCACGGCGCCAACAGCGCAATTTACATCGGTGGCGAGGATGAAGCATAAACTCATCTATGACAGGCGAGCAGGCGGTTACTCAGCAATCTGTTCGCTTTATAACCAACTCGGGGTGGCGGAATTCGTCATCACTATGGACCATAACGAAGGATTTACGCATAGCGTGCTTCGTGTTCCAGACGAGAAGGTTATTGTCACCTGGCGCAAACTTGGCAAGGACATGCACAACTGTCCTGTCGAACCTAATAAATTTATTGTTACGAAATCACTAGCATGAACATTAAAGAAAACGAGCAAGGTCAAAAGCACTACATCCGCGTGAAAGCTGTCGAACAACTGCTACGCACGATCCCGGGCACACTAGCACCTGCACCAGCAGAATTCGGACAGCTGACCGGCGCACTGCGCGAAGGCGTCCAGGACACGCCGAATCGCGTTGCCAAGGCTTGGGCGGAATGGACCAGCGGTTATAGCATTGACATCGCAGAACTGCTGAAGGTGTTCGAAGACGGCGCCGAGGGCTACGATGAGATGGTTGTGGTCAAAGACATCCCCATCTACAGCAAGTGCGAGCATCACCTCGCAGACATCTTCGGCACGGCAACCATCGCGTATATCCCGGACGGCAAGGTTGTCGGCCTGTCCAAGCTGTCCCGCCTGGCAGATGCGTTCGCAAAGCGTCTGCAAGTGCAGGAGCGCCTGACGGTGCAGATCGCTGACGCGCTGATGGAACATCTGCAACCGAAAGGCTGTGGCGTTATCGTCCGTGCCAGACATATGTGCATGGAATCGCGGGGCATCTGCCAGCAAGGTCACCACACTGTGACTTCCGCATTGCGCGGTGTGTTCAAGGATCAACCTGAAACCCGCGCCGAATTCCTGGCGCACGGAAAATAAGGAGTCACCATGTTGTTCCGTAAAAAGCCAGTCGTTATCGATGCGACGCAGTGGTTTAAGAATGGGGACCATCCGCAGGACTACGCCAAAGACGTAGAGGGATTCAAAAACGGCCAACACCATGTCTATGACAAATGTGTTGCGTCCACGAACGGTTGGGAAGGTCAGGTTGTCCGCCACTACCGCCACCCGGAAGTGGCGGGTGACACCCCGTGCAAGCATTGCGGTCAAACCATGCACGACCACGGTTTGGTCGAAACGTTGGAAGGCGGTCACATCGTCTGTCCTGGAGACTGGATTATTACGGGTGTGAAGGGTGAACACTATCCGTGCAAACCTGACATTTTTGATGTAACGTACGAACAAGTTAAATAAGTCTGCCAGGGTGACCCAGAGCCACTGCAATGGTTAGGTGACACCTTTTTGACTGAAGCTGGTAGGTGGCAGCATCTAGCGAACAGCAGACCGGAGCCGAAAGGTAGTCTGATCCGGTCACCTTCTAACCTACTGAGGAAATAACATGAATCAAAAATATAACTTCTCGCTGTCCAAGAATGCGCTGTTCGGTATCGGTGCAGTGATCCTGCTGGCACTGGCAATCATGGTTGCCGTCTGGCCATCCAAGCCGACGCAAAGCTACCGTGAAGGTGCGGGCACCACGCGCGAGGGTACGGGCATCTATCGCGAAGGCATCGGCGGCGCTGCACCAGTTGCCCACAACTACCAACCGGAGCAGTACGCGCATCCCGCACCAGTACAAGCGCAACCCGCTCCGGTTGTGGTGCAACAAGCTGCATCGTCGCGCGGCACGGACATGCTGACCGGTGCCGCTATCGGTGCGCTCGCAACCCATGCGCTGACGTCCAAACCGGCTGCACCCGCGCCGGAACGCATCGTCGAACGTCGTACTGTGGTCAAGTACGTGCAGACCCCTCGCCCGAGCGTGCGTCCGCAGAAACCATACGTGCCTGCATACAAGTCCGATCGCTACGTGTCGACGTATAAAGCACCGACCAGCTACAGGCCAGCGAGCTATTCCAGCGGGTCGTCATATCGCTCGACAGCAAGCTTCAGCAAGCGTTAAAACGCGCTACAAGCGCGTGCAATCCGGGGGTGCAGTGTGCTATGCTGTACCCCTTTTTAACGCGCTGCGCACCCTTGCCGCAAGCGCAAACCGCATTCCAGGGCCAGTACAAGCTATGAAACTTTTCCTCGCTGCTGTCTACACCAATCATTACATGGAGACGCAGAACCGCTACGAGAAGCTGAACGAAGCTGAGCAGCACATTATGTCGGATGTCCCGAACATCCTTGAATCATATCACTACGTTAAGAACCAGTCCTTTGTAGATACAATGAGGTCGCGCGGTGCAAAGGTCTTTCTTGACTCGGGCGCATTCTCCGCGCACTCGCTGAACGCCCATATTGATATCAACCAGTATTGCGACTACATCATCCGCAACAGGGATATCCTGCGCGTCGAAGATGGCGCAGTAATGGCTTCGGTGCTTGACGGTATCGGTGACCCGCTCAAGACCTACCAGCACCAGCTTCACATGGAAAAGATGGGTGCAAAGCCTCTCCCCTGCTTCCACTACGGCGAAGACATCCGTTACCTCGAGTTCTACGTCAAGAACTATGACTACATTACGATCGGTGGTCTGGTGCGGCGCACGTCCGAAGCACAGAAGGTGTGGTTAGACCGCATTTGGCCGTACATGCTGGACGGTAGCGGTCGTCCAAAGTTGAAAGTCCATGCCTTCGGTATGACGGCACCGTGGCTGATGGAACGATATCCATGGTACAGTGTCGACTCCTCGTCTTGGATTCAGGCAGCGGCGTTCGGTTCCATCTTTACCAGCGAGCACGGACCAATTGCAGTGTCCAGCACTTCGCCTTCCCGGCACGACTACGGCAGGCACATAACCACACTACCCGACGTCGAGCGTCAATACATGGAGCAAATGCTCGCTAAAAAAGGTTTTGAAACTGAGCGTCTAGGCACAGTTTACGAATCCCGGGCAGTGTATAATATGCTGGGGTACATGGAATTAAACGACCTGATCCTCGAGCGGATCAAAGGCAAGCAGACATTCGATTGCAGTAAAATTCAGGAGCTATTCTAATGTGTGTAATTGACAGCTTTAACGGGGAGTTCCGCTTCCTGTCCAACTTTGCTTATTCTGAATTCACTTTGTACGGTACGCGCTACCCGACCGTTGAGCACGCCTACCAAGCATTGAAGTGTGTCAGCCAGCGCGACCACGACGGGATTGCGACTGCGCGAACTCCAGGCGTTGCCAAGAAGCTCGGTCGTGTAGTTCAGCTGCGCGAAGATTGGGAACAGTCAAAAGATGCGGTTATGATAGCATGTGTGTACGCCAAGTTCAAACAGAACCCGCATCTAGCCGAGCAACTGCGCAACACTCGCGGATGCACGCTAATCGAAGGGAATACGTGGGGTGACCATTATTGGGGCGTCTGTAAGGGGACCGGGCAGAACATGCTTGGACAAATTCTAATGCGAGTAAGGGACATGGTTTAATGAATAACATCAAGTTCAAATGGTTGCTGTTGCGTAAAGCAATCTTCACCAAGTGGTTGGAGTTCCGCTACCGCAACCAAGATGGTGAAACCTGTTGCTGTGGATCGCAGATAGGTAAAGGTGGTGACATTTGCTATCACGGCGGGTGCCGCAGTATGAAGGACTATGTCATTGAACGCGAAGTCGAAAGGAAGTTTCCAAATGCCACGTAACGAGCCCCCGAGCCACAGCCCGAAGGACTTCCCCGAAATGGAAGTATGGGTCGATGGAAAGCCGCAGCGTCGCCCTGTCGAGAGTGTACAGATGCCTAGTGCAATGGGTATGCTGATCGGCTTTGTGCCAACACCCCGTCTTGAACCTATCCTGTTTGAAAACGAACGTGCAGAACACTTGCTCGACGGTCGCGTTATTATTATCAAGGTGAAGCAATGACTACAATGCTCGAAGCGTTGAAGTTTGTACAAGGAAGTATCGCTAAAAAAGAACTGGTCGATGAGCTCACGCACTTCCAAATTAAGAACGGTCGGGTTAGCGGTTACAACGGCGTGATTGCGCTTAGCAGCCCTATCCCGTTCGATCTCAACTGCAACCCCAAAGCAGCAGAGCTCATCAAAGCTATCTCAAACTGCGACGAAAATGACACCATCCAGTTGTCGTTGACCCCAGGCGGCAAGCTGACCGTCAAGAGCGCAGGGTTCCGCGTCAACATCCAGTCTTTCAATGAGCCTGTGCACAGTTACGAGCCTGAAGGTGAAGTTGTAGAGTTCGACGGCGAAGCGTTCTTGCAGGGTGTGAAGGCTGTGTCCCCATTCATTGGACAGGATGCTTCGCGTAAATGGTCGCAGGGTGTGCTAATTAAAGACAGCTCGTTCTTTGCGACCAATAATGTCACGTTGGTCCAATACTGGCTGGGCGCAGTATTTCCGTTCGAGATTAACATCCCGATGCCTACGGTTAAAGAAATTCTGCGCATCAAGGAAGCACCCCTCTCGATGCAGGTTGCGGAGAACTGCTTTACCCTGCACTACAGCGGGGACCGCTGGCTCCGGTCGCAGTATTACAGTATCAAAGAGTGGCCTGACCTTGGGAAGATCCTGGACCGCCCGTTTAACCCCGGACCACTTGATCCAGCAGTCTTTGTTGGTCTTGAAAAGATGAAAAGCTTCGTCGACCCGCTGGGGAGCATTTACTTCCAGGGCGGTCTGATGACCACACATCCTGACGTTGCTGAAGCTAACGCCACGTTCGCGGTCCCGAGCATCCAAACCGAAGGCCTGTTTAACAATCAAATGCTTGCGCTGCTCGAAGGTGTTGCGACGCATATCGACTGGACAACCTACCCTGCACCGTGCCTGTTCTCAGGCGATCGGCTGCGCGGTGCAATTGTGGGGATGCGCAAATGAACGATACTACCGCGAAGCGAAGGCCTGTAATTGTGGTCATGGGGGCGCCAATGGGCGGCAAAAGCTGGGTGAACGACGCCCTCCGCAAGTTCGCAGAAGAGGGTCATGCCACCGTGCTTATCGTACCTGAGCTCGGAACCGTTCAAGGTACGCGGTTTGTTGCGTTGGACGAGTACGCTGACCTAACTTGCTCGAACACCATGACCCCACACACGGCGTTCCCGGAATTCATCGAACCTACCGACACCCGCAAGGAGAAGTTCGCACAGCTGACAGCTGAACTGTACCGTGCAAAAGCGATGCGCAATAAGCATCTTGTTAAAGAACTTGAAAAGCGCATTAAGCGACTCTAATCATGCGGGCAGATAGCGTAGGATTATTCTGGGAGGACGTTGCTAAAGTCAAGCCTCCCAAGAAAGAAAAAGTAAAGCGCACTCCACCCGAGAAGTTTTGGACGGTGGAAGGTTACATTCCGCCTGGTGCACTGGAGGAAGCGCAGTCGTACGAGTACAAGTTCTTCAACGATATGGAACTGTACCAGGCAATGTTGCGCGGTGAACGCTTGGTGTATGACTTGGAGGTCTACCCGAATTATTTCCTAGCAGGCTTTAAAGGCATTGATAGCGGAAAGTATGTGTTCCTCGAAGAGATTCACCACGATCTTGGCGACCTCCCTGAACGCACTTACAACCGCGAAAAGCTCAAGTGGATCCTTGAAAAGTTTACGCTGATTAGCTTCAACGGCAAGAAGTACGACGATATCATTTCTGCGCTTGCAGTGCACCCGCAATTCGGCTGCATTGACTTCTGGAACGCAACCTGCATGCTGATCCAGGAGGGTTTGCGCGACCGTGATATTTATTCGCACTACTCTGTCAAGAAACTTGAAATTGACAGTATCGACATTAAAGAGCTTACAGCGCAAGGGCCTAGTTTGAAGAAATGCGCAGCACGCTTGCATGCCCCACGATTGCAAGACCTGCCGTTCATCCCCGGTACATACCTCACGGACAGGCAAATTGTTGTGTTGCGCCGATACAACATCAACGACTTGGACAACACGCAGATTGTTTACGAGTCCAAGCTCGACATTATTGCGATTCGTGAGCAGAAGGGTAAAGAATACGGCGTAGACCTGCGGTCTAGTTCCGATGCGCAAATGGCTGAAGCGATTGTTGGCGCTGAGATTCGGCGTATGACCGGACGCAAGTATATCCAGCGCACCAAGATTGACCCCGGTACAGCTTACAAATACCGCGCGCCAACGTGGGTGAACTTTAAGACTCCGATGATGCAAGACTTCTTGCGTCGATTGCAGAAGCTGGACTTTGTGGTCAACCATTGGGACGGCGGTTTGCTCATGCCGCCTGAGCTCGATAAGTACACTATTAAGATTGCAGAGGGTAGCTATGCTGTCGGTATCGGTGGGCTGCACAGCCAGGAGAAGTCGGTTGCATGGTACGCAGACGACGAATACGAACTGGTTGACACCGACGCGACGTCCTACTATCCCACACTGATCCTTAACGCGGGTCTGAAACCGCAATCGCTCGGTGACGCGTTCATTCAGATTTATCGTCGCATCGTTCAAGAGCGTGTTGCAGCAAAGCACGCAGGCGACGACATCACCGCGCAGTGCTTGAAGATTGTCATTAACGGCACGTTCGGTAAACTTGGCAATATGTACTCAATCATGTACGCGCCCCACCTCATGTTGCAGGTTACGATTACGGGTCAGCTGTCGCTGCTGATGCTCATTGAGCGCTTTGAGCTTGCAGGTATTCGCGTCATTAATGCTAACACCGACGGTGTGGTTGCTCGTCCGCACAAGTCCCAGCGCGAAACCTTTAACGCTATCGTCAAGCAGTGGGAACGCGAAACGGGCTTCGGTACGGAAGAAACGCTCTACAAAGCGTACATGGCTAAAGACGTGAATAACTACCTTGCACAGTACGTTAAGCCTGAAAAGGGTCAGCACTTTAAGACAAAGGGTCTGTACGCTAAAACCTCGTCGGCGAAGAATGCCGTCAATGAGGTCTGTATCCTTGCGCTGAAGGAATATCTCATCAACAAGACCTCCGTCGAAGAAACAATTCGCAACTGCACAAAGCCATCCATGTTTACCACAATGCGCGAGACGCACATGGGCGGTGGAGCGGTCAAAGGGGACCAGTACCTCGGCAAAGTGGTTCGTTGGTATTACGCGAAAGGTGAGACCGGAGAGATTCAGGTCGTTAAGACGGGTAACAAGGTTGCACGCTCGGACGGTGCAATTCCACTGATGGATTTACCAGACGAGCTACCGGAGGATTTAGACTACGACTGGTACATCGCTGAGGCGAATAAGATCCTTGGTAAGATCGGTACAGTGGCGGAAGAGGGGGAGTCTGACGAAGAAGACGAAGAAACTGAAACCGCTTAAAACGCGTTTGCCGCGTTTTGTTTGCGCGGTAGGGGGTAAGTGTAGGGGGTACGGGCTTTGCAGCGTGTACCCCCTTTGCCGTTACTGCGCTGGTGCGTTGCAGGTGTCCCGCGCAGCGTTGTACAGGTCGATCAGGAGGTTGCGTTCTCGCACAAGTCTTGCACTGTCTGCTGCGGCGCGGAGAACGTCTTCAGAAGCTTCTGGCACCAGATCGGTTCCTCCTTCTTCGACACCGAATCCGGCAGTGGTGGGATTTGAGGGCGCTTGGTTTCCAGGAGCCGGACTTGCGGGGCAGCGCAACCCGCTAGTGCCAGCACGAGCCCGAGCAATAGCTTTTTCAATTGCATCTTCATGTTTAGCTTTCAGGATGGATTCGTTGGTGGTGAGGGTTTGGACTTGAGCTTTCAACGCTGCTTCGCGCTGTTCGGCAAGCTTGTTCAGTTTGACTTGAGCGTCTTTCGCGATCTTGTCGTCGGATGCAATTTGAGCAAGCAATTCTTGCGCACCGTCGTGACGCCCGTACTGGAATAGACCATAACCCAGCAGCGCAGCAAGCAGAAGGCCCACGAACCAGTCCAACAGGTCGGACTTCATGCCAGCACCCCGCCAGCTTTTACGTAGGCGTTACGCAGAACGACGATATTGTTCATGTGCTGGTTTGCGTAGTTAGCACCAGGCAAGGACGCCCAGCGGCTCTTGCACTTTTCGACAGCAACGTCGAAACGACCCGCTTCAACATCTTGCAAAGCTTTGCATTCACGGATCATTTGCACCGCGATTGCATCTTGCGCAGCTGGGGAGAAGTCTTTCAGCTTCAACGACGCCTTGTAGAAGTCGAAGTAGCGCTTGAGCAGCTGGTAACGGCCAGCAGCGGTGGATGGGATGACCACACCAGACTTCTGCTTCACCTGCACCAGCTTGCGCGGGTGGTCTTTGTAGCCTGTGAACAGATCGGGTTTGCTTGGCGTACTGCCAACGATCACATTGTAACCGTTGTCGGACTTTTGCAGCAAGACAGCGCCAAGCTCGCTGAATGCAATCATGTCCAGGAAGGCTTTAAGGTTGCGACTGATTTCCATTACGTACTCCACGGATGTCGCCAATCACGTCGGTGATGGTCGAGTTTTGGTTGCGGATGATATAGTTGAACACCCAGCGAACGAATGCCCAACCCGGAAGCCCGCAGGTGAACACCAGCGCGAGCATGGCAATCAAACCGAACGGGGTGTTGACCCAGGATTGCAGGTCGTAATACTGGATGACTGCTGCTCCGCCACCAATGGACGAGACGACTGTGCTGATGATGCCCACGGCCCATTCTTTCGGGCTGCGTGGTGTGGTAATACACATGACCACAATCGCCGCAAGTGTGGCCATTGCAAGAGCACCCAACCCTGCGGCGCTGTAAAGGGAAATGAATGCCACGGAAGTGTCCAGCGATTTAGGGTTGATGTCGTTCATGTTGCGCCTTAGTAATTTGAGGTAGGTGATGGACTACAGATACACGGCCAATTGTAGCCATCAACTACCTACAACGCAAATGATATTTGTATCTAGTTGCTCGTCTCTTTAGACCTCTTCAATTGTTAACTCGGTGGAGTAAGCTTCTGCAAACTCCAGTTCGATGTCCGAATCTTCTGCGCGGCGACCAAAAATAGTCAGGTCGCGTGCTAGTTCAGAATCAGAGTGTCCAGGAAATACCGAAACATAAATTGGATTGATTCTAGATTGCCGCACCATGCGAACAAACTGTTTACGGTCCTGGGCCGGCATCATTGACAATTTAATCGGTAAGACCTTATGGATTGTCCCTGCGCGTCCAGTCTGCGTTCCAGCGTTCGTTCGTTTGATCTCACTGCTGTCAGCAATGCGCGGGGTTACGTCTGAAGGCTGGTATTTAGTCTCCCAATATTTGCCAACAACAGCTTGCGCAATATTGATGGCACCAATTGGGTTTGCTGGGTCGTCAATCTCAATTATAAGATAGGCACAGAGCATTTCTGGAATCCACATCTCCGCGCAAGTTCCGCCGCCATAAGTGTACGCGCAGGAGCTCTGTGCCACGGTCCAACCATCCAGCACAATTTGCTCGGCTGGTGCAGCGACCTTCCAACCGCTGTCGAATGAGCTAGTCTGTTGCCAGTTGTCGCTGTAGCCTAGAGGACGAGTTGAAGTTCCACCTGTATTGTTCGGGTAATACGAAGAGATTGTACCGTATTCGAATTGGGCACCCCACACGTAGAAGCCGTATCCAGCAATGCCTGTGTATAGCAGTACGGGCTGTCCGCTGCCGTTGAGCGAACCAGCCACTAGTCGTGGAACGATGTTCCCTGCGGCGGTGGTGGTTCGGGTTGCCCAGACCCTCCACCAGCCGTTACCAATGTTCTGCATGCCATGCGTCCAGCCACCATCCACGTCCATCGTGACAGTGCCGGCAGCCAGGTCAAAAAATGCTCGCGAGCCGAACGGTGCAGCCGTGTTCGCAGTGTTGTCGAATTTGATTGCGACAAGGGTTCGTTCTGCGGCCCTCACAAAGAATGAAACGGTAACCTGTTGTCCGGCAGGAACAGCCCAGACTTGGCTGATATACTTCTCGCTTCCTGTTTGCTCCTTGAATTTTTCGACGCCACCGGCGCCAGATGGTGCCTTCACCCCAGCGGCATCAGCTTCGGTGGTCCCGATAGTGGAACTCCATTTGGACCAAGCAGCGTTGCTGAAGCTCTCACTGTATTTGGCGTAATTGGTCTTTGTCCCCTCGCCGTTTGCGCGCACCCGCCACAAAGCGCTAGGCGAAAGGCCACAAATTGGCAGAACAACTGCCGAGATCCTTTCTGCAGTGTTCCACCCAGCTTCGATGCGCGCGGTAGTCCCGACCGACTGGTAAACTTCAGTCTTGTCGGTGCTAAGAATATTACCCACACTAAGAACGCCTGCTGTGGTCAAAGCGCTTAGTGTGGCACGTTTGAGGACGTTGTCCGAGATCACTCGCATTTTATTTCCGTTCGGATGGTGGAGGCGACTGGTAGCGTGCCAGTTCTTTAATATTGGCGTTCACGCAGTGGTTCGGTCCTTGGAAGGGGTGGAAGATAAAGTCGATGATTACTTTCCAGAACTTGTATGGGTAACGGTGACCCAGGCGGCCGCAACGAGCCGACAACGTTTCGTCGGGCCAGCCGAAAAGGATCGTGTTCACTAACTGGTCAACGCCAATGAGAACATTGCTGATGTATTTCAGAATAGCTAAAGCAGTCTTCTTCATGTTACCCCCTAGTTATAGGCCGAGTATCTCACGCAGCCACTTAATGAAATTGTCCCACGAAGCAACTGCTGCGTCAAGCATCTCCAGCGAAGTTGCTGCACGCATCTCAGCCTGGTGAAGAAAGCGAACGTTGCGCATCTGAAGCTCAGCCCAGCGAAACGCGTCAGCACGCTCAATGATTTGTTGTGCTGCCCACACTTCACTTTGCACTTGCCCGGTCGGGTTGTTTAGCGCGTGCCCTGTGATGTACCCGGAAGCAGGGGAGGGTTTCGGGTCAGCTGCAATGTACGCACGCGCTGCGCTCTCGGCGTTAGCGTACTCCGTTGCACGCAGACCTATTGCGTCTTGATAAACCGAGTCTACATCAGGGTAGGTTTTAGTGACTGCTGCGACCTTCTCGTCCTCCAGCACCGCACGGTCTTCCCATTCGACGGCACCGTTGCGCAGATAGGCTACTTCGGTATCGCGGCGCCCTTCACGCGTGAACTCGCCGTCAAAGGCCACGATTGTTTCGCCAGGGCAGGAGGAGAAAACAGGCGTTGTTGGGCCATTGTTCGGATTGTCGATCCAGCCTGACGCAGAGATAACACCGTCTTCGCGCACAAATAAAATATGTTGTTGGCTCATTTCGTACCTCGCTTAAGCGCCGTTACCATAGCCGACAAGGCACCGAATAGACCGGCTGACCACTGCGCCGCTACCCTCATCAATAAGTACCAAGCCGATGTTTACCGATACCGTGATGTTCTGCCCACGACAGCGGAATGAGCAGCTAGTGGCCGATGGATCGCTGGTCATCATCGCGTCGCCTTCGACTACGGTCAGTGACCATTGGTAACGCAGATTGCCGACTGCACCAGACACCGTGGCGAATGCCGTAAAGTTCTCGTAGTTGAACGTGTTTGCCCGATTGCGCTGATTGGTAAAAGACAACGTGGCACTGAGCGATACTTGAATACGCGCGTTGTACAGAATCGTGTTGTCCAGCGTTAGTTGCCTATTCACCAAAGAGAAGCCGGGGGCTAAAATAGTCCCGTCAGCTCTAGCTTCAAGAAACGCGCCCTGCCCGTCAATGTTGTTCCCTAGCAGGATGCCTTCAGGTCCGAAGTAAGAGCCTCTTCCACCCGGCGCGGGCCATGCCCATCCATTGAAATCACCTGTAGCGATATAGCCCCTTGCTCGCAGAGAATTACAAAAGATGTCGCCATTACGCTGTAGTAGCCAGCCGGACCCGCCCGTACTAGTCTGACCGTTCCAAGCGTTGCTATAAATGTCACCACCGATTTGTGTGTTACCGATTGACCCCGGCGCAACATAATTGTTGATCGTGCGCCAGTCGAGAACGTTATCGCTCCACGCAGTTCTTACTTTGCCGCGTTCCAGCTTGACATCGTAAATCAACAACTGCGATGCGTTCTTACCTGTGAAGATACGAACCTGACAGTTTTCTAGGCTCGCCTGAGTCCCGGTGCGCCAGTGAAGTTCGTAAGACCCCATGCCAACCTGAACTGCTACTACTCCTTCCGGTAGATCGTCTGGGAACAGGTCGCAGATAACCTCACGAACGCCTCCAGCACCATCGTTAGTAGCTTTGAAACTAAGTGTGTAGTCTGTGTTTTGGTTGAGCGAGAAAGTGCGCGAGCGGAACAAAGCAAAATCCGAATTCGGAAAAACCTTGTGAATGCCGTTACGGGCATAATCTGCCGTAACGTTTGTATCAATGTAGGTCCAAGCTGCCCCTTCGTTAATCCACAGGTCGATTCGCTCAAGAATGTTCGGGTTAAGCTGCGTTTGTTCTGCCAAGGTCGCCCCGGATCGTAGAACCACGCCTCCCTTTCCGTCGTAGAGCGTGGCAGTGCCACCGTCTACCACAAACAACGGCTGGCCGTTAGGAGCTTCCGTACGGAACGACCTAGACACTACGTACCCATCTTTGCTGACCCTGAAGGGGGCGTTGGCCCACGAATCAGAACCAGACCACATATCACCAACTGGTGACACATGCCAGCTGTTGCTTCCAGAACCAATGTGGATCTCGCCACCAGTAATGACGCCCAGATTGGAAATAATGGCTGAGAGCGTACCAACCTTAAGTGACGACCAGTAAGGGATTGACCACACTACGGTGTTCGTCGCTGGGTTGTAGATACCGTCGGACTGGTACAGGAACTGGCCTGCCGACAGTGTGGGAACAGTCTTGGTCCAGGCGCCAACAATCCCGCCACCGTTCGGGCTCGGGACGCTGCTGCGGCCAGACGTGTTTGCCGGTACAGTGGTTGTCGCAGGCGTGACGGACGCGCAGTAGGCGGTGACATAGCTTGCGCCTTCCGTACCCGTCCCGTTATTACCCGAATAACCCACAGCGCGAATTGATGCGTTTTGCCAGTTGAAATCTGTCTGTGCGTTCGCAGCGGAGTCGGTAATGAAAACGCGCGCCGCCCATAACGTCATCCCTGGAGACGGAGCGTCACCCGGAGTTAAACCCCAGCCTGTAGGCGCTGCACCGAACGTTCCGTTAGACCATGTCAGCTGCGCTGGGCCAGTTGGACCCGATGGGATGGTAGCAGCCCATTTAAAGACAACAGCTTCACCCGAATTGACCCCGCTTGTGCCGTTGTTCCCGTTATTGCCGTTCTGGGCCCATGCGACTACGGTCGACGAAGCGTAGGAAACAGTTGTGCTGACAGCACTAGCTGCCACGCTTAAGCCGACAGCGACGCTAAACAGCTGAGTCCCGGGCGTGCCAGGGTTAGTTGGTACAGCTACGCTCCAGCCGTCGCTCCCAGCATACGCGGTGTTTACGCCCGCCGCCCAGGTGAACGTTGACGAATTGTTTGGGCGTGCAGGGGGTGAACCTGCCGGGGCCCACTTCCACAGATAGGCTGTGCCGGTCTTATTTGGGCTGACACCCGCATCACCTTTGACACCGTCTGCGATTTTGCTGACGGTTGTAGACTTAGTATAGGTCGTACCGTCATAAGCGATTGTGGCAGTAATGACGGCAGTATCGGTCGTCATATTTGCAAACGTCAACGTTGCGCTGTTACCGTTGACCGTAAGCGTTGCGCCGGCTGTAGCTGACCAGTTTACAGTTCCCGGGATGTTCAACAGCGTTGCTTCGAAGGTGTACGATCCGGGAGTGCTGTCCCCTGATACCACCTTGAAAACGGCGGATGACGGATAAAGGAACATGCCTCTGTCCGTCGGCGGGGTGAACCGTGGGTTCACCAAACGCATCATTACATCACGGTCGTTCAGGATGGTGGCCATTAGATCATCACTTCCACATTTACTTCAAAACTATTAATGTCAGGGGTTACACCAGTTACAACAGCGAAAGCGCCGTTCTCCAAATCGTACCAATCCGCGAACACTTGTACAGCTTGACCGAGCGTTAGCATCAGGTGGTTTGCGGTGAGCCGAGCAGTGTATGTCCCGCGTGCAACCTGCTCAACTACGAGTTGACGATTGGCTTCAGTCTGAGCGCTGGTGCCCACAATTATACAGGTGTCGCGCTGCGCCGGCTCCTGATTTAACTTATACAGGTCCGCAACAGTTTGATTCTTTGCAACAACCTCCAGCCATTCTTTCTTATAGAGGTCTTTATGTTCCTCGGGAAGTGTGGTCAGCAGATTGTCCTGCACCGTGTAGTTCTTGCAGTAACCTAACTTGATTGCTGCAACCGGCTCTGTCAGATCCACCAATGTGAGCGGCGCATCGTCAAACTGATGCGCACGCTTGATAACCGTTGTAGCGCTGGTCGGGAAGTTAATCTGAATCAGCTGCAACAAACCCTCGCGTGACACAACCATCTGCGCACGGACGCTGGAGGCAAGCTGACGGCATACTTCAATAACGTTCGTACGGTCTTTGATGTAGATGCCAACAGGGTGCGGATTGGCAGTCTCGAACGAGTCCAGGTTTGCGGTATCGAGATCTGTATTTGAAAAACGATCCGAGAGCTTACCGAACCCGGTGGCAATGCGGCGAATGATGTTCGTAATCGTGTTCCGGTAAACACCCCCAAACTTGTCACCCTGTACGCTGCAAGTAATGACACCTGCCGCCTTTTGGTTGAGGGTGAACGTGCCAGTTTCATGGTCAGCTGTAAACAAGACAGGCTTGCCGTTGTCTCGTACCTCAAAGATGTTTTCGACAGGGCCGTCGTGAATCTGGTATTTGTTGGGCCCCACCATGAGCGGGGTCACGTTGTGGCATTCCCCGAAGCAGAGCGGAATAAGGCTATTCTTATTTGTGGTGGTCCCGCCCAGCAGTTTTTCACTGATAGGTGTGTTCAATTGCTGGAGCTTGTCCACCATGCTGAGCGCAAGCGTATAACGGTCCTTTGGGGCGCACTTGCCCACAATACCCGTCCAGTAGAGTTTAAAGTCCGCACGGTCCCAGCGGGTGTCGCCGATGTACATTCGGATCTTACGGTTCTTCCAAACGTCCTTGAACCAGCTTTGTCGCCCTGCGGTAAGATCGATCTCAAGCGCACCAATAGATACGCTGGCTTCTGCACTCAGGGAAATCTTAGCAGACACCGCGATGCTACCTGACACAATCGCCGAATACGGCGTTGCAACAGGTGCGTTGATGTACTGCTTATCGCTCAAATAACGAGTGATGGGGTTACCGCCACTCGTCACTTCAATCTCGTAAAGCACGACCCGCTGGGCCGTGCTGTCCAAGAGCCATGCTTCAAATTGCGCTTGAGTAATCATTCCATTGCCATCGAAAGGACGTTGTTTTTATACGACGAGTTAGCTGCCGAGGACATTATACCACTAACAGTAGTTTGAGCGGCCCCGGCAGTCACCTTAGCATTCGAAGTAATAACGTTTGCAGTGTTGGTGTTCGCCTCAGCACGCATGCCCGAAACTTCTTCGCGCAGTGCTTTCAGCTCAGCTGCCATCATCGCCTTTTCCGACGCGGTGGTCGGGTTGCCGCTCAAGCTTGGCATTGCTGCCGCCGGACGAGGATCACGGATTGCCCACAACACATCGTTCAGGGTGTTGTTCAGGTTGGTGATGCCTGCAACCTGAGCATTCAGTGCATCCAGCGACAGCTGCTCGACGCTTGCCTTCGCAGTAGCCCACTGCTCCATCTCTTCCGTAATGCGCAGCACCTTGGCAAAGTCCGAGCTGTACTTCGGATCCGAGGCATTGACCACACGAGACGCTTGCAGGAATGCGTTGGCGGCTGCACTGATCTGCGACTGCGCTTCCTCGTCCCCGGTCTTAGCTTTCGCCACCGTGTTGTCAAATTGACGCAGAGCTTCAAGGTACTGTTGCTCAGGGGTCAGTGTGGTTAGATCGCTTAACAGCAAGCCGTCGCGCATTTCACGCATGGACTGCGCAAACGTCTTCAACTTCTCGATCGTCTGCGACAAGCTCTCTTTGTTTGTGTCCTGCGCCTCTTTTTGCTTCTTGAGCAATTGGAGGTAGTCGAACAGCGAGCGGTTGCTTTCATCAAGCTCCTCGCGCTGCTTTGCAATCAGCTGCGCAGGGGTCATCACCAGTTCGTCGATCTCGTCCTGGATGCTTTGGCGTTCTTCTGCAATCGCCTTCGTTACATCCAAGATTTCCTTGAACGCTGGCACCAGCCCCATCAGTGCAGCATATGCCTCTGCACCGTACTGCGTGGTGGTATCCAAGCCTTCGATAAACTTACGGAACATCTCTTCGGAGTTAGGCTGACTGGTAGTCAAACCGTACTTAGCGAAGGTCGGGTCCAGCTGTCCTTTTAGGAATTTGGCTTTTTCTTTATCCGTGTAGAACGTATCCAAGAAGGTGCTCGCTTGGCTTACGAACTCTTCCAGGCCACCGGACAATTCGATCAGACGCGAACGTGCCGCAACAGACGAAAGACCAATCTGACCAAACGTCTTATTGAACGATTGGAACACGGTGTCGATAGTTTGGTATTCTGCGGCAATGCGAACCAGCGTTTCAAGCTGACCCTCACCAAGCTTGGCGTAATCGTTCAGACCTGCAACCATTAGGCTGGCCATGTCGTCGCCAAGCTTAGAAACGACAGCTTCGATTTCTTTTTGGATCTCTTCTGCGCTAAGATCCTTAAAACTAATCTTACCGAAGTCGATAATAATAGATTTCAAGCGTTCATTGAACGCAGCACCACCGATGCCCAGTGCTTCACCAGCAGCATTAATGGTTGTAGACAAACCCTTGAAGATGAGCGCAAATTGGTCGTTTACATCTTTGTCCAAGGCGGTCAGTTGCGTCTTGTACTTATCGCTATGGAAGATGCCGCCGTCTTTCTTTGTATCAAGGTACTGGCTCATCACAAGCCCGCCGTTTACAATATTGCCAACGGAGGTTTTGTTAGCGGTCAAGCCTGTATCTAAATTCGTGGTCTTACCGCCAAAGATCGAATTAGTCAAACTTGCGTACTGTTTTCCAAGCCACTCACCGCCAGGCATGGATTTCAAAGGGGAGCCAATGAGCGAGCCCAACGAGCTCATACCGCCATACGTGTTGGCAGGCATATCTCCGGTTACGCCATTGTTCAGCAGAATACCACTCAAGCCACCGATACCTGCTTGAATGGCGCGTAGAGCTTGCAGCATCCCGCTACCGATGACAAGATTCTGGTAGGTGTTGTCTTCAATCAGCTCAAGAGACTTAGAAATGGATTCCGACTTAGCGTCTACATTGCCAAACACGGTCCCGGTCCCTTGAGCTTCTTGACGATCCTTGGCCACATTAACGTCACTGAACTTACCGCTGATGGCCACACCAAGCCCAGCAACGATCGCAGCCATTGCTGCCATACGTGCGAATGCGGAATACGAATCGCCTTGACCTTGAGTCAAAATTGCAGAGATGCCTTTCGGTACGAGCTCAGCGATGGTCAGAGCAAGCTCTGCCGCGTGGAACACCTGCGACATCACCATCAATGCTTTATAGCCCTTCGACTGTTCGTCAAAGAAGCCGGCAGCAGCACCAGCCATGTTCCCGTATTCGTTCATACGGTTACGGGCAGAAGCTTGGTTGTATTCGTTCTGCGCTTTAGCATTACGCGCTTCTTCGTCTTGCAAGCCTTCGTTTTCTTTTTTGGACTTGCGCAGCTTGTTGTCCAGTTGCAACTGTTCTGCCGTACCACGCGAGAATACTTTGAACAGTTCACCGGCAGCTTTGCCACCTTTGCCGAATGCCTGCTCCAGCGCTTTAGCGATATCGTTGCCGGCCTCTTTCCAGGACTTTGCGAGGTCGTCTGCTTTCTTGAAGTCTGCTTGCTCAGCATCCAGTTTAGCACCAATATCCTTCAAGCGATTGATGTCGGCTTGTGCTGCGATAAGCTTTTGGAGCGCAGCCAAACGCGCACCGTATGCAGCAATGGCAGCTTTATTTTGCTCGTCCTCAGGCTTAGCTTTTTCGGTGTCAAGCAGCGCTTCAAGATACAGCGCGTCACGCTTACGCTGCTGGTCAGCTTCGTCAGCCAAAGCGATAGCCACCAGCTGACGCTGAGCAGCGGTCTTACCGATCTCCTCGTTGTACTTTTTCTGCGCCTCGATCTTCTTATTCAACTCTTCCAACTCACGAGCACCGTCTGTGGTGATATTGCCCACAGTGGTCTTGAGAGCTTTCTTGTTTGCGCCGACTTCATCACGATCAAGGTTTTCGCCTGCGGCGCCGTTGCTGTCGATTGCTTTATCCAAGGCGGCGCGGATGTCTTGCATCTGTTTCGCCACCTTAGCGCGCTCCACCTCAGTCTTGGCGCTGAAGCCTTTAAGCGCCGCCACCTTCTTATCGTAGACTGCTTGCGCCGCGGAAAGCTCCTGCGCTTCAATTGCACGCAGTTTGTTGTAGTGTTCAGCGACACTCGACTCACCGTCGCGGAACGCGTCTTTCTCTTCCGCAACTTGTGCGTCAATGGCACGCTTGGCTTTATCGCCTTCGTCCTCAAATTTGGAAAGCTGGGTTTGCAGTTCGATCCAGCGCGGATCGTCTTTGTTGGTGTTACCACCGCCGCCACGGTTGTACTTCGCCCGGATGTCCGCAACGGTTTTCTCAACACGCTCAGCGTTAATGATCTTCAGCTCACCGCTTGCGATAGCTGCTTCAACAGCAGCTTGATTATTGGCCGCGTCAATGTTGTGCGTTTTTTCCCATTGGTGGATGATGTCACGGTTTGCCATCGTCACACCTTGCAGGTAACGCTGGATGTACGTTTCTCCGATCTGGTTGCGCGAACGTGCGTGGGTCTCAATGTAATCAACCTCGCGCTGACCGAACACACCCTGTTGCTCAATCTGTTTGTCTTCCGACTTCTTCTGCGCAGCGAGTTGCTCGTCGTCGAACTTTTTCTGCAGCTGTGCAACGACACCAGCTTGCTTGGCGTACTGAGCAGCGACGGCCATAAAACGGCCTTCGTAGATATTCTTGGTTTTTGGATTCGCCATACCGGCAGCGAAACCCTCCGACGCTTGCTCCAAAGCTTTCAGTTGCTGCTTGGCAGCGTCCAGGAGTTGACCTGTACTGTCTTCCTTACCCCACTCCTTCATCGCATGACCGATCTCTTGGATGATCTGCTTGAAGCCGAGGTACGAAGCCATCAGGTAGCCAACATTCTTATCCTGCTTTTGCAGACTTTCGCTCATGCGGTCGGCAATTTCAATCATCGCCTCTTGGTTGCGACCTTCCAGCGCAAGCAGACGGATACGCTCATACGACTGCGCATTCAGGAAGTGATACGTCTCGTTTTGCTTCGCAGCCCACTCGGCAATCTTGTTCTGCATTTCGTTGAAGACTTTGCCGTGCACTGCACCAAGCTGCTGGAACATGCCCACAACTTGCTCCGTGGACTGTCCGCTCAAACGTTGGAAGTTCAGTGCTGCACCGCCAATAGCTTGCAGCGTGTCGGCAGTAAACTTACCAGTCGCGTTCAGTGCGAGCAGCATTTCGGTTGCCGTGCCGATTTGACCGTGCACGTTACCCTTCAGCTCCAGCGCCATTTCGTGCAGCGAGTCTCGGGTTTGACCCGAGAAGCCGCCGGTCAACTGCATGACGTTATTGAACTTGTAGAGCTCGCTAGCGCCCTTAGCCATTTCCCAAGCGACCGTACCCAGCGTAACAAGCATGGCGAGCGCAGCGACACCAAAGCCAGTGAACGCCAGCGAGGCCATGTTGGTATACTCAGCCAGCACCATCATGGATGCAGGCATACGGCTAAAGCGACCCTGCACCATTTCATGCAGCAGAACAATAATCTCTGAACGCGCACGCGACGATTGGAAGCTAATTTTGCTCAGCGCGTCCGCCACCGAAGTGGCAGGAGCGTGGGCAGACGAATGCGTAGCCTTCAAGGCTTCTTGTGCAGCCTTAAGGTCATTGACGTGTTTGGTGTAGTTGGCAAGGTCAGCTTGAGCTGCCTTCGAAAACAACGAGTTAAACGTATCACCGCCGATGCCGGTGTTACCCTTGTAAGCCGCGAGCTTTTCCAGCTCAGCAATCTTTTGCTTGGTCGACATCTCTGCATAGCGGATGTCCATCTGCGCCGCCTTTTCAGCAGCGGCTAGATCCTTTTCGCGTTGTTGCGTCTTGCGCAGGTAAATCTGTTCAGCTGCTTCCATTTGACGGAACGCAGCGTATTCAGCGGCGCTGGTGGCCGCAGCAATGCGTGCCAGCTCTTTGCGCTGGTGTTCTTCGGCTGCAAGTTCATCAGCCTTGCGCTGTGCCTGCTTTTTCAGGAAGACAGCTTCATTCGCTTCCATCTCTTTCAAAGCTGCGTATTCGGCCGCAGCGGTACGCTTGAGGTACAGCTGTTCAGCAGCTTCCATTTCCTTCAGCGCAGCGTATTCAGCAGCTTCGAGCTTTGCCTTACCGATTGCGATTTCTTTTTCAATGTGGGCAGTAAGAGCAACTTCGTCAGCTTTCATCTGTGCTTGCCTTTTCAGGAACACAGATTCGTTTGCTTCCATTTCACGGAAAGCAGCGTACTCAGCTGCCGCTGTGCGCTTTAGATACAGCGCTTCAGCAACTTCCATTTCTTTCAGTGCAGCATACTCGGCGGCCGCAGTCTTGCGATTGCCGATTGCAATTTCTTCTTCGACGTGTTTGACCAGCGCAGCTTCGTCGGCGGTACGCGCAGCAACGCCTTTCAAGTAGACCGATTCATTAGCCTCCATCTGGCGGAAAGCGGCATACTCTGCGGCGGCGGTGGTTTTCAGGTAGAGCGCTTCGTGCGCCTCCATGGTACGGAACGCAGCATACTCCAGCTTTGTCATTTCCTTAGTCTGGAGTTCCAAAGCTGCGATCAGTGGCGCAGCAGCTTCCGCGACGCCCAGCTCAGCTGCTTTCATGCGTTGCAGTTCGGCGGTAGTCTTACCAGCTTGCGCGTTCATGACGGTCAACTGGTCGATGAAGCGTTGACCAGCCAGGGTCAGCTCTTCCTTGGCGCGTGCAGCGTCGCGCTCTGCTCTAGCAATGTCAGCAGCAGCCTTTTGTTCTTTTTCCCATTCAGCTGTCAATTGCTGAATTCGGTTCTGGTGCTTCTTTGCTGACTGCTCAAGCCATTCGTTGTTCTTCTGAACGGCAGCACTCATGTCGTTGATGCGACGTGTCTGCACAATCGTGGCGGTGCCGAACGAGTTCAGTTCAGCTTCCGCCTTAGCTGCATCTGTGGTTACACCAAGATGCAGACTTGCAATATCAGTACCGCCACCACCGCCGGAATTAGGGCTTGACATTTTTCGCTTCCTTCTCGTTACAGAATCGACGGTATTCTTCGTCGATTGCTCGAATACATCTGCGCTCAAAAGGCGTCAGTGTAACATCCATCCCCTGCGCCCATGCTGTGATTTCTAGATGGGTTATCGGGCAAAAGCCCATTCCGTTGTTGGTGCGAGTCCCGTCCAGTTCGCAGTAATAGCCCCAAATGTGGGAAAGCTCATAAGGGCATTGTATCTCCTCCGGAACCTCCTCAAACGTCTTTTCAGTTACAACAAGGGCAGCGAAAGCTGAACTCTTGGCAACGTCGACGTGTTCCTGTGTCGACGCACCATCCTTCTGCTTGCTGCCCCAGTAAAACTGATTTTTGGCGTAAGCCTTTAGATCGCTTAGGAGGCTTTCGAGAAATTTGCTTCTTCGTCGAGGTCGTTCAAGACCTTAGCTTGCCACTGCGGCATCTTGTTGAACATGGTTTCCAGCAGGTCTTTGCTGAACTCGACGGGCTTGCCTGCGCGGTCGAAGCCGAAGAAGCCGGTAACCACAGCCATCGCGGTCGAGCGGTCGTTGCGCGCCATCGTTTCGGTCACGACTGCGGCGCCTTCTTCGGTTGCGGTGTCGATTGCTTTCTTGCGCTTGCCGGCGCGCTGGATGTTCTCGGTCTTGATGGTGGCTTGGTTGGCCTGGTACTCGGCGCTGTTTTTGCCGACCATGATGAAGCCCGAGACCGGATCGCCGTTGTCGTCGAAGATGACGCCACACTTGTGGGTCAGCGACGGCATCTGGTCCAGCAGGTCCAGGTCGAAGCCAGCGTTAGCGATGATTTGTGCAGCGTTCGGATTTTGTGCGGTGTTCATTTTATATATTCCAATTATAGTTTGGTTTTACTTCGAAAAAGACTCCCGGCTTTCACCGGGAGTTAAAGCACAAGCCGATGTCCGTCAGCTTGATCGTTACAGTTCGCTGTTACACGAACGCGCTGTCTTGAACAGCGAAACTCGTTGGATACGTGCCGTTGGTGGTGCCACCGTCGACGTTTTCCAGTGCGGTGAACGGCATGGTCATCACCAGGCCGGTATCGCTGTCGTCGCGGTCTGCGCCACCCATCTTGCAGCGTGGGAAGCTGTAAGCCTTGAAGCCGGCGCCGGGAGTGTTATTGGTGGTGAACACGCAGTAGATGCCGACTTCCGTTTCGTTCAGGAAGTAGTCGCGCATCGTTGCGTCCGAGAACAGCACGGTGATCTGGCCGTCCACCGTCATCGCGCCAGGGAAGATGTCCGGTTCAACGTTGCTGCCCACAACACCGCCGATCGAGGCATGGTTACCCTTGACCGAGAAGTTCATGCCGGTGATGAGTGCGACGGGTACGCCGTTCACGTACAGCAGCCCGTTCGCCGACGCCAGGACCGCACCGTTACCAGCCGCAGCCGGCGAGGTGAAGTATTGCGTGTCTTGCGGCGACATGTCCAGACCTTTGATCTGGTAGTCGACGGTCATCATGCCCGAGCCTGGCAGCTTGACGTCCATCTGCGTGACCACACAGTCCGTGAACACTTCCGAGCTGCCGGTCGGCACGTCGCTCTGGAACTGCTCGATGGTGTAGTAGTCGCGGGTAAAGTTGGTCGTCGCCATCGCGCTGTGCTTGCCGACTTCGGTCAGGGTCACTGCGCCGGTTTCGGTCTTGGCGGTCATCAGAACACCGTCCAGGCGAACCACGTTCATGGTCTTGCCGTTCGCTGCGATCGACACGACGAACAAGTTGGCGCCGTTGTTTGCCACACCGGTGGTCGTGAAGCCCGAGGCACGAATCACCATGCCGACGCGGAAGCCTTGCGTGATGAAGTTGTTTGCGGTCGTGGTGAGGGTGCCCACGGTTGCGTTGATATCGCCTGCTGCGGCGGTCAGGGTGATCGACGGGACGACCAGCGCACGGTTGATCGATTCTTCGAACTGCTGGTAGGTGCCAACCGAGACTTCGCCGCTGATGGTGCCCTCGACCGAGCGCGTACCGTGACGCATGTCGGACTTCTGTTGCGACGGACGCTTTTCGTTCGACTGGTAGGTAGCCTTTTTCAGACCGATCGTGGAGGTAACGCGGCGCATGTAGCGCGAAGTACCTGCTGCACCGGCAGAAGCTTTGGCGTTGAGGCCGGTCTGCTTCTTGACGATGAGGAGCTTATTAATACCTGATGCGATAGGCATGATTCTTCCTTCAATTATAGATAGATGTCGGCGTAAAACGGGACTCGCACGATTACGACATAACTTTCATCGTGCGGTACACCAGTCCCGATTTCGGGGGTACGGTCAATGACAGTGGTGATACCGTTACTGCTAAACGTCGATCCCCTCGGGAACGTTTTACGAATCAGCTCAGCCCTCAACTTTGCCGATCTTGAACCAGTTAGAAGCGGGTAGTACAGAGTCAACTGCATGTACCCGCGTTCCCGATAGAAAGTTGCGTCCATCGTTACGTCGTCTGGTTGCACAAACAGAAAGTTCACCTTCTGCCATGGAACATCCACGACGGGGGTAAAGAGCGTGTTCTCCCAAGCGGTCGGCAATTCCGGCATAGCTGCAAGCGCAAGCTCAAGGGCCGATTGGATCGCGAGTTGAGACACTTACTTCCCCCTGTTAATATATTCCATTTCGCACTGACGCACGATCTGGTTGAACTCCATGCGAGTCCGTTGTACCATCCCGCCCGGTGGCACCATCGCGGAGTGCAATCCGGTTTCCAGCAAACGGGCGTAAGGCACGTTGTTCACAAAATAATACGTATGACCCATCGGCCACCGCGGAATCGACTTGCGCATGCGCATCTTGGATGCTGCACCGCTAGGGTCCGAAACCGCAATCCAGCCACCAGGCACAACATCGCATCCAAGCTGCCAGTTATTGATAAACTGACCGGGGATGTAACCCTTCGGCCAGTAGGGTGGATGCCAACGCTTCGGGTCACCAATCACCGAATAATAATGGAGTCGTTCGCCAATGCGAATCAGCACCATCTTTGTTACGTCTTGCATCGCACCTTTAGCTTTCAAGATAAACTTGAAAACATCATTTACTGCAATGGCGTTAAGCGCGATCGAATCTTTGCTCATGCTCTCAGCACCACAAGATAAAACACAGGCACACCAGCTGGACCAACAGACTGCACGTCGGCAACGGTATAAGTCACACCCTGCACGATCATTTGGTCTTTCGGCTGGGGCTCACTACCAGTTGCATCGACATACAGCCAACGCTCGGCGCTATGAACCAGCGTACCGCGTTCGACGTTGTTACCGTACTGTGGGCCAATGCGCGTACCAGGCTGATCGGTAACGAGCGCTTGGAGTGTTTCGTCCGTGTGCGCTGGGGCGCTTGTTACAACCTCCTGCGTTGCCGGGTTGTACACACCGGCACTATACGCCAGCTTACGCAAAATCACATCCTGCCCATACTTGGCAAATGCTTTTTTGACCGTTTTAGCTGTTCGTGTGTAATCCATAGCGCCCATAGTAGCATGGACGCATAGGCATTGCAAGTGTTTCTTGCGTTCTTATACTCGCGACAACCGGATGTTGCCCCGCCCACTACGCAGATATACGCGAAGCATGTCATCAACTTCGGTATAGCGCACAGCAGCGCTGGAACCTTCGTCGTACTTTGTGGTAATCGGTCCAACGGTTTCCTGAATCACCAGACGTTCTTGATCTTCTACCAGTGGCCCGGATGCAGCACGCAGGGCGAGTTCCGCAATGGCGTTTTTGATTTCTTTCGGGATAACCCGGTAGTCGCGCTCAACACCATCGATAACCACACCACTGCGTGGCCAGTCCAGTTCCTGCGTGCAGCTCACCCGGCAGCCCTTCCACCGCATGGCGTAGCGACCACTAAAATAGACCATCGCACGGAAGATGGCCTGCTCCTTGTGGTCATCAACCATACCCATCCAGTCGGGGTTGCCGCGCTTCAGGAAATACGCATCAGCAAAAGCAGTGTCGATATACGACTCTGCGTCACGTACTACGGAACCATCCTCAACGATCAACATGATTATTTCCTTTTCTTTGCAAGCGGGTATTTCACAAGCGGAGTGGCCGGCTTTGCAGGTGTGGGCGCAGGCACTCCGATACGGTAGTTGACGGGCAAGTCTGCGCGCACGGGTTTCATTAGTGGTCCACCTTGCGGAAGCAGATGGTGCGGTCGAACTGCTCGCCGTTCACGCACAAGATGCGGAACGTGCAATAGCTGTCAGCTTCGGTTGCGCCGATACCAGTCAGGAAGCATTTAACCTTGGACCCGTTGAATTCCGGATCCGCGAGCTTTACCATACCTGTGCCAAGATTAACGTCAACCGACGCAATGCTGGTCCCGGAAATGGACAAGTCTTCAGCGACGTCCGCACCGTACCAATATTTATCGTCCGGGTCTTTTTTGAACCAGGCCTTGTCGCCTTCAAACGTTGGTTCCTCGATAGCCATTATTTAAACTCCACTGTGCGGTTTTGTGATCCAAATTTTACTTCACGAATTTGCGAAGTTTCAAACTTTGCTTCACGATTTTGTACGTTTTTGAAAACAGCTGTCCTGTCTCTTGCGGGGAAAACAGCAATTCGTTCTTGTGATGAGAACACTGCCATGCGTTGCGGGGGAACTTCCACGCTTGGAGGGGTATCGCCCAGGATGCGATAAACAACCATCAGATCGCAGCGAACCGCACCAGCAATTCTATAACCTGCGCTCAAATCTCGAGACACCGCATTGCGTAAAGCGTAGCCGGCAAGCAGATCTTTATTTACCGATTTGCGTACTGCATAACTCACGCTCAACGATCTGCCGGTTGCACCCCGGATAGCATAGTCAACGGCGAGCTCGGCAAACGCTACCGATCCCAACACTGAATAGCTGACCGCCAAATTACGTCCCACCGAAGACCTGACAGAATAATCCTGGGCAAGGTTGACACCAATAGCAACCCTGACAGCATATTGCACGGAGAGCGTTTTGCCCACACTACTCCGCACAGCATAACTGGCGCTCAGCGTGAGGCCAACCGCTGCACGCACGGCATAAGTTAGGCTTAGGTCTTTTCCGACCGGAGTTCTGACTGGCGCACTTACGCTAACGTCAACATAGCCATAGCCGGGGACAAGATATTGCCCCGATGTGGTTGGCTCGTCAACGTAACCGTATCCGGGAATGAGACGCTGCGCCATTATGCCGCCCGCTTCGGGTCCACGTACATGACGGTGTTAGGCCGTGCCAGCGTAATCTTCCATAGCGCCCCGCCGGCGGTCTGCGGCGTGAATGTCAGGGACAGTCGCTGGGGGCGAGGTGCAACCATACTCGCAGCAGCCCATGCCGCTGTGCTGGACGCAATCGCCTTTGGCGCCCCAAGTGGTACGACGCGGGATCTATAAAAAGTGCTCTTCGGCGCGCCGCACTCCTGCACTTCGACCCACACATCCGCATCGGTTAGCGTCACGCCATCTGTGAGCACGTCGATGGTGAAGGTTAGCGGTGCGCCGGTGGAAGGAATAACGAAGAACTGCTCCTCGGATTCCAGACCGATCATGCCGGGCGTGGGGTTTGCATTCGTTTCCATTCGCCAAGAATAGGAGACGCCGCTATCAACCGCCCCGTTCTGCTTCAGGACGCCAGTGTCGGACCGAATCGTTCCGCTGAATGCTGCCACGTTCATGCGAATACGAGTTGCACCCGAATCGCAGTTGTGCATGGTGGCCCGGAATCCCGGATCAATGACGCCCTGTACCAGCTGTCCGGTCCAGTTCGGTGGCAATAGCGAATTCCGGATGGTCGCGCGCCCGGTGCAGTTGGCACCACTGAAAATGTCCGCACCCGGCGAGATATTGGTGAAATCGACACCATCGATGGAAATGAAAGATCCACGCCCGCTGGAGCCGCAGCGGAACAGATATGACTGGCTACCGTGCACGCTGGTGTACGAGCCGCCACGCCAGTTCAACTCTTGGTAGATCGCTAACGATTGCAGCGAACCTGTGAATTTGATATCAACATTGTTAAAGATAAAACGAGAACGTGCGTTGTTGGTTCCTGCGCTCGACCCGACGTTGATTAGCCCTGAACTTGCAGTGGTGTTGATCTGCAGGACCGAATCGTTATAAACCTGAATCACATCCACGCTGGTACTCGTGCCAAGGCTGAGCGTTGCGGCAGCTGAGCCGGAGCCGACCGCAACGGTTAAGCCATGCGCGACAAACGAACCGTACAGCAAAACATTACCGCCGCTACCTGTACTGGTGATCGTGGCTCCATTGGACACAGCACTTGGCGGGGATACTCCATCCGGCACGCTGTACAGCTGCACAGGCGCATTCGGTGTGCCTGGAAAGGTAAAGGTTCGGGCAGTGGCGCTGACCGTGTCGTTGAGCAGGTTCGACATGAAGAGACGGTCCCCCGCCACCATTGCGCCAGCCAATGAACCGAGAAGCGTCGCATCGGCACCTGCCCAGGACAAGCCGTCGTTGGCATCCGCACCAGTTGGACGAATATAGTAATCGCTCACATGGCCTCCGAGATTGCTTCAGCGCGTTCGAACGTGATTGCGCCAATGTGCGCAAGGTACATTAGCCCTTCAAAGGCTAAAGACTTATAAACGCCACCGGAGGCTTTCGCCATCTCAATGAAGTCCATGACGTTGCCATCGGTTTGTTCAAAAGCACGGATAGCCTTGCGTTCCGCAGACGTGAACATGCTGAAGAACTGGTACTTAGTCCAAGGCACTTCATCACCGACTACAGCCAGCCGTGCAGCTTCCCGAGCCAATAGGGTGGCTGCGATCTGCTTAGCGCGCTCCTCCATCACCAGCTGCGGATCGAGTACACCGTCCCACAAATATTCACGGTCAATGACTTGACCATCCGCTGCCGTATGCTGTTCTTTGATAAATTGGCGACCGTCAACCTGAACCTCGCCATACGTGAGGGTCGAGGTCAGATTCAATTGGAATCCCCTTCAACACGCAAGACGAATGGGTCG
>Ga0265780_10000352_pt1 | contig 72448 bp, 57 predicted proteins | sample P1T30metagenome_FD_192432 | JGI IMG/M metagenome (GOLD analysis project Ga0265780, IMG submission 192432) | Plant litter microbial communities from East Loma Ridge, Irvine, California - P1 T30 | ecosystem: Environmental > Terrestrial > Plant litter > Unclassified | place: USA: California...
TGACGAATTTGTGGGTGCCGCGGGGTGGGTATGAGGAGGACGAGGAGGAGGTGACCCAGTGTCCGCCTAATTCGCCGGTTCTTGCTGCTGTCCCTCGCGCTCGTGGATGATGGGGTGGGGGGGGGGTTTCTCATGGGTGATCCGGACCAGACGGAGAAGTTGAGTTTGGAGACTGGTCTCTTCTCTTCTTCTCTTCTGTCTCGAGAGGAGAGGGAAAAGGCATCGGTGGTGATGTAGAATTGTTAATTAGTTTGATCAAAGTGTCTCCTGCTTGTGTTGTGATGTTTGTGTAGCATTGTGTCAAACCAACGTCAACAAGATTTGTTGTTCACAATTCCAGGCCCTGCGGCCGTCGTAAGAGATGCCAGCTGCTGTAAAAGAAGCTGGGAGCGAATCTAAGCCAGGTTCGCCAAACTCGACACTGTTTTCAGGCCACAAGATCGCTTGTTCGATTGATGTAAGGATGATATCTTGCATGCAGCTCTTCGGTTGAGGGTTAGGGTTGGGGTTGAGAAGAAGTTGGTTAGTGGTCAAATTGATGTTATGTCTGTCAATGCGGTGGTATCAGCAGCTTTCGTGCATCTAGATCATTCTTGTACGAATGAGACTCTATGTAGAAACCTCCGAAGTAGTATCTAGTAAGTGGGAATACAAGCAGCTCTAGTTTCACAACTTCGGCATCCACGGAGGAGGGTTGGAGGGAGTTCTCGAGCGTCGCTTGCAATCGACGAGAATGGGACAATGTCTGTCTTTACGGATTATCATGGAACCGGTACAATGCAAAGGCATTCAAAAGGAATACAATAATGGTAGAATCTCGGTATCATTTGTTGTTGTTTTCCGTCAGAGAGCTTATTCTAAATCCACTCTATCTGAACCCAATCATCACATAGTTGGTCATGTCCATCGTCTTCGCACTTGCCCGCAGGCATAGCCAAATTTTGTCAATCTTTAAAAAGCAAGTAAGGTCCTTCTCCCACAGTCCACCACACCGCTTAAGCAGTGTAGGTGGAAGCGGAGACGTCACCACCGCGGCCGGTCCAGTTGACGTGGATGTCCTTGCCCTCGGGGTACTTCTCGCTGGCGTGCTCGGGCTTGATGCGGAAGGTGTGGGCACCGAAGTAGTCACGCTGGGCCTGGAGCATGTTGGCGGGCAGGTCCTTGGTGCGGTAACCGTCGTAGAAGGACAGGGCGGTGCTGAAGGCAGGGGTGGGGATACCCCAGAGGGCACCCTTGGAGACAACGTCGCGCCAGCCGTTCTGGGCAGTGTGGATGGCCTTGTTGAAGAAGTCGTCGAAGAGCAGGTTCTCAAGCTCGGGGTTGCTGCGGTAAGCGTTGGTGATGTCCTTGAGGAAGACGGAACGGATGATGCAGCCACCGCGCCACATGAGGGCGATCTCGGGCTTCTGGAGCTTCCAGCCGTAGTCCTTGGCGGCCTGAGATGTGTTGTTAGTATTTTCATATTGTAATTGTCTAGATTTCTGGGCAAAAAACTTACAGCCTGCATGAGCATGAAGCCCTGGGCGTAGGAGATGATCTTGGAGGCGTAAAGGGCCTGCTCAAGGTTGGCAATGAACTCCTTGCGGTCGCCGGTGAAGTTGGGCTTGGGGCCCTGGAGCTTCTCGCTGGCGCGAGTGCGCTCGCCCTTGAGGGAAGAAAGGCAGCGGGAGAAGACGGCCTCGCCGATGAGAGTTACGGGCTGACCCATGTCGAGGGCGTTGATGGCGGTCCACTTGCCGGTACCCTTCTGGCCAGCAGAGTCGAGGATCTTCTCGAGGAGGGGAGTGCCATCCTCGTCGTTGTAGTACATGATGTCGCGGGTGATCTCGATGAGGAAAGAGTCGAGCACGCCCTTGTTCCACTCGGCGAAGACGTCACCGATCTCCTTGTTGGTCATGCCAACACCACGCTTCATGATGTCGTAGGCCTAGGAAATTGTTAGGACTGATTGTAGTCAAGAAAGAGGCGATACTGTACTAACCTCGGAGATGAGCTGCATGTCACCGTACTCAATACCGTTGTGAACCATCTTGACGTAGTGGCCAGCACCCTCGTCACCGACCCACTGGCAGCAGGCCTCGCCGTCAGACTTGGCGGAGATGTCCTGGAGGACATCCTTGATGTAAGGCCAGGCCTCCTCGTTGCCACCGGGCATGATGGAGGGACCGTAGCGGGCACCCTCCTCACCACCGGAGACACCGGAACCGACGTAACGGATACCCTTGGTGTTGAGGTACTTGGTGCGGCGGTTGGTGTCGGGGAAGTGAGAGTTGCCACCGTCAATGACGATGTCACCCTTCTCAAGACCGTTCTCGAGGAGGAGCTCGATGAAGTCGTCGACGGGCTTACCGGCCATGACGAGGAGCATCATGCGGCGGGGAGTCTTGAGCTTGGAGATGAACTCCTTGATGCTGTGTGCGCCAACGACGCTCTTGCCCTTAGCCTCGTTCTCGAGGAACTTGTCGACCTTGGAGACGGTGCGGTTGAAGGCAACGACGGTGTAGCCGTGGTCGGCGGCGTTGAGAATGAGGTTCTGGCCCATGACCGCAAGGCCGATGAGACCGAAGTCTCCACTGTGAAGGAAGGGATGTCAGCTGTTGTCCTGGTATGGGATTGTCTTGATGATGTGTGGTGGTGATTGTGTCATCCACGCCCAAATTTTGCGGTGACGTTTGTCCCATGGCTCGCAACTGCGTGAGGCGACAATGAGGAGGCAACGTGGACGCTCTCTCTCGTGTCTTGTATCCCGAATTGCCTTCTCTTAGACCGCTGCTGCCATGTGGTGGATGGAAAGTTTTCTCGCGATCGTCGCAGCAGAGCGGTGACAGGAAGACGATGGCGGGGCAGTTGGAGGGGTATTTTTGCGTGGGAATGCTAGTCGGGGGCAATGGAGTGATTGATGACTTACACAGGCTCGGAAGACATTTCTGTGGATGTGTTGTGTGGGTTGATGTGGTTGGAGAAGGAGGTGAGGCGGTGGTGGGCAGAGTTGGTGGTGTCTTTGGGAAGGAGAGTGGTGGTGTTTGTAGGGATGGAAAGTGTTGGGAGGGACATGGCGTGGGAGAGTGGCAGCGGATATTAGTGGGGACTCTCTTCGCGCTCGATGCTGCCTTCCGTAAGCAACAGAACGTGCAAACGCAGCAACGACGTATCAGATTCGCGCTACAAACAATGAACGGTGCTCGCGGCAGTGCAAGCTTCAAAGGTAGGCAATTGATGATGATGTTTGATGATGTTGATGGTATTCTTTACAATCCTCATCTTTCTAATCCACAATCAATCTGCCACCATGGTTAACCGCGCAGTGCCGCGGTTTATTTCACTCTCACCACCACCAAGCTGGCCCTCCGTTGCCGAAGCCTTTCACCATTCTAATCATCCTGCCCCACCACCAGATCGATCGTGCTGCCTCACAAGGCAAGCCGCAGTGACGCCGCATCTCCAAAGTGCCATGACTATTATTGTCGTCTTTCATCATCACGTCAAAAAGACACAGAAGTGACAAGTCGCACCCTTCTTACATGTTGAAATTATCTCACTGACAGCTTGTCATATCACGCCCGGGATGCTTGGCCGCGCACTAGGTACTGTGACTGCAGGTAAGGTATCGTATGCGCTGTCCGTGCAAAGCATCTCCGGTGGAGGAGGTGAGAATTCAAGTCGGCCATATGACGCTGAGAAGCGCTGGTTTCTGATTCCGCCGCCGCCGCCCGCATAGCAACCGTTTGATTTATCCGCGGGGCCGCACTGAAACGGCCGCAGAAAGGCGTGTCATCATCGTCCCACCGCAAGTCCTGGCGTTCACAAACTCCAGTCCGTCTCGGCAAAATAGCTGAGAGAGGCCGATGTCCGAACTACACTCTCGTCGCGGTGCTGGGCGGAAAGCGGTCTGCTCTCGGAGTAGGTCACCGCCGCTAGTTGGCACTGCTTTCGAGATCTTCCAGCCTTCTAGGCCTACCTATCTTCTGGCTGGATGTCGACCTCTGCATCCCACGCCTCGTGTCGGCGGCTGTGCTGCTCCTGTTCATATCCCGGGTCGGCGCGGCTAATCAGTCATCAGACTGCTTACGGAGCATTGATTTCCCGCTAGGAATACCCAGCTTTATTGGTCGAGGGCTGACCTTTGCATGTTGTAAGCGTCGAACACCCTGCAGTGTGAGCATCGGAATTCTGCGTCTATCAAGAGAAGTTCTCAATCGCCGAGTGCGCGTGGTGGGGCAAGCAAGCAAGCAAGATTCTCGAAAAACCATCAGGGTGAGACTCGACTGGATGACAGTCGACTGAAAGGCCGTAGATCGGGTGACACTCGACCTCACTTGAAGCATGTCTGATAAGACTGGCAAGTCTTCCTCTGAGTAGTGTCAATTGAGATAATAATGCAACACTGCCGTCGACCTATATGCTTTACTACATGTAGTGCTCGCAAGGAATTCGACCGCAAGTACCCAACAGTCAGGTGCAAATCAATCACAAGGCAAGAACGAATCTCGCTGCTTGGACTATACACAGCCATCGCAGCCATTCACTGTAAACCATTACTGCGGCGTTGCATATCGACTCTCCTCAGGAATCGAGGTAAGCGTCGGTAGAATCCTTACAATCTCGAGATACACCGTATGTCTTTGCGACAACTGAGATGATTACCAGCGATTCACCTCCGTCTATCCTCTCTTGATCGGCTTCTGCGGCGCTCGCGACTCCGGTGCCGACGAGAGTGTCGATGTCTCCGACCATCATGGTCACTGGGATGACTTCGCGATTCCCTCGCAGGTCCATCAAGGCTGAATCCCTCGAGACCATCGCTTTCATCCTCTCGCCGCCTACCCCGCCTGGACTCGTGCTTTCTCTCATGCCTTCGCTTTCTATCGTCATCCTTCTTGAGCTGCTGCATTTCGCGATCCCGCTCTGCCTGCCACTTCTCCCGATCACCCTCACTGCGCTTCAGTTGCTTTTGTGCTTGCTGCATCATCGCGAAAGGATCACTGCTCATCACTCGTTGTCGCTCTCGATCAACTCGACGAGGGTCTTCGTTGCCCCAAACGTCCTTACCTTGGACCTCAGCGAGCACCATCTCACTTGTAGACTTGTGGCTGTCATTGCGGCCGCGGTCGTTACTAGACGCAGTATACCAGGGCTTTTCCATTCCGTTGCGGTACCCAGCGGCGTCGCTGAAGCGCATACCTTGGGACTGCTCCTCGTCACTCTTTTTGAGCTGTGAATTCTTCTCCTCTTTCGACGACAGTCTCTCGCGACGACGACTCTCTTCGGGCGCAGTGACCAGTTGTATGTGACCTCTGCAATCCTGCAAAGGCGCGTCATCCAGAGCGGAATCCTTGGGCTTCACCTGCTTGTACGAATTCCGCATGCGACTCCCAGCCTCAGCATCTTCACGCGCGTACCGCATCTCCCTCTCCGTGTCGTCCTCACCTTTCAGCCTCCGCCTCTTGCGCTCCCGACCATCGCTCTGTCGCGGTCCATGTGCATGCTCGTCAACATCAGTAACTGCCGGTAATGCGGGTGGGTTCTCGCCGCGCAGTAGCGCTATCCTCCGCTCGGCATCTTGCTCTTGCATGAGCTGGTCCGCAGCCTCTTCTCGCGCCCTTGCATCGGCTTCGTCGCGCCGCACGCGGTCGACGTTGTCAGCATTGTAGACGTTCCATGATTTCTTGCCGAGGAGGTGGAGAGGCATGTTGGATGTGGATGGACGAGGAGGATGACGATCGGGTCGATATCGATAATAACGGTCGAGCGAGTGGATTTCACGTCCAATAATGGTTGTCGCCCGGACGACGGTAGACGGCGTATTTGCGTCGGCTCTCCATGCAGCGTGCTTCGGGGATGGTTAGCGCTCGGGATCCCTGTCGCAGAGTGCGTCTGTGGTGGCCCGTTTGGGTGACGATAAGGTCGATGTTTGTGGGTAGAGGCAGCAATCTGCGCAGGGCTTCGGCTTACAGTGGGCTTCTGCGAGAGGGGATTCGCGGACTGCGATATGGAAATAGCCTTCACATCGTCGTCGTATATTGGGGGGAGAAATGCGTCAGCGTGTCAGATTCCATGATTTGCTCGGCAGGTGCCTACGTGCCTTGACAACAACATGTGCTTGTCATATTGTACCACATTCGGTTACCTCAGTGCATGCCTGCGCATGCACGTACATGGATGTCCTACTGCAACATATGTATATGTATGTAAGTACCCATATTGAATGAGACATTCCTCTCATCCCCGTAACCTTATTATACCAATCCCCAACTCTCGGACACCATCACCCAGCGCCCCGGCACTGGACAATCGACTGCACGTACGCCCTCGCGACACTTGCGCGCGCCACACACCACCACCGACCGAACGAGACTTGGTCAAGTGGCTGCCAACGTCGAACGGCTGGCCATTATCACGTCGTCTATCACACACTGTACACTCTTGACCGGCACGTGCCGCGAGACATCCCGAAAGTATAGGCAGGTCATCGCAGCCCAAGGGCATCGGCTCCTGCGACTCGAGCTACATACCTACATACCTTGCGCGTAAAGATTGCGGATCAAAGTAACACGCTACTCGACCTTGTGCAATCGATTACTCAATCAACACGTCCATGAGTCTCTCCACTGCCCTACCCCAAACCTAAACCAAGCTGTCCTCTGCTTGTTCAGCCATTGCAACGAGCGTGTTTGCTGTGAACCCTTGGACAGCAAGCAGCCAGCCAGTACTGTACCTTGGGACGCCAGAGACCAGCAGAACATCAGGTCATACCCTCTTCGCAGACCGCCAGCTTGCCGACGACCGACCGATTGCTCGCGATATTGACCAGATCTGTTGCAAACAATCGCGCTTATATACTGGTTGTGGTCGCGTCGAACAGATCGTTGACCGCGTAGTCGGCGCATACCCACCACACCTCACACAACAACATGCCGGTTTACTTCATCCACGGCTTCCGCTGGCCACGCGCTCTGATCCGCATCCACATCATCCTTCACAACCTCGAAGACGCGGCGGCAGAATGGCTCGTTGCACCCGGGACAACACGCGAAATGCTCGACAACTTTAACGAGCTGTACCCTCAAAGCATGGAGCACTTGCCCAACTTGCGCTTCGTCGAACAGTACGACCCCAACGACACATCCGCCGGCTCTGGGAGTCAACCGTACGCGTACGTCGCAGATGTGGTGGAAGAGGTCAAGCTGGGCGTGGACGTGGACGAGATCCGAGGGAGAGGAGTGCCGAACGATCAATGGGGTTCGATCATGGAGTTGAGGGACCAGCTCGCGCCGGAAGAGAAAGTCGCGTGGTATATCGTTGTTTGTGGAGACGAGGAAAGATGGGCTCCTCCAACATCTGGAGAGCAGCTACAACATGAGGAGGCGGCTCTGGCGTTGCCTTATCGGGCACCAGAACCTGAAACACGCCAGTCGAGTAGCGCAACTGTATGTCATCGGATGATCAGTAGGTGGTCATGTATGAATGCAGCCAACTGACAGGGCATCAGGAACAGCCGACGCCGTCACCACCGGAAGAGCAGCCACCGAAGGGCATAAAGAAGCTATTTAGCTCAGTCAGCAGAAGGAAAAGGCGAGTTCATACACTTTGTCACATACAATAGTAGCTCTCGTAGAACCCGTAAGCTGACTGTGACCTAGCCGTTCGAGAGCCAGCAACTCACCAGTAAGCCCATAGATCCCGTCAAGGGCGACGCAAGCACGAAGAGCATTCCCCTAACATCCATACCTTAGCCACCTGTTGGTGATCCAGTCCCTGCCCCTCCAAATGGCATTCCAAACAGCATCAAGCTACAAACATCCAACCTCACACCAGCTAACAGCGCACCAAACAGCGGTGATCGCAGCAGCGCCCCAAGTGGTGGCAGCGCCCAGAGCTGGGAGCCCAACGAAGAAGAGCATGAGATAATAACGGGCCCGTCGCTCGACGAAGACGATTCTCTAGCGGCGCCACCGCCTACCGTCCGCCAGGGTAGGGAATCCGACATTGCTATTCGAAAAAAGCGTTTCTCAAAGTACTCCGTCTATCCGAATCCCTTCAACAGCACAATCCGCACAGTGAGCCCCGAAGCCGCGCGCGCACTGAGTCCTCCCGCACGAGCATTGAGTCCTCCGGCAGCACAAAACGGCAACGAAAACAGCAAAAGCATGGTCAACCTGGCGAAAAGCGCAAACGTCAGCCCCGAATCTTCCACAGGCCGCCAGTCCATCAACTTCTCCCGCAATTCCTCACCGCACAAAATGTCCCCCGTCTCGCCCATGGGAACCGTGACGCCCGCCACCTACAGACCGACCGGCGCCAACTCCCTCGCCTCGGGCACCTCGACGCCCGCAACCTACCACACGGCAAACCCCTACCGCCAATCCTCCCAATCAACCACCACAAACAACAATCTCGTCTCCCCGCCCAACTCGGCCGCTTTCTCTTTCGTCAACTCCTCTCGCAACTCTCTAGCACAGCAACAACAGCAACACCCCCTCTCCCCAACCGTCAGCCGCGCTTCTCTCATTTCCCAGGCCTCGCGCATGGCCATCAGCCCTCCTTCAGCTGCGCCCCCTGCTACCCCGGCAAAAGACGTCAACCGGAGGGGCAGCCGCGGGACACTGAGCGGCATGAGTCCGACCGTGCAAGCGCTGTACGGGCAGCACGAGCGCGATTGGAGGCGGAGCCAGAACGTCTTGCCGGAGGAGCTGGTGGCCAGGGGGTTAGACGAGGGAGTTTTCGCGGGGTTGAGGTGAGAAGTTTTTTTGTGCAAAAGCATGGGATCCGATTGGCAGGTTGTTTTTTGTTTTTTTGAAGGTTTGGGACGACGATGAGAGAGAGAGGCTTTTTACTTGGGGCTTTCTACCCACTTGAGCAAGTCACTTTTTTCTTGTCTTTTGTTATTTCGAGGCAGGAGATACTGAAAAACTCATCCTCGTGTGTTTCTTGCATCCCCTGCCTGCTCTGGGGTGGGCTATGAGGCGTTGGACTGATTTGCATGGATTTTTCGGATTGCCACGTGCTATCAGTGCGAGGGGGTTTTGGAAGGATAACGGTATGATTCGGGTGGGGAAAGGGAATGGATCACTCTGGCTCACAGCCTTGTTCGAATTTTGTTACAAAATGCAGTATTAATATACACTTTTCACAATACACCATCCCTCTCTGATACTGCCCTTCCAACAGTGCGTGCAAGCCTCAAGAGCCTTCCAATGTAGCCACCCCAATCGCTCTACTCCTGCATGGTAAAGTCGAACGGCGCGAATATCTCCTTGAAAGCCTCACACTCCCGCTCCTCCTCCGCCTTGCTCTGCCCGCAGTCCTTCCAGTGCGTCCTCTCCTGCAGCCCGAGCAACTTGCCCATCACACGGCGGCCGAACTGGAGATCGAACCTGAAAGTCGCGTCTAGAGGCAAGACCATCTCCTTCCCAAGCGGCAAGTCTTCGGACCAGATCATGACTTTGAAGTAGTCTCCCTCTTGCGCGGCCGCGAGGTCCGCTGCCGAGGTCGCGAACTTGGTCGGGTAGCTGGAATTCTCGGCTTCGACGGTGAAAGCCGCTTCAACTAGGCCTTTGGCGATGTGCCCCGCGGGGACCGGCAAGAACTGCCAGTGCGTGTGCACGCCGCTGCTGCGCGATATCTCCCAGGTGACGGCTCCCAGGCGGGCACGAGAGGCGGGATCGTTGAGATCTGCCTTGCTGCGGGCGGCGAGCATTGCATGCAGACTCGCGCGATATTTCTGCATCTCCGCTTCGACATTGGTGCGAGTGGCTGGGTCTTCGATGCTGGCGATAGTGGCGCTATGTGAAACAGGGATGATCAGGATGTGGCCGGGGAAAGAGGGACCGAGATCGGGAAAGGTGGCGAGGGTTGGGAGCGGGCCTTTAGCAGTTGTGAGGTATGCCTCCGTGCCAATGGAGCCGATCATGTGAGACTCGCATTGCGCGTTTGAGAGGCAGAAGTAGCATTGGCCTGGGTCTGGCGGGCCAGCCTTCCTCCGTTTGTTGCCGCCACGAGGACGAGAGTCGTGGCCGTTCGAGAATCGCATGGTGTTGAAGGAATCCTGTTGGGTATCAAGAGCTTTGCGCTTGCGACTCAACGTGAAGGGAGAGGCAGTCGTGTCTGCTGGAAGTTGCATGGGTGGCTCGGCGGAGGGCTCGAGAGAGAAGGCATAGATCCACTTTGATTTTGCGGCGTTGCCGAAGGGTGCAAGGCTGAGGAATCGGGTGATGGGGCGAGGCGGATCAGAGGCGTGGAAGAAGGGCTCGCGTTCCCAGAAGAGGTCAGAGGAGGAGAAGTGGTAGCGAGGCTTCAAGGCGGTGCACAGTTCCGACAGGCCTTCTGATGTGGGAGGCTCTGCAGATTTGTCGAGGGGTGCCTTGGATCCATCACGTACGAATGCTGGCCACTCGGATGTGACCAGTATATCTGCCTCGTTGTAGCCCTTCGCGGCGTGAGCGTCTTTGTCGTTGTATTTTGCAACGTAGAGGTCCTTCGTTGTATCTTCTGTACAATGGTTACCTCCAACTGCAACGACTTTGAAGCCGTCAGAGGTCTTGACGCGACCTTTACGGCCCAGTGCGATCAGGTTGGGACACAATTCGCCATCGCTGCTGTTGAGTATCTCGACCACCGCTTCTGGAAGAGATCGCTTTCCAATGGCGAAGTACGTCGCAACAGGAACTTGGATATCGCCTTTGATCAGATTTGCAAGGTCCTCTGCCTCTTCAGGGGTACTTGTCTCCGAGTCGGCGAAGAGGTTGCCGGCGATGATGGCAAAGGCGAAGTTCTGTTTTGACTGGAGGGTCGAGAGTTTTGCAAAGAATTCGCTAAGCTTTCCGTTGATATCGCCAGTCACGACGATCTTCTGCGACATGATTATGGTGAGTCGGTGGTACCTTTGTCGGTGTTGTGGTTTGGTATTGGTTCGGTATATAGCAGACCGTGTGGCAGTGTCGTAAAGTTGACCTGAACGAGCGAACGTGGTAGAGATGTAGTCGTCGTTGCCAAGAGCACAATCACGGAATATGAGAACGTGGACACGGGTTTGTTTGTGTTTGTGGTATCATCCGTGATAGAAGCTCTTTCAGCACACTGGTATCAAGCACAGGTGCTGTTTGTGAATACTGTCACGTGGAAAGCATGTGAAAGTTATTGCGTTCCATCGGCTTGTGTTGGTGTCGGATCTCGCTTTCTAGCCCGCCGTAAATCGGCCCGGCTTGCTGCAACGAGCCTTGCCGTGCCCGCCCCCAGACGCACGTCCCTCTTCGATCTCTCTCTCTAGGAACTTTTTCCAAAACCGAGATTCGCAGGACATCGTAGCTGTACTTCGCATAGCCGGACCATGTGAAGATGGCCATATCAAAAGGAAAAGTGGCAAAGCCCACAACCGTGGTGAAGCCCAAAAAAGACACCAAACGTACCACCACTACCACCAAAAACCACCGATGGCAACCCTTCTCCCAGCGCATCGCAAACCTCAGAATCGACCCGATCAGACGGAAGAGAGCGCAGGTTGACTCGGAAGCTCTCTCGGAGGAGACGGATACATACTTTGGAAGATCTCTGACAGAATGGCGCGACCTGAACCTGTCCGAGACGTTCGCCTCGTTTGCGAAAGAGGTTGCGCCGCTGTGCGACAACCTACCATCCGTCCTTTACAATGAAGAAAAGATCATGGACCTGTTGGCCGAATACATTGGGAAGGCAGATGCTTTGGCTATGGAGGCCCTCTTGAGCTTGCTCTCGCGCTTTGCGCACGACATGGACACCCGTTTCGAGAAGCACTTCGCTCGAGCAGTAAGCACTGTGGCGAGCGTTGCATCAAAGCATCCCGACCCAGCTGTCGTGGAGTGGAGCTTTACATGCCTGGCCTGGCTGTTCAAGTATCTGTCGCGCCTCTTGACACCTGATCTCCGGCCTGTCTACGACCTCATGTCGATCTACATGGGTAAGGAATCGCAGAAGCCCTTCATTGTGCGCTTCGCTGCAGAGTCGATGAGTTTCCTTGTCAGGAAAGCTGCAACTACATACGACAGAGACCCACAGCCTCTGGACCGTATTCTCAGCCACATTCTGGAAGATTGCGTTGCATCGGAATCTATCAAATCGGCCAGCCTTCACAGACAGGGTGTCATGACATTGCTTACAGAAGCTGTCAAGGGCATCCAGCACGGCATTCACACCAACGGATTGGCCGTAGTCAAGAGTCTCCTCAAGCTCGTGCGCCAATCGCCCAGTAGTTCGAGCGTCGAGATCGTGATCGGCTCGCTGACGAGTATCATCCACTACACCACTCCGCAGACGTTCCAACCGGTCGCCAAGGTTGTTGTCAATGAGCTAGAGGTCACCGATGAGAACGTGAACGACTCCATAGCGGCATTCGCCAGCCAGACCATTTTCGCGATAGTCTCTGTGAGGAAAGCTGGACGCATCGAAGAATGGACTGGAATCGTGAAGATTATTTCGACGTTGGTGAAAGCAGGAACTAAACAGCCCCTCTTCACACCGAAAACCAAGTCGCAAGTTCTCTCAGCACTTGCAGTCATCATGCAGTCAGCAACCATCGAGTCAATCCTACCAGCTTTGGGCCTTCTGGACATGACCCGGACAGAAGAATGGCTGCCCCATTTCCTTTCTTTCTGCGATATGTTTGCGCGACTTGGAGACGAGAGATACCAGCAGTTCCTGGTTCCTCATTTGCAAAAATTCGTGATCACTCACTGGAAAGAAGATCCCACGACTCTGTTGCAACAGTTGCCCCGTCTCGCCGCGTCAGGTCCGGATTTCAAGATGCAATGCCCGAAGGAGATGCAGCAATATGTGCTCCAACAGCTGGAACTACTGGACACATCAGACGTTGCTACCATCAGCGCTGAGCAGATTGCGTCTGCCAACCTAGCACTGAACACATCTCGAATTCTCAAGCTCGAATCCAACAACGAAAAGCGCATGCAGCAGATCTTGGCTCGCCTGGTCAAATCTGGCTTGGAAGCATCAAAGGATTCAACAAACACATTGCTTACAGACTTTTGCTTGGGCAACGGTCTGTTTGCCGCAGTGAGCATATCTGCACCAGTCGCGTCACTTTGGCCTTTGCTCTGCTCACACAGCACACACGCATTCGGTTTACCACCATTTTGCTTCAGCATGTTGAAGCTTATTAAAAGCGACGAGGACTTGGATGTCTCTGGAGAACACATGGAACCCTTGATCGATACTCTGGTCCGATCGCTGGCACTTCCGTCTCATCCACTGAGATCTGACAGCTTAGACATCCTCGAGGCACTCTATAAGCGTAGAAACCAGGATGTACCCGAAATACTCAGTATCGCCATCTTGATCGAGTCGACACCTCTGAACATCGAAACCAGCCGAGGCGTGTCCATGAACATCCGCCGACTAGCGACAGCATACAAGAACATCGGTTCTGATACGGTTATGGAAAAGGCGATGCCAACATTCTGCTTTGGTCTCCTCCACGTTCGTCTCTCGCAAGCATGGACGGACGCTATTGAAGCTATGTCGACCATGTGCCAGACGCAGATCGGTGAGGAGACAATTGTCACGCTCACTCAAGCTTGGTTGGAGGGCCAGAAGACCACGGAGGAACTCGATGGTGTATATTCGCAACCGATAACTATCGACTCCGAACAGGCCCACATTGCGTCCGACTTCGAGTGCTCGAATCTAGCAGTCGTCAGCGCAATTGCCACACAGGCCTTTGAAGAACCATACGGCGGTTACCCTGCACCGGAGCAGGCCTTCCGACTCCACCATCAACGCTTGTCGCCCAACACAGCCACTTCGAGGTCTCAGGCACTGAAGGTATTGGACAGATGCCCACATCTTGCAGAGAAGAGGTCCCGTCTTCTCATCCCCATCTTGCTCCAATGGGCGGGGACCGTTGGAGATGAGAGCCAGGCGTCGGACACTGAGCGCTGGGCACGCAAAGACCAGAAGGCGATGCTGGCAGTGGTTGCCAAGTTCAACAATCCTAGAGTGCTCTACCGAGCTTCTGAGGTCCATGATGCTTTGCTAAACCTCTGTGCCAATGGTGATGTTGAAATTCAGACATCAGCGCTTAAGGCGATCATGGCATGGAAAGAACCGGCTCTCAGGCGCTCAGAAGAGCACCTCAACAATTTCCTTGATGATGCCCGATTCCGTGAGGAGATCTCGGTGTTCCTGCAAGGCGAAGGCGATGAGGCCTTGAAGCCTGCCGACCATGCTGCCGTTATGCCCGTCCTGCTCCGTCTCTTGTACGGTAGGGCTGTTGGAAGTGCCAAGGACAATCAGAATGCCAGACGCAAGGCAATCTTTGTTGCGCTATCGAGGTTCGAGCCTCAGGTTCTTGGTGCGTTCATTGATATCGCAATCGCTAAGACTCAAAAAGATGGCGAAGCTTCCTCAGCAACCGACTTTGCGATGCCTCTTCGCCAGCAGGTCGGCATGCTCAACATGATAAATGACATGCTCGAGACACTGGGATCTGGTCTGGAGCCTTACGCGGTCCAATTGGCGGACACTGCTCTGTTGTGCACGGTTTCCGCAGGTGAGAAGCTTGAAATCGAGGACAAAGACGACATCCAAGATGCATCGCTCCTGAGAGCCGTACGACAAAGTGGTCTGCAGTCACTTGTGAGAATCTTCGCGGACAATGAGAACCTCGACCTCTCATCACAGGGAAAGACCACAGTGGCAAAACTTATCTCACCGCGCATGACCAACTTTGCGGCCGAGAACCTGCAAGGTGTTTCCGCCATGTTGAAGCTGTGCTCGGCTTGGAGCAAGTCAGCAACACATTGCAAGCATTTGTTCCAAGATCCTCGCGTACTCAACGGCCTGGCCGAGCTGCTAGGTCACTCAGGATCACAGAACGAAGTGAAAATTTTCATCCTCCGGGACGTTCTGGATAAGTTGGTGCTGAACGCCGCTGTCAAAAAACCCTTCCAGCCTTATGTATCAGCATTTGTGGCAAGCATCTCGAAGATTCTGAGCTCGCAACATCCCGCTGGCGATTTACTCTCCATTTGCGTCAAGAGCACTACCAAGCTTGCCGAGCGCATCACTGATTCCAAGCAAGCTGAAGAAGTCATCCAAGTTTGCGCAAATTTGCTTCGCCAGCCCGGTAACTTTGTCCATCCTTCGGTCAAAGCTGGTCTGGTCCGCACGATGATGCCGCTGCTAGACACTATGGGCGACACCACGCCGCCGAAAACCGTTTACGAATCAATCTCGGGTCTGTTCTCACGTCTACGTGATCTTGAGAGCCGCAAGCTCTTCTCTCAAGCTCTTGTCAAGCTTTGCAAAGGCGACGAGGCTCTTTCAGAGAGCGCTGACATTTGCGAGGAGATCAACGCGCTTGATCCTTCCCGTCTGAACGAGCCCGATCACGACCGCAAAGAGCAAGGGTTCACTCGCATCTACGAAAACGCAGAGAAGTTCACAACGGATCAGTGGCTCCCTCTTATGCACAACTGCATGCTCTTCATTCGTGACGAAGACGATACGGTCAACCGTTCCAGCGCGGCTCGTGCGCTTGAACTTCTCATTGTGGCTTCCAGCAAGACCGGCAACTTGGAGTTGATCAAGAGCGATCTCTTCCCTGCAGTCCAGCGCGGTATGAGAGAGCCCTCCGAGTTGGTGCGCGCTGAGTACCTGCGCTTGCTCGGACGCATGGTCGAGTGCTGCACTGAATGGACCGAGATCAATGACATGGCTGCCTTATCCGTGGAGGGTGACGAAGAGGCTTCCTTCTTCACCAATGTCTTGCACATTCAGCAGCACCGTCGTCTTCGTGCTCTACGCCGTCTGGCGGAGGAGCCGAAGCTCAAGTCCCAGAACGTCAGCCGCATCTTCCTTCCGTTGCTCGAACAATTCATCTTCGATCAGGCTGAAGGTGATGCCGGTCGCACGCTGTCTGACACTACGGTGATCACCATTGGCTCGCTGGCAAAGAACTTAAAGTGGTCCGACTACCGCTCCGTTATGAAGCGCTACTTCGGACAGCTCAAGAAGAACCCGGACCAAGAGAAGGTCGTCTTGAGATTGATCAGCGCTCTTGTCGACGGGCTGACAGCCAGAATGAACAATCAACAGGACACCGCGATGACCACAGATGAACAAGAAGTGTCTCGCACAAACAGACAAAAGGTCATCATGGAAGAGTTCCTGCCTCCATTGTCCGAGTATTTGCATCGTAAGGATGAATCAACAGTTGATCGACGTGTTACCGTCGCCGTGTCCATCACGAAGCTGCTGCGTCTTCTTCCCGAGAACGAGTTCATCAACAGACTCGCACCGACTCTCACGGACATCTCTCACATCCTCAGAAGTCGCGACCTGGAAGCTAGAGAACAGACACGCCGCACATTCTCCACCATCTTGCGTCTCGTCGGACCGACGTACCTCAATTTCGTGCTCAAGGAGCTCCGCAGTGCACTGCAGCGTGGTTATCAGTTGCACGTCTTGTCTTACACGGTGCACTACTTGCTCGTCACCAATGCTGATCAGTTCCAGCCTGGTGATCTGGATCCGTGTTTGTCTGAATTCATGGCTGTTGTCATGGATGATATCTTCGGCGTTACTGGCCAAGAGAAAGAAGCCGAAGAGTACACGACAAGCATGAAGGAGATCAAGAGCAGTAAGAGTTACGACACCACGGAGATCCTCGCTCGCTCTGCTTCGATCACTCATCTTGGTCAGCTCATGCTGCCTATCCGCACCATGCTGTCCGAAAGGCTGGACTCGAAGATGGTCAAGAAGATTGACGACCTGCTTGTTCGTGTGAGAAAGGGTGTTGACCAAAACCCGGCTTCCGACTCCAGAGACATGCTTGTCTTCTGCCACGAAATGGTTCGACAGGTCTACGCACAAGAGGCCATGCCAGCAACTGCAGCCGCGCCTACAGATTACAGAAAGGCTAAATTCCTCATCGCGTCCGAGCAGAAAGCCAACCGAAAGGGTGCCACCACTTCATACCTCTTCAAGCTTTCGAGTTTCGCACTGAATCTGGTGCGGAAGGTGGTACGCCGCCATGAAGATCTACAGACACCCGCGAACATGGCCGGCTACCTCCCTATTGTTGGTGATGCCATCGTCGGTGGTCAGGAGGAGGTCAAGATCGCAGCGGCCAAGCTTGTGACGACCATCATCCGCGTGCCTCTGCCTGCCATCGAGGCAAACTCTCCGGTGTACTTGAAAGAGGCTGTCAACATGATTAAATCGTCCACAAGCAGCACAACCGACTCGGCCAAGGCCGGTCTTGACCTCGTCACTGCTATCCTACGTGAAAAGCGATCCGTCAAGGTCAAGGAGAACGACATCGCGATCCTTCTGAAGACGCTCAAGACCGACCTCGATGAGCCAGACAGGCAAGGCATCCTCTTCCGCTTCCTTCGTGCGGTCATCGGCCGCAAAATCATCATCACTGAAGTGTACGAAGTCATGGACGAAGTGGCACGTATGATGATCACCAACCCTGACGCCTCTGTCCGCCAGAGCGCCCGCAGTGCTTATGTGCAATTCGTACTGGACTACCCACAGGGCAAGGACCGCTGGACCAAGACAACCGGTTTCTTGATCAAGAACTTGGACTATGAGCACGTGGCTGGCCGTCACAGCGTTATGGAAGTTCTTCACACCCTTCTCACCAAGGTCGGCGATGAGATCTTGCAACCTCTCCTGTTGACCTTCTTCGTCGGGCTGATCCCCAGGCTTAGTTCTGATACAGACAGGTCCTGCAGGGACATGGCTGGTGTGCTCATTGGGAAGGTGTACGAAAGCGCCGACGACGAGAGGGAGAAGACGCTGAAGGAGACCGTGAAGAAGTGGATGGGTGCCGAGAAGAAGATCGCTATCCGAAAGGCAGCACTCCAGTGCTGGGCTATCTTCGTGCGATCAAGCAAGCCTGCAGATAAGATCGTCGACGCGCTGATGGACGAGCTCGCCGGCATCTTGGCGACCGAGATCGATTTGGAGTCTGTTGGGGAGAGGCAACACCTGATCGCTGCTCTCGATCTGTTCACTGCAATCTGCGAGATGCACCCCGAGCGTGCATTTGCCAAGAAGAGAATCACGTTGTGGTCAAGTGTTCAGGAGAGGTCTACTGCGCCAGTGCCCGAAGCCCAAGAGGCCGCCGCGAAGCTGCAGGGCATGCTTTTCAACGATACCGCGAGCACTTCTTCCAAGACCGATCGTGGTCTGGCTGCTCTGCCTCTGCGTGCTTCGGGTGGGTTGGAGCTGGGCGCTCAAGAGCTCAGGTCAGCATGCGTCACCAACATGCGTGTCCTACGTAGTAGCTCGGCCAACCAGAACGAAGCCGTTGCGCAGACGGCGCGCAACATCGTCTTCCTTGGCCGCGCCTTCTCAGCAAACGGTATGCAGTGGAAGGAGACCGAGGCGAGCGAGGAGGCCGAAGAAGAGGATGACGACGTCGAGGAAGAAGACAAGGCGAACGGGCAAGACACCACCGCCATTGGCTACTTGCTCTCTCGTCTCTCCGCTATTGTACGCCGCGAGAACACTCCGGTGGCGACACGCACGGCGGCGCTGCAGTGCCAGACTGCACTGCTCAACCACCTTTCCGCGCCTCTCCCCAACATCGCAACTCTCATCCGCCCTCTCTACAACTTGACAGACCCGTCCGTCCCGCAACCCCCTGGCGAAGCTTACGTTGCGCTTTCTAGCCTGGCGCGCGAGACTCTCGACCTCTTGCAGAAGAAGCTCGGCTCAGAGGCATACGTTGCAGAGATGGGCAAAGCCAAGAAGGCATCGATGGAGAAGCGTGACGAGCGCAGGAGAAAGAGGCGTATTGAGGCAGTCAGCGAGCCCGAGAAGTGGGCCAAGGAGAAGAAGAAGAAGTTCGACGCGAAGAAGGCGAGGATCAAGGAGAAGGGCGCCGAGGAGAGGGGCAAGAGGAGAGGTTGGTAGTGTTTGTTTCGTGCTTCTTGGCGTTGATGGAGGGTGGCAAGGGACGATCTGTGGACTGCTGCCTGGTGTCCAGCATGTAGGATGATGCATTTTTATTGTCGATTACTTTAGCGTGCATAGTGTATAAGGTGTATATCTGACTCGGTTCGACTGAGGTACTCTCTTTCACGTATGGCGTTGGATCGATTGGCTCTGGGATGCGTTGCTGCCTTTAAGGTTGTACGAGTTTGCGATCACTTGCCCGTCGAGATGTAGACTTGATATGCAAATCGGTCATACGTGAATCCAAAGAGACTCTCTATATATTTTCACGGCTGGTAGCAGACTGGAGTGAAGTAAGGCAGTGATGTGCCTTCTCAGCTTCTGCCTCCTGCGAAGTTGACACGAACATGACTCGCAACGCCACTTTCCAAGACGCGACGAAGACGCGCCGCGAGGCTCCCCTCCAAACTTTATCATCACCGCCAAACACCACCGCCGCCACGACCAATACAACCACTGCTCTTACCTCTGCTCTTCACTTATCCTTGTCATTTGATTTCGACGAACCCTTTACACAAGATCTGATCATGGACGCCGCCAGCGCACTCACAGCAGGCGCGCTCCGTCGCATTTCGGACGACGAACCAGTCGTCGACCCCATCGTGCAATGCGTGCAGATCAAGCCTATGGCTCCCGGCGCGCAAGGCCAGGAGCGCTACAGAGTCGTGTGGAACGACACTGCCAACTTCATCCAGAGCATGATCACCCAGCAGGCTAACTGGATAGTGACCGAGGGCAAGCTCAAGAAAGGCAGCGTCTGCAGGCTGAAGCAGTTCCAGGCGAACATGGTCAAAGAGAGGCTCATCTTGGTGGTGCTCGACTTGGAGGTTCTGGAGGAATATGGTGAGCCGGACAAGCTCGGAAACCCTGTTGCGCTGGAAACACCCAAGCAGGAAGGTCAGGAAGAGTCGAAGCCGCAGGCTCAACCTGAGAACATTGGTGGTGGAAACTTCTACGGACAACAGCAACAGCAGAGACCACAACCACAGCAGCAGCAGCAGCGCGCTCCCGCACCGAGGACAAATGGTGGAGGAGGCCACGCGAACATCACCCGCATCGAAGCTCTCTCGCCCTACGCACACAAGTGGACCATCAAGGCGCGATGCTCACACAAGGGAGACGTGAAGACATGGCACAACAAGAACGGCGAGGGCAAGCTCTTCAGCGTGAACTTCCTAGACGAGTCAGGCGAGATCAGAGCGACCGGGTTCAACGATGCGGTGGACTCATGGTACGACGTCTTGGTCGAGGGCAACACCTACTACATTTCGGCACCATGCCGCGTGCAGCTCGCAAAGAAGCAGTTCTCAAATGTTAACAACGACTACGAGCTCACGTTCGAAAAGGATACCCAGATCGAGAAGGCCGAAGACGACTCCGGTGTCCCGCAGGTGCGTTATAACTTTATCACCCTCGCGGACCTGCAGACTGTCGAGAAGGACCAAAACATCGACTGCATCGGAGTCTTGTCAGAGGTTGGCGAGGTTAACGAGATCGTCTCGAAGACGACCAGCAAACCATACAACAAGCGCGAGCTTACTTTGATCGACAACACTGGCTACAACGTGCGTTTAACCATCTGGGGCAACAGCGCGCAGGCCTTTGATGTACCTCCTCAGAGTGTGATCGCCTTCAAGGGTGTCAAAGTCTCCGACTTTGGTGGCCGTTCACTTTCCCTGCTGTCTTCCGGCAGCATGACTGTGAATCCCGATATCGATGAGGCGCACAAGCTCAAGGGCTGGTACGACGCTGGTGGCAGCACGGAAACGTTCCAGTCACACTCGAACGCAATCGGCGCTGTGTCTGGGGGCAAGAACGAGCAGTACAAGACGGTTGCACAAGTATCTGAAGAGAATTTGGGCATGGGCGAGAACACAGACTGGTTCAGCATCAAGGCCACGATCCTTTACGTCAAGAAGGACACCGTCTCATACCCCGCGTGCCAAACCGAGGGCTGCAACAAGAAGGTTGTCGAGATCAACCCCGGCGAGTGGAGATGCGAGAAGTGCGACAAGGCGTGGGACCGACCGGAACACAGATATATCATGTCTCTCAACGTTGGCGATCACACTGGCCAACTATGGCTGTCATGCTTCAACGAGACCGGACTGCAGGTCATGGGCGTGTCGGCCAACGAGCTGATGGCGATGCGCGAGGAGGGCGAGACGAGCAAGGAGGAGGCACTCTTCAACGAGGCCAATTGCAAGAGCTTCGTCTTCAAGTGCAAGGCGAAGATGGACACTTTCCAAGACCAGCAGAGGTATGCTACCCCATAAAGACACGTGCGGACTTCTACATATATCAGCATGCTAACATACAACACAGAGTCCGCTACCAGGTCCAGTACGCCAACCCGCTCAACTTTGCAGTGGAGGCGAACAAGCTGGCCAGCATCATCAAGCTTTACAACCAGGACTCCGACAGCTTGTTCGTGAGGTGAGAGCAATCGGATGAGACAGTAGCGGGAATGAACAGCGTGACGAGATCAGGTCAGATCAGATGATGAAAAGCCGGGCACGCCAACGACTGGTGTTGGCTCTTTGACCGCGTGTATGTAGCATGAGAGAGGACATGATTCACTGAATGAAATGCTGTGCAGGCACTTTTGCAACCTCGCGTTCCGTAGATGTACTTGCGGAATCTGCTCACATAGCCTCGTGCTGTCTCCACAGACGGCTTTCCATTCGAGCGGCCTCTGGGCGGGGCTTGTGAACTTCCCGACTTCATTCGATGACCGGAGACACCAACATGCCTAACATAACACAGAAGCGACTTTGATAACATCTACCTCGCTGTTCATACGAGCACCGCCCAACCTGGACAAGATCATAACATCACAATCCCGACTGATAATCACCACCTGATCTCAAGCCATCCGATCAAGCCAACCTCCACACCATCAACCAACCCGTCAGCCACACAACAGAAACAATGCAAGAACTCCACACCAAGTCCGAATATCTCAAGGCCAGCAACGCCGACGGCACCGTCATCCTTCAGGCCACAGCCACCTGGTGCTCGCAGTGCAAAGCCATCGCGCCTTTCGTCGACAAGCTCATCGCCAAGTACCCCGAAGCTGCTTTCTACAAGTACGACACGGACACGGCCGGCGATATCGCGCAGGAGCTGGGCGTTAGTCAGATGCCTGTTTTCACTATCTTCCGTGATGGTGATTTGGAGGATACGGTGAGGGGGGCGAAGGCGAAAGCTTTGGAGGAGGCGGTAGGGAAGGTTTATAAGGGCAGGGTGGTGGAGGTGGAGGAGTGATGAGGGGTATGCCTGTGCTGCCTCGTGATCTTTATCTCGTGGCGTATCGAAGATTCATTAGATTGTTATTAGGTCAAGTCATCCTCTCATCATCTGGGGAAGCAATGTTCGAGTGTCGATTTCGGCAGTGCCAGAAGTGGATTCTACATTTTCGAAACGATCGTTGTCAGCACGCCTACTATAGAGCTTTGATCCTTGAACAAATCCCTTCTCGATGAATAGATAGACACTGTCAATCCATGTTCTCTAATTCTCCAATCGAACGACCAAGGACCAAGCACAGAAGGGATCAACTCCAACGTACTCGCACGTCATTGCCCCGCAAACACGTTGGAATTGCCTGAAGCTCGTGGAGTCGTTTCACATGCAAGGAACCAGACCTCAGCTGTTTGCGATCGACGTCCCGTCTCTACTACACCAACCTCACATTTTTCGATCTCACCATAAGTACAGCCATGTCCGACAACGATCTTGCAACAAGAGCTCCCGAGAGCGATCTCGCTGAGCAAAGTGCAATTCCCGGCGACACCGTTGTCGACCAAGGTGCCAGCTTGGGCGTATGTACACTTTGGCAGACACGTAAACAGACAGTAGCAAAGTAGCTAACGACTCGTACCATACAGGAACACTGTCGTACAGACCGCCCTTCCCCTTCCGGTGCAACGCCCACAGGCGAAATCACAAAGTTCGACGACATCGAAGTCTACATCACCAAGCCAGCGGATTACCCACATGCCCCGAGTAAACTGCTGCTCCTCCTGACTGGAGGCACGGGAGTCCACAGCAAAAACAACCAACTACAAGCAGACAAATATGCGTCGGAGGGCTATCTCGTAGTGATGCCTGACATGTTTTCTGGCGACCCCGCAACGAACACCACCTCCACTGCTCCCGCCGATTCCACATCCAGCCCCTCCATTATCGAGCAAGTCAAGCTGGGCATTGCCAGCGTAGCAAAGTCCTTCACGATCGACATGTGGCTCGCACGTCACACTCCCGAGAAGGTCCTTCCGATCCTACACCGCGTCCTCACCACTGTCAAGGAAGAATACGCCGATGCTTACGCGAACGGGGGCGGCATCTACGCTGCGGGCTACTGCTTCGGCGCCAAATACGTCTGCCTGCTCGGCAGCGAGCTACACCAGGATGTCGTGCAAGGTCAAAGAGGACCGGAAACTCAGGCCGAGGAGGGCATGGCCACGCAAGGTCCCATGATCAAGTGCGGGGCGATTGCACACGGGATCTTGACGAAATCAGACCTCGAGGGTGTGAAAGTACCGACAAGCGTGGTGGCCGTCGAAGGCGATCCGCTCTTCCCTGACGAGGTCAGGGATGCTGGCAAGAAGGACATGGAGGAGAGAGGCCTTGAGCACGAGCTGCACGTGTACCCCGGGGTACCGCACGGCTTCGCTGTGACGGGCAACTACGAGGACCAAAGCATTGCGGAGGCTCAGCAGAAGGCTTTCACGCAGATGCTTGGTTGGTTGAAGGCGCATTGAGTGCTTTTTGGAGGGGCACACACAGGTTGCTGCGCGGCAAGGCATGTGTCCAGAACGAGATGAAGAATGATACCACGAGCGATGTTTTTCTATTAGCGTCTGCAGTGCATAGTTTGCCTCTCATTCTTGGTCGATTTACATCGGCCCAGACCACCACGTGCACTGGAGTCAAGGAGAACCTTATCTGTGCCGTCTCATCAACGACAGCGAGAGGATGTCCTCTGGTAGTCCAACATGTCGTGTAAACAAGTGCTATGTGCCGTCCAAGTATCCATCTTGGAGGTGTTCCAATTTAGTAGGCAGTTTGACCACTCGTTCGAAACATTACACGTAGGTACAGCGTACTACAGTACATGGGTCTTCGATCAACTTAACGATAATTTACTAGAAAGGTGTATCAGTCTGATGACTTAAATAACAGTTGTTCCAAGTCTCACAACAACCACACCGTTTTCTTGAGATTTTCGATCGATTGGCTTGTGTTTTCCCCTTTACTAACTAGTCAATGAACCGACATGTTATACTGTAGACTGAGACTAGAAGCACCATCAGTCAATTGACTCCGGAGCCGATTGTAGTTCATTGGAAAGACATGTGTGGGAAAAGGTGTTGTGATCGTCTCGAGTTCGTAACCCCAACCCGAACCCTAGACGCGTGTATGCTTTTTGTAAATGCATTTCGATAGCATCATAATTGAGTTTGAAGAGACGTTACTTATGACGGAATGTATTGTAGAGAGCACGATTCCTGCGCAGTGACAGCCATGGGTGTACTTAACATTGAGAGCTGTGTCGAAAGCCAAAGTGTCGAATCGGCGAACAGATTTATCCAAGCAGCGATCAGGATTACAAATCAACGTCACTCACATGGTAAGAGCAACTTCAGGCAAATGCATTTCAAGCACCATTACAGGCGCGGAACCTTGATTGTTTCTTCCAAGTGTTACGGAATCGGAGTACTCCTCTCGTCCCAAAAGAAAAAAGCAGCAAACAACAACATGTCCATGTTGTGATGTGATGTGGAAACTCCCCAGAACCTTTAAGTCAATCCCTGCCACAGCGAACGTGGACTTTGCCAAAACGCCTTCCCCTTGACCCGCTTCCAATAGCTTCGGTTCGTATGCTCCTCTGTCCCGGTCGTGGACGGGGCGGAAGCCGGTGTCGTTACATTCTCGCTTCGAATCTCGAGATTGGCAGCCCTCGAGCTGGCCATCCCGCCAAAATCAATGATCGCAATGGGAGCCGCAGCAGTTTGCTCTCGTCCAGCGTGGCTAATCGCAGAGTCCCTCCTCTTATCGTCGTCTTCGGAACTACTGCTGATGGTGCTACTGCTGGTGCTGGCTCCCGCGCACCGCTAGGCGACCCCGTGCTGCTGCTTGAGCTTTTCTAAGTGCTCCGCACGGTTGGCGAGATCTTGACTTGACGAAGCGGCGGCGGCGGCGGCGTTTGCTTTTGACATCTTCTCGGGCTGGTGGTAGAGCACGACGAGGTAGCGCGACTGGAAGTTGAAGCCGTTCAGGCGGTCGCAGGCGCTTTTGGCGTCGTTTACGTCTTCATAGACGACGTAGGCGGAGCCCTTGGTATTGGTTGCGATGCCCTGGCGGATTTGCCTGGAGGGAATGGTGCGTTAGTTGGAGTGCGCCGGCTTCGGTGCGGCGGGTTGCGCCGGAGGGTGTCGCATCGCATGCGATGGAGTTGCTTACCTGACTGGGCCGAATTTGCCGAAAAGGTCGAAGAGCTCTTCGGTGCTGACGGTGTAGCTGAGGTTCTTGACAAAGAGCGCTCTGGTGGGTTGTTAGCTGGTGGTTCTGGCCAAGATGCCTGGAGGGATGGGCGACTTGCCTGTTCACTTCGGGTGCGAGGCGGGAATTCCTGCTCATAGCTTGGCTAGCGGTGTCCTTGGATGGTGGGTTGGATGTTGGTAGTGAGCGTAACGGTGTGGGTGGGTGAGTGATCGAAGATGGGGCTTCGGGGTGTCGAGGCTGTCTCAAGATGCACGTGGGAACGTGGGAGCTGAACTAACAACGGGACTTCCGAGTTCGTCGGCGGCTTCACTCCGGATTACACGCATGGTCACGTGCGATAAGCCTCAAGGCAGCCACCTGCAGCCATCGTCCAGGGTCCGAGCTCCAATCGCTCGCTCTCTCTCTCTCTTTGGCGCAGTACCGTTGCTTGCTCTCGACTGCGGAATGGAAGAGCTCCTGGCATTGTAACTACGACTGCTACTGCTGCTGCCACTTGCTATACATCTACCTACCTATTGTACTGTCGTTGGCATCCAATAGTTATTACAACATCCCATTCACTCACTTACAACATACACGTGACAAACGCCTCATCCATCTGTCAGTCAAGTCCCTCTCGGCTCAGCCCACCTTGGTTGTGGATACAACGCCGTCGCAGTTCGCGGGGCTATAGAGACCACCGCCGACTCACCGCGCCTTGCACGCCGTACACTCTCTCTGCTACCACTCACTCACGCCAGACTCGCTTCTCACGTGCGCCTCACTGCTTGGTCGCCGTCTGAATCGCATGCTCCAACTGTCTCTGGTGGGAGTTGTCCAACGCGGCGCCGGCGCGCCCTCCACCGCCGAACATCCACCTCCGGCCGCGGCAAGCGGACGACCGCGGCGAAGAGACCATGTTCACGCAACCGCCGCATAACCGCTGCTTCAAGCGCCCCGAAGGATACGTGAGGCCTCGTCGCTCCCCGACTCCGCCCACTGTCTACATCGAGCCTCTGTCGCCCAGCGTCTCCAAGCTTCGCGCCCTTGAACCCAGCTTCAACTACCCGCCAACCAACAACAACAACAACGCCATCCTTGGATACGGCTTGCAGTCGCAGCCGCAGCCGCGCCAAAAAGATGTCTTCACGCCTACCGCGGCGAGACCGCGCGCGCAGAGCGACTATCATCGAGGACATGGTCGCAGTCCCTCCAACATCGACACTCTGGCAGAGGCAGCGCTTGCGATGAGCCCAGGTCTCGTCGCGCCTGCTGAAGGTCGCTATGGACACAGCCATGCTCACCCAGCATACCAATCAAGCGTAGAGCCACCGCACAAGCGTGCTCGATCCGCTTATTATGCCAATCCGCAGGCCGGACAGTACACCTCAAGACCGGCGACGAGCTACGAAGGCAACGGCTGGCCCAATGGCAACACAACGGGCCGTGCAAGTGCCCGCAGTCGTCCCTCGAACGAGGAAGCCGCACTACTTATCAACTTTAGAACCGGTGGTGGTCCTGCTTCGGTTGCGAGGCAGATGCCTTCTCCGTACCCTCAACCTAGCGTCAGGCCTCATGCCAACAGCTTCCCCACAGACATCTACTTCCAACGGCCCATTGAGCAGGTCTCAAAGGCTGCATACCCTTCTAACTCTACTGCACGGCCTCCATTGTTACCCCCATTCCACCCACAGATGCGGCCTAGCCAGCTCCCACCTCCAACCCTTCCATCGCCCCAGAGGACGAGTGAGGATGCAGGAATGAGCCCAAGAACGTTCAACGAAAGGCGTGAAAGCGACGATGTTGCTGTCACTGACGGCCCAATCAAATTCCACCACATGAATGGCTATGCCCCGATCCAAGAGCCTCATCAAACGCGCACGCCACCAGAAGAGGCAACGTCCACTACCGCTGGGAATGGCGTTGAGCAACCTGAGGTTCGAAAGAAAAGAGGGTGGCCTAAAGGACGACCGCGAGCTGGTGTAAAGAAAGCCACCAGTGAAAAGGCCCCTACAAAGCGTGCCACGAAGGCCAGCATCAAAGCAGCCAAAGCTAGAGATGTCTTTGCCGAGGCTGCGATTGAAATCCAGAAAGACTCACGACGACGACACAGCTCCAGCCAAACGCCTGCGCCTGAGGGTCTTGAACGTGCTTCTCCAGGCCCCCGTGCTCGGTCGGTTCCTCGCGAGATACCAATGATTATACGTGAGGTCACTCCTTCTCGAGCGGCGCGTAAACCTGCAAAGGTTGTCCCGGAAACCGTATGTGCAAGCTGCAATAGCGCACGCGAAACTGTCCAGCAAGGCGGAGAGCTGGATCAATGGATCTCATGCAACGGCTGTAAAAGTTGGTTCCACGTCGACTGCGCTGGTTTTAAGAAAGCCATCGAGGTGCGCGACGTTGACAAGTACTTCTGCGCCAGCTGTGAGCCGACCCACGGTAAAACGACATATGTTCGAAAGAGTGCGAGAGCACACACGAGCGTTGACTATGCCGAACTTCAACGGGGTGTCCTCAAGACCAGCGAGGACAGCAACGAACACCATTACATTCAACCGATCAAAGACGGCACTTTCACGTTCGACCCGGAAATGTTCCCTCGCATGCGCCCAGAGTTGGTCACGAGAGAGTTTTTCGAGAGAAGTGGAACTTTCGTCGAGCCAATCTGCATTCCAGCGGCGTGGAACCCTAGACCCTGGGATCTGCGCAAGCAAGCAGAGGCAGCTGGAGCCGTCAACGGGGACCGCGGGCCTTCTGACAATGCTTCTGTTGACCACCTCGAGGATCTCGAGATGGTCGACGCTGACGATCTGGAATACGACACTGTCCCAGATGATGGTCAGGATAAGCTCGACATGGTCATGCCTGAAGGTCTCACTGTCCGGCAAGTGACCAACATGGTGGGACCAGACTATCCGCTTGATGTCATTGATGTCAAGACGCAGAACTCTGGCGGCAAATGGAACCTTGGCAGGTGGGCAGACTACTATGAGGAAGAATCAGATGACAAGCATGTTCGCAACGTCATCAGTCTCGAAGTATCCCAGACCACACTTGGACGCTTGCTTCGTAGGCCAAAAGTGGTTCGCGACATCGATCTTCAGGACGAGGTTTGGCCACAGGAAGAGATAGACAAGGGCAAGTTCCCACGGGTCCAGTTCTACTGCCTGATGTCGGTTGCGGACAGCTACACCGACTTTCACATCGATTTTGGTGGCAGCAGTGTGTACTACCACATCCTCAAGGGCAAGAAGACATTCTTCTTCATTCCCCCGAAGCCGAAGCACCTCAAAGCCTACGAAGAGTGGAACGACTCGCCACAGCAAAACTTCACATTCTTACCACACACTACCAAGGAGTGCTACAGGGTCGATCTCCACGCAGGCGACACGATGCTCATCCCGTCCGGTTGGATACACGCGGTTTGGACGCCCGAAACAAGTTTGGTTATCGGTGGCAATTTCTTGACGAGGATGTCTCTGAGGAACCAGTTCAAGATTGTCGATATTGAAAAGAACAACAACACGCCGCAGAAGTTCCGCTACCCACACTTCCAGCGGATCATGTGGTACACTGCGATCAAGTATCTCAGAGACGATCCGCTGCCGCAAGCTGTCTCGCAGGACTTTTACGAGGGCGAGCGATTCTACCGCGACGTGCCAGTCTGGGCAGACTTCGACGGCGAGCTCGCACGACTGGACGAGCGACAAGGCGCACAGAATGCGCGATACTACAGCCAGGCCGAGATCGACGGACTGCCGGATCTGGTCGACTTCATCTTCCGCACTGTCATGCTCGTGCAGGGTCGCATTGAAGGCATCTCGGCAGACAGGATGAAACGGGTCAACGCCTCGATCCCCAAAGGATATGGCGAGCCTCTCGAGGTTGCCAAGACGTTTGCACTGTGGGTTGCATGGAAGCGCGGCAACGAGGACCCGCCAGCCTGGGCGCATCCAGACGCGATCTTGCCCAACTCGAAGGCGGAGGGAGAGCCCAAGAAGTTATCCGCACGCGCGCTCAAGGACATGCAGCGCAAAGAGGCCATGGCAGCGTGGAAGGTGGCTCCGGATCGGCAGAGCAAGCGAGTTCTAGAAAAGGTCGAGAAAGCGGCCGCTAGCAAGGATTATGCGGCCCATCCCGCCCCGAGAAGCGCCGAGGGCGCCACTTCGATCTTGAACGACGCGAACTTCAAGGGTGGAAGCGCAACGCCTGCAAAATCATCGTCGCCATCGCGCACCGCCGCATATTACCATCAACTCCATCAATCGCCCGGCCAGACGTCTCCGCAGGACTTCGGGGACTCATCCACGATGATGATGAGTGCTTTCCCCGGCCAATTCCTCAGCACGCCCAAGACCTCCGTCCTGGGGCCGAAGCGTGTCGCGTGCGATGCATGTCGCAAGCGCCGGATCAGATGCAAGCATAAGGACCTTGTCACCCAGGCACCGACGCCTCCTCCATTCAACCACCAATTCACTCCAGGCGCAAATGACGGCTACTTCATTCCGCAATCCTCGGAGGTGGGTGATACGATCAATGTCTCCCCGCTGCAATCGCGGGAGACACAGGGGCAACCCTACCATTACGATCTCGCCGAGCAGCAGACTAATGGCAATGTTCAGTCACAAACACCCAACGAGGTGACGACCAATGGCACCGCTCCTGCGGATGGGCCCTTCGACAGCCCGATGCCCGGCACGAATGCGTATGTCAACGCCAACATCCCCATGGCGATGAACGGCGTGCCCATGTTTGGCGACACTGCCAAACGAGGCAGAAGCAAGGCTTGTTTCGAGTGCCGAAAAAGCAAAGTGAGTATCCCTTATCTTGCCACCCATCGCCACTTGGAACACATACTGATACCTGGACTAGCGGAGATGTATCCACGATGAGAGCGGAAATGTCGATCCTGTCAAGGCAGCCGAAACGCCCATCCCTCGAGGTTCAGTTGCATCCAAGAAGCGTGCCGCCGAAGATGGCAGTCCAATCGATGCCAACAAGCGTCTGAAGCCTGCAGAACCCGGTCTATCACCAGCTCCCATGCCGATGCAAGGTATGCACGGTATTCTGAAGCCTCCTGGCCAACAAGCATCATCGAGATCATCTGGTACGCCACCTAAAGCGCCACCCGAGGTTTACCACAAGCTCCCTGGCCAATTCTACCGACCCTCATCCGCGAATGGAAACCACGAACAGCAACTCGAGCAAAGTCAACACCAGCATCAACATGAAGGACACCAACAACCCCAGCAGCCTCCACAGCAGCGTAATGCTCAGGCGAATGGAAGCGCTCCTCCCATTGATCCCAGTCTGTTCTCCATGTACCCGGAACCTTCATCCAACGGCGGACCTTACTCCTTGCCAGTCAACCCATACCCCGCGCCAGATGGTTCTTCTGCCGATCGACCCTCACTCTACGCCCTTCCGTCACTTGAACAGATTGCTACAGAGGTACTCGACATGAATGGAGGCGGGGATGAAAACGGCGATGCTGGACTTGCCGCTATCCAGGCCTTCAACCGACAGAACATCATCCAGGCTTATCAGCAGCAGAACGGTGGAATGCTCCCCATGAACATTGCTCCGCCAGCGGATGGAAGCGTGGACAGCGGCGTCTCGATCTCTGGAGTTACGGAACAAAAGGATGGATCCTCACCACCCGGTGGCGCATTCAACGTCTTCTCCGTCGGTAGTGGGGTTGAATCTGTATCTCACGACTCGAGCCTTGGAAGCGCACAATCACCTGCAATGCACCACGAACTGCCTCCAGCGCCCGAAGCTGGACCCGAAACCAATTCCCAGCGCGAGCAGAACCAGCAGATGCCCTACGAAGCTCACCCGGAAGACGCGGTCGACTCGCCTTCATTTCCCGAATTCCAGCAGACCGACAACGACGACAGTAAAGCGGAAATCCCATTCTACCAGCCTCCAACCTCCATGTCGCCGGAGTTGGCGCGCGCCATGCCGCATGGATTCCCACCTTCAAGTCCAATGAAGGTGAAGCGTGAGTCCTTCGTTGCGACCTCTCCGGAGATGTTCCGTCGCAACAGCAGGGAGTTCAGCCAGGCTCTCGAGGAGGAGAGCTAGGGCATTGAAAATGTAAATTATCATGGAGCATGGGATTGGTGGGAATGGGTCGGTGCGTGGAAGGTGTAAGACTTGTACAGTATTAGCGAGAGCAGACTCTCAGCCCACATGACTTTCAGAACAAATGTGATATTAGATGCTCGTGCCAATTGTGGCCGGCAATTGAAGAACCTTTCTCAACAATTCCTTCATCGCTTGTTCCAGATCCGCCAGTCATGTCGAGACTACTAAATTTGCTGGAGTTCCCTTTTATCGAAATTGTTGGGATGATGCGGCTCTCGATCGATGTCTTGAATAAATTCGTTTCAATGGCGGGGCTCCTGTGACGTCGCCGATCGTGGGCACATGTAGCCGTCAGCAGAGTATCAGACATGTACCTTTTGACTTTCTCTTTCAATAATAATACTACATACTACCTACACACAAACCCTACTAATTCCAGAGCTCGTCTCTTCCCATTGCAGTGATCATGAAGCAGCGCTTCTCGTCTTTGGACGTCAAGGTACGTCCACCTACCCTCCACCAGACACCCCACCACTTCCATGTACTCATCCGCGCCAGATCATCGCCCACGAGCTCTCCACCCAACTCGTCTCGCTCCGTCTCGCCAACGTCTACGACCTATCCTCGCGCATCTTCCTCCTCAAGTTCGCAAAACCAGAGCACCGCGAGCAGCTCGTCATCGACTCCGGTTTCCGCGCCCACCTCACTGCCTTTGCCCGCACCACCGCCGCCGCGCCCTCGCCTTTCATCGCCCGCCTGCGCAAGTTCCTCCGCACCAGGAGAGTCACAGCCGTCAGCCAGATCGGCACCGACCGTATCATCGAAATTACCTTCTCCGACGGCCAGTATAGACTCTTCCTCGAATTTTACGCCGGCGGAAACATCGTTCTCACAGACGCCGAGTGCACTATCTTGGGACTGCTGAGGAACGTTTCTGAGGGAGCTGAGCACGAACAGTACAGACTTGGCCTCAAGTACGATCTCGAGCTGAGGCAGAACTATGGTGGTGTGCCGGAGTTGACGAAGGAGAGGCTGCGCGAGGGACTTGGCAAGGCGGTGGAGAGGCAAAGAGAAGAGGCGAATAAGCCCGGCAAGAAGCAGAAGCAGCGCAAGGGAGACTCGCTAAGGAAGGCGCTGGCGGTCACTACGACAGAGTTTCCGCCTGTGTTGATCGAGCATGTCTTGCTCAAGGGTGGGTTCGCCCGGGAAACTTTGCCTGAGGCTGTGATTGAGGATGAGGAGCTTCTGGGAAAGCTTATGAGCTGTCTTGAGAATGCTGGCGAGCTCTTGAAGGAGATTACAAGTGCTGAGGTCGCGAAGGGCTACATTGTTGCGAAGCGAAAGAACGGCACAGCAGAGGTCAAAGAGGGTGAGGAGCAGCGTGGTTTGCTGTACGAAGATTTCCACCCGTTCAAGCCGGCGCAGCTTGAAGGAGAGGGTGTTGAATTCATCGAGTACGACGGCTTTAACAAGGCGGTCGACGAGTTCTTCTCTTCTATCGAGGGTCAAAGGCTTGAGTCGAAGTTGCAAGAGCGCGAAGATGCTGCGCGGAGAAAGATAGATGCCGCACGACAGGAGCAGGAGAAGCGCATCGAGGGTTTGCAGCAGACTGCGGACCTGAACGTTCAAAAGGCTCAGGCGATCGAAGCTAATGTCGAGCGCGTGGAAGAGGCTGTTGCAGCCGTCAATGGCTTGATTGCGCAGGGCATGGACTGGGTCGACATTGGTCGTTTGATCGAGAACGAGCAGGCCAGACAGAACCCTGTCGCTCAGACCATCAAGACACCTCTGAAGCTGAACGAGAACACGGTGACGCTACTACTTTCCGGCTACGACGACGTCGCCGACGAAGACATGGCAGACGAGACTGACAGCGAAGCCTCTGACTCTGAAGCCGAGGACACTCCTGCCGGTAAGGGTCGCGCGAAGCCTGAAGACAAGCGTCTCGCCGTCGACATCGACCTTGCACAATCTCCCTGGGCGAACGCGAGACTATACTACGATCAGAGACGCACGGCGACTGTCAAGCAAGAGAAGACCGCCCAAGCCTCGGTCAAAGCACTCAAGAGCACGGAACAGAAAGTCATGGCAGATCTCAAGAAGGGCCTCAAGCAAGAAAAAGACGTGCTGCGACCCGTCAGGAAACAGCTGTGGTTTGAAAAGTTCACCTACTTCGTCTCGAGCGACGGATACCTGGTTCTGGCCGGCAAGGACGTGCAACAAACCGAGACGCTCTATCGTCGCTACATGAAGAAGGGTGACGCTTACGTCCACGCCGATCTTCCGGGTGCAGCATCCGTCATCATCAAGAACAACCCTGCAACGCCTGGTGCTCCTATCCCGCCTTCGACGCTGTCTCAGGCTGGTAATCTCGCAGTCTGCACGAGCAACGCATGGGATAGCAAGGCTATCATGTCTGCTTGGTGGGTCCCCAGCGAAAATGTCTCCAAGATCGCTCCGACGGGCGAGTACCTTGCTGCGGGCAACTTCAACATCAAGGGCAAGAAGAGCTTCCTCCCTCCGGCGCAGCTGCTGCTTGGTTTTGGTGTTCTGTTCCAGATTAGCGAGGAAAGCAAGGCGAGACATTTCAAGAACAGGCTGGGGAATGAAAGTTCTACTCCTGCTCTCGCTGGTGATGGATCGTCGTCGGTTGACAAGGAGCTTGTAGAGGAGATTATGAAGGAGCAGGCGGATGAGGATGATGACGATGAGGATGATGAGTTCCCCGATGCTGGCCGAGAGGTCGACGGCGATCACGCTGCTGCCGCGGATGATGATGACGACGACGATGATGACTTCCCGGACGCGCAGGATGAAGAGCACGAAAACGAAGACCACAAGCCTGCCGTTCGATCGAACCCACTGCAAAGTCAAGGCGCTGCAGCAGACAAGAACGAGAGCAACAGCGACTCCGACGACGAAGATGACTCTTCCGACGAGCAAGACGAACCCCAAGCCGCCGAAACCAAGCAGGAAACCACTGCACCAAAGTCCAAGCAACCCGCAAAATCCGACCCCGAACCCAAGCAAAAGAAGATGACGCGCGGCAAGCGCGGCAAAGCAAAGCGTCAAGCGGCTAAATACGCCGAACAAGACGACGAAGACCGCGAGCTCGCCATGAAGCTCCTCGGCTCGCGCGCCGCCGAAGAGCGCCGCGAAGCAGAAGCCGCTGAGAAAGTCGTCGAGAAGGAGTCCGCCGAGGAAGCCCGCGCGCGCCGCCGCGCCCAGCACGAGAAAGCCCAGAAAGAAGGCCTCGAAGCCGAGAAACTGCGCCAGCTTACCCTGGAAGAAGGCTCGCAGGACCTCGACGAAGAGGAAGCCGCTCAGATGGCCCTGCTGGACGCTTTCGTCGGCACTCCCCTTCCAGGAGACGACATCCTCGAAGCCATCCCTGTGTGCGCTCCCTGGACCGCTCTCGCAAAGTACAAGTACAAAGTCAAGCTGCAGCCTGGCCAGCAGAAGAAGGGCAAGGCCATCCGTGAGATCCTCACCGTATGGAACAAGGCGGGCGGGGATAAGCGGAATGTGGACAATTCGGCGCAGGACAAGGAAATGATTTGGCCTAGGGAGGCGGATCTTGTGAGGGGGTTGAAGGAGGTTGAGGTGGTGGGGATTGTGCCGGTCAAGACTATGAGGGTTATGATGAGTGGGGGTGCTGCGGCGGCGGCGGATAAAGGCAAGGGAGGTGCGAAGGGGCGGGGCGCGAAGAAGGGGAGGGGCGGGAAGGGGTCGAAGAAGAAGTAGAAGTGAGTGACGTTGATAGAACATCTTGTGTAAGGCTTTGAGAATTGATGGTCAAGGGCTATCTATCTTTTGGCTGTGCTCGTCGTGGCTTCTTCGATTACATGTACTCTTCGCGCTCGTTTTGAAGCGTCGCTGCTAGTCTTTGGGTTTAAGTCAGTTCTAGAAGAAACAAAAAACACGAGATAGCTCATCTTCATCACGAATTCCTCAAACTGTGCTACTGCTACCACGTTGTGACTTCGAAGGTTCCTTAAATACACAGTTGCTTAGTCAACACGTCTATCTCGTGCTGGTGAATCTAGGGGTAGTACCCTGTAAGAGATCGTACCTCAGGAGTCAGGAGAGCGAGTCGACTCTGACTAACGATACCACTGAGACAACACTGTCCTTCTTTTCTTGGTTCCTAGGGGATGCTTATCTTCTTTCCAGCGGCACCATGAACCAATCTGCAAAACTTGGGACGATCGCGCCGGGTGCTGTTGTCATGCGTGATGTTATGTGCTCACGGTAAGCTCGTGCTGCTGCAATTTGTCAAGTCGCAGATCAAAGCCAGAGTGCAACACCACAAGGCATTGCTCACACATATAAGCCGGTATCATTCAAACAGTTCGCGCCTTGCTCTGGGCATTGATATACGTTAGTTTGTGACTTCGACACATTAATCGGGAAAGGTCTCCAATTCGCTTCATACCGGGCAACTCTTTCCAGGTCACTGTAGTACCAGTGCCTACGTTTGAAAGCATTGTCTCTGCAACGAAACTCATGCCCGTCATTCCAATCATTCCAGTCGATATGAAAGGCACCCTCGCTGGTCACTTCATCATGATGTGCGCTGCCATGACGTCTGGCCCATAAGGATGACGGGTGCAACACTCGGTAGAGCCATCGGTCGCATCCTAAGCTGAGAAGTATCATGTCAGCGTCATATCAAAACCATAACACTCAGCAGTGCAATTACCATTCGCTCCAGTCTGGCATTGCTGGTGGAGAAGATAACATTTGGCCGCATCGTTGACAATGACCCTTCTGCGTCACTCCAGCGGTACGCACAGACATGACAACTTGATCCCCAGGGAACACAGAATGTTCCCACACATCTGCAGGAATCTCAGGACCTGTGACATTGTTCCTTTGTGTGAACATGGCAAAGTGTCCATTACTAACTCGAGATTCCCCGGGTAAACCCTTGAAGACGCCTTCGAGCCATGGTTGAATCAATTTCCAATTGGAGAAGTACTCATACGGTAGCAGCTTGGTGCGGTTCAGGGCATCGGTGAATATGATGCTGTTGCTGGAAAGCAATCGTGGCGACTTCAGGAGCGTCATGAATGTGCGGAGTTGCGGTTGGATGCTGGGCAGCATCAGCAACAATGCCGTGACTATGGTTACAAGCAGCCTGCAGATTGCACGCAGCATTTGGTACGGCCTGCTGACAGCTGCCTGACTCTGATGTGGCCGACCTGATGACATGCTTGGTGGTGTCGTGGACGGCGGTGACATCGATACTGATCGGCCCAGTGTGGGTGTTGCGATAGGGTGAGGGTCCATTACGGCTGCCAACAGACTGTGAATCGCTTGCATTGTCCTGGCCATCTGAAGAATGTGTGTTTCTTGGCGCTCACTGAGAGCCATCGTTTCCGTATGATTTTTCTCCGAGACAGTATAAGACTTCTGTAGAAGCGATCTTAACTCATCGGTCTGGTCCTTCGTGGCGTTTGAGTCCATTTTCGCCGAAATACATTCAATCGATACCACTGCATTGCTAAGCTGACGAGATGTAGCAAGCCGAGGCAGCTCTTGCACTATATTCTGTGTCTCATGGCGTATCTCAAGGGTCTGCGTGTCGATTCGTCCGGTCGCAAGCGCTTGATTCTGCACAGCCAGCCATATCCTGTCGATCCCAGAGGTTACATTCTGTGTGAGACGCAGAAGTTGTGTGATATCTTGACAAGCTGCTGCGTTTTGCTCGAGGTCATTCACCTGCAACAGGACGCCGATTGCGACCAGCTGCGGACCGATCGCGGCTTTGAGCTTGGTGACCTCTTCCTCGACCTTGATAGCCCATTTGATCTTCCAAAAGGTGCCAGTAATACCATCCATGAGGTGTATTTTGGGTTTAGACAGCTGGCTCAAATGAGGCTCGTAGACTCTGACACGATGTAAGAAGTGGTCTAGCGGCGGATGGCATCTGAAAGCGCAGAGTCTCAACTTTCCGATTATGTCTGGACTCAAGGTAGTCGGCGACAAAGCTTGCAACTGCCTCAGTACAGTTTCAAAAGTCTCCAGATCGGCCACGGCCTGGTTGAAGTTACTTTGAGCACCAGACGATCTCCTAAGGGCTTGCGCAACCTTGTGGATCACCTCGGTTGCCGCAACGAAGTCGCCGAATGAGAACCCGAATGGAACTGCCGCCATCTGAGTCGACTTTGGTGACCATAACAGATGAGAGTGGCCAGGAATCCAGTATGTCGATGAGGTAAAGGATAAGAAGGTGTCGAGGCGGAAAGATGCTCTCTTGGATCGAGTGGGCGCAGTCAGCGGCGCAGCCACTGCGGGCGTCTCGCATGTGCATGCATGTCGTTACATCTGATTCGCTCAGCATGATATTGGCGTCTGATTAACTAGAGGCATAGCCCCCATTACATAGCTGTGCCCAATTCCGAATTGCCGGATACCCCAAAATTGTCTTGATGGAAAGGGTTGTTCGCTAGGTGCACAAGTCAGTAAGGGAAATCACAACATCAATCGGAGATCTGCACATACTGAAAGGAAACGAGTCCAACTGCATCCACAAATTAGGATCCAGCGGAAAATCCATACTCCCGATGTCCAGATCCGATTCCAGTGCAAGTGGCTGATCTGAAGCAGACACTGAATCTGTCTGTGGGTCGGACGAGCTTGATGTCCCGGGATCATCACTGGAAGTGGGTTGGGATGCTGAGTGGATGACTCTTCTGGCTTCTCTTTGAAGCTCTCCCAGAATGATACTGTATCTCAGGTTTGGCGCATTGCTCTGTGTGGCAGTCGCAAGGTGTGACTGTACAGCTTCGGCAACCTTGAACATTTCCGTTTCTTCGTATTGTGAGGTAACTTCGGCCAGTCGTCCAATCTTCCTTTGGATTATCCAAACATAGACTATTGAGAGCGAGTTGAACGCAACGTACTTCAACTCAAGTCAGCAAATTAGAGCAGCTATAGGGATTGCCAAACTTACCTGCGTCTTCCAAAAGCCTTGGAACATGTGGTTATCTGCGACAAAATCAAGTACCAATTCGAGGACTTGCTTGGCGGCAGACAAACACTCTTCCACGTGTGGTTTGATGCTGCTTGGGGCAGCACCTCGGCTTAGCATAAGTGGACGATTCACCAGCATGATTGCATGAGCGCAGCCCATTCTCAAGACAGTGACCTGACGTCGGAAGACTGGTATCAGACTGGCAGGATTGATAGCACCCGAGAGGAAGATAGGAAGCTCTGCCTGCCACTTGGCTATCTCTTCGTTCAGGTTTGCGGCGGTCCGTATTTGCTGCTCCTCACTGATTTGGCGCAGGAGATATTGGTCCTTCGAAGCTTGTCTCACAATGCGAGCCAGCTTCGCGTGCAATATGGAAGCTGTTATCAGGCAATCGATGCCTTTGGACTTTTTAGAGACGGTCGTTTGCGTGACGTCTGCGTCGTTGAGTGCTAGCGGATACTCTTGGTCGGCATAATCGTCGTTGAGGAACGGCGGCCGGCCTAGCATGACACTGAAATATCCATCGAGTGTGTAAGCAGCCCAAAAAGATCTTTTCCGGCATTCCGATAGTATGTAGTCGCTTTGAAGGTGCGGTGCCTTCCTATGCAGACCAAGTGCAATGATCAGTTGAGAAGTAGTCCCAAACAAGTACCACGCCTGATTCAGCCGAGAGGTGTTGAGGAGATAAAGCGTTGATGCAAGTCTTGCTTGAACGGATTCCAATTGGGCTGAACCAGTTTCTGTTTCGATTATTTTCTGAGCAGCTTGGTAGTATCGTTCGCCCGCTAGACGAAGGCCATCGGACGCATCGCCATCCGGTAGAACAGTATGGGTGTCATCTACATTGTAGAGTGTACCTGTCGCGAACACAAGTAGAAGAATTGCCCGTTGGATTTTCGGCAAAGTCTCAGTACCGTTCCTTTCGTCTTCTTGCAAAGTTTCGTGCCAGCCGAGTACAGTAGGTTGGTGTAGAAATCGGTACGTTGCCATTGCGAAATCGAAATAGCGGTTCACAAAGACGTTCCCCTGAGCTTCGTTGGGGATGAGAGGGGATGCATCGACTTCAGGGAGCTGTCTGTCTCCCGTGCTAAATATGGACACGCCGGATTTTAGCTCTTCCGTGGCTGATGTGGTCGAGACTGCGTTCAGGTTTCCAAAGCGCCGCGAAGCTCGGCGTATGAACTGCGGTATGTCAGCATGTTCATCAATAGCTTTGGGTGTTGCATCAGTCTCTTGTTGCGTCTCTGACGTTAGCTCCTACTAGGCACGGAAGTGTACATATGCATAGCGCAAACGTACTTTCGTAATGTCATACGCTGGCGCCTGATAAAGATAGGCGAAGATTGAATTATGCTGGGAGATATGTGCATACACTCCACAGTATCTTTAGTATAGATTAACAACAATGACTTACCGAGAATAGCGATGCAGGACCCAGATACGCTCCTTCGCCGCCAACGGGTGAGCGGGCTCGGCTGCTCTGTGCACCACCACGGTCGTCGATCTCCATGGTACTGGTCTGGGCCTGGTCAAGTGGGACCTGTGGCCACCGAGAGTTGGTTCGTGAAAGTGATGGATTGACCAAAGTGTCCGTAGAGAGATTTGTCGATAGTGTCACAGAACTTCCATCACCATGCGGCCGCCAACGAGAAAGGCCCGTTGGACTTGTCTGCTGTGGAGCGGCTGACTGTAGGTCCGGCCTTCCACGAGTGTAGGGCGCATCGTAGGTGCATAGCGCGCGATGCTCGGTGCAGTAGGCACACGGCTTTTCTCCATTGCACCGGCGTTTGCGAGATTTGCAGTTGTCACAGGCTCTGGTGACTCTTCGGCGCTTGTTGGTGAATAGATTGTCCTGAAGAGCAGCCATGATGTTCATGTTCCGGGGTCGGTTCGACGCGTCGTGATGGGTGGTTTTCCGACAAACCCGGAGGAGAGTGGAAAATGGAAAACAGGAGCGGACGACACAGCCGTGGAGTGCGGAGATGGCATTTTTTTAGGCCGAGGGCTGGACTGGGATGTCCTTGTCCCACACGATGGCATAGTGATATATACTTTGTGGACACGGAGACTGCTCATGGTGCTTGTCGTCTAGACATATGATGCTGCTAAGGCCCTGATAACCTCAAATTGGTGTTTTGCTCGTTATTCGGTGTCGTTCAAGAGAAAGAGGAAGACCCATGTGTCAGGGTTAGGGTTTCTGACGCGTCCAATATTCCTGCTTCAGTTCGCGAACATTTTCCAAGAACATGAACACATCGGCGAACATACGAATGTACTAAATCCAAAGTGTCTATATGATCAACATGAAACTTTTGCATACTCTAATCATGGATGAACATCACGATCTCATCGGCTGATGACTCCTCGAAGGATGCTTTCGCACTCCCCCACCACCTCTTCAACGCCCTGAGCCGCATCCACCGGAATCACATCAATCTCGTCATCAAGAGCCGCCTCCAAGAGATCCACCTGCTTATCCACCATAGTGGGCGCCATGTAATGGTCCTGTCGCTGAGCCAGCCTCAACTTCAGCTCTTCTCTACTGTCAGTCTCGAGCATGATGAAGACAACCCGCAGACCGGCAATCTCTTGGAGCGCACGCAGCTCATGTCTGTAGGAGCTCTTCAGCGCCGAGCATGTCACCAGTACCGCCGGGGCCTTGGTCATGTTCATCCGGTCGATCACCGCGCCGCGAATGTGTGCAAGCCAGCTCAGTCGGTCAGCGTCTGTGAGAGGAATATGACTTCCCATCCTCTGGCGAGCCGGTTTCGAGTGCATGTCGTCGCCCTCGATCATTGGCAGGCCGAACTTATCCGTCAAAGAACGCGCTACTGTCGACTTTCCCGTGCCACAAGGGCCGCCGACTACGATGACAGCTCCTTCTTGCGGTGTTTCACCAGCAGACCACCGCTGAGTGAGCTGCGAGATGATCTTGCCGATAAGGACCTTGTCGACCACACCAGCATTCTGTAAGCTTGGTGACGACCCCTGAGAACGAGATGTAGCATGTGCTACAGATCGTCGCGGCTTGTTGTTGTCGTACTTGCTCGCGAAGAAGTCCACAAGCTTGATCGGTGGGTTATTCACAGGATCGGGATTCGAAGCACGCAACCGGCGAATCCATTCCTGCTGCGGTACAGACTCAAACTCCAGACCTGCTTCCCGCAGCAGAGGCAGTAAGTCTCTTGTCCAGTGGAAAGACTTGTTGTTGACCACATTCATCACACCGCTTCCCGCTCCAGAGCATGCAATCTCTGAACATGCTTTAGCGACTACATCAACAGGGAGCCAATATGGGTTCTCATCCAGCTCAGGCAGAGCACCAATCGTCTTTGCAGTCTGAAGCATGAGTGGGATTGCCTCAGTCGCATTCCACACGCCGTGTTGGGTGTCGCCGACGATTTGACCAACTCGGAGGACTCGAGCCTTGAGACCAGTTTGGCGAGAAGCTCGATCGCAGAGGTGTTCTGTGACCAGCTTCGATTGGGCGTATCCCATGTTCTGTGCGTAGCTCAAGGACTCTGGCAAAGCCTCCGGTACCAGACTACCTGGAGTGGCTGCAGTCGCAGAGACAGAAGAACAGAAATTGAAAGACGCGGGTTCTGGTCTCTTGGCAGACAGGCAGAGGTTCATCAGGTTCTTTGCGCCTGCGATACAGTCCGTCTCGAAACTCTCGAGAGCTTTGTTGAAGTTCACTGACCAGGCAAGATGGATCAGGTGTGTGACGGAGCCGCTGATCTCGCCGTAATCGCTTTCGTCGAGTCCGAGACGTGCGTCGCTAAAGTCAGAAGGCAGCGCAACGATCTTGGATCGCATTGACAAGGACAACTTGTGGTATGCCAATCTCTCTCTTAGTGAGTCGCGAACCCTGGAGCAGGCAGAAGATTTGTTTGGTGCCCGAACCAGACAGTACACCTTCTGGACCGACGACTGGGAGACGAGGTTGGCGACAACGTGGGCGCCGAGTGATCCGGTGACACCAGTAACGACCTTGTTCCGTTAGCATTGATCTTCTGATGGACCGTCTTCGAGAACTTACTACATGTTTTCCTTCCGTGGGGTTGTTCACTGAGACATGCTGGGGGAAATCAGAGTACTTCTCAATCATCGCGGAGATCCGATTCTCCACACTGATAATCTCCTGCTCAGGTCCGCCAGACTGTAGCCGAATGATCTCGTCTGTCATCTTACGGAGTGTCGGGAAATCGAAGACGAAGTTGCGACCAAGCCTCTCGCCGTCCACCTTCAAGTGTTTCAAGATGAAGCTGCGGACTTGGATCGCTTGCAATGAATCGACACCGAGACTGAAGAGATCGGCATCCTCATCGAGAATCGCACCCTCCCTCAGGGTAACACGCTTTTGCATCTCTTTTTGCAAGAACTGGAGGAGATCCTCTCTGGCCAATTGCAGAGTACCCCATTGCTTGTCCACATAAGCAGCATCGATCTGCTCTGAGAAGTCCCGATAGAAGGCAGCACGGATGACGGTGCCTTTGTCGGTCCTTCGGTAGTCGGCGTCCCTCGAAAGAACTTTAATCATATCTCTCGAGAGCTGTGAGTACGCTGGCATGCTGCTATTCATCTCTTCGATCTTAGGCATGACAGCATCCACGATCGCTTCGTCTTGCAAGTCAGACGTCTCAGCCGGGATGATGAAAGCCCCAAGACGAGGTTTGCCTGCACCAAACACGACAGCCTCCGCAACATTGTGATTCTGGCGGATGACACCTTCGACCAGCAAGGGATTAGCCTTCTCGCCGTTCTCCAGAGCGATGGTGTCGTCCAGGCGCGCATAGTACTTCCAGGCATCGGCGATGGTCGGATGTGGCTCGAACAGATCTTTCGTCGCATAGGATCCGTCTTCCCGGTTAGTGGCCACTTTCGAGCCCCAACCATCCATCACGCAAAGCTCGTAGAGGTTCGGACCCCTCAGCTCCATGCTTAGGTACGGCTTGAGGTGAGGTGGTACACGTAGCCAGTCCCACTCTTTGTCGACCTTGTGATCACGGAAAGATGTCATCAATTGACCAACCTCAGTAGCCCCATAGTGGCCAACGAGGTTCACGCCGCTGTTGACAAGTCTGTCACCAATGGGTTTGGGACAAGCGGAACCGCCGAACATGACGATTTCCAATCGGCTTAGCAACTGCAGACCTTCTTCGGTCTCGCTCAACAGCTTGAGGGCATATGGCACGCCGTAAAGGATCCTGATGTCCGGATGCTGCTTCAGTGTTGCGAGAAGGTGCTTGCTTGCCAGTGGAAGCCGTGCATTGTAGATGTAGATCTTCCGCCTTGAGTGGATGGCCCTGAAGAGACAGCAGATACCATGGTTGTGGTATAGAGGCAGTGTGATGTGACCCACGAGGCCAAAGTTTTGAGAGTAGGTGTATAGTGCAGCACGATGCGTCTGGTAGATCGGCTTTGGTAAGCCGGTCGATCCGCTGGAGTGGATGATGAAGCAGATGTTATTTGTCTCGCGACTTGAGTCAAGTAGCGCTGGCCTCAGAGTTGCAGATGTGCTTGGTGATGACGAGGCAGCGAAGATGGTCCCGGTCTTTACTGACGACAGCCTTTCCGAGATGGTATTTGCGTTCGATGCAAATATATCCTGGTACAACAGAGCTGTGGCTTTCGTACTGGACAGCAACGACTCGTATGCTTCGTCTGTGATCCTTGTCGAGAGCAGAAGGGCCGAGTGACCGAGTCTGGAGACGGCAAGGAATGCGACGAGGTAGTCGAGATCGGAATTGCCCAAGATGCCGACGACTTGCACGGGATCGTCGGAGTTGACTCTTTGGGGAATGATGCTGCAGTAGTGCACGGCCGCCTTCTCAACAAGTTGATCCAGCTGCCTTGGAGAGTAGTTGACGTAGTCGGTCACCTCATGTGGGTAGGCAACGATGGGCTGGTCGTTGCCATTTTGTTGCGCTCGCAAGCTGATCAGCTCATTGATAGTTGAAGGGACTTTGCTTTCGATGTCTTCCGAAGGGCTCTCAGCGAACTCGACGGTTTCGATGGCGATGTCTTTCGATTTTGGGAGCTCGAAAGCAGCGATTCTGGGTAACAATGTCGCCATCGTCGAGAGATGATGTGTTGATGCTGACAATATCGGAAGACGAACTTCAGAGACGTACTAATAAACACTTGTGAAGTCGCTGATCGGTTGCCGTGACACGCGGGTCAGTCGACGAGTCAGTTGATACCTTCGGCGTTCGACTCTGCGCCATATTCTTGCTTTACCGCAAGTATCCACGGGCGGTACTGGATGGAAATGCTGGCTGACCCGCCTTGGCCTAAGCGGATGGGTTTTCCGGTTTTCCACAGCAAGCCTATTGGGCGGCATCTCGCTTCCACCACACCGAACAAGACTTAGGGCTTGCATCCGCGGATTCTTCCATGTGTCTAGGCGATCTACCCCGACTTTTACTCCACATGGGGTGTGGGAGAGTCCGGGGTGGCCGTTGAGACTCAGGTCGCTATATAGATATCTGTTCGGAGTGCCTTGGTGCCATACCTGCCAATCTGCATCACTGTCTTGTCGATAGCGTTTCGATCCCATCACCGACTCTTGTCTCGAGTACCAACGAGCGTATCCACCGCCTGCAGCCGTCACCATGGCTCAACAAGCCAATGACCGAGCGTCGACTCATTCGATCGAGAAAGATCTCGAGAGAGTCGACTACATCGAATTCAATAACAACAAGTATGCCAATATTGGTCTTACTGCGGAAGAGACGGACTTTTACGAGAACTTCCCCGAGGACAAGAAGAAGAAGATGATTCGCAAGATCGACTTCCGACTTGTCCCAGTCCTTGCTGTGAGTGAATACGGAACCACTTCGCTCCGAAGAGATCATAACCCAGCCCACTACAAACGAGCCATAGGCTTACTGATACACCGTCGTGAATAGTTGCTCTACTTGATGGCGCATATCGATAGGGCTAACATCGGCAACGCGAAGATCGAAGGAATGGTCGAAGACCTTGGGATGACTGGCATACAGTACAACATCGCGCTTTCACTCTTCTTTGGTCAGCATACAATATGTCATCCCACGTGTAATACAAATTGCTAACGATCTCGCAGTATGTTTCACCCCCGCCCTGCTCCAACCTCGAAGCAGCGCATCTTGCATGGTGCTTCAGTTTGACTAATCTTTATACAAGATTCCATACATCCTCCTTGAAGGTAGTTCTACTCGATTTAGCTCTTGGTATCGAACAAACAGCTGACTCATTGTGTGCCGACAGTTCCCTGCAACATCCTACTCAAGAAGTTCAAGAGACCGTCAACGTATATCGGTATCCTCGTCGTCTCATGGGGCATCGTGATGACCTTCACTGGCGTGGTGAAGGACTTCGCTGGTTTGGTCACTTGCCGCATCTTCCTTGGTATCGCTGAGGCTGGTTTCTTCCCCGGGGTACGCAGATCAAGATCACAACTCGATTAGAGACCCATGCTAACAAAAATCTCAGTATGTTCATTTTACCCGCTCAAAGGCCACTGGCAAGCTTCCTGCAGCTGCGATGCCAGAACATCCCCTCCCATGTCTCCCAGATTGAACTTCGCGCTGACTCTCAACCTTCTAGCGCCGTGTACTTGATCACTAGGTAAGCTTACCACGTCTTTCAATGGCATGAATTTTACTAACACCTCACTCCAGGTGGTACGGCCAACGCCAAGTGCAAACCCGTCTTGCCCTGTTCTACTGTGCATCCGCTCTGTCAGGAGCATTCTCGGGTCTTCTAGCTTTCGCCATCGCGAAGATGGACGGTATCGGCGGTCGCCCTGGCTGGGCATGGATCTTCTTACTGGAGGGCATCGTCACCGTGATCATTGGCGCCGCGTGCTTCTTCATCATGCCAGACACACCTGCCCTTTCCGGCAAATGGCTCACGGCCGAAGAGATGCACTACTTTGCCATCCAGAACATGATCAAGGACGGCGGTAGAGCGACTTCGGAGAAGGCCGACAAGTTCAAGTGGTCTTACCTCATTGACCTTGTCACTGACTACAAGGTATACCTGCAAGCCTGGATCCTGTTCACTGCTTCAGTCTGCGCATACGGTAAGTCCCATATACATCCCAACTGCCGAATCCATCACTAACATCTGCAAGGTCTCAAATTCACCATGCCCTCAATCACAAAGTCGATGGGCTACAGCTCGGCGCAAGCCCAACTCCTCACCATCCCACCCTACGTCGCCGGCGCAATTTCCGCCGTAACCCTCTCCAAACTTGCCGACCGCTTCAACTGGCGCATGCCCTTCATCCTCGGACCCATGACCGCCGTTCTCACCGGCTTCTGCATCCTCCTGCCCCTAGCCAGCAACATCGAGAACCGCGTGGCCGCTTGCTACATCGGAGTCATGCTTATCTGCATCGGCCAATACCCGACCAACCCAGCCGGCTCCGCGTGGATTTCCAGTAACCTGGCCGGCGACTCGAAGCGTGCCATGGGAATCGCTCTCAACATTTGTCTTGGCAACAGTGGTGGTATTCTGGGTTCGTACATGTTCTTGGACTCGGAGAAGGAGAAGGGGTACCCAACCGGGTTCAGCATCGGGCTTGTTTTCGCTGCTATCACTCTCATTAGCACTGTTGTGCTGGAGTGGTCGTACTCTAGGATCAACAAGCAGAGGGATGCGATGGATGAGGATGAGGTCAGGGCGAAGTACACTGATGAGCAGCTTGCGAGGATGGGTGACAAGAGCCCATTCTTCAGGTACAAGCTTTAGGTTGGGATTTTGGGCAGGATGGAGGAAATGGGTGTATGGATGAGTTTGAGATGATTTATGAAGAGATTGAAATTTTTGTATTTGCAACGATCAAGGTAGCAATGTTCACGCATGTTTTTTGAAGACTTTCCGAGAAGCACTTCCGATTCCCATTCCACGGTGAAGTCCTACACCATAGTGTCGTTTGGTAAGTTCGTGACCACAATTCACAAAGGTTGATATGGAATGATCGTGGCCTAGGTTCAAATCTCCGGCGCATAATTCATTGCTGTCTTACGAGGTATCCATGCGATTGCCAGGCAAAGACCTTCTCAGATGCTAAGATATTTCGGACCTGCATTGCATGACTTCTCCGAATATACTTTGACGAGCTGTACCAAGGAGATCATATTGTCTAAATGCAACAGATCTTGTTTTTGGACTACCGTCTCATACACATAGTTGTTGACGAGACCTGGGCATTACTTGTGCATTGGAGTTGGCCAGTGACAGTAGTGAACACCCGATTCACGATCAATGTACGAACTGATAGTGAAATGTGGTGCTCAACGCTCATGTATCATGTCTCTATCAATGCTCGCTACCAGTAGACTCAAACAGTAAACTTGGTCTTGTTCTCAGGACCTGCCTCCTTCGCCGCCGCCTTGACATTCTCCTCTCCCGCCTCCTCGAAGATATCATGTCCCCAACGCGCCGGGAAGTTGAAGCGCTTGTGCCTCTCCAAGTCATTGAGCCTCTTCAGCTGGTCAGCAGGCAGCTCCTTGACCTTCAAATTCGACGCAATCCTCGAAGGCGTCACACTCTTGGGCAGAACCACAGTTCCGCGCTGCACGCCCCAGCTCCCAAGCACAACACCGGGATCCATATCTAGATCCTTAGCAACCTCGTGCACAATCTTATCGTCGACTGTGCGAGGCTCGCCGGTCTGATTGTTGCCCAGTGGTGAGTAGGCTTCGACAATGATGTTCTTGTCTTGACAGAAGCGGAGGAGGTCGGGCTGCTGCAAGTACGGATGTGCCTCGATCTGGTTGACGGCAGGCACCACGCTGATCTTGGAGAGAAGGTCTTCGAGGCGGCGAATGTTGAAGTTGGAGACTCCAATGGCTTTCGCCTTGCCTGTGGACAGCAGTTTCTCCATTGCCTTGTAGGTCACGGCAGGGTCAATCTCTTCCAGGCGGAAGACACCTTCCGCATTGAGAGGGAAGAATTTGTCGCCTGCTGCGAAAGCACTGCATGTACGTCAGCCTTCAGAACATTCGACTGCACAAACACAATCACTTACACTGGCCAGTGCATCAGGTAGAGGTCGACGAAATCGGTTCCAAGATCGGCCAAGGTCTTGTCAAGAGCGGCTTCGACATCTTCGGGAGCGTGTTTGGTATTCCACAGCTTTCCGGTGATGAAGATATCCTCACGCTTGACACCCGACTTCTTGATCCCAGCACCAACTTCGGTCTCGTTGCGGTAGATGGCGGCACAATCGATGTGGCGATAGCCTTGCTTTAGTGCTTCGGCGACTGCGTTCTCAACCTCTTTCGGCGCAGCTTGCCATGTACCGAAACCCACGGCTGGGATCTTGGCCCCGGTGTTGAGAGTGAAGTGTGAAGGAAGCATGGTGATGGTGGCAGATGTGGTGAGGTGAAAACAACGGAGTGTGAAACTATACTGTATTCCTGTGAGTGTAAACTATATAAGAATACCTGCTTTCCACCTGGATCCACTTCGACTGGTCACACCGTGCTCATCCTCATCCATCGAGGTGGATGTCGGCATGTGCCCGGGGTGAAGTTCATCCGAGTATGGGTACATATGCATGTCGATATCCGGACAGGAAAAACAGACGGAAAAGGTGGAAGGTCGGGAACAGCCTGCCGCTCGGTGTATGAGAGTAGCCGGTTCTTTAACCGACGTCTCCGCCAGCGCTAGGGCAGTGGCGGGGAATGTTTTCGGCTGACATGGGAGTTGTTACACAATCTTCATGTGCCAGTTTACTATGTCGGACTATCATGGTCACAATTTTGCCATCCAAGGTATGCAGGGACTGAGCCATACCGTCTAAGGTCTTGATTGCTTGCTACCGCTTGGCCGTCGCGGTGTATGAGAGTCAGAAGCACTCGGTGGCAACAATGTCCAGCAATGGGCAATCAACGTATACAATGGCAAAAGAAACTTTGACGAAGCAACACATCTGGAACACTCGCGAGAAACAGTATGTCTCTTCGCATCACAATACCTTCTGCCATATACACCGGCATGGTACCAGTGTCACGCTGTCAAGGCAAGCCCTCGACCTTGCTTTCTTCGAAAACCAGATCTCACGAGCAGAATAACGCCTCGTACAATATCTTCGCCGTCTAGACTCGGTCTTGTCGACTGATATTTTCAGACCAAGACCGGGCGTCCGGAGGATCAAGTTCTCAAACAATAGAGGCGCCTGTCGTGACTGACACTCCGGACACATGGCGCTGAAGTTGGATGATATTTTCCTGGATCCGACTCTTGGAGTAAGCCTAGAAGCTATACAAAGCAAAGGAGGCTTTTTCTGACCTGACCAGATGTGGCGTGACGATCCCCTGAGCATGTCCTTCAACATCTCAATTCGGAGAACACACTGTAGACGAGTGCTCAGCCGCAGAGCTGAGCTACCCAGGTCAGACTGGAGTACATTGGAGGCGCATGTTGTGTACTGGGGATCAGAGATCAGCTTACAGGAGAAGCTAATGGAGGTAAAGTACTTGAAGGCGCCCATTGTCCATCAATCGCATCCATTCTCACAGAAATACTAAATCCACTCACTACATACTCGTCGCCCGGACCGCCAAAAACACGCGCTCAAACCAATATGAAGTTCATCCTCTTTGCCTCCATCATCTCCTTCGCGGTCGCCGCCGCCATTGGTTCCGCAGACGACGGCGACGCCAACAAGGACATCGACATCAACAACAACGCCGTCAGCACCAACATCTACAAGAACAACATCAACTATCGCCCGTTCAAAGACACTCTGCGCCAGAGTGATTGCAACGACATCGTCAACGCGTTCATCTCCGTCCTCCAAAACAAGGAATACAGGAACAAGTCCCCAAGAGAAAACTACAAGAAGTACCTCGAGGAAAAGTTCGTCGAACGCTCCGGCTCCATCAACTCTCTGATTTCTCCGTCAAACGATGTAAGTCTCCACCCCGACCTCCACTATCTCATGCAATAAGATACTGATCCTTCTCTCTCCCTCTCTTTGCAGGTCAATGCCAACGTCGTCAACGGCCGCGACGCCTGGTTCAAAGGCGTGCAGCAGAACCCCGTCAGGAACATCAAGGCCAGCAAGATCTACGTTGTAGACCGCAACAAGTGCCTGTGGCAGTGGAGGTTTGGCAGTGTGGGCAGCGGCAAATACGACATCCACGGCTTCAATCTCTTCTACATTTCGGACAACAAGAAGATTGCTGGGGCTGATATTGAGTTCAACAGCCTCGGTTGGGGTGCCAACACTGAGCAAGTTGAGAAGTATTGCAAGAAGTAGGTAGGAGGCTCTCAATGGCTTGGGGGTTGACTGGGGTCGGTCGCGAATGGGATTGTTGGAGTTGATGTCGGTGGTTGATGTTGGTTCCTCTATGAGCGGCAACATGCTGGGGACTTTACGATGCATGACTTGAACGAACGAATCTGTCCTTACTGATGACGATGATGACGAGAGAACGCTGTATGTCTGTGCTGGCATTAAGATATATATCGTCTTCCAACAAAGGTGTTTCGAATGCACACATTCCAACACCTGAGTCCATACATGTAACGTCGTGCACTTCGTTCGGTCATATCTCCTGACTAGTACTTAGTCTTGGTCGGAATGGTCTTCAGCTGCTCTCCCGGGTGGCCATCCAGACCAAAGAGATTGTAGATCCACTTGAGAATCACGAAGAAGCTCTGGGGCTCTCCCATGTGCATGCTGTTCTCAATGAATCTCGCCTCCTTCGGCGCGCCGTGGCGCAGGACAATCTCAGAGTCCTCTATCGGGAAGATCTCATCGCCCATACCGTTGACAAGCAGAAGTCTGGCGCACTCGGGCTTGTCGAGCGTGCCGTCTTCAAGGAGGGAGAACTTCGACGACGCCTCCTTCTTGAACTTCTCCAGATCGTCGCCGTAGCCCCATTTGTAAGCCAGCGTGTTGGCGAGGTCGAATGGGTACTCGAGCGTGTTGACATTGCTGAGCCATCTCTCGTCAAACATGTAGTGGCAGCCACCGCCGTGCGCAACGACACCTGTGATTCTCTTTGCGTGAGTGTGCGAGAGACGGATGGCGTAGTAGCCGCCCGTGCTGAAAGCCCAGACGGCGACCCTCTTGTGGTCGACTTCCTGCTGTTGGTCAACCCAGTCGAAAAGACTGGACCACTCACGGTCGGGAGACGTCGGGTCGCTGGCATCTGCGGGCGAGTCGCCGGTTCCGGGGATCTCAAGAACAACGACACCGACACCCTTCTGCGACCAACCCTCGATCCAGACCGCGAGGTCGGTGCGGTAGCCGTCTAGGCCGGTGAGAAGGACCATCAGTGGGACGGGCTTGTCTTTGGTAGTTCCAGGCGGCAGATGGTAGTAGACGGGGATGTTATTGCCCTCACTGGGCAGACCATGTTTGTGCGGGATGACGACTTCGTAGGTCGGGCGCTCGCGCAGAGCCATACCCTTCTTCGATACCTTCTTACCCTCCTCCCAGGCATATCGCTGCTTTTCTGAGCGGGGTGCAGGGAATCTTGAGATGGTATAAAGGGATGACGCGCGCCTGGCAGTGGTTAGTTTTCGTGTCGGGGGCGCTGGATTGACATCACGTACAAGTAGAGCTCCGAGGCCTTCTCACGGTTGCCTTCCTTTTCGGCTTTCTCAGCTTCGGCGGTCAGTTCTTCGGCTTTTGGGAAGAAGGCCTGCGCATAGTTGTCCCAGTTGTAAGGTGGCTTTTGTCCTTCCTATTGAATGCGTGTCAGAAGTAGCCGTTGTCGTAATATGAGATGTCGGATGCAATCCCGATCTTACCTTGATCAGTCGCTCAACCACCGGTTCAAAATCCTTCACTGAGCCGTTCATGAAAGGATAGACACCCATAGTACACTACACGCTAGTTCAGTATTATGCTTTTGGCGCTACTCAGTAGAAACAGGTACGGACCGGTGCTTTCCACTTCGTCTCCCATAGCTTCTGAAAGCTCTCATGATGCGGTGCTGTGGTTCCGAGCTTCTCTTGGACGTGAAAGTCGCCTTTCGGAGTAGCTAGAATGGATGGCATTGTTTCGTAAGTGTAGTAGGTTCACTGAATAGATGGAATGGATGTGGCGCAAAGGGGACATAAGAGATGCGAAAGTACGAGGCTAGATATTAAAAAGACCTACGCAAGCAGCTGAGTTACGCATCGGTAGTTCGGTGTGGCCAGCGGTGATTCGGGACGAGTTGCACGGTAATTCGGTGTGAGTTGCATCTCGCGTTTCGGACGTCGTGGTTGAAGTCCGAAGGGCGATCATTGGATGCATGGCTCTCTCTGTTATAGGCGCTAATGCGACAGAAGTCCAGCCTCTGTATATGCTAAGGTTTGTTGACACGAATGTGAGGTTGCAACGAATCAGTTTATGTCAGCGGTACCAGCATTTTTGCGTTTTTACCATCTCTACTGATACCGCTAATTGCGAAGTCTGGATTGCTATAACCACTTTACTAGATCTTGGCATTTCGCTGGCATGAAGATCAATCCGATATCCAAGATTCGCTGGTACCACTGTACTAGACGATTGTGTGACTTCGTCAACAGACTTTGAAGAATATTGAAGCTGGTGGGGTTGAGCCAGGGTGCATGGAAATCGGTCAGACCATCATCCCAGCGAAGATCGTCAAATCTTCCGATGGGCATCAGGTTACACGTCGCAACTACTTCACAAAGTAAGGACGAGAAACAGACCATCGAAACCGAGTCGCAACCATGGCCGAATTGACAAACGTGGGCAACATCTTCCGCAACTTGCTGGGAACTTGGAAGCTACGTCGGACGTTGAACAGCTCTCTACCCGGATTTCCCTCAGGGATCTTCGAAGGCACCGCAACCTTCGTCCCTCGAAAGCCGACCGCACACTCTATCGTTGCCGAACTGCTATACCATGAGGAGGGCGAACTCAAGACCGACAACGGCTTTACTCTCAAGGCCAATCGGAAGTACATCTACCGATACAGCCAGGATGAGGACAAGATTTCTGCCTGGTTTGTGAAAGAAGATACCAAGGACGTCCGCGGTAAAGAAGAGGTGGATTACTTGTTTCACGATATCGAGATGACGGACGAGAAGTCCGGCATAGCTGGCCGCGGAGAACATTTGTGCAGCATGGACATGTACTGGGCGTACTACGAATTCAGAATGCCAAAGGTGACGGAGGAGTCTCCTGATGCTGAGGGTGAGGATGACGAGCCGGGCATGAACCTCTGGGGGTTGAGATACAAGGTGAAGGGTCCTGAGAAAGACTACACGAGTGACAGTGCTTACGAGCGCGCGTAATCTGCGTTCACACATGGATACGTGAATAGTCACGAGCGACTGCTGCAATGAGGCGTGGAGGCGTGCTGGCTCTTCATGACTGCAGTCGTGTGCTATGAGTCGGTGTTTGCTACCGCGTGCATCGAACACTACACATCGACTCAATGTGTACCTGCAAACTGGCCATACAAATTGGCAGAACCGGTTACACAAAAACAAATGGTCTCGATGCTGGAAGATATGCTTTTACGCTACACCGATGGCGCACCTCAGCTCCGAGCCTACTTGTTGCAATTACTGGACGACCGAGCGCTACGCACACTACGTCTTACTTCGAGGGTTTTGCACGACGTGGTCGATCAGCACCCGGATGGGATGTTTGACCGGCTTGTGGTCTTCGCTCCATGGCCCAGCCATCGAGACTCAGAGTCTCTCAAAGCAGTCGCACCATTTTGCCGTGCTATCACTGTGAGAGTTGGCCACAAGAGACAACACACGGATGGAAGACCACCTCGATCGCTCCAGAACGGGCAGCTGAAAGGTAGCCTACGAGATGTTGCTCAGCGTGTCTCTGCTCGCTCTCGTTGGCGTAACATACGACAGGCATTATCCTCATCGGCCTCCGGTTCCACAACTTCGTCAAGCATAGCGACTTCCAGCGTTCAGTATTCAGCTGCGACACGATCTACCAATTCCTCAGTCCCACCAGCGCATAGTCAGCCTTCGGGGCAAACGCCACAAATCATATGGAAGATTGTCTTCGCATTGGTTCAGCAGCTGCGAGACATCACCATCGACGTGGAGGGCAATCCAGCATGGTCAGGGCGCACTGATGTTGAAGATGCACTAGTGGAGGTCCGCGTAGCCCTCGACACCGCTCAGCTACCCCATCTACGATCCATTTATCTAACACCAATACACGCCATGGGTATCATGCACCTTCGCTGGTCAGGTCTTGGAGCCATCGGCACTGACTTACAGGCCGTACCAACGTACGAGCTCTGGCAAAACCTGCACACCCTCAACGTACACATGCGCAATCCCTTCCCGAAGACACGCAAGCTGAGCCAAAGCCAGCAAACCATGTTCAAAAAGGTCTTGTACGACTACCTCCGCAGCTTCGCCGCCACCCTCAAATGTCTCCGCTTTGTGTGGATAGACGACGATGGCCCAAGTCCCATCACGCTCGACCTGGAGCCTGAATTGGTCGGGTACCGCAAGCCAATTGTGTGGAATGTTTTAGAAGAGGCGTGTCTGGGGAATATCACGCTGCCGCATCGAACCATAGCATTGCTACCTGAACGTACTACAAATCCGGATGTGCGGGTTCGAATGCTCAGAAGCATACACAGGCACTCGATGGCGGTGTTTGGAGACGAGGATGCGTGGGTGGAGGTTTTGCTCAATTATGCGCCCCATGGCATGGATCGAGGCAGAGTCATTAGCCAAGCGAGTAGTCTGTACAGTCAGTAGTAGACGAATGATGGATGCCAACTCTTGAATACAACACATGCGACGTTCAGCTGTTTCCTCCAATCTAATTCGACGGTGAACATTTTACTGTCACTAACATGTTGGTGATGTATTAAAGCTGCTGATACTTCCACTTATAATGTTCTGATCCAGTCAGACACCAACTTTTATCCCGAGAGTTGATGGTCTCTCGGTGGCAGAAACGTGTTTTCGACACATCAAAGACGCCGATACCACCATAGAGTGCGGGCACCATACATCTGTCCGTATTAATAGACCTAATCATGAACTGACTTTCCAAAGGTATTGTACATGCATGTAAATTTTCGTGGATAAGTTACGTATTAGTATCACGATGATCATCTAGGTGTACCACTCTCATCGGCTCACTACATGTACTTTTGAGACTATTCGGTATTGGAAGTACGTCCGTTAGATTTGAGCTGTGATAGATCGCTTGTTCTGGCGTCCAGTACTTTCTCCTCTTTCCGTCTTGCTTGCAATACGACACTCCGAACGTAGTAGCATTTGTAATTGTCAGTAAATAGTGAACGGCGTTCACTATGGTGACCTGCTTGCACAGCCGAAAGTCAAGATTTTGTGGTCGTGGATGCATGTTTCAGCATCTTTCCCCGATTTTGATCCAATGTCCACGACCAATTTGATTCGTACGATCAATAACAGTTGTTCGCAGCAGAAGCGCATCTCATCGATCCCCTGATGTTGCAAAGAAATCGGAAAGCGGGGGTTGACGGAAGCAGCCGAGCCAGCCAGCGGGCGGCTTGGCGCCCACGTCGAAGCAAGTGTGCTGCCAAATTCAACTTCGAGATTAACGCCTTGCCTTGCCGCAGACGACCATCGATAACCATCTCAACAGCTAACTAACAGCCAAGATGTGAGTACCGTCCAGTTACTCTGCCCGCCGAATACACCGCACATCGCACGAGAATCAGCATATCCATCCGCCGCACGCATTACGAATCTCAATCCTCCGACAACTTCTACACCCAATCGCACACCGCACGCACAATGGCAGCACCCAAGGACGCAAAGTACTAACATACTCTCTCTGCAGGGTCAACCTCCGCACCCAGAAGCGCCTGGCGAGTGCCGTCGCAGGCTGCGGCAAGCGCAAGATCTGGCTCGACCCCAACGAGGTCAACGAGATCTCCAACGCCAACAGCCGCGCCACTGTTCGCAAGCTCATCTCCGATGGCCTCATTATCCGCAAGCCGGTCACCATGCACTCGCGCTCCCGCGCGCGTGAGCTGACCGCCGCTCGCCGCATCGGCAGACACCGTGGTACCGGTAAGAGAAAGGGTACCGCCGACGCCCGCATGCCTAGGTCAGTTCTACCACCTCTACTGAAGAGCTGGAAAGGAGGATGGGGAGATTGAAGCATGGAAATTGAAGAATGCATGGAATATGGGAAACGGAAAATTGGTCGGAACGGGATTGTGGCTGACAATCCAACAGCCAGGTTATGTGGATGCGCCGCCTCCGTGTCCTCCGTCGTTTGTTGGTCAAGTACCGCGCCGCCGGCAAGATCGACAAGCACCTTTACCACGAGCTCTACCACCTGAGCAAGGGTAACACCTTCAAGCACAAGCGTGCCCTCGTTGAGCACGTAAGTTGACCCAACACGTGACAATTATTTGGCCTGCCATAAATGTTGCCATCACGTATCACTCGCAGACACGGTCTAACAACTATCACAGATTCACAAGGCCAAGGCCGAGGCCGCCCGCGAGAGCAAGCTCAAGGAGGAGATGGACGCCAAGCGCGCCAAGACCAAGGCCGCCCGCGAGAGGAGACAGGAGCGCGTCCAGAACAAGCGTGCTGCCATCGAGGGCGAGGAGGAGCAGGAGGAGGCTACCCAGTAGATCAAGCATCCGACTCTCCGCAATCATCATCGGCATCCATCACGTTGAAGGTGTTTCCATGCATCAGCCAAGGAAAAGCAGCAGCGCTTTCTGGACGACAGCGGGAGCTTGAGGCGAATGCACAGCGTTGCTTCATACAACAAAAGGGACCAATGGGGCTGTCTGCTTTTGGGCGTTTCCGAGTAGTGCGTCGTCTGCCGCCGCAGGTGTTTTTAGTCCGAGGCCAAATGAAATGTGACGTCTCGTACGAAAAGAAACACTTGGGATTCACTTTCACTTCGACCTTTGACTTGACCATCTTGGCTCGGAATATACCCTGGTCTACGCATGGTCTATAACCAATTCAAACCTCGAATCTTGTTGGACTGCTTGTCTGTCTCAGATAGTGCACCACTCTCCGTTCCCACCTCGTCTTGGTCGTCTCCAACATGAACCGTCTTCTCCTTTGCACCATGGGTTCTCCCATGACCAGGGACACTCGTGAAATAGACTGCCTTTCGCCACCTAACAATGTGTCGGCTCGGTCTGGCAGTACAAGTACATGTATGTCAGACGTATGGCTTTGGCATGCCTGAGACTACAAGGCAGAGTACCTACAGTATGTGCTTAATACGTACAAGTATGCCATTCGATACGTAGGTGAAGACAAAACATACCTAACACAACGTCACTCGACGTTGATCATATCTAAAATGAGGGCGTTGCATACATGTAGCCCTCGACAACCAACACTATTGCTTGGCTGATAGCTACATATCCCATGAGAAACATACATGCTGCCATGCCTGTTCAATGCAGCAAGATGATCTCGCATGTTGAACTCCAACACTCACTTTCTGGGTGGCTCCTACGCACCTGGCATCCAATGTCATCGGAACTCACGAAGCAGACATGTTACATGGAAGTTTAAAGTACTGGATGAGAGGAGCATTGCCAACTTTAGCTTCAAGATATTATATACATAACAAGTCGTACAGAAAACGTCCGGCGACCACACACTTTTCTCGTCGCCCAATCTCTGGTTCTGGTTCATTTCCATTCCAAATCCGGATAATCCGATCAAATCAAAGCAAGCGAAAAACCCTCTACGAGTCCTGCTTCTTGTTCATGGCCTCGGCAGTCTCCTTGTCCTTGGCAACCTGGGCCTCGCCGTCGGCAATCTTCTTCCTCAGAGCCGCCAGCTTCTCGGCCTCCTGCTTCTTGACGTAGAGACCCTCCTCGGCGGCCTCCTTCTTGTTGAAGGCGTCGCTGGAAGCGGAGCCGCCCGAGCGGGTGGCTCCGGTGTCGCCGGCGGCCATGCGCTGCGTGAGGGCGGCGAAGGAGCGGGTAGATGTGGGAGCGGTGGCGCGGGGGATGGCGCGGGTTGCGAGGCGGAAAGACATGTTTGTGGTTTGTGTTGGTTGGTGAGGGTGTTGGTAAATGCTGGAGACTAGGTCAGCCGTGTTGTGGGAGGATACAGCTTGGGGGAGGGCGACACTGCTTACTTTTGGCGGAATGAAGTCTCAATTGATTGATTCGTAAAGTATCGAGTGGATGGTACGGAAGATGGAAACGAGTCGAAGTGAGGTAGTACTTGAGCTAGAGCTACCAAGTATACCTAGCTGATCGAGGCAGGTACGTCACGTGTATGTCTCTGTTGCGGAGCCGAGCTACGTCAAGTCTCGTAACGACGTCAAAGCGTCTGGTAACAGTACGGGCCGATTGTTTGAGAGGGCGTTGAGTCGACTCGACGAACAGCGTGGGGGTTGTCCTCTCTTTCACTACGAACATCTACTCTGAACTTTGTGCTGGCACAACAAAACATCTTGGTAAGTGAACATCTCACTCATATCCCTTGACCTCACTTCACCTCGCTCGTGCCTTCCTCATGCCGACCGCCATTGGCAGTGCCTTCTGTTGAGGGGCATATTGCGGTGATGGCGGGGCAGGCGCCGATATTTCATGCGCAACACCGCTCGAGCGGTATGCAGCAACGCCAATGCCTCATCTCGTCCAGTCAGGTTGAGGCGCACGCAGACTCATTGATCACACTCCTGGCTCTGACTGTATTATTGTCTTTTGACATCTCTTCACTCCAAACCCTCACTGCCCGCACGTCTTCATCTGGACCCACTCACACGCCAATCTTGGTTCATCCATCACTTCACTTCGCATCATCTGCACGTTGCTTTGGTAATCGCTTACTACAAGCTCAATTTCTGTCACAAGCCTGCGCTGACCTTCATGCTCTTCACTTTATAGTAAACACTTCCTACACATACATATACACTCTGTCCCTGCCTGTCCGGGACATTCACCAAAACACTACAACCAACCTACAACACACTAAGCAATCGTCAACATGGTTGGCTTGGGACCCAAGAGGACGCCTAGCCGTAAGGGCTCCATGGCAGACATCCCGCACGACCTGATGCAGGAGATCAAGAAGCTCGAGGATCAGTTCGTCGTGGACACCACCAAGCTCAAGGCCATCAGCAACCACTTCGTTGGCGAGCTCGAGAAGGGTCTCACCACCGAGGGTGGTGACATTCCCATGAACCCGACCTGGTGCATGGGCTTCCCTACCGGCTACGAGACCGGTACCTTCCTCGCCCTTGACATGGGCGGCACCAACCTCCGTGTCTGCGAGATCAACCTCCCCGAGGAGAAGGGCGAGTTCGACATCATCCAGTCCAAGTACCGCATGCCCGAGGAGCTCAAGACTGGCAACGCCGATGAGCTTTGGGGTTATGTCGCCGACTGCCTCCAGCAATTCATCGAATACCACCACGAGGGCGAGAAGCTTGACAAGCTCCCTCTCGGCTTCACCTTCTCTTACCCCGCCAGCCAGGACTACATCGACCACGGTGTGCTCCAGCGCTGGACCAAGGGCTTCGACATTGACGGTGTCGAGGGCAAGGACGTCGTCCCGCCGTTTGAGAAGGCCCTCGAGGAGCGCGGTGTGCCCATCAAGCTTACTGCCCTGATCAACGACACCACCGGTACCCTGATAGCTAGTGCCTACACGGACTCGGAGATGAGGATCGGCTGCATTTTCGGCACTGGTTGCAACGCCGCCTACATGGAGACCTGCGGCAACATCCCCAAGCTCGCTCACATGAAGCTGGACCCCAACGAGCAGATTGCCATCAACTGCGAGTGGGGCGCCTTCGACAACGAGCACAAGATTCTCCCGCGCACCCGCTACGACGTGATCATCGACAAGGAGTCTCCTCGCCCTGGCCAGCAGACTTTCGAGAAGATGATTGCCGGTCTCTACCTTGGTGAGCTCTTCCGTCTGGTCCTTGTCGACCTGCACGAGCAGTCCCAGGTCAAGTTCTTCGAGGGTGCCGACATCAGCCCGTTGAAGAAGCCCTACTCTCTCGACGCCTCCTTCCTCTCCGACATCGAGAACGACCCCTTCGAGAACCTCCAGGAGACTCACGACATCTTCGTCAAGCAGATGGGCATCAAGCCTAACAGGCCTGAGCTCGAGCTCATCCGTCGTCTCGCTGAGCTTATCGGTACTCGCGCCGCCAGACTTAGTGCGTGTGGTGTCGCGGCTATCTGCAAGAAGAAGGACTACAAGACTGCACACGTTGGTGCCGATGGTTCGGTGTTTAACAAGGTATGCCCGATCCTGCACTCGACATCCCTGATCACCGACCGTACTAACATGAAATTCCTAGTACCCCCACTTCAAGGCCCGTGGTGCTCAGGCGCTCAAGGAGATCCTCGACTGGGAGGGCGGCCGCGACGGCAAGGCGCTCGGCAAGGGCCACGACCCCGTCGAGATCATGCCCGCCGAGGACGGTTCCGGTGTTGGCGCCGCCCTCATCGCCGCTCTCACTCTCAAGCGCGTCCAGGATGGCAACACCGCTGGCATCCGCGACCCCGAGGGTATGCTCAAGGCCATCGCCAAGGCCAAGGCATAGGGTGCCGGTCGCAAGGCGATGAAATGATGCTATACACGGATGGGCGGCATGGATGGATGGTTTGGGAACGACAGGATGGGTCACGGTTCCTAAAAAATGCGAGGAAAGGAAGGACAGAAAGCTCATGGATGCTTGGGGGTTGCCTGGATCACCTGAGTAGCTACCTACTACTAGCCAATGGCTATGAAATGCATAAATGCAAATATGAAACGAAGTTTTGCAATGATTCGCCTCGACTGTTATCTTCGTGCTGTATCCCTCCTGCCGCGCCTTCATCTGGACATGCGATTGCTGGGCCATCAACCATTTGTGCCAATAATGTAGAGCAGAAGGTTAGGTAGACCGTCTACCGAAGGTTCTGAGGTCGTTTCTCCTACTGGTGAATTCATCACAATGCGTCAAAAGCGACATTAACCATCGAGAGTTGACGATATACCCATCATCATGAGGACCCCAACACTAACCCTAATGCATCACCAATCACTTCGAATAATGGTGGAAGGTCTCGGATAGGTTTAATTGGTGGATACAGACACCGTCCAAAAGGCCGCTCTGTTATCAGATTGAACTCAAAGCTTGGAAATGTGTACTGTACTTCATCTCGGAAAACGACTTCGCTTCGGCTACCGAGAATCTCACAAGTGGTCAGCCTGACCAAATGGTGAGCCGTGATAGGCGAAACATGGAAGCACCGATCTTGTATAAACGTCATCTCCAACGAAAGTCGCATAATGCACTAACTAGCGGCAGGTGGGAATCCATCCATCCCCGCAACACCTTATTAATACGGTCGTGGGTAGTAAGAGGTTGTGCCGTGTCGTGATAGTCGCGGCGTAGCTTTCGGGACGGTTTGCATAGACCTGTCATCCACTTGCTTGCCCGTCTGAACGAAACATAGCTCACAAGAGACACCTACATACAGCACTGGACGTCCCATCACCGGCAAGCTCAACGAACATGGCCGACAACGAAGCACACCGACAGCCCGGCACCAGCGAGGAGGAACCTCTGCTCGGAAGGAGGGGAGATGCCTCGCAGCAAGAAGGCCTGCCGCTGTATCAGAACCTTGTGATCGGTAAGTGAGATTGTCTTATCGACACAGCACTACTGTACCTCACCTTGCCGAACAAGACTGACCGTGAAAAAAGGCACGGGAGTTGTAGCGCAAGCCGGCGCTTGGATCGTACGTATACCCATCGAGATACTACTGCTACTGTACAGCAAGACGCAGCAGCTGACAGATGAACACAGCTCGCAGCGATCGTATGGGGAAGCGTCTTCAGTCATGATGTTATCCTCTTTTCGGCGCACCCTCTCCTCAACTCCGCCGCCCTCCTCCTCTTCATCCAAGGCATCCTCGTCGTCCAACCAACACACACAGCCACGCAAAAGAAACAAGGCACCTACGCGCACGCCGCTCTCAACGACGTCGCCTTGCTCTCCGCCCTCGCCGGCCTGGTCGTGATCGAGTACAACAAGATCTCCCACGGCGGCACGCACTTTGTCTCGCCGCACGCCATCCTCGGCCTCATCACCTACATCCTGGTGTTCATCCAGGCGATTGTTGGCATCACCCAGTACTTTGTGCCCGCGCTGTACGGCGGCGTCGAGAATGCAAAGAAGCTGTACAAGTACCACCGCGTCGGCGGGTATGTGATCTTGCTGGCGATGCTGGTTACGGTTGCGCTGGCTACGCAGACGGATTACAACAAGAATGTGCTGCAGATCCAGCTTTGGGCTGTGGTTGTTGGGGCGGTCATTTTGTTGATTGGAGTTGTGCCTAGGATTAGGTTGAGTAAGTTTGGATATTTGGCTGGTCGTTAGTGTTGGCTACGGTAGTGAAAGGTTGTGAGCTATGTCATCTGATCTTGGGTCAGATTGAACTACTGAATGGAAGATTGAATTGCAGAGGATTTAGCAAGGCTAGTTTGGCGTGGTTTTGCTGGGTAATGAATGCATTTCACGGTTGGTCGGCGTTCGTATGATGAATTTTGAAGTATCCTCTAACCTGCCAATCATGAAGAGGAAGTTTATGTACGCAAGGCTCATCCAGATCCCAGGACTCAGACTTCTTGGGATTAACTATAGGTTCTGCACAGCTATGATCCATGTAGTGCCGAAGTAAAGATGTTTCATAAGCTGCAGATGACATGGCGATTGTTTCACGTAGTAGTCTGCCCTCATTGATCGTTGATCCACGGAGCTTACGGTTGTTCCACAATGTAGTAATGCCAATATCAATCAACCCGTCAGGAAAATCAGGACTCGACAGATAGCCTCCGCGAGACATACGCCTGGTGGCTAGACGAGCTGGCCAGTACTGTATATATCTCTCAGCCTTATGTGTGCGCCACAATCTGTCGTGGTATGCTAGTGTGTTCTCCCCCACAGCAGGAGATTGGGTTTCAATGGGTAGCGCCGGAGACGTGACCCGTCTTAGCAACTCTGGCATCGTCTCCTATTCATCGCCAACAAAACAAGTCGCCGTTGCTGAGAGGTGCGCACGTCCGAGCCATGGCTGTAGTGTAGTGTAGCGGCATACCAACCGACTCGTGCCACCATCCTTCAACCTGCCCGCCCGCCCAAGCAACGTGTTTTCCACACCGTCTTCGTCTTCACATCACTACCTTCACCTTCACCTGCCTACCTTACCTACCTACCTGCATAGTAGGTACAGCTTGCGCCTTGGCCGAGGACATGGTACCGAGATACTTGCACACCCACTTTCCCACCGACCGCAGATGAGGACGACACAGTCTAGATCTCAATCGCAGTCTTTTGTTGTGCATGTATGCTGCAGCATTGGAAGCCGACGCCGTATGCCAGCGGTACTTTCCTTCGGTGTAACATCCCTTCCTTGACCCGACCGCAAGCATGGACGCCGCCAGCAGTCACCGGGACCATGGTACAGACCTGCGCGATGAAATGCTATTCGACCAATCCACTTTGCCGCCGCCTCCGTCGCGCATGATTACACCCTTTGGCGAGCGACCCTCGACCGGCAGGCTCGACGCGACCAGCCACAGCCACAGTAGCAACCACATCAACCACGATACGAGACCCAAGACCGCGCCGAGTAATGCGCGCGGAAGCATCCTGGAAGAGCAGCGGATACTGCTAGAAGACGGATTGAAGAGAGACTCGGGCTTCACAACTTCAACGACAAAAGTGGGGTCTGCGCCGCGACAACAGGACCACGCTGAAGGCGACTCTGCGCCAACACCCAGCCTTCCGACTCCGACCATCGTGGTGCACGATGCTGACAACAGCCATCGCCTGCCAACTCTGGAACGCCTCATATCACCTTTCGTCAGAAGGCGAAGCCACGATACTGGAAGAGACCCGCCGCCCAAACCAGCCGAGCCGCAGAGGCCTACAACTGGACACTCGAGAGTGAAGAGTTTCCACGGAATCGAGACGGATATCCCCACGGGCGAGCTACACGAATTCACCTCGGAGAACATTGACTTTTCGAAAAGAGGGAGCTTGCTGTTTGGTGGTAAAAAGATGGGGCAATTGATTGCGGCGCAAGGAAATAAGCCCATTGAGGGTGTCGCGGAACCGACGACGCCTTCGATTGATGAGACGGGTGAAGATGCGGAAACGATTGCTTTGCCACGATCACCGGTATCACCCATGTCTGCAACATGGCCAATATCGCCGGCATTACCGGCATTACCAGTATCGCCAACGTCGCCAGTGTCACCAACATCACAACAGAGCAATGCTCAGGCTGAGTTCAGAGGCATGGGCGTTGCAAACGAGCCGACCAGCCCTACGGTCGAGGTTGAGAAAAGGCCTGGTCTGGTTTCTGGAAGGCGAACACCAAGCGTACACATGCTTCAGGCAGCGATCGCGGGAGGCCGAGTCTTGTCTGCAGAGGAAATATCATTCTCCATGCGGGTGCGAAGCATGTACGAGCACGGAGACGAGAACGCTGCCGACTGGACCAAATCTCCGTTCGAGGACAAGTCACGTACGGTTTCGCCCGAGCTGGATCGCAATACTCCGGACTTACCAACAAGCGATGAAGGACTCATTGTTGGCAAGAAGCGAGATCCGACCGTCTTGTTCTCTGGCCGCAATCCGGACGAAATCAGAGCAAGCTACACGAAAGAAGCACATGAGACGGCTGGTGGCATGGAAGACTGGGAGAACCTCAAGGGCGCCGATGTCGATCGCTTCGGTTTTATCAGCCCTAGCCGGGTATTATCTCATGACTCCGGTGTGCACCATCACACGAACAACAGCATAGGTCTGCATCGCGTCGCAACCGGCCTTCGTCTTGTGTCAGACGCACCTAGGAGAGAGCGTAGTAGATTGCGTCGCAAGGGATCAATAGCACGATCGTCGCGCTCTGCACCGCCGGGAAAGGACTCGTCTGCAGGCTCGATTCGCAGTCTCAAATCAAACCGAACAGGCTCAATACGATCAGGGCGGTTCCGCTCGAGGGACCGTCGTGCTATGGACGAAGCAAGTAACATGCTTACCCTACCTCCGGGCTTGGCAGATATTGCTGAAGATCAGGATGGCGACAAGACTCTTGACAGGGCTCAACGCAAAGAATGGTCACGTAACGAGAAGTGGCTCCAAATGGCTCGCAAGCGCTCCGATAGCAGAGGTGGCGGCATGAGCTTCGATTTTGACACCAGTGACAGCAAGCTTATCAGCAGGACGTGGAAGGGTATCCCAGACCGCTGGCGAGCTGCAGCGTGGCACAGTTTTATGAGCGCTTCTGCTCGTCGACGAGGCCCACACACTCCCGACGACGAACTCATCCGCAACTTCCACCGCTTGCAAGAGCTCAACTGCGCCGATGATGTCCAAATTGACGTCGACGTCCCCCGAACTATCAGCATGCACATCATGTTCCGCAAGCGCTACCGCGGCGGCCAACGATTGCTATTCAGAGTCCTCCACGCCATCGCCCTTTACTGTCCCAACACAGGCTACGTCCAAGGCATGGCCAGCCTCGCGGCCACTCTCCTCTGCTACTTCGACGAAGAGCGCGCTTTTGTCATGCTAGTCCGTCTCTGGCAGCTCCGCGGCCTCGAACAGCTCTTCCGCTCCGGCTTTGATGGCCTCATGGCCGCCCTGCAAGAGTTCGAAGACGAGTGGTTGCGCGGCGGCGACGTCGCAACCCGGCTCGAAGAGCTCGGCATCTCCAGCACCGCCTACGGCACCCGCTGGTACCTCACGCTGTTCAACATGAGCGTGCCGTTCCCCGCGCAGCTGCGCGTCTGGGACGTCTTCATGCTCCTCGGCGACCAGCCCCTCGACTGCCCTGCTGCGGCGCGCGAGGCTTTCGGCGGTGCAGATTTGGATGTTCTGCATGCTACTTCTGCGGCGCTGATCGATGCCACGCGGGACATCATCCTAGACACTGATTTCGAGGGCGCGATGAAGACGCTTACTTCGTTCGTGCCGGTGCGGGACGAGGACATGTTGATGCGGGTTGCGAAGGCGGAGTGGAAGATGAGGAAGAAGAGAGGGGTGGCGGGCTGAATTGCACTTTGGATCTTGGACTTGGACGTCTGTTGACCACAGCACCACACACCTTCTCCCCAATCTCCCCAAAACACCAATAACCCCAGACGGGTCCGTTTCCTTGTGTCCATCGGGAGTTCCCCCTTTACGAAAAGGCCCCGAGTTTTCCTTTTTGTTGTTGTTGTTTGCATGCATGCATTTGGCCACGTCTTTTCCTTTGGCTAACGGCGTTTCCTCAGTCTTGAGTGAAGGAAGAAGAAGACTCGTGGGCATCAGAGGCTTTATCCCTCCGCCGTTTTTTCTTCTGTTTCTCCTTTTGTCTCTCCCTCCCTCTACATCTCTTCCTTTTACGTCTTGTGTTTCCTTTTCCCTTTTTTCCCCCGGTTGCGCAGCGCCCGCAGAAGATACCCCCCTGGAGGACTTTGAGAGGAGAGAAAAAGAATTAATCATATCCCTACTGAATTTCGGGAATGACGGCCTTACTACTAGGTACTACTGCTACCTTTTTTACAAATTTATCATCATGTATATACAGCCTTAATGTTTTAGCTCTTTTAATTAGACGTGAGAAAGAAGAAGAACCGGAATATATCTCTGTTGATTTCGATTATCCAAGTCCTATCGTATTTATATACATTTGACTACAACAGCTCAATGGATGGAATGGGTTTTGCTTTTTCTCCACCTCTGGTTGCTAATCGATTGAACGACTGATTGCTTGAAGAATCTCGAACATCCATCGGTGGGCGGTGGCGGTTTGGTGGAGGCGCAGTTGACGGTCGATGGTCAACGGCGATGGCGACACGGGACAACTCTGGTGGTAATCGTTCCTACACTGTCATCGCGTATGGGGATGGACATGCCCAATCCGAGTAACGGAGACGCCGAACCTGTATGTACATGTCCTTTTTTCGCCACCATCATTGAGTTACAGTCGACACAGGCGCCTGTTGCCCCATTACCCAAATTGAGTTCGAAGCTTTGCGTGCGAATGATGGGGATTGTCATGGTATGCGTTCCGACAGGTTTGAACAGGACGACCCAAGCAAAAGTCGTGCGTGCTGTGTGCGCGATTGGAAAAACTGGGTTACTGGATCTCGCTGTTTTTGCCAAGACGGGTGTGTATGTGTGTCTCAGATGGATGCATATGGTCTATGTATGTATATCGACGTTTTACCGCTTGTTCGGAGACGCCGTGTGGGCGGTTATTGGCTGCCTACGTACATATGTAGGTATGTTGTGAGAACGGACGCATGTTGTGTATGCTTCTGCCAGCCACCTCCCAGGAAATCCAAAGATGGGCGCTCGTGGCGTTAGAGGAAAAAGAGCAACCAATTGTGTCTTTTCATCGATGCTCTGGTAGGTGATTCGATGTTGAGGCAGGGCTGGGTGGCGGCAGGAGTAGTGTCAGGTGCCAGGTTGCTCTGACCTGTCTCCATCGAAGTCGGAGATGGATGTCACTACCTAGTCTTGGACCTCCGCCACTGCGTTAACGCGTGAGCCAGGGGCGTGAAAGAATGTGGAAGAGATGGAAATGAAAGGAAGTGGGGAGACATCAGGAATCCTCAAAAGAGTGTGAAGAGTTACATGCCTAGACTCCAGAGAAGGAGAATGCCGGTAGGTACGAAGAGCGATCTTCTGTCGTCTCGCCTCGTCTGAAGCTAACGAGCGAGGTTTCCCGTGTAGATTATCATCAATATTGTTGCGCGCAGGGCAGAGTATCGAAGGAGCATGCCACGTGCATGCTTCTTCCCATGCGGACATGCATGTTTCTGATGTCGATCAGCACCAAAGAGGGAAGAAAGGCTCGCGTGGTGGCGTTCCGACCGAGGAGCAAATAAATTAGTATCGACTCGACGAGAAAGTAGTGACATGCCAGTGATCCAGCGTTCCCCGTTTTCGAACTACCTGATGCATGGAGGATGGCTGCACTAACCGACGAGGCGGTACAACCTTCCACGATTGGACGCGAGCAAACCGTCCAGCCGTCTTCTCTAGCATTAGAGTTCGGTGCGATGGATCATGCGGCTTTTCCCACGAAACCGTGACAGGCATGACGACCGAGAACCTTTTCCTACTTTGACACCCTCTTGCTTTCGGATCTTACCTTTCTACGTAAGTCTCTACGTAAGGAGCCGCGCATGCCCTCGAGCTTACATGCACATGTGGCCTGTATAGGCATAGGTATGCCAGGCGGCCAAAAGCTTGGGATAGGCATAACTTGATGGTTGGCGGTAGCAAGACCTGTTTCCGGCTTAGACTCGTTCTTCGCTAATGTTTGACTCGAGCGGTCCAGAGCGTGCCTCTGCTCCATCCGCCTAGTGAATGTGTGCCTGGTGTGATATTATCATTTGATCGACAAGCTTCGTATATTTTCTTTTTGGCAGGCTTGGCTGCTCGGGCAGAGTCTTCATGACAACACGAGCGAGCGAGAGCAGTAGTAGAGAGTTGGCGCTTATGGCTTGCGCGGCTGTGTCGTGGCAAGAAAGTTGCCCGTTTGTGCGATCTTGGGTTGGTTGGCTGTGTGAAAACATGTACATTGGACGTACCATTTCCCCCTCGAGGCCAGCTTACTACATTGCCAAGCGCAATAGCTCTAAGCAGCTAATGATTTTACGAGACAGTGATTGTCAGTATCGCTGTATTCGCAGGCCATTGGATGTGCAATTGTCTTTGCGGCAGCAGACAAAAAGCTACGGAAAGGTCGTCGGTAGGCGGAGAGCCAGCGCCAGTCAGAGCCGTTTTCTGGAGATGATGTCGCGGCGTCTCCGTGGCGTCTTATCCGAAACCCTATCCGTCAACGCCTCCTACGCTCCCGAGTTCCGGAAGCGCGAAGACGAAATCGTGCAGCAGGAGTATAGGCTGATATCGATTGCTCGACTGCGTGCATACAGAGTGGGAAAGAGCATGGCAAGGAGAGAGAGAAGCCGAAGATGCGACCGAACGCATCAATGTTGCAGCCCTACTGTGGGAGCGGCATTTGGTGGCTGCCAGTGAGGTCGCAAACGGGCATTCCGGGCCTTGCCCTCGAGACGATCACAACCGCTCGCGGTGAAGATGTGCGCTCCTAATGCACACGCTCGCGTGGATGGCACGTTATCGCACGTTACGACAAGGATCCAGCACGCGGTGAATGCTTGTTTGTCTCATCTCATTGTCGCCTCACCTTTCGGACGAAGCCACTGCTACTCCGCTAGGCGGGTTCATCGTGTTGATCGAAATGCGACATTCCTCAAAGCGTCTCCGAGACTACAACAATGGCGGATCGACACCCGCCTCAGAGTCCAGACGCACACTGCCTGCTTCCATCGTGGCCCGCCTTCTGTACGACGGCCTGCCGCATTGAGCTGCTACCACCGCCCGTTCAAGCAAGTGATTGCAAGACGTGCAGCGAGGCAGGGCTTTTGACATGCATTCCATTGCCCTATAAGCAGGCAGCGTTCTGGACGCGTCGTCCACAACGGCCTGGCCTACATACCTGTACACCAAGACGTGCATGCTCGACTGCCCTGCAGCAACGGACGAGTGCCGGATGGGTGCTTCTCGAGACGTTACACAGCCTTTCTGTAAAGCTCTGCTACAGCCGTGTCATCGGCAACTCGCTGCAATTCAACCTTCTTTGCCCATCGTGCAGTGATCGACGCCGACTGCATAACGACCGGCGGAGCATTCGACTGCATGAAGCGTGAGAGACAGGCGTCAAGTCTCCGTCCTGTACAGCCTCACATTTACGCTGTGGTATCTTCCGGAGTTGCACTACTACACTACTGCTGGGATGCAGGGCGGGTGTCATTTCCGGCATCGTGTATCGTGTTTGTCGAACGCGGAATCTTACCACGCTGATGGGCAATGCCAATACCTGCCTGAGTGTGTCTTGACCCGTTATTTTCCCGATTTTCTTGGAGCTCAGAACAGCATCCGGTCTCAGTACATAGTTGGTAGGTACTACAAGCCTGGCTGGCCGCCGCAAGATATCGGCTGAAACACAGGGCCTTTGTGGTCGGCATACCGTGTGTATCGGGCAGGACCTACCTCCGCGGTATGGACGACGGTAGCAACAACGACAATTGGAGGAGGGCCATGGCGAGTTGCAAACGAGGAGCAGGCTCACGAGTCTAGGCCATGCCCCTGCAATGGGTCCTCATTTCGCATGCGTGAGTGGCCCGGCAGACGAAAGGCGAATCTCCGTGTCGAAGTATCTGCCCAGCCACATTAGCCTTACTATGCGCAGAGCAGACCCTGGGCGAGCAGAGCCAACGGTCGATCGGCGCGCCGCGTGTGGAGCTGAAGTGTCTGTGTGTCGTCGAGCGTCCTGGTCTACCGTCTCCGTCTCCATCCATCCACATCCACATCCACTAGCTACCTTGCTGCTGGCCCGCAACGTTTGTGAACGGCCGGTCCAAACGCTAAGTCAAAGGTAAAAGGGTGTTGCCCTCCTTCATCATCACCACACCTCGCTGCCACCATGTACTTCCCGTTATAAGCATGACTCCACTGCCCGCCCGTCCAATGCGGCCTTCACTACCACCTCTCATCTCCGCCGCACAACCACTCGCCGCCATCGCACGCGCTACATAGCACTGCCTGCCTGCCGGCCCATTGCCACTGCACCCATCCACCTGCTGTCACATGCCGCCCTGCTGCCCGTAGCACGTCCACGTCTGTGTCCGTGTTCACGTCCATGTCCTCGTCCATGTTGCTCACCATTCCACAACAACCCAAGTTCGACGTGGCTGGCAGGTCCGCCCATGACTTCTACCGTCACTCACACCCTCTTCCTTGTGCGTCTTTGGATCCGCGAGTCGACTCGCCTCACGTGCCCTCGCTGCCGGTCAGCAACCCTAGCAGTAGCAGCTTCAACAATAACAACAACAACAACAACACCATGTCGACCGCACATCGTGGCCTGCCGCCGCCTTCGGCCATGACCCTGCCGGACCCGAGCAGACAGCAGCAGCCACCACCGCCGCCACCGCCGCCGCCTGCTCCTGCTGCTACCCTTAATCAACCTTTGGGCGTAATCCCACAGCCACCACACCAATGGCACGGCCAGGAAGAGTCCATGCGCCATTGGCTCGTCGCAAAGGCCGAGGAAGACAAGCGGAAGCAAGAGGAAGAGAAGACCAGGCAAGAAACGCTGCGCCTAGAGCAGCGACGTATCGAGCAATCCATGCTGCGTGAGTCTCTCCAGGGTGGTGTGCCACCACAATTGGTTCCCTTGATATATGCCGGCATGGGAGGCGCAAGTCTCGGCCAGATCACCATCGACTGGCTGCATCAGTACGCTGCGCAGATGCAAACAGCGCAGCAGCAACATTCCGTCTACTCTCCGCCCGATACTCGCGATCGGAGAGATTCTCGCTTGCTCGGCCAGGCGCCAGGCACATTCCACCCGGTTCCACCAACTCCGCCACAGCCAGCACATGTCCAGCAAGGCGAACAATCGCAACCTCATCACTCAAACCAACCACAACATCCCACGCCCACTTTCACCGCCTATCAACCGCCCGGCCGCCCGGCGCCTTCGTCCGCACCACGTTCAGCAACTCACACCCAACTCCCTCGCCTCACAACGAATGAGATGTACATTCAACCGCCACCTTCACACAACCCGTCCAGCGCCCACCCATTGCAACAAACCCAGACTCACTCCGAGCAACCCACAAGCTCCCCGTCAATATACTTCCACCATTGGGTCCCTCCGTCCGAAAACAAACCCGCAGCCCCCCAGACACCTGCCAGTAAAGCAGGAAGCAGCAATCCCGAACCCAGCTCCGCACATCCAGGCCACCCGGAAAGCGGCGAGCGCCGCGACAGTCCACGCAAGCGAAAGGCGCAAGGCGGGCATCAACCGCAACCTCCACCCACCAGCGCCGGTCCCATGCATGCGAGTCCGTCGTTTTCATCGAGCTCGGGATCTGCGCGGAAGGGTGCGA
>Ga0265780_10000353_pt1 | contig 72365 bp, 59 predicted proteins | sample P1T30metagenome_FD_192432 | JGI IMG/M metagenome (GOLD analysis project Ga0265780, IMG submission 192432) | Plant litter microbial communities from East Loma Ridge, Irvine, California - P1 T30 | ecosystem: Environmental > Terrestrial > Plant litter > Unclassified | place: USA: California...
TCACTCTTGCAAATTCCATCAAGACTCCGCCCAATTAAATACCACAACCGAACATCCTTTAGCGCAACCTTCACTTCCTGCACCCACCCTACTACTTGACGTCTCGACAGACATCATCTACGGAGAATCAGATCATATCTAAGGCTCCCTGACCCAGAACGCCAGTTGAGTCCAGTCCCTGCCGCTGCGATATTTCTCTGCTAAAGGATAAACCACCAATTTCATACCGTTGTCTTCAATGCGCTCGAGACGAACACACAGTCGCTTTGAAGTAGTGCACCCATCACATGCCCGCATCTTGTCGCCTCCAGCCATCGTCGATGCAATAGGAATATCCTTGCTGTTGTTCGCTCCATGCAAGAACATGTTGATGCACGGGAACCTGGGAAAGTACATGTCGAGATTCCCTCGCAGGCGGTCGTAGACCTTGCGGTGGCGATGAGTGGATAAGAAGTCCGTCTGGAACCTGGCCGTGATGGACTCTGGTGATGTGCCGAAGATAGAGAGGTCTGTGTGAACGAGGTTGCCGTCAGTGTCTGGAATGCCGAGTACCATCTCGATGTCAAGGATCGGACAAGTGCGGAGTCGGGCTACTTGGGCTGCTTGATCGGCAGGCCTGAAGGGGACTTGACTACCGGTAGGTATGCCGCTCCAGGTTGCGGTCTGCTCTGTCTCTTCATAGTGGGCGGGGTGCTGGCTTGAAGGAGGGGCGATCTCTGGCTCCACGAATGGCTCTAGAATATCGGCCAAGTTCATACTGGCTAAATTTGTCCTTTTACGAGCGACTTCGGGGGCCGTACTGTAGCGGTCTCTTGTTCGTGTCGTGACCCTGGTTGTCCGGTGATGAGGAGCTGCTAGGCACTTCTTTGGTGGCAGGAGGCTGGTCCATCATGTTGAATTAGCATGCTGATGTGCTCGGAATAAATATTTCGCCGTACCTTGCACCGTCGGTTCAGGCACGTCTTCGTCGACTTCGGTCTTGATCTGCCTGAGCGTCTCGCCAAAGCTCAGCCTGGCTGTGCTCTTGTCTTTGACTGGCTTCTCGACCGAAACTATATCGAGTAGGACCAGGGCAATCGTTTCAGAATCATCTCTAGTGAACGTGCGACGGATGCCATACTTCACGAGCTGTTCAAGATCACTATCCGATAGACTGTCGAGAATTTTCTGAAGGTTTAGGAAGCTAAGTCAGCCGAAACTCCACACGGACATACAGTGAGTAGTAAAGATGCGTAGCGTTACCTTGCGCGCCTCCACGAATGCTGGGTCACCGCTTAGGGTCAGCAACAGCTTGAAGTAGCTCTCTGCTGCGTCTGCCATGTTGTTTAAATGAGGTAGAGGAAGCTTAAGGACGGATCAAAAGAGTCGCGAGCTTGTCAGATAAAATCCAGAGCGCGTCGCGGTGAAGGCGAGGTGGAGAACAATAACGACTAGTACAAACGGACGCGCTATCACGTGGCCCGCAGTCTGAACCTAAGTAAGAGAATACATCAGTCTTTAGTTGCAAAACTAAGACCATGAATACAGGCAATTCAGATTACTGCAAACATTCAGCTCGCTGTTCACTTCGCACGCGAAGATTTATACAGCTTGCGCTACCTTTTGGTACAGACATTCATGGCTCTCTACTAAAGGAATGGCACAAGAAACTCTCAGTCTGATACTACACCATCGCCTCGATTCGTCCCTCGTCTTCAGGGCAGGACAAATACGCCATGTCTGTCTCCTTCCTGCCGCTGCGATGCTGCACGGGCAAGGGAAATAATGCCAGCTTCAGCTCGTTGTTCACCTTGACCAGTCTCACGCACATGTGCTGCTTCTTCAGACAGTTGTCGCATGTCCTGGAAATGTTTCCATTCGCCTCGACGTACTTCTCGTCTGCTGTGACTCTCAGGAGCACTTTCTGGCGGACGCAGAAACCACGGTTGAGACTCGCTTCCGGATCTCGCACCATGGCTTTGAAATACAGCAACCTCTTTTCATCTGCTAGATAGGTGCTGTAGAAGGAGCTCTGAAGCGCGTTGGCGAGAGGGTCTGGGAGATCTGACAAGCCCTTTTACAATTCCGGACCCATATGCGTTTGGTAGCCAGAGAAGAAGATCGGAGGGCCGAACGAAGCTCGCGATATTCTCGGACCTTGGTGGCTGCACGAGGCATTCTCCAAGCATACCTGGCCAACCGACTGTCTGGGGTTTCTTGGCTGAAGCTGGTGTATCCTTTTCTGCGGCTGAATCGTTCATCCTCCGCTTGCGCTTGACGGGTGACGTTGTTGCTGAACCGCGTCTCTTGCCTGACTGCTGCGCGGTCTCCGGGCTCCGTAGAAGGCTATTTGTTGTGTTTTAGCACGTTTATATGAGCCTGAGTATTCCACTCACCAGATTCCGCTGTCTCATCACCATTGCGCGCGGCTGCATCAGTCGTCGCTGCTTTCGCCATCCTGTCCAACAAGAGCGCCGTGACTTCTTCCTTATGCCCCCGATCCGACCCTTGTGATAGAATGGATGCGATAACGCTGTGGAGCTGCTTATCGTTCATGATCTGGAACACCTTCTGGCGGGTGTCTGATTTGAGAGCGTCGTTCGACAGTGGAAGCAGCATGTCGAAGAAGGTGCGTGCTTCGTCCATGGTGGGCGGGAGATCGGCCGGCGTGCTGTAAGTGTTTAAATACCCCGTAAAGCTGTACAGACCTCTGCCATGTGGTTGGAATTATTGCAATGTAAGGTGATGTGAAAAATTGGTTGTTGTTATTTGAGAAGTCGCGCTGTGCGAAAGAGGAAAGAGCAAACGGACGCTCAAGCTCAACACAACAAACACCAACAACAACATTACACCTGAAAAGTCTTCCATCTACGTGACAACCGCAAGCAACACTATGTTCACCAACCTAGATTTGACTGCTCAACAAAATCATACACGAAGACTTGCTCTAGCATCGGATCCGTCTCATTCTGCGTACGGTTGTAAGCGTGGTCCAAATGATAAAATCTCTTTCCTACCTTCAACTTGTTATGTCCCGGGTCTGCATCAAATGTCTTCCGCGCTTCGTCGCTCTATATCGATTAGTATCATGCTCCTCTCATCACATACAGCAGAGATGAGCACACCTTGAACACCACGACGAATCCAGTGTCCCACTCCTTGTCTCTTTTCACATTCGTCAGGTCAAGTGGTGTATTCAGTGGTCTTCCTCCTTTGGGCGGTGCGACGATGAGCTCCGGATGTTGTGCGTACAGATCGAGGAAGGCACGTGTTCGACCGCCCTTCTCTTCTGGACTGATGTGAGGCTTGAAGCGGAAGCATGCAATGCGCGTTACTTGTGAGGCTGTGTTGAGAGTCATGTTAGTCTCGAATCGAATTAGTGAAATCAATGGGCAAAGTGGACAAGCAGGCAGCCTGAAAAGATAGTTAAGAGGAGAGCAATCGGATGATATAGAAATACGCACATGGATGCTTAGGGTTTGGTGCACTGGTCCATGCCGGACTGCAGTAGCTTCGCATCGCAGATGAGGGGAGCCGAATGCACAATACATCGCACAACATAGAGACACGAAAACCCACGATTTATTCCTACTTTTTTTCCGACTTCCCCAGATACTATAGGCAAACCTCTTCTACAATCACGCAAAACTCAAAACAAGAAAAGCACAAAATCAAAACGCTCCAGTTGGAACATCGAGGGAAGGCGTCGCACGCGCAGTCGCTACGCACGCTAGGAAAAAAAGTCGATCCGAAATTAAAATCAGAACACAAAATACTCAGCCTCACCGAGAGTGGTCTTGAGGTCGCGAAGTCGCCGTCTTGTTACGCTTGGCCTCACGCTCCTCAGGGCTCGTCGAGCGAGTCTCGCGATTGCGCTTCCCATTGACGGACGAAGTCGGCATAAAGCCTGGTGACGACGAACGAGACGCATCAGACTGCGATGAACGTCGTCGCGAAAGACGTGGAGACTGTCGGTCCGCAATCGACGTCGCAGGGAGTGTCTTGCGCTTCTCCATGACCGATGGAGAAGCCACCTTCGGCTCGTCGTCCTCTTCGTCATCGTTCAGGAACTCCTCGAGATTGAACGGAGTCCCTCCGTTATTCTCGGCGTCTTGGGAATCTATGCGGTCGTCTACCTTGCCGGTTTCCTGATCAGGCTGTTCTTCAACCAGCAGAGGTTGGTCATCGATCTCCGTAGAAGTGGTGGTCTCAACCTGCTCGGGCAGCGGAGCAGTGTACGTGACGTCGAGGTACGACTTCTTATCGACGAGAAGAGTTCCAGCCCTCGCGGATCGAAGACGCGGCGACGAAGCCTGTCCAACATGCAAATAGGACGCCGCTGCACCACGCGCCACCGACATGGCATCATGACCGCGCGCAACATCCGCCATCATCCCCCGATGACCCTGCGCAGCATCTCCGGTCTCGTAACGATCTACCGTGTCCATCAGACGAGCTACATGCGCCGACGGAAGCGGCGCGTCCCAGCGGGCGAATTTCTTCGGCCAGGTGGCTGGTAGCCGGAGCTTCTTCTCGCGCTCGCGAAGTCTATGGCGCTCGCCCCAGATAAGATCGGGATGGGGGTTGGTGGATGGGACCTTGGACAGTAGTTCCGGCGGCCACGAAGAAGAGCTACCGACTACCGCGCGCCCTGATGCGAAGAGCTCGTTGATGTAGTCTTGTCGTAGTACCTTGAGCTTGCGTCCGAAGAACACCTTGGTGTCGGCGGGGAACTCGTAGGGCGAGGACGCGGTTCTGAAAGGGCTGTATAATACGCGCTTCTTAAAGCGTCCGCGCTCCGGTGCCTTCATGGCATTAGGATGAGCTACACGCTCAGGTGTAGGAGAAACTGCTTCTTTGATCGGCCCTCCAGCGCCGGCCTTTTTGTCCTTGTTGCTCGATTGAGTATGCCTTCGACGTCTACCCATAGGCTCCTCAGCCTGAGCCTGAGCATTGACCTTGCGCATGAGGCGCGCACAGGCTTGCTCGAACAACTCTCCCGGCTGCTGCACAAACTCGTATAGTTTGGCATTTACCTCGATCTCGCGAGGCGCGACCAAGGGTGGGAAGATGAGTGGTCCTGGAGTCCCTGCTTCCCGGAGGTTGTAAGAAACCGCCTTGTAGACGAGCTGGGTCTTCCCCGACGTAGGCGAGCAAGACTCATCTAGCTTGTCTTCGTTGTTCTCCTCATCCTTGCCATCCTCCTTATCTTCATCCTCGCTATTCTCAGGCGTGGGGTAATGACAAAAAGCGCGATTTGTTGTAAGAGGTTGGTTGAAGACGCTGTCTGAAGGCTCGACTTTGACTTCGTCTTTGTCCCGCTCCAGCGTCATATCGTTCTTGATCAAGCTGATCAGATACTGTCGATCGTTCCAAGAGAGAGTCAAGTCATTTGGAACTATCTTGTAGTGCTCAATAACACGAGACAGCATATCTGGAGCAGGCTGGACGCCGATGTAGGGGGCTAGCTCTGCGTCGTCGATTGCATAGAGGAGGGTTTGTAGGAACGTTCGAGATACATGGAAGCCAGATGGGATGGGCTTATAGTGAGCTACAAGACGGGTCAGGATATCGCGGTGGTGTTGGGCTGAGCGTGACATCTTGGTGTTTGTGAGGGGGGTTTGGGTCGAAGGGCGGAGAGGCAGTGAAGGGAAGCTCGAATTTGGTTGTTGAAGCTCTTCTGTCAATCCACGAGCAAAGTGTAGAGCCGAGATCTTGTACTATTCGTGAGAATAACCTCAGCCGTGCGAATAGAGTATATATACCAGAAGTTGACGCGCCCAGGACCAGCCGCAGCAAATCGCAATCCACAAGTTTCTCGCCGTGAATTACAAGCAAGAGAATCGTAGATCTGAATCGTCGTGCCGGGTAGTGAGTATAGATTCTGCGGGGAGAAAAAGAATATTTATTCCCAGAGGCTTGTCAAGCGATCGTTGTGAACCTACAAGGCGAGAGAAGAGCGCCGCGGCTAGGTATCGACGTGGCGGGACCGTGAATGCACAATCGCACATATGAGCAAGGATTAAGGTGCTGCATCACCGCTGTGGCGTTTCTGTAGTCTATAGAGTGGCGAAGGCTAGGCTGGGTGGCTGGGTGGGTGTCAGTGAAAGGAGGGAAAGCAAGGGATGTGGCTCCCGACCGAGGAAGAAGTTACCGCCACGCACCTGTGAACAGATGTGTGAACATGCACTCGATAGATCATCCAGAACACTAACGCTGCATTGAGGCAGACGTACCCATCTACCACCCAAACTTCTCCACACAAACACCCACATCCGCGCCCCTCCACACTTGCCCCGCACACTCATTCCTAACATCCCTCACCAGTCCATCAGGCCCACTAACCACCACGCCTGTCCTCTCATGATTCTTGCCAATCCACTCTTTCAAGATACTCTTGACGTCCGGCCGACCAGCCAGTGCAGTCGGCGGGGTGATCAGCACGTCCAAGCCCCAGTCTTCAAGCTCTTTCATTTTATCTTCCGGGACCCAAAGACGGTGATCGGGTGAGTGTGTGATCCAGAGGAGTTTGACTTTGCGTGAGGATTTGGGGAGGGACTCGGGGTCGGAGGTAGAGGGTACGAGGAGGGCGTAGAGTAAGGGATAAGCGACTGCGATGCCGGATCCGCCGGCGATTAAGATGGCGGTTGATGAAGATTGGAGGAGGTCTAGGGCATGCGACGAGCCGTATGGGCCGTCGAGCCGAATGCGTGTTTGCGAAGTGTGTCGCGCGTGTTGGAGGAGTTGGTGCGTGAAGCCTGATTCTGCTTGGGCGCGGATGAGTAGGGAGAACCATGCGTGCTTGCCCTCACTGTCTTGAGTAGCTGTAGGCGCAGCGGAGAAGATTGTGAAGGGGTGGGATTGTATTGCGTGTTTGCGGGATAGCGCTGAGACGGAGATGAAGATGTGTTCGTTGGGTTTCCAGCCATTCTGCATGTTCGAGGGCGCGAGAGCCGCTCTCTTGCTGTTGACGTCCCAATCTGCGGAGAGTAGGATCGTTTCGTTGTCTTCAAGGATGGTTAGGGTAGCTGGGTGTGTGCTGGACTTGAGCCACAGGCGGTAGACTAAGCGGTCGACGAGGAATATGGCGAGCGAGATGCCTACATATGGACGGGACGTGTAGTGATGAAACCAAAGGAAGACTAGCCCAGCGACTTGCAACACAATGTGCAAAGCAAGGAAGATCTCATACCAGCGCTGTCGGAAGCTGCCGAGCGAGGTGAAGTAGATGAGCTCGTATGCGATGAACGCAGCTAAGCCGAGTAGGACGACGCGGTTGAAAATGAAGCGCACCAATGTGAAACCAAGGTGTCGGAGCATGCCATACCATACAGCAAACATGCCAAAAAGATGTAGGAATGCCTCGAGGCACATCACCTCGCCAACTCTTCGGTGGAAGATGTTCAGGCTCTCATATGAGTATCCGGTCAAGAACTTGATAGGTTGGTTCTTTGCAGCGAGGAGGTATAGTAGTGGTAGATTCGAGATAAAGATGATGCCGCAACGATCGGCGAACACGAAGAGATGGAAGAACGATAGCGGCATCCGGAAGAAGTTATAGAAAAGTGTCAGGCCCAGCCATGCGAGGACTAGGAGACTGACAGCGTTGGTAGGAAGCGTCTTGTTGATGAGTGGTATACGTGGAGGTTGATATTGCAAGATAGCTTTGACGATGTAATACGGTCGCCAGAAGTTCGACGACGTGCGTTTCGGTCGTGAAGTCGCGAGCAGTGGACTTGTCTCATCCACCTTCTTCTGTCCAGCAGCGTCCGGCGGAGTCGCATTGCCTTCTATGGTGCTGCTCGAGCTACTCCACGCATCTGCCTCTTCAGCACTTCCTTTACCATCGCTCCTTCTCTTTTCCAGCGCGCGTCGCTTCCTCGACAAGACCAGTTTCTCGCCCCAGTGCCACGCCGTGAACACCAGCAGCACTCCCAAGAGCACCAAGTTGTATGTCTTCAAGAACCTTCTGCCAAACAGAATCGCCTCCACCAACTTCCTGAACCTAGGATCTTTGCCTGGATCATCTGGATCCACCAGCTTGCCGCCTCCTGCGGTCGTTGCCTCGAGCCATGGTGCCTCGGTCGACGCGGTCGCTTTGAGCGCGAAGCGCAACGCGTCTCGAAGCCATGTCGTGTCGTCCATAGGGCAGGTAGTCGATTTGCAAGGTAAGGGCGACAGAAGGTCTAACCGAAGACCTCATATAGCGGATTCTAAGGATGCCATGCTGATGGCGCCCCGCGTGCTCGCGTCATTCACGTGGGTGGTGGATCGTGTCAGATGCCTGTGCTGGGATAAGCTCTCCGGGAAGCAGATCCGGGCACGCGAAGCCGATTTTGGAGAACATGGACATCCTGCGTCAGCATGGAAATTGTTCGGAGCATTCTATTAGCACTCATGAAGTTGTCGATTAGGAAGTCTTCGAACTTGTGTGCTGGCGTGCATTGTTACCACGGCGCTGTGGCACCCTAGATCCGCAGGACAGGTTGATGCAGCCCTTGGCAACTATCCCAACACGATTAAATTCGACTTGAACTTGCGAAGATTCCCAGGTTGATGTCTACATTTTTATGCTTGCATCTACTCGTTCTTCCACTCGGGCTTCGCCTTTGCTGCGAAAGCGGCCATGCCAATCTTCTGGTCTTGACTACCAAACAGGCCGTGGAACACTCTCCGCTCGTACTCAACACCCTCCCGGATGCCTAGATCCTGACTCTTGTTCACCACATCCTTGCACGCCTTGACAGCAATCTGGCTGTACGAAGCGATCTTCTCTGCCGTCGCAAGGGCACCATTGACACACTCCTCTGGGGTCTCAAACACCTTCGCAACCAGCCCCCACTCGCCTGCCTGCTTCGCGGAGATGTTGTCTCCAGTCAAAATCGTCTCCATAGCCCTCGACTTTCCAATGGCCTTGGTAAGGCGTTGTGAGCCTCCAGCACCGGGAATCACGCCCAACTTGATCTCTGGCTGTCCGAAGTTTGCTTTCGGTCCAGCGTATATGATGTCTCCCATCATGGCCAGCTCGCAGCCTCCACCGAGCGCATAGCCGTTCACGGCGGTGATCAGCGGCTTCTTGAGAAAGGTGACCAGGTCTGACCATGCTTCTATGAAATCGTTGCCATATGCGTCGCTGAAGGTGAGGTCCTTCATCTCCTTGATGTCTGCACCCGCGGCAAAAGCTCGGTCTGAGCCGGTCAGGACGATGGCGCCGACTGACTTGTCCGCCTGAAACTCGCGCAGGGCCTGATTGATCTCGAGGATGAGGGGTGTGGAGAGCGCATTGAGGGCTTTGGGGCGGTTGATCTGGACTGGAGTGATTGTTAGCCTACTATGTATTGTGTATTATATAATGTATATAGCATGACAGTGAATTTGGATCTGGTGGATGACCTACCAAATCCAACTCCTGGCTTTGGTGTTGAGACCAGGACATGCTCGTACTGCTTCGCCGAAGCATATCCCCGCACGAATCGAGGAAGGCCCGTCGACCTGAATTGTGAAGCGACGCGCGCTGATGATCGGAATGCCTGCATTCTGGGTATATTCAATTGATTGTCTCGAAGGAGAGCAGTCACAGTAATGAGATCACATCGCGAATACTATGGTGGGTAGCGTCGGTGAACCTCGGTTGTGCCTTCCGTGCGCGAAAGCTCACCCCCGGGCCCGCTTGCAGCTTCACCGCGCGGGTCCGAGCGCCGTCTTCGAGAGCTCCAGGGCTTGGCTTCTAGACGTTTGGTTAGGCCGCTGGTTAGCGCAGCCCTGCAACACCATTTGCCCTACTTTTTGACACGACGCCTCAACAACACCGCCCCGAGCACCCCGTCCCATCACCCCGGACATCCCGCATTATCCGAGTACCTTACGCGCATACGAAGGACAGAGCAGTACAGACACCGGAATCGCAGAGATGGACTCGCCAGAGCCGGATACCCCTTTCGCGGCTGTCACGGCGCAAACCACGAAATATGGACGGGTAGGTTACATACGGACAGCCTGGCGCGTTCGATTCCCTATATACCATATGCGCACTATGTGCTGGGACCATGAGAGACCGCGCCGCTGACGCGCAGCAGATGTTCCAAGCATACCTCGATAAGTCGACGCCATACACACCCTACCGATGGGGAGGGACAGCAACACTATTCGTGCTGTTTGGCCTGCGCATATTCTTCGCGCAAGGATGGTACATCGGTATGCTCTCCTACTATCCTATCTGCCTCTACACCAATTCTCTTCCACGGAGGCCCCTGCAGCCACAGGCACCAGCATGAATACAACTAACACCACACAGTCGCATACTCGCTCGGCATCTACCTCCTGAATCTCTTCCTTGCCTTTCTCTCCCCGAAATTCGACCCAGCGCTCGAGCAAGATGAAGGAATGGAAGATGGCAATGCCAGCGGGCTACCCACAAAGGAGGACCAGGAGTTCCGGCCGTTTGTTCGCAGGCTGCCTGAGTTCAAGTTCTGGTACTCGACCACCAAGGCTATCGCCATTGGCTTCTTCTGCAGTTGGTTCGAGATCTTCAACCTACCTGTATTCTGGCCGGTGTTGGTCGTGTATTGGCTGATCTTGTTCGGTCTTACGAGTAAGCCTGCTCGAAAGTGGGAATGACAAGGAGTTGAAATGGCTAACGCAGCGCAGTGCGACGACAAATCCAGCACATGATCAAGTACCGATACGTCCCCTTCACCACTGGCAAGACAAAGTACCGCGGCCCTGCAAACTAGGCGCTCGCGTAGCCGCTGGTTCTTTCTTCTGGTTAGACATCTACGGGCAACTGTAGGGCAATCGTTCGCACACATGAGCACATTTCTTCGCAATAGACACGGGCAACCTAGCGTTGCAGTAGGGTAGCATGCGTAGGCGCATTATAATGATTGACTGCAACACGCGATGTGTGCACATAGCAGGATTCGGGCTGTCTATCTCTTTAATCTGCATGAAGAAGCGGGGTCAAAATGCATTCTTCCATTCTTCAGCTGCTGGGAAAGATATGCGAAAGCTGCAATTTGACAAGACTGATGGAGAAAACGCGATCTTTCAAATCGCTTTCGTATGAAATCATCGTGTATCATGCACCTTCATCCAACCTGAAGACAGCCACCCACCACATGCAAGGAACAACACAAATCGAGCAAGGGATCACCCCATGACCAAGGAAATATCAACACCACCCCAACTCTACTCCATCCTCAGGGCCGGCCCACCAAGCCTCAACTCCGCCAACGACGTTTTCCTCGAATGCGCCTTGACCTCATCCCCCTCAATCCCCCCTTCTTTCGTGCAAATCCACGTCGAAGCATACATATTGACCCTACCACACATTAGCATCAACTCAATCCTCACTCCCCTACCAGACAGACTAGACTTACCGATCAATACAGCTCCCCGGCACCCGAACAGCAACCCTCTTACAACTAAACCCACACTCGCCAAACACCTTCAAGTACCACGGCTCCAGGCCCGCACTGCGCAGCATAACCCTACCCTTAAGCTTAAGCGCACGATTCAACGCGCGGATCTGCTTGAGCGCTTGTGTCCCCGCCGGCGGAAACCAATCCATGCTATCCATCACCACAACGATAGTCAGCGTGCCAGGCCGCATACGAGTAATCACCTCTGAGATTTCATCCGTGTGGATGCGCAGGCCATTGAAAGCGTTGGGCTTGCTGAGCTTGAGGTGCGATTTCGGAGACAGGTATGTGGGGTGTGATTGCGGTGTGTAGTGACCCAGGAGCGCGAGGAGGTAGTAATGGTTCGATGTGGAGAGTAAGGTGGTGTTGATGACGGGTTCGAAGGTATTGAGTACGTATTCGTATATTGCGTTTCCAGAGTCTGATTTCAGTGCGTCGTCGGAGGGTTCTTCGTGGAAGGACATGTAGTCGTCGCCTTTTGAATTCGTCTTTTCGATCGTGCGGCTCTCGTCGAAGTCAGATTGCTTTTTGAAATCAGTTTCAATGACGGCGCGCTGGGCGGGAGGCACGCCGAGGGCTTTCCAGAGCCATTTCTCGTTGCCGAGGACGGCCCAGGTGAGGATCTTGGAGTGCAGGAGGTTCTTGATGCTGCGGGTCCAGATTTCGCGCTGCTCGTTGAGGGTTTGGGCTGCGCAGAGTTTTTGGACGTCAGATGTCATGTTGAGCAGGCGGAAGAGCCAGCCTGCAGCTGAGAGAGCGTAGCCTGAGCCGCCGGAGTAATACAGGCCTTTTGAGGACGGGGACGCGAAGACCGAGGGGCCGTTGTGCAGCCAGAACTGGAATGCTTCGGACGAAAGATGTGGGCTGAGTTTCTGGATGAGAATAGAGTGGAAATCAGCGTGCTTGCCGTCGCCGAAAAGCTTCCAGACGTCTTGATACCCAAGGGCTGTGAAGGCGGCAACTTTGAGTTCGAGGAGGTGGTTCTGCGAGGGGTTCAGGTCGACGGCGTGGACGCGCCGGCAGTTTTCGAGGCAGAAGGCGAGGATGTTGTCGCCTGCGGAGCCGATGGCGAGAACGACGTCGTTTTGAGTGGGCTTTAGGAGGCGCATGTCGGCGACGTCGTCTTCCCAGGTGAAAGCGTAGATGTAGGAGTCGTTGAAGCGGGTGTGCTTGGGGAGAGATGAATCGTAGTGAATGCGCCAGTGGTGGTTCTGGTACCAGGTAGCTGGCAATGGTAGACTGGACTGGAGGTTGACGATAGCGGATTCGTAAGCCTTAGAGTGTACTTCAATGTCGGCTTGGGACATTCCGGTCTGCAGGTCGAGCGCGGAAAGGTATGGGGATTCTGTGGCGGCGGCGTCGATTTCAGCGAGCTTCTGCGTTGCAGCGCCACTGTCCTTCGAGCATCCTACCCAGACGTAGTAGGGTAGCTTGATTCCGGTGTTGAAAAAGTTGTTTCTAGCGTTGATGCCCAGAATGGTGCCAAAGCGGTATTCCAAGTAGTCCCGTCTTGCAGGCTCTAGATTGACGCGGTCGATCTCGAACCAAGTACGCCAGAAGACACGCGAGATCCACATGCAGTGACGGTCGATAGCGCCACCCATGTAGTTCCGGCCCATGAAATCAACCTGGTTCTGGACGTAAAAGTCGACGACGCCGATCACACCGTTGGGACTAAGGAGACTGTCAATCGAGTCGATGGCTGAGTAGAATTCGGGGATCATAGACAGCGCATAGCTCATGGTCACGAGCTCAGCTCCACCAGCGTCAGCATTCTCGTCGAGATCGCGTACAGTCTGGCCCTGAGAGATGATTTGCTTGCGTTGATAGGCTTGCTGTTCATGCTCATGCAGACGGAAGGCACGTGCATCCTGGCAGATAACTTTGACATTGGTCCATCCGAGTCGCGCGAACCTCTTGCGGGCCATCTCACACAGACTTGGTGAGAGATCGACGACATCTAAAGCTGTCAGTGGCAACGCAGAGTCGCGAATGAAGCAAGCTCACAAACTGCGCGGAAAAAGTCTGAGACGGAAACGAATTCGTTCATCTGTTCGACGCTGGTAATGTGTTAAGGCGCGAATGAGGAAGGTGCTTGGGGGCAATTACTTGTGGCCAGTTCCGCCGCCAATCTAGTGATATCAGTATATGGGGATGGAGAGCAATTCAACTACTCACGTCTACCCAGACTGGTCGCTGGCAGATCAGGCCAGCTTCTGCACGATGCTTCATCTGCGCCGCAACCAGTCCCAACATGTCTTCACGTCCACATAGAAGTCGGACGCGTGTGGCATCGTATACGTCGGCTTGTGCCTTGTAGAAGCTTTCCTGACATGGGTCAGCAGCGGCACTGAAAACGCACGTGCTCTGGACCTACGAGTGCGTCTTGTTGGCTGCCAGAGCCATCGCCGGTGTGAGGTTTCAGAAAGCATCCATAGATGAACTTCAGGTACGCCTCGAGCGTATTGACGCTCTTGCCCTTGCTCTTAGGCTTCAAGGCGAAATTAAACACCGTAGCGATCAGAATGCCAATGAAGCACAAAGCCACTGTAAGCTGATAGAAAGGGTCACGAGGGACCAGTGCTGATAGTCCCAACATGACTGTGAGATTTCAAGAGATATGGAGAAACTGGGGAAAACAAAGCAAAGAGCACAACAAAAGTCTCAAGAGTGCCCCTCATAGCTTATATGAGCCCCTCCAGAAGGTGAACCGAAGCATCTTTCCGACTTCGGTTTCGTCACATCGCTGGTCCCACATGATACTAGAGATCCAGCAGATACGCAAGGCTTGATTATGCCTGCTGAGGAAACTTACTGGCCAATAGAACTCGCCACATGTCTCGCAGATCTGAAAACGGCGTAGGCATGTATGCTGAGGCGAAGTGGCATGGTAGTCCTCGAACGCGTTCGAGCAGCCGCTACAGGCGGCTATGCAGGGCAAAGTAGAACCGAGAGTTTCTCCAGATTCGAGCAGTAGGTAGTTGTGCGGACTCCTCTGCGAGCCTATCACGTTGTATGATGGTCGCGCGTGGGTTGTGATGTGCGTGGTGTTGAGTTCCTGAGGTTGAGCTTCATTGTCGTCTTGGTAGCCAATCAGCGGGCGGCTCGTGGAGGCGTGCTAGATCCGAGCTCGAGGCTGGGACAATCTCAACATCGACGGATTCTGATATGTTGATGTGACTTGCATGCGGCGAGCCGGCCGATGATACCTAGTCGTGCTGTACCCTCGGCAATGATGTAGTCCCTGCGTAGCGTTTAGCGCCTCTAACGCTGACCTGGGAGGTGTAACATGTAGGATATACTTCGCAGCATTTTCTCCGGATCTTTATGAGAATGAGTATGCTCGAGTACAGACCTGCGACATTTTCAATGTAGACATGGCAATGAAATTGCTGTTATACTGAGATCAGGCTCATGTTGTGCGTGATACTTGCCACAGCTTCCAAATGACTGACGCCTTTACCATGAGCTCCGGCCACGTATATAGAACTCCAGGCATCTGAACGCGTCTGGTGCACGGAGGCACTCGATACTGGAGCGTGAGTCAAAATTACGTGGACGTTCATAAGGATCGGTCGACTTATCACCTGAGACACCAAGGAGGATTTGCGGTGATTGAGGCGTAAATAATGATTTGCTCTGTACTATCACCTCCAGCCAGGTATGAATCAGGGTCACAAGATTAGCCCGCATGGCTTGATAAGATTCATGTCATTATGCTTGCTAGCCATGCTGGTGCTCCAAGTATTCTTACACACGTGATGCGGTATGCGGTATGTGCAACCGTTGAACCGTACGCACTCCATACTTTGCGCATAAGCTTATGCGTAGAAGTTGACCGTGTCCTTCTTCTTGGCCTAGACAAATTGTTAGCACTTGTCGTACTGATTAAAGCAAGAGTGGAGCTTACCTGTACTTCAGAGATGGCATCGACGTAGTGCTCGTGGCTGATCTTGTGCTGACCGTTACGAAGAGCGATCATACCAGCCTCCACACACACAGCCTTCAGCTGCGCTCCACCAAACTCGTCGGTACTACGCGCCAGCTCCTGCCAGTTGACGGCCTCATCGACAGTCATCTTTCTTGAGTGGATGCGCATGATCTGTGCGCGAGCTTCTTCGTTGGGTAGCGGGAATTCGATCTTCCTGTCTAGACGACCGGATCGAAGGAGGGCGGGGTCGAGGACATCGACACGATTTGTGGCAGCCAATACCTTGACACGGTCGTCGGACGCGAAACCGTCTAGCTGGTTCAGCAGTTCCAACATAGTCCGCTGCACCTCCCTGTCACCCGACTTCTCAGAATCGAAACGCTTGGTACCAATGGCATCCAGCTCGTCGATGAAGATGATCGAGGGCGCCTTTTCCTTCGCGAGGGCGAAGCAGTCACGGACGAGCTTTGCGCCGTCACCTATGAACATCTGCACGAGTTGTGGTCCAGCAAGCTTGAGGAAGGTGGCGTCGGTCTGGGCAGCGCAGGCACGAGCGAGCAGGGTCTTGCCGGTCCCAGGAGGGCCGTACATGAGAGCACCTAGCAACAGTCAGCAATTGCTAGAATCCGGGATTGCGAAACATGTTTACCCTTTGGCGCCTTGATGCCGATCTTCTTGAACCGCTCAGCCTCCTTCATGGGCCAGACTACCGCCTCGACGAGCTCTTCGATTTGCTTGTCCAAACCTCCCACGTCGGTGTACTTCTCTGTTGGCTTTTCGTCGACCTCCATGGCCTTGACACGGCTGTCATACTCGGCGGGCAAAGTGTCGAGGACGAGGTATGAATCCTTATTCACACCGATAAGATCGCCGGGCTTGAGCTTCTCGTGGTCTACCAGACCGATGAGTGGTAGAAATATGGTCTGCCGCGTTGATGTCTTGATGACGGCAGATTTGCCCACGCGAGTTGCGTCCAGGTCGATGTTTGCACCCTCTTCCGCCGCTTCGGCTGTGACGTCGAGGTCTAATATTTCGACGACGTTGCCAACGAGGTAGGGAAGTTGCCTGTAGCATGTAAGCAGATGTTCAGATTCGCCGCCACATATGTTGGTGGGGCCGACGGCGTGCAGCTTGAAGTGTACCTGTTGTTCTCAATCTTCTCCAGATTGTCCTTGATCTTCTCGTTCATCGTCGCCTTCTCGTGCGTCAGTCGCTGGAACTCGCTCTTCATGATGCGCATGTCATTCTCCAGCAACCGCCGCCGTGCCTGGATGTCTCGTGTGCTTGAGTTGAGGATCTCCTCGTCCAGCTGCTCCTCCTCTGACTCTGCGTCCTTCATCTCCGCATCGCCATCGGCCTTCTTGCCATCCTCGCCATCCTTCTTCTTGTCGTCGTCCTTCTTCTCTTCCTTCTCGTGGCGCTCAAGGTCCTCTAGATCTTCGAGTGTGGACATGGTGGCGGTGTGGCGAAAGTGAGTTTAGTTGGGCTGTGAGTGAGTGGTATTTGCGAGGAAGTGTGCGAGTGAGGACGAAGCTGCGGTGGACGAGTAAGAGTGGTTGGGTGATGTTGACGTGAACTTGTTTGGAGGCAGCTGTGGATTACGAACACTGGAAGCTCCCGCACCTGCTAGTGAAGTCTTGGCGTATCGGCGTTTTGCACTTAAACGCCGACGCGTCTCACCTACAACAACCTCAAGACAGCCGTGCGACAAAGTGAAGGGGTGATTATTATGGTAGGTGTTTACAAGGAAAAGTGGGTCACTCATTGTTTCGGAAGGCAAGAGCAGAGCGTACTTGCCGTCTCAAGCTACGATCTGATGCCTATCTATTGGCCAGTAAATGAGATTTTGAGTTGTTTGGGGCGGTTGATAGACCCAGTAATTCTATATCTAGTAGATAGAGTATGAATGGCCACGTAGCATGGATAGGATAAAAGGCAACGTAGCTTGTGACGATTTAGGTACAATTCTTAACGCCTCCATATCTGCTATGAAAGTACGGAAGCCAGGATTATCCGCTCCATATACTTCGCGACACACACTTTAATGTTGTCTTGCCCAACGCATTGTCTCGTTACTCATCGCCTTTTCCGAATGAACTAATGATCCAAAACCGGTGGGCAAAGGCTTGATGTTGCGTGCTGTCTTCGTGTCGTAAACTTGCCACTTTTTAAACACGACGAGAACTGAGCAAATCCAGGTCGAATCGCTATGCCATTGCGCCATGCTACAAATATTTTGGTATCTCCACTATTTCTGCAAAGTCTTTGAAGCCAACTCAATCCCCATCAATCTATCTTTACACTACTCGTCGCCTCAACCTCCAAATGTCTCCCACTGCTCTTAACATCCATTTCCTCCTCCGGAACAAGCACATTCTCCTCCCCATCCCCTTCCCCATTCCCTTCCCCATCTTCATCATCACTCGCACCATTAGCATCCTCCATCTTAACTTCCCTCGTAGGCAACTGTCCGCCATTCGCCTTCAAAGCTTCAAACTTCGCACTCTGCATGTCGAAGACGTATTTACCCAGATGCTCCACGCCCTCCATGACGGCTTCGCCTTCGATGTCGTCGGCTGCGGCTGCGCGGGTGGTTTCGCCGTGCATTTCGTCGGTGACGAGGGCGAGTTTGTCGGGGCGTTGGAGCAGGATGTCGAAGGCGGGTTTGAGCTCGAAGACGGATTCGAAGACGGAGCGTCGGCCGAGAATGTAGAGACCCAAACGGGCGCGCGAGAGTGCGACGGTCAGGCGGCGAATGTCGCGTAGGTAGCCGATTGAGCGCGTGCGGACGAGGGAGAGGATGACGACTGATGTGTGTCAGCTTGCGGCGAATGAGTAGGAGGTCTTAGGGATACTTACAATCGTTCTGCTCTCCCTGATACTTGTCCACAGTGGCGACGATGCGTGGCATACCCGTCAAAGGGTTGCCCTTACACCTCCGCGCCAGGACTTCGTTGATCAGAGCTTTCTGGCCGGCGTACGTTGTCAGGATGGAGATCTTGCTCGCAGGATATCCAAGCAGGCGCATGTATTGGAAGATCGCAACCGCATATTCAGCTTCGCCTTCGTTGGCCAGGACATGAGGCGCCACTTCTTGCTCACCCTTGCCCTTGTAGTCGGGCACGTCGATAAACTGGTAGTCGTACTTGAAGCCTGCATTGGCGAGTTGGAAATCTGGCGATGACAACACAGATGGCAAGTTGTCAAGCTTGGGGTAGCGCCACTTGTACAGCTCCGCAAGTGATGCGCGCGCACGACCTTGCTGGTCGAGCATAATGGTCGGCACACCAAGACGCACGAGTCGCTGGAAGAGAGATTGCTCAAGGTTAGCATACTGCCTGAACGCAAGGTTCTGGATGATGGGCGAGTTCTGTAGATGGTCACCGACAAGGACAATGCGCTGTAGCGGCAGCTCTCCGTTCTGCGGGTTCTGCAGTGCTAGTGGGATGAAGTTCTCAATCTCCGTGATCTGAGCTGCTTCCTCCATAATCACGTTGTCGTAATGGAAGCCCAACGTCGCGATCTCTTGCCTTCGCATAGCAGCATGCGTCGAGGTCATTGCGATAATGCGAGCTTCCTTGATCAGAAGGTAGTTCGCCTTGTCGCGCGGATTCCGCAGGATCTCAAAGGGACGAATGTCCTCAAGCTCTGTAAAGATCTTCTCGACATGATGGTAGCAGCCTTGCGCAATGTCCAGTATCTGACCGCGGTCGGCTGCTGGCGGGAACAGAGGCTGAGGTGCGTTTGCAAAGTAGCCCTTGAAGGGAAACTCAGAGACTATTTGATCAACACTGGCCTCCTCAGATGAAGCGCTGTCCCAATACTGGGTCCATGCTGGCTTCACATAGACAAGATTGAAGTAATCTGCAGTCTCGCACGAGCTACTATGTGCACCAGGCGCGCCAAAGTTCTTCGCAAGACGATCAACTTCAGACAGGTAGTATTGTCCTCTTTCGAGGAATGACTCTACTCTGCCATGTTTGCTGTAGCTGACGTTTGTCTCAAGGTCCTCCTCGCCATGACCTAAACGCAACAAGTGCCGTTCGTCGATGTCAAGTGCCACGATCTTCTGGAAGAGCTGGTTCAGCGCTTGATTGCTGTGCGCAATGAGTAGTGTCCGTTGGTCCGGAAAGTTGTGATATATATTGGATATAATCTGGGTCGCAACGTCCGTCTTTCCGGTGCCCGGAGGTCCGAGCACCACGGTTAGACCAGGCTGTGTACCGGAAGTGATGGCCTCAATCTGAGCAGGGGTAAATCGCACCGCGTTCAGTCTGGGAGCATCTGCAGGGTACGGCCCCATGTTCGGGGGTTTGTATGTGGAGACGTGAAGCGACTCATGCACAGGTTGTGCTACCTCGACTTGGTCGCGACGCCGCTTTTTCGAAGGTTTGGCAGGGGCAGTATCTGGTTCAGTTGCTGCAGGATACTGCACGACGTATGGAGGCCCAAAGGAAGTCTGTGCTTCCTCGTGGGGTTCGATAGATTTGCCGGGCAGGGATTCGATCAGGTGTTGCCAGTCCAGAAAGGTATCACTGAAGTCTATTGAATTCAGTCGGTTGGGTAGGCGCTGGTAAGATGCAGACGCAGGGTCGCCATATCCTAGGAAGACCTCCTGCAGCCATGATGGGGCTGGAATATCGGAAAGCGTCAAGCGCTTGATGGACTCCAGGATCGGCAGAAAGTTGTTCTCACGTCCTCGCCGACGTACAATGTGCGTGATGTGCTCGTAAATGTTAGGTCGCCCTCCGGCAGTACTGTCCATGTCATGCTTGTATTGCTTCGCGTCGATATTGACAAGCAGCCGCCGTTGCCGCACTCGAGGTGCGTAGCCATCACTTTGTGCTTGTTCGCGAAGCTGTCGGCCATTCTCGTCGAGCACCTGGACCACCTGAGCACATCTCAGCTTGTGGAGGCCAAGCTGCTCCCCGGAGTTTAACTCCTCTTGGTGACCATTGCGCATGGGCACATCGTCCTGGCCCTCGATGGCGACGAGGAAAACCACGTCATCCGTCCTCAGCTGGTCCCATTCTCTCCGCACGTCGAATTGAAGGCGACTGACGTCGAGGATGATCTCTGCTCGCACATACGCTGGTTGCTCTTCGCCAACTTTCGGTGGAGCAACGTCGACAACAGCTGGCTTCATGATGGGCAGTGCCATCTTCGACACGCCTCCGAACTTTGAGTTGGCGCCCTTTCCTCGTGGCTTCACCCTCTTCACGACGTCTTCCATGTCCTTTCGGATACCATAAAGCGCCTCGGCTCTGTAGAGGATGAACGATCTCCACAGGAAGTCGCCCATGGTGAGATACTGGAGGTTGAGCTTGGGAATAGCGAGAGGCCGAGATCCGTCGTACGCTTCGTTTCGGAGGAACGTTGTCTCGTACAAGATCTTCTCTGTAGGCAGAATTGGCATGTCGCGTACGGTGTCTTTGAACGTAGGTCGTTGCTCCACTAGTGAAAGCAGAATCTCCATGTAGAACGTCCGATCTCGAACCAAGAAGGTTGAGGTCGGGTATTCTGTTCGTAGTCCCATAAGTGCGCATAGCTGGATCAGCTCATCGTCGCTCAAAGCACCAAGATGGCCATCTAGCTCTTCCCTGTCACCAATGCTGCCATAATTTGCCAGTGCCATCAACTGTAGCTTCTCTTGGAATGCTGCATATCCTGTCCGCTGTAGTTTCGCTAGGACATCGTAATGTTGTTGATCGTACTCCAATTTCGATAGCTGTTTTCCTGTCTGGTCCTCGATTGGGAAGTCAGCGAAGTGGCTGAGGAGGTCGTAGAGATCGCGGAATAGGCCGTTGTCCTCGTCGGTATACATGGGTGATAGTCTGATTGCTGGGAGCAGATTGAGGTCCCGGAGTACAGTGTTGACGTATCTCCTCGTCGGCAGCTGGCTCTCCAGATCCGTAAGCAGCTCCATGAACCGCTCGCAGTATCCCAAGCTGTCGCTCATCTCTTGCTTGGTGTTGCTGTTGTACAATCGGTCGATGAATTCCAGCAAGAGAGTATAGAGCCACGATCGCTCAAATCGTAAACGTGCCTTCAGCGCATCGTCGCCAGAATCAAATCGCTTTGACGTAGCCCTCCACGCCTTGCGCAGCATCTGATGCTCCTCAAACTGCTTCTCCCGCACCGCGTCTGAGTGCAAGTTGTGCCATATTGGAATACCCACCAGAGGCGCGCACTCCTTCCGGACCAAGCCGCTGTCGAGTGACTGGAATGCGCCAATGACGAAGGACACGAGCTGTGTGCGGATCTTGGAAGGCTGCGCCGGGTCGACGGTCATGGACAGTATGCGGCGGAAGAAGGACGAGAACTCGGTAGGTTTGCCTTTGAAGTGCTCTGTACTATGTTAGCACGTACTGGCTGAGGGCGCATAGGAGCCACTCACCCCATGACGGCAGATTCTCCCTCCTCTTGACATTGACCATGAGCGCCAGCAGCAGGTGGTGGTAGTTTGACGCATCCTCGGTGAAGCCTGGCCACAGATATCGCTCCAGCAGCTGCAGGTTCTCCAGCACAAGTAGCGACGAGTATGCGAAGTCGACCTTCTCCAGCTCGTCCCACAGCTCCTTCTTGACCACCTCCGGCCGCACTTTTGGCGTCTTTTTCGCGGTCAACCAATTCTTCCGCGCGACTTGGGCGAAATGGTTCTCTCCATGCAAGTCGGCGACGGTCGGACGGGCGTGTAGGCTCGAGGACTCGGTCGCATGCGCAACGCTTCCCCCATTATGGCTGCTCGACTGCCCTTTCTGCTTGAGGCCGTCCATCTCTTCGGTTCTCTACCCTATCGCAGTATGTTGTAATTCGATGAGGCGCTCGGTGTGGCTTGCGCGCTCATTGTTGTCGCGGTTTCATGACGCGCCAAGAGAAAAGTTGGGCAGGCACGACGAGCAGTCGCGCGGAAAGAGCTCCACCACCGCTCGGACCCTTGGCCGCCGACCTCACTTCGCAACAACCCAAGAGGCACCCGTAATGGAGCCCAACAGCGGAATGTCGAGCGCACGAGAGGAAACCCGAAGGCACCAGCCTGTCGTGCCGGACAAGGTGCCCACTGGAGAGTATCCTGTAAGCAATTGGCCCCCCAGGAAGTGCGCAATGGGCGGATATGGCTAACAGTGTGCAGCTCATCGACAATGACCCGTACAGCCCCCGCACTCTCCCTCACGTATGCGAGTACTCATGAGTATGCAGACATTTCAAGCGCGTAATGAAGTACACCCGCCCCTCTGACTGGGGCTACGGTGCACTGGTCGGCGGCATTAGTCCCGGCCTGATGTACTATTGGGAGAGGGTCTCTCCGTCGTACGTCGGAAAGGGTGGCTTTGCGCCCATCATGCGCCTGAGTGGTGCCGTGGGCGTTACAGGCTGCTTCGTCTACGCCTACTCAAGGTCCTGCAGTACGTGGCTCCCGGTCAACGATATCATATGGAGGAAGACTATGCTGACATTCGTGTAGTGCGCTTCTACGGCGCCCGCGAGAACCGCCGCGAGGTCGAGATGGACATGCGGGAGATGGTCGACAAGGTCAAGAATGGCGAGCCGCTGTACGGCACCACCGAGATGACCGAGTACATGCAGGGCGTGTCCCACCGAAACTCGCGATACGCAGCCACATTCGCCCACGTCCTGCTCTGGCCAAACTTTACGAACCACCCCTACCATGGCGTCGACACGGCCAAGTACTACCGACAAGCAGAGCTGGAACTGGAGCAGGAGCGGACCAAGCGGGAAGGCGGATCATTGAGTGGATGAGGCTCGAAGAAAGAAGACAATGAGGAGATTTTTTGTACGTCACGGCAGCTGTATATAAGATTCAGAGAATTCGATCAGGACGTACAGAAAGTTCCTCGCATCTTTCTTTATCTATCTACCCCGTCGCCAGCACCTTCAACACCCTCTCTCTCCCAAACTCCTCCATCTTATACCTGCTAATCCAATCATCCCTATTCACATAGCCCCCGCAGATCCTCCTCTTCCCCGTGAACGCGCTGCGCCCATGCAACACCCTCCAATTATCAAAGATCAGCACCTTACCCGGCACCAACTGCTCCCAATACTCATTCTCCTTTGACTTGAGCAACGCGTCGAATTTGCGCGCTGCGTTGTACCACTTGTCCACCTCTGCGATCGGCAAGTCGATACTCGCGCGGTCGGAATTATTCCAGCGCACGCGTAGCAAGTCCCCCGTTGAAGAATCGTGTTCGAGTACGGGGAAGCCGCGGTAGGGTTGTACACTTATGCCCTCGTTACCCGAGGCGTGGGCATGTACGTTCACGGTCGCCAGAATCTTGTACGCTTCTTTATCAATCTTCTGCAAATCGTGTGCGACTTTGAATCCATCTACAAGCAACGACGCGCCGCCCTCGCCGTCAGTATGCGAGAGTAAATGGAACGCTTGCAAGCCAGCCGGATCGGAAAAATAAGTGTTGTCTGTGTGCGCTTCGAGCGCGATGTTGGTGTATGCGGTGTCTTGGGAGGCGAGGTCGGCTGTGAAATCGTAGAAGGCGCCGTAGTGCGTTTCGCGGATGAAAGCAATGGATTTGAGGAGGGCTTCTGTTGCGGAGGGATCGGGGAAGGCGGTCTTGTCGACGAAGCAGAAGCCGTATCTGCGCTGTGGGGAAATGTTAGTTTGGGAGGGGAAAGCGAGATGGTGGGAAATGTACGATGCGGCGGAGGATTTCTTTGACGGTGAGGGTCTCGTCGTTGATGACGGTTGGGGGGTCTTCGGCGATGGATGAGTCCCAGAGTTTGAGGCTGTGTCGGTTTTAGTCTAGCTGGTCATGTTTATGAGTGCAGTGTGGTGATAGCGTACAATGTCAGGGCTTGTCGCGTGACGGCCTTGTGGAATGGAGATCTGACGGCGCTGGAGAGCAAGGCTTGGGTGTATGTGCTCGTGTGCCCGTCACTCCCTGTTTATTGTGTTAGCTTCAGCTTCAGTGACACGATATTGCGGCGCATGTATACAATCTATCGTAACGGCATGTTTGTGTGCAGATAATTCAGCTTTCTTGATGTGTAGGTCTTTGGGTATCTACTACATGTTAGCTAGGCGCGAGTCTCAGTTTGCGTACAACAAACGCACTGAAAATGTGTCGAGGAGCCGCTGCTTCGTGGACTCGTGTACGCAGCTGCTACATTGGCAATTATCTCTGAAGATGAGGTCAGACGGCAGTGTTCAGCGAGATGCATGTATGTACACTTACCGCAGCCATATATTCGGACTGAACAATCATTTAGCTTATTGACTTCATAGCAAGCTGGCGTTTCTCACATTACTTTCCCAGCTATTTTCACCTCGCCCAAATCGACCTCAATCGCGTGTTTCAAGTCTCTGTCGATTGCATCGACCCGCACGTGCTGCAAAAGATCAACACCAAACACCGTCATCATCCACGATACTCAGACTCACGTATTCAGAGCTCTTCATGACGGTCTCCAGCGTGCGAATACGCCTAAAGATGTTCTGAAGCTCCGCCCCGAGATGATACATGTCAGCCTGGATGCCCTTGTTCTTCGCGGTCCATGCACTGCCAACAATTGTGTTCAGGTTTGGTGTTTTGTGTTCGGGCCTCTTTAGCTTGGACTTGTTGAGGACTGTGTGGTCGCCTTCTATGGTGCTTGGTACCTTCAGTGGGAAGGCGCTTGTAGTTGAGTTTGACCGGCATTGCATTAGATGAACCTTGAGGGCGGCTGTCTGTGGAAGTGCTACATTGCAGGTCCTTGTTAGAACAGGACTGCGCATCGATGTGTGGCGCAAACTGCAAAACTCAGTATCAATTTGAAAGAAATGCACATCTCGTGACGTACGGCCGTTTTGAAGTGTAGCGCAATGGCCGCGCCGCAAGCATTTCGACGTTGTCCAGTACTCGCTGGGACTGCTAAAAAGAATGTGTTGGATGCTCAAGTATTGAACGTTATTGTGTGTGATATCGTATTAGTGTCGTTGTCAAAGCGCTCGGGTGCGCGAGTAGTTGCTGTACCGAGTCAATTCTACGCCCTAAGGCGAACTCAAACAGAATCTCGGTTCAACGGCGCGCAAAAAGAAGGCAAAAAGAAGACGAAAAGAAAACAAAAAGAAGGCAAAAAGAACGACACCAGAGGGACTCGAACCCTCAATCTTTGCCAGGTAATTGGAACCGGAAAGCAACGCCTTACCATTAGGCCATGGTGCCAATTAGAAGTTGTAAGTTCGTAAATTATATAATTTATATTGTAGTGTTGAATCTCGGCGCTGTGGTATCTCTGACTTGTGCGCGACATCATACTCACTAGCAAAGGTAACAAAGGTGGCTCTCACACGAATTCTTGCGTGACTGACCATCGTCGTGGTTCAGCGCGTCATCGCCATGGTTTGGCGCAAATGAACCAATTAACATTCAGTATACATGCCGGGCGAACACGGCAGAATCTTCACATCTTCAAACTGACACTAAGACATCGATTCGCTATTCTCTGGTCGTACTTTTCAACACTACCTAATCAGCATGGCCGCTTCTGAGCTGCCGAGCAGTGTTCTCATCCAACAGTTTGATATGGTAAGTACCTTGTCTCTATTTACTTAGCCTGTCTATCCTCAAGGTAGCTTCGTTACCTCCTGCGTCACTTAATAGGGCCTTGAGGTCTAACAGGCTGTATCGTAACGCGCCTCTCGCTCCTCTATTCCATATTCGGACACTTTCAACCCTTACTAACACACTTTCAGATCCTCGCTCTAAACCCAGGTTGCAACACATTTTACTTTGGACCCGTTGAGGAGAGCCGAAGCACAGGCACAATGCGGCTGCACTAACCTCCTCTTCACCAGAAGCACACGACGAGGTGCAACGCGTCCTCTTCCGCTGTCGCCTCTGCTTCAAGGCCTAGTCCCGCCTCGCTTTACCCTTGCCCTTGTCCACAGACGGCCCTGGAGCGAATCCTTCGAAGTCCGTGGAGTCCATAGCGTCTTGCACACCTTCGTCCGTGGCATCGCTGAAGCCGCGGAAATTGCTAGAGTCTCCCAGGAGAGAGCATGGGTCGTTCACATACCATCGCATGAAAATGGTACAAGTTTCTGAACATTGTACCCGTTTGTGTATGCTAGTCTAAAAGAAGAGGATTATCAGCACTCGAATGAACATCGAGCGCGTTTCCCCTCCCCTCCCCATCCCCCTAGCAGCAAAGTAGTTTTCTGGTGATAGATCCTCTTCGACTAGAACCAGAAAGAAGAAAGACACCTACTCTCCCATGATCTACCCAGGTCTTTCTCACGCTACTACGTCTCCACCCTGCTTTTCCACCGCCTTGGTCGGCTTTGTCGGTTGCACTGAACCATCAGACGCCCTCTTCTTACCTTTGCCTGCTCTAAAGTTGGTTTCGCGACCACTAGCCAAGAGATGCTTGAGCAGCGCTTTGACTTCTTCTCCTTTACAACGGCCTTCCTGTCGAACTCCTTCATGTCCTGGGGAAACCGGTCATCTTTGCCAGGTTAGATCCGGAAAGCAACGCCTAACCATTAGGCCATGGTGCCTGTGATGAAGCTTTCGAAAATAATCAAAATATATAGTCATTCAATAACGCGATGCCGTTGTCAGCTCGAGAAGCGTCTTAAACTAGTCGCCGTGCTAGAGATCTGTGGTAAACCCCGTTCTGATTAGGCAAAGAAAGAGTGAGTTTTGGGTGACACGTAATCGTCACTAGAATCTCTGCCAACAAAGAGTAAAGTCTGTAACTTGAACTAGCAGCCTGTCTATCTTCAATAGTAGTTAAGTAGAGTAAAAAAGCTACACATAACACATCGAGGATAGCCAGGCTCTACTTTTAACTTACTCTCAGTGTTTTGTAGTCGAGCTTCGCTAAGGTAATCGATCACGAATTCTTGCAGCACCTGGTGGCCACACAAACCAGTTAAAATTCAGTATGCATATCGGGCGGGATCGGCAGCATATTCAATTATCTGTCTACCTCATGTTCGCTGTATGTACACGCCGTCTGACGTACTTTGCAATGCTACCGCAGGATAATGACACGGCTTCTAATTTCTTTTCTCGGCTTCCCCGGTACTGCTACCCTGCCACCTAGATCGTGTCTGCACATCCACGGAAGTGGTCCGGCACATTCGACATCGTGGCGTAGAGAGAACGCGTTGGACTGATTGATCTTTCCACACAAAGTCATAAACCGTAATGCACTATGTAATTTTTCGAGAGCGGCGCAGACGTGCACATAAGTCCGCTGACCAGCGGCTTTTACAAAAGAAACTATGTCGTATGTGATGCGGACAATCCTGGTTTAGCGCGCAGTGCGAGTATATTCGGATTTTAGGAAGTTTAACTCTAGCCCTTATAATTTTAATACGACATCTACTCTACACACTTGTACTCTTCCTAGTCGCGCTTTCGTTCGCGTTGTTCTCTAGGTAGGATCTTGGAAATCAGTGAAAGAGCTGGGATTTGCGAGGCATACAAGGGGTCGTTGAGGTATTGAACAAAAGGAGGGGAGAAGCGATCATATTGCCCTTATTCTTGAATTTTCAGAGGGAAGAGCCAGAAGGGACAGTGGCGAAGAATTCATGTATCGACTCATCCGCGAGCGACACAGTTGAGTAAGAGGCTCCTTTTTTTTGGTGGGAAGATGTTGACTTCAATGTCCATCTATTCAACGCAGTCGTAATGACCCCTACACCCTCTCTCCCTCCATAACAGACGCATCGTGGCACATTCCTTTGCTCAAGCCCGAGATATAGGTACAATAGAATTTTTTTTTTGGCGCGAGAAAAGAGAGAAGCGGCCATGTCCTCAAATGCTTGCAGTTTGATCTCTCACTCGCTCGGAAGGAAAGAGAGAAAGACATGTACTTCCGCAGTATGCACTTTAGATATTGCTCTTTCTACATACAAGCGGGCATACGCTGGTTTGACTCGCGGTATCGTTATTTTAGTCGCAAGTCCAGAAGCATTACGTGAAGGATCCCGTCTCTTTGACAATAAAGTAAAGAAGAAGGCGATCTTTTCTTGAAGACATTGAACATTTGTAGAACACAGAGGAAAAGAGACATCGTAGCGCTGCGCAGGTATTTTTGACTCTCCTTCTCTCACACATGGCATGACGGACAAGTCGCTTTCAGACGCCATACACTGAACAACTATCGTATTCAGAAAATAGACTCGAATTGATGCGTTAGTAGTATTAAAAGAAGGCGAGGTCAGGCCAGGCGCCATCAGAATATCCTCTACCTATTTTGAAGGGCGGAAGCGCCCACGTCTCACACATCGCCATGTCATATTTTATGATTTGAGAAATAGCACAGGATAGTTTGTGGAAGGGTAGAAGACGACCACGAGAAAAGAAGAAGGTCGCATCCTCTCATATATGGTGTACAAATCGTTTTTCGAGATCCAGCGCTTCTCGCGCGCATACACCATGTAAAGCCCGACAGACGGATACTTCTTGAGCTGGACACCGAGTCCCCAACAACATCAGCTCTGCTTTCGCTCCTTTTGCGAACACAAACGCATACAACATGTCGTTTGCGATTTCAGAAACAGGCAGGTCACTCCCCATAGACAAGATTGTCAGTGATTCTTTTTGCAAAACAAACTCATGAGAAGATTGTTTCGTGATTTTGAAAAAAGGCGGGACAGTCCGCCATGAGGTTGAAACGGATCGGGGTTTTTTTTTTCGAGAACAGAAGAGGGCAATCTCATGGGATGACCGCCATGGTGTTTTTGGAAAGAACAAATTATGATTTGCGTGATGGAGAAGATGAGAATGCGAGCACAGATGGGGATCTACACTTACTCACTGGGCGAGCGGCAACAAAAGGCGCACGTGCCCAGGTTCGAAATGTGTCGATGTAGATGCTGAAGTTATGTTTCTCTTGGTTTCGAAATCAACTGCCATGGAGTACATGTGAGCCGGACTGTGCTCGAAGTTCGACCATTGAGTGATCCCAACACCACGCGCACCCAGCAGCACGTTTGAATCACGCAAATTCCAAAGTCCTTGAGCAACAATTCCATATCCGTCCGGACCCATACGAGTCCAGCCCCAACGCCCAAGCACCCTATAACGCGCAACAACCCATGCTACTACTCTTACAATACGCGAATATCCCTACCCTATCCTATCCCATGCATATCAAACAATGACCAAAACACCAAAGCTCCATTCCCACGCCCATACCCACATCCCCCCCACCTACTCGTGCCAATCGCATATTCACCAGAAACTACACCAGCCAATATAGTGCTGACACAAGTTTTCCAAATTCGTCGCCTCGCCAATCAGCCTGCTCACCTGATCATTCACCGGCAGTTCCTCGCCGGGCCTACCATCTCTACCCGTCAACTTCTCTTTCACGCGCGCAAGCACTTGTAGCGCACGTGCGTTCTGCACTTCCTTGGCCTCGACGTCGTTGGCGGGCGGCGCGACGCTGGAGCGGTGGCGCGCGCGCGGTTGTAAAGAGGACGCGGGGTCTTGGGCGGCGTGGATGTCGCCCATGATGGATTGGCGGCGCTCGGATGGGAAATTGGGTTCGGGTGGGGAGGCGGTGTGGTGGAGACGCCAGGTGAGGAGCGGGTCGTGTATGAACTATTATATCGTTAGCTGAGTCCAGTAGATATGGATACGAATGTGACTTACCGCTTCCAAGACCGCCATGACGCTCTCCTTATTACTCCTGAGCACGCGCATGACATGTTCACACGTTGTACGATAACTGCCCTCGATGTTGCTAACTTCCATGGCATACGTCAACATGCGCGTCAGACGGAAAGGTACGCGCTCCGGGTACTTCTCGCGGTGCATAGCCACTTCGAAGCAGTCGCCGAAATCAATGTGCACAATCTTGCCGGTGACGCGATCGAGCATGAGATTGGACGGGTGGCGATCGCCCAGACCCAGGATGTAGCCGACCATGGACATGACGGCGAGCGAGCGGGTGTAGTTGGTTCGGCGGTCGAGCCACGCTTCGGAGGATTTGGATTTGAGCCAGAGAACGCGGTACAAGTCCTGGCCGGTGGTGTTGTCGAGCGCATACCCAAAGACTTCGACCTTCTGCATGAGCGTGAGACAGTCATAGTCTGGCGCCATCTGCAGCATGATGCGGTGCTCGATGTTAAGGAGAATCTTGCGGCTGTCACGATACTCCCGTATCAGCACGTGTAGAGTGTCACTGTTAGGGACGAAGCCCAGCAGACCAGACTGCGTGCTAAGCGGAACGGCGGCGTAGCGCTGAATGTTAAGGTGGCGCTTACGAGACTCGACGTCGTTCGCGAGAAGAGTGTTGCAGAGGCCGAAGAGTTGCATGACGCGCTCGTCTTGGCGAATGTCTTCGTGTCCTTTGAGAATGTGGGTGTGGGCTTTGCCGTCGCTGCCGCGCATCTCGAGCTTTCTCGGCCGCTGCTTGGACTGGATGACTGATGCAACGGGTTCGAACGAGACGATACCGATGACTGGCTTGCCAACGCGATATGTACCAGGCACGGCAAGCTCAAGATCATGCGCGTCCTTGAGTTTCGGCGAGACGTACTGCAACTCGAGCGTCATCAAGGATGGCAGCTGCCTAGCAATCTTCCTAAAGACTTGGTAGTACAGATCCCAAGCCTGGTTGAGATCTCCAATCTCGCCGGACGTCCTAAAGGTATTGCACCAGTCGCGCGCTTCCTGCAGCTCGCGACCGAAAGACTGAATGAAGGAAATCTCGCGAAGCGTCTCGGGTCCCTTGTCGAGCATGGCGTGGAGCGGCGCTAACGTGGCGAACATACCATCAATGTTGTGGTCGCCGAAGTAAAGTCTACTCGCCTCCTCTAGACCCTCGTGCCATTGCTCGTGCCAAAGAACAGCGATACGAATGAGTTCGTGGCTGACAAGATCAGCTTGCTCAACCAGTCTCGGCGAGTGTTCGCGCATAGCTTCCATCAGCTCCTTTGCAGATCGCTGTCGTCGAGAGACGTCGGACTTCATCGAGACCGTCAATGGGAACACGAGCGCTTGTGGGTGGGCCTTGCCGACCTCGGTCAGCAACTGGTGGATCGATTGTCGCACCGTGGGATTCGGCTGATTGATTCTAGCAAGAAGCTGAGGAATGACTTCCAGCCAGGTGTCAATCGGCACAGACTTGGTGCCCTCGTTGATCGTCCTATTGACTTCCGGCAGTCCACCGTGACTGAACCACAGCGTAAGCAATCGGAGCGTATCCTGAAGTGAGCTACTAGACGACAACGCGATAGACTTGAAAAAGCCGTGGATAGCCGGAACGACGTGGTCGTGCACCATGTTAGAGGGCACATCAGTAGTCTCTCGGTCGGCCTTGGACGTGATCGAGTTGATGACTTCAAAGTTGGCGAGTGCCCAAGCGTGCCATGCTTTGTACCAGTTTTGGTTGTATCGTGTCGCTGCGGCGTAGGCTGACAGGATCTCGTGAACAAATTCGTGCTCCCACTCGCCGTCTTGCAGCTCCTGTTGCCAGTCACCCTGCTTCAGATAGCACTTGGCAAGCAGTCGGTGAGCTTCAGCCATCTCGCCCGGAGAGACACCCATGGCAGATCCGTTCATCATGCTAGAGCCATTCATACCGTTGTGACCATTAGTCGATGCGAACGGATTGACATTGTTGAACATGTGCTGGCCATTCGCCATGCCGTTCTGCGCCATCATCGGGTTCGTCGCAGCCCTTGCGCGCATTGCGAGGTCATCCGAAAGTCGTGCTGTGAAGTCTTTCATCGAGTCGAGCGCTTCTTGCTTGAAGTTGTTGTCCGCCCACATGTACTTGTACGTCGCGTACGCCACAGGATGTGGTATCTTCTGACCGTTCTCTCGGACGAATTCAACGACTCGCACGTCGCCTGAACCTTCGATATCCAGCAGTTTCTGAAGCGCCTTGTTTGCGAGATTCATCCTGTTGTTCTTTCGACAAAGGTTGGTGTACTTGATCCACATGTCGGTGCCCTCGTGAGGGGTGATGACAAGCTGTCGAACCTTCATCATGCGTTGCCAGACCTCAGGGTTAGGCTGGAGGCCCTTGAGACGCTTCATCCAGGTCTTACGCATGCTGGCTTGCTTGTCCTTGTTGTTCTCGTTTTGCTTGTACTGCATAATCTCCTCAAGCTCTGCCAGCATTTGTACTCGAATCATAGGCAAGTAAGCGCGTTGGTAAGACTCTCCGAGCAATGAGCTGAGCTCTGTATCGAGACCCTTTCGAGCCTTGGCGATCTCTTCGATGGCGATTTCGAAGCGGTTGTTGTGAATGTTGAGAATAGACGCGAAGAAAGCTCGGTCTGGGGATTGCTCTTTCATGACGCTCAGATAAGAGTCCATGTCGGCAAATTTACCCAGACCCCAGGATGCAGTTGCGGCAAGCGGTGCTATCGCCTTCCGATACTCCTGGCCAGCGTTCGCCCATTTCTCCTTTGACAGTGTAGATAGTAGGTCCCATTCACCAAGCGCATGCAAGCAGCGCATCTTGCCCATGGTAATTTCGAAAGAATCGCCCTCTCTCCTCTCTCGGAGTTGATATGACTCAAGTGCCTCGTCCCATCGCTGCAGCTTCTCGTACCACGTCTCTTTCAGCTCGACATCGTTGTAATGCTGCGCCTTCCGCAAGATACCAAAAGCGGCGTCGGTCTGTTGTAGCTGGTTGTTGATGCTAATAAGAGCTTCTACAGCGCTGGAGTTCTGCTCCGCGTTGAATTCGAGCTCCTTGTAATGCAGCGCCTTGGCGAAAGCATGGCACTTCCCAGCGTACATTCCCAGTATCCGGACATCGATTGGTAACGCTTTGTCGTCGTGCTCCATGAATTCAGCGAGGTTCAACAAGATCTGCAGAATTTCCGGCGGAATGTTAGGCGACGTGAGCGCAGTCTCAATTGACCGCACAAGCTCCTCCTGGTACTGATCGTATAGCTCGGTCCAGCATGAGACAAACGCCGAGTTGAACAGAATCCTCGCAATAGGATTGTACACACTGCCCAATGGTGTGCAAGCACGAAGAGCCTGCTGTGGCGACTCCCTAAGCAGCTCCACACTGAATCTCCGCATCCACTCGATCCAATCTTCTTTCGTTGTCTTTGAAGATGCTTCCCAAGCCTGCTTCAGATGTTGTTGATTGACTGCGAGTTTCTTCGTCAGAATCTCTGCGGGGTTGAGGTCTTCGTCATCTTCGCCATAACGTTCATCTGGGCTCAAATCCTGTGGCAACGGCTCGCCCTTCTGCAATTTCGACACAATGCGACCGTAGTTCTCATGCGGGACCTTGTGCGTGATGAGTATCTTGTTTACTGTGGGAACAAAGTGAACGTAATCGGGACCGAGTTGGAAGATCAATGCACAGAGCGTCTCCAGAGCGGTCTGCTTCAACGAAGGCTCAGATCCTGCAAGAACTCGACAAAGCGGGTGTATTATACGCGCAGCAAATTCGGATACGTTGACTTGTTTCGACAGTCGACCAAGCGTTTCTATCGCCATTTTGCGGATGGCCATGGGCTGACCAGGTTTGTCAAACATCTTCACCATGACCGGGATGATCAGATGCATGTACTCCTCGGCGCTCGAGCCGAAAATGAGGAAAGCATGCAGAACTCGCTCGGACGGAAGTCGTTTCCCAGTGTTGTCTGAGTCGAGTACACTGAGCATGAGAGGTAGGACATCTGCCAGGTATACCTTGAATTCCCCTTCCAACGAGCGTGCAATGGCTTCGATGAGCGACAAGATTGTAGCTTGTAGCTGCGGGCTGCTACTCCAGTACTCTTTGATCGTGGCTAGGATGCTTGGCAGATACGGACGAATGTGCTGGCGGACGATCTTGACCAACTGGCTAAGCTGATTGAAGTAGCCCTCCGAGCGTCCGGCTGGTGTGGATCGAATGACTTGCAGAAAGCCTGGCACAACCTGGTTGAGGTACGGTACGCACTTGAGACCCATGGTGGCATAGATGTTCATAACAGCGTCCACTATCGCCGAGTGAAACTGTGTCAGCGATGGATCTTTAAGCAGTCCCATGAGCGTGCTGATAACGATAGTAGGGTAGTAATCTTCATTGGAGGGAGTGATGCCTTGCATGATGAGCGACACGTCAGTGACGGCTTGTGCTTCCATGATGAGGTGCTTGTCTGGCGATTGTTCCATGATCTTCTGATACTCGTCCGGATCAAGAGCACCAAGAGTACCCATGAGCCTGACGGTCTCTCGCCGGAGTTCGCCCTCAGGTTCTGTCTTGACGATGTTCATCAGGATGTTCATCAGCTCAGGGTAGTCTCTGTACGGCTCGATAACGTAGCCAGCATTTGTCGCTAGTTGGCCCAGTGCCCTCAGCGCAGAAAACCGTTTCGAGTCTGAGCTCATGTCTTGCATGAAGTCAAGTATGACGGGCATGAGCTCCGGGATGTACTTAATCATGTCTTCGCCGCCGACTGTAGCAAGATCACCGATAGCTTTGAGCGTGGTAGACGCGACCTCAGGGTTGGGGTCCTTCGACTTCGGTAGCAGTACTGTGACGATAGGATCGACCAGTGGCTTGATGAGGCTGTCAGCCGCACCAACCAGACTACTAATGAGTTGAGCGCTCTCTTCCTTGCTTCGCGGACTGTTGGCGTAATTGACTTCCGTGAGTAGCTGCAACAGCACTTTTCGCAACGACGGGAAGACGTAAGCAGGATTGACCGAGGTGAGCCGTCCAATGATAGACATGGCAGCCTCGCGAATAACGAAGACTTCATCATTGAGCGCCAGGAACAGCGTCCGCACATTGTCAGCCTTTCCAAGATGGCGATCAAAGCGAGCGTCAAGCGCCAGGAGGACTTCGAATCGGATGTCGGGGTCGACATCACCCACAGCTACTGTAAGGAGCTTCTCGATGATATCGCCGACGACCTTTGTAGCGTGAGTACTAGTCTGGTGTACAATGGGATCTTTTACGAAGAGCTGGCAGCATGTCAAAGCAGCGCGCTTCCTGATTTCAGAATTATCTGCCTCGACGTAGCGGATAGCAACGTCGCGGACGAACTCGTTCAAAACATGGCCAGTGAAGTCAAAGCTACCAAGCGTGTGGAGTGCCAATGCAATCTCCGCCTCCCGAGGGCCAATCGTTTGTGGGTCTTTGTGGTCGCGTGTCCATATTTGCGGTGTCTGCGCGATCTGGTAGGGGCTGCCCAGAGGCAAGAAGTGCCGCCCAGCTAGAATCTGGCTAAGAAGGTCGAGCAGCTTTTCCTGGATCATAGGTCGTGAGGGAGGTACGTAGTGCGCCATGTCGACGAGGGCCTGGAAGAGCGAGTCGCTGAGACCGCAAGAGAAGATAGGTTCCAACAATCGCTCGACGCTCTTGGTCAGAGCCTGGCCCACAGCCGCCGCGATCATGCTCAGGCACTGGAATATTGGCGCTTCGTTGATAGCCAGCTTGTTCCGTGCCTTCGCCAGGAGACCCTCTTGTATAAACCCCAGAATGCCCTCTAGGTACGGTGATATCGCAACACCAACCGCGTTCGCAATCTGTCCAATCGCAACAAAGGCCTTGTCGCGGTCGCGGTCCTTTCTTATCAGACCCTGTAGGTGCAGCATGCACGGATGTAGGTACTTGGTCGCAAACTCGGTAGGCGAATAACCAGCGAGTATAGGAATGATGAGCACCACCTCTCTCCGCACCAGCGCATCTCGATGGTCCTTGTACTTGAGCACCGTGTCTACCGTCTCCTTGTACTTCTGCTCGTTCATGAACATTGGGCTCTTGTCGAGCAGTTCCTTCATCGTGAGCAGGGAGCCGTGGATGGCCTCGTTGCTGCCAATAGCGAAGCCGCGCAGGATCTCGTCGTAGACCTTGCCGAACCACAGCTGGCGCATCTGCGAGTCGCGCGGGGATATGATCTCGAAGCATGCGCTGATGGCCTCGGCGGCGGACTCACGGATCAGCACCTTGGGATCCCGCAGGGCGACCCATATGACCTCGAAGATCTGGGCGATCCACTGGTACATGAGCGTGGGCGAGTTCTTCGCCAGTTCGCGCAGGATGAGCACGGCGGCAAAGCGGCGGTTCTCGTTGCGCTCCAGCTGCAGCCACTCCAGCGCGCCTTTGACCTCGGCCTCGACCAGCTCGGCCGTGAGTGTCCCACCAGGCTTCGCGAGTCGCCCGAGTGCCTTTGCGGCTACCACCATGGCCGTCGTGTCCTGGCCCCGCATGACGGCGCGCAGGTACGAGGCAAAGCGCGTCGTCTTCTGGCCGGCATCGTCGCCGCGGAAGTCGATGAGGGCATTGAGCGCGTGGAGGCCGCCGATGCGTTCGTTGGTGTCATTGCCGGCGACGATGAGGTTGGAGATCTTGCCGTAGACCTGGTCGTAGAAGGTGGTGAAGACGGTGGGCGCGAGTTCTATGCGGCATCAGCTTGAAGCCTGCGGGGGACCTTTGCTCTCTGGTCTCTCGCTCTGAAGCTTACCGCGATGCGCTGCTTCTACAATCTGGCGTAGGCTATGCGCTCCCTTCTGCCTCAATTCATCGTTTCTTACGTGTGTTAGCTCCCAGAATGTGCCATGCGCCAATACAATGCTCACTTTGAGCGGAGGTCGAGCGCGATGCGGTCCAGCGAGGACGACGCCTGCACCGACATCTTGACTGCTTCACCGCTGCGAGGACCCGGCCGAGAGGTGAGAGTAGCTCCTTCCTTCCATGGAAAGGACAGGAGAGCGTGCAATTGTTATGTACAAGGAGAATTGGGACTTGTCGAGCTATGGCGTTGTTCCGCCCATCTTCAGTCACGAGCCGCTAAGCTTTGACCCCTGTCGCGCGCGGTCACCGATCCGGTTAGAGCGCCTTGCCGTCTGATGGTGTGCGTCGAAATGCTCCGATATGGGTGCTCGTTTCTTTGGTGTCACTCTGGAAGACTGGATGCCCGAGCTGCTGACTCAAGAATTACTATTAGGCTCGCTACATTGCTGTTCATGACCGACTCCAGATTCACCAGTATATACCTACTACCAACCTCTACCAAGCAAGTCGCCTCACATGAAAGGTCAAGTAGTAGGAGTCGATGTCACACGCGACCTGTCGATCCAGGATAAAACCCAACAACATTCCCATGTTCGTGAAGAATATCAATCATGTTAGGATATCAAAGACAAGGTCCTGTGCCACCCGAGACACACCCAATCACCGAGCACCACGACTCAACCGTTGCAGCCACATCACCCCAGTACCCTCACCACACCCCTCCCATCATTACTCGTCAATCTCACGGCGGGCCCAAAATCTACCCAAGCACACCCTGCGCGACCTGCCCCACCAACCCACCAATCTGCCCAAAGAAGATGCTCTTGAGGATAGTCTCACCCTCATGTGCCGCCCACATACCCGCATCCTGCAGTTTCTCTTTCCACCGCAGTTGGTCTTCCTCGCTAAGTTCGTCCCACTTCTTGGCTTCGGTGTGCTTCTTCAACACCGATTCGTGGCCGCCCTCATGCACCTCCGTCTGCAGCTCGTTGCCGGAATCGTGGTGAATGACGAGCGCTTTCTCGGTCTGAGGTGATTCGGAGTCGATAGGAGGATTGTGCAGGTGCAGGAGGTCGCGTATGCGGCGCTCGACTTTGATGGCAGGGGTGTTGGCGTTGTTGAGGGCGGCTGCGTGGCGTTTTGCGCGGTGGGCTTCGCCAAAGGTCTTTCCGGCTGTGTTCTGGAGACTTACGGGAACGATACTTTTCGTTAGGTTGCCTTCTGGGTCGATGAGGGATTGTAGCATTAGTGCGAGTGCGGCAACGACGACGGCGATGACAGCGTATGTGGCGGCGGAGAGCATCCTTCGTGTCCGCGCAGTCTGGAGGACAAGGCGGTCGTCTTCTGGGACGAGTTCGAACGTGTCGACATTGATGGTGTTGCCTATTGATGTGGATGCTAGGCGTAGAAATTGGGGCTTTCCGGCGGTGGCTTCGGACTTGAAGAATGGGGAGAAGACGACCTGTTGATGGCTTAGTACACACCCTCAGACACACTTTTGAGACGGGTCATACCTTTGTCATCTGATGTTCGTGAACATTGTCATAGGTAGCGTATCTGTCCTCTTGTCAGCTAGTTCGTTTCTTTTGTACATGGGAGCTTTACTTGTGAAAGCGGCCGACAGAATTACCGCTGTAGTCTAGCGTGAAGACACTCAAAGAGTTGTCTGCTGAACCAACAGCAACAGCGACCTGATACGCGCCTGACGCATCAGCTTCCAAGAGTGCCACGTCGAAATCCGTTGCTGCCGAGACGTGCTTGGGTAGTTTGTGACGCATCACGATGCTTCCCGGGCCCTCCTCGTACATGTGCAGCACGAGAAGCTCCGCTCCGGTTCTGCTGGGCCTATTCACCACAAGAAGCAGATGTTTGGGCGATATCCACCGGAGGCCTCTGACTTTCGATCGCAATTTCTTCTCACCAACATCGGGTTGTGGAATGCTGTAGACCTTCCGCCGCTCCTTCTCCGTCTTGTTCCTCCGCTGTGCAAAATCGAAATTACAGTCTTGTGTGTAGACCTCGTAGTCCTGGGCGTAGGCTACCTGGAAGCGCCCTTCGCCCTCGTCCAGTATGTCCAGATCATTCGCTTCCTTCTCCTTCAGCGGTATCCTCCGTATTATGTCCTGAGCATCTGGTCTGTTGGATGTCGCACTGAATATGACAATTTCGTTCTCGCTGCCGGCGAGGCCTGTAGCTATCGCGCCGATGCGCTTGTTCGGTGTGCTAGAGGTTGTTCGTGGAGGGGGTGATAACCGGAGTAGCCTCTGGTAGACTTCTTTCTTCGCGCTTTCTGCCTTTGGCGGTGTGAAGAGCTGGCATTTGCTCGAAGGACGAATCGCGCCCGACTTCTCGCTGGTACTCGCAGTCTTACTGCGCGGCAGATCCACCTCGAATGACTTGAAGTGCATATCCTTGGACTGTAGCCTGTCATCAACAGAGCTACCACTGCCGCCGTAGACAATGAGACCGTCTTTCGTGGCGAGATTAGCCAGGCATGTCACCGAATCGTCCTTGGAGACCTCTAGTTCTGCGCAAGCCTCAATTTCGGGAGCTCGTGAGCTGAAGTCGAAAACAGCAATGGAGTTCTTGACACCATGCCGCCCGGCACCTCCACCTCCACCCACTACGAGGAAACCGGGTCGTCCATTGCTCCAGCTGGCGGCGTATAGGGGATAGGTCGTGGAAGCTTTCGATATCGTGGGACGCGACATCGCAGAGTCGTGTCGAATGCGCGGAGAATGTTCTAGGGATATGTGGGTGCAATAGTTTTCGTGTAGGTGTAGGAAACGAGATGAAAGGGAACAGGTTTATAGCTTCAATGCTGGAGGACAGGTGTAGCGAACTTGAATTGCTTTTGTCTACGTTGCATGGCGCGGGATAGAGCGAACTTAGCGATGACGCGCCGAAGCTGCGACCAGGCTGTCGGGCCTGGACTTGGACCCTTATCGACATCGCCACGAGCACCTCCACCCTCTGCCGCCTGTCGCAAGACACGACGGAAACTGACAGGGGTTTTAAAGAAAGTCACAAGGTACTATTCGCTTACGTATCTCTTGAACATCTTTGATGGGGCTGTCTATATTCATTAGACTTTTGGCGATTTTCGTCTTGTGTTGAAGCAGGCCGTACTTCCTAATAACCTACCTGAACCTGTCCTGTCTATCTTCAAGGCGGATCGCAATCTTCTTTGGTGCAATACGTACACTACATACGCTTTCAATTTATGGCTCACGGTTCTCTGCGAAGCATTCGCTAGTAGATTTCTTGCTGCCTACCCTGAAGATGTATTCACGAGCAGGTTTGTGCACAACCGTGGGAATAGTATCTTAGCACCTGGCTTTGATACGATGTATGATCTACGAAGTACGCAGATGAGACCTGACTTGACCAGATGCCCAGGCTTCCTTCTCACTTACCCTCTTTGTGCTGCCCAGATCGTTGGCGTTTATGCTTTCACTTGCACATTCAGATCGGCGCTTGACTTGAAGAGCTATCCCATTGCCTTCTCTAATCCTGTGACAGGAACGCTATCTACTTCTTCCTTAACTTCAAGGACTCCTACACTCTCCTATCTCGTCTCACATCAGTCGTCTGCATCCCGGAGCGCATCGAAGGAAACAAGTGGTCGCCCACACAATTATAATCGTGCACTGTGGATATCATCTTCATTCCATTTCATTCCAATCCTCCTCTTTTTGCGCAATCAACAACAACGCCAGCCCAAATGATCTCCGCCCAATGACGAATTCCTCCCCAAGAAAACGTCAGGAGACGTACGTACCAGGGTAATGCTCGCTAACTAGAGAAAGAAGGGGGTACTCCAGGTTAGGTTTTTTTGAGAAGATCTAAGGCTGACGCGATATATCGGGCCGATGAGGCCTGAGAGAGCTACTGCTGCAGTGCCGGTGAGCCGTTCGCGTTCGCAACTGCCGTCTGTTGTGCTTGAGCGATGACGTCTGCTTGATGTACAGCTCCCTGGACGACTTGCTGTTCCTCTGGGTTGAGGTTCTTCGTGAGGTTCTCATATAGCGCCGGTTGTTCTTGTTGCAGACCTGATAGTTGTCAGCTAAGAGAAGTACGGAAATACGGTTTTGGAACGTACGGAGCAATGCGTGCTTGAACATGCCATATGGCTCGACCTTGTCGAGTGGCGTCTCGAGAAGACTTTCCTCTTCCAGCTCGTCATCGTCATCTTCCTCGACTGAAGAGAACTTTTGGGCCTAATCGTGGTCAGTTTGGGTGCAATTTTTCCCGAATGAGGGTAGCGTACTTCTTCGTTCAAGAACTCCAGATATGCAGCACTCTCGTCTTTGACGTCCTCTGTCTCATCTGCTTCATTATTCCAGTCGGCTTCTTGCTCCCATTCCTCATCTTCTTCTTCCTCATACTCGTTCGTCAAGTCGAAGTTGTCTTCTCGCTTTGCTTCTTCTCGGTCTACGTGTATTAGTCGGGCCTGATCAGCATAGTAGGGTAGAATATTGACTCACTCTTGAGTGCAGCAGGCAGTGTCTGGAAGAGCCGTACAACGCCCTGAAGGAGGCGGGGCCAGCCTTGTTGCACGCTGATGGGTACGTCTTGTGCTCGTAATGTGAGTAGTGCACATATGGCTGAGATACACAGCTTTTTGTCGTGAACTCTGCTGAAGTTGTCGATGCTCGAGAACCACAAGCTGAAGAATTTATTCGTCCAGCCATTGCCCTCAAGGACATGCAATGCGAGAGCGGGGTTGTAGTAGATAGAGTTGATGACAACCTCCATCAAGTGTATCTTGAGCGACTTGACCTTTGGTTCGTCATTTGTGAGGACCTGCATGGTGAGCGAGATGAATTCCGGCACATAGTCGTCAGCGTGACCGCGCATGTTCAGCATGATGATCTCGGCAAGCTTGCATCCGCATATGCGGTCGACGCCGCCAACTTTGTCGTCCTTGAAGATAGTGCGCACCATGTCGACGACTGCGTCGAGGTAGGACCGGTTTTGTATCAGCGTCTGGGTACCATAGTTGACGAAGTTTTCGAGAGCTGGTAGCATGTCTGGAAGAAGTTAGTATCAGAGCTCCTCGCTGTGCGTGCAGATTTTCCTACCTTCGAGGTATAGTTCTGCGCCTGCCTTGAATGTCCTGTGTATCAATTCAAAGGCTTGCCACATAGTCGGCGAAATGCTCTTTGCAGCAAAGGTGCAGCTATCGATAATCTCAAACACCTCATTGTACAAGTCTACCTGAGTTAGCATTTGAACCAAACGAACGGACCCGGGGAACGGTACCGTAAAGCTTGTTCTCAAGCGTAATGGTGATGACGGGCATCAGTATGGTCTCCAAATGTAACAACACATCGGGCGTGCTTTCAAGCGTGAGAATGAGAGTGCCAATGGTTTGCAGCACACCGAGGGCAGTGATGCTCTTCTCGTCCAAGAAGTCACCGTACTCGCTGTCGTCGCCTTTCTCTTGGTTCCTTGACACCAGCTCGCGCACGATCCGTAGATAGGTGTCTCGCAGCTGCTCACTGAGCGCTACAGCGAACGGGGTCAGTTCTGGTGCGAACACCTCCACAAAGTCTTCCATAACGTTCGCCAACGCATCGACGTCGACTTCGTTTGCTAGCTTGAGCAGTTGCTGCATGACCTGTGGGATGTTCTGCTTCATGTTCGTTCGGATGACATCGTGTCGGATGAGAGGCTGGAGTGCGAGAGCAGCGGCGACGCGGACAGGGAGAGTGTTGTCAGCCATTGACTCTAGAATATTGCGATAAATGATGATCAGGTTGTTGGGGTCCTTGAAGTCCAGCTGCTCGAACTTCTCCAAGGTGTCGCATGCGCGCGCACGAAGGAAACCATGGGGACTTCGGAACTCGGGGAAAACGTGGCGTACGAAGAAGTACTCCACTTGGTCTGCGATAGGGCTTTTCTTTCCAAGTATGACTCCAGAAAGAGTGCCGATCATGCGCAGCGCACCCTCCTTTTCTCGTGGATTTTTGTCATTGTCTGGCGCAGCCTCATACCGGTTCACCATCTCGTTCACGAAATTGAGTACGCTGAAAGTCTGCTTCCGCCGGCTCTTCGTCAATGTGACAAGGAAGTTGGTGGCAGCGACGTCAGGTGCTGTGACATCTTCGTAGAAGTTAAGTTTTCGGTGTAGGTACTCCTGCGGTTCGTCCTCGAAGAGTTCAATGTCTTCGTCCGATTGGCAGAGTACAGGGAAAATCAGGTGAGAGATCAGGTTGTCAGTGTGTGGCTTGAGTAGTGTCCACATCGACTTTGGTTTGATGCACTCGTCGAGGAAGTTCAGCGTGTAGTACAAGCTGGCCTTTGACAGCCAGACTTGCTTGCCAACCCATTTCTCAACTTGTTGTAGATAGATCTCGAGGATTTTCGGCGCGAAGTTGGCGATGAAGTTCTTCGCTACGTCGGTGTAATCGACTTCGTTGTTCTTGCCCAGCGCGCCCGGGTTTCCGTACCTGAGATTCGTTAGTCGGACCTTATAAAAGTACGGCGACTCCCACACACCTAACATATAGGCGGTTCAAGTTGGCATACGACCACTTCTTTGCCTTCCACCAGTGGTTCGTTTCTCGCTCGTCGAGGTCCTCGGGTAGGGATGTCTCCGGCGGCTCCTTGCCAACGACAGTCAAAAACAACGTGCACCAACCAACCATGGTCTCCTGCTCACGAAGGGAAGCGGGGAGGTCAAACTAAGTCTGTCAGCATACAAGGTCTTCGACAGAGGAACATCAACCTTACGTAGATGGCGTGCTTGTACACCTTCAGTACGGTCCGCAATATTTCCCCTGCCTCGAGACTTGTCTCGTTCGCGAGCGAATTGCCGATGTTAAGCAGCTGTGGGAAAGAGAGTCCAACGATCTTGTCGAAGTCGGCGCGGTTCTCGCCAGACTTGAACCTGTAGATCTTGCATATCGCCAGCAAGCACTGCACACCGGCGAACACCGACGCAATGTCTCCAGCATTCAGCAGTTGTACGGTGATGTCGAGGAAGTCGGGCCACTTGGAGGGGAAGTCGTATGCGAGGATTTTCTGAAGCGTGGGGATGAGCTGTAGGCGCACCTGGGGCGGGGAGGCGACGAGGATGGGTACGAGGCGGTTTCGAAACGATTTCTTCTCGTCCTCGGGTATGGGCTTCGCCTGGCTGTACTCTTCGGCGGGCGACCAGCCCTTGGATATGCGGTTCTTGAGGTAGACGACAGCTGTAGGCACGCGTCAGCAATTCAAGGACCCCAAGCAGCGGCGGTGGGGATGTCTGTACTGGACAGTCGGATGGCAGCGTCCTGCTCTTGCTCGAGGATATTTAGTAAGCCATCGGTGAAGCCAAGTTGCTCTTCGGCCTAGTCTCCCGTCAGTGTGTGTGTTGTAGGCGCATCGCTCTGCAGTCCACGCACATGCTTCAGATCCAGCTCGGCCTGCTGGCGAATAGCAGCATTTGGATCGAGGGTCGCCTGGATGCGGTCCCGCAGCACGCTCACGTCCATGTTCGCGACTGTTGATCGAGGGGAGCGTGTTGTGTTCCCTCAAACGAGCTCTCGGAGGCAGTTGCGGTGTAGGCGGGGCTTCGAGGTTACTATTCTGGTCGCCGCAGCTGTTGCGGTGATGGATAGTGCTAAGAATGGGGGAATATTCTCAGTATGGCGTCTCTGCGTGTTACTTTGCGCCCCTTGCGGATTGCATCCAGCTTGTGCGGGATCAAAATATTGGTGGGGTTGAACTTTGTGGATGGACTGGTGCAGGGTTCAGAATTTCGGCACGTGTGCCAAGACTGGCTGGCTGGCGTTCAATGCTGGCCTTATCGATGAACTTTCTTTTCACTTCAACCTCACCATCACTTTCACCACCTCACGCTTTACGGGGATTATGCGTTCGTCCGCTGTCGTGTCTCAGTGCGCCTCTGCGCTTATGCGCCGACAGTGAAAACGTCTCTGATCTGAGCGGACATTGCTTGTACTGCATGTGCATCTTCTTTCTAGCCTTAAACTCTGCGAAGCTCTAACACGCAACCATTCAAGCTACGCAGGTGCTCGTGTTCCTTGAGCCACCGATTTTCGCTTTCGATGTTTCCTGGAGGTTGACACAGCAGATACCAGTTACTTCATAGACAGTGAATCGCCCATCACCAGCTACCGGTACAATCTTAGCGTTCACAAATCGATGAGTTTCCAGAATGCGATAGCACTGCACACGCAGAATTGTCTGAAGTCGTGAAGACCTACGAATACTCCACTGGAGAGCACTGCAGTGTCCTCTGCCCATCGAGGCCTTTGTGTCTGCCATCCTTGTAGCAGAACGATAGTAGTGAATTACCAGAAACATCCGCCTCTAGCATGACTTGCACAGCCTACATACGAGTATCCAAAGTTCGAAACACCGTAGGAGCGTCGTCAGTCCCGCCGAATCGGTAAGACAGCATCACCGGCAGATGGGCTTTACTGCCGGCGCCAGTTCCGACGCATTGATTCTTCCGCGCTACATGTCACACAAAACACAAAAGCATAAACCAACACGATATCGAAGAACTTGAAACAACGAGGCGCAGAGCCTCCAAGAACCGAGTTACACACCACGCTATGCTGAAGCTAAGCCATGCAATGCAACGCAACCACACGCTTCTGTTTTGTGCTCCTGCCATCGCATAACGCCGTGCACGCCATGTGGTAACTTATGTCGTGTCAAACGTCATGTTTCGATCGAACCACCCGTCTGGTACGAAACCACGCGGCACCGAAACACACTTCCGCCTCACCAACCGAGCCGGGTGCTCCCGAGTAAAACGAAACACGCCATCCCCGCTTTTATAGGTACAAGCTTGCGCAGTTGCAGATGTCCCTGTCAAAATTTCATCAGCGGAATCCCAACAAAGATTTGGACCAGCAATGCCAGTCGAAATGAAGCGAACGTACCGCTTGATGAGTTCCTGGCATGTTCCCATCTTCTGAAACAGCACTGGGTCTCCGATTATTCGCGCCGCGTTCTTCACTTCCCTGCACGTCTCGTCCAGGCGAGTGATTACCCGCACAATGGTACCTTCCATGACATCCGTCAGGTCCGTGATGCGGTTGAAGCTCATGCCGCGCGCCCACTCGTACACGACTTCAACCATGCCGAAACGGGGCTTGCTAACGAAATCGTTGGAATCATCTGCGGACAGGATGACTTGGTGCAGTGTCTGGATCTCATTTACCTTTTCGGAGATCTTGACGATTGCGGCGACACCTCGGGTTAGAGCTGCGGTTAGTGTGGGCTCGACGTCGGTCTTCTCTTGGAAAACAAAGGCGGAGAGGAGCGCGACGATTTCTTCGGGGGTGTAGTCGGCCAGAACGTTCTCAAGGACAAGTTCGGTCAGGACGAGCTCGTCGGCGGAATGGATCTACATGCACGATTAACAGGGAGCTATTCTCGGGAACAAGGGGGGCATACTTCGCAGGCAACTTTACCCTTGAGCTCCACTCGCGAGCCGTCGTCGATGAAGCCAAGATCTTGGAGGACGCGTATGCGCTGTTCGTAGTCCGGAAGCAGCTGGAGATTCTGATCAGACATGAGCTGTCGAAGCGAGTGAATGTTCTCCTTGATGAGCCACTGGTCGTGCTCAAGCTCGAAATGCTTCAAGAAATCTGGGCATGCTAGGCACTTCCTGTCGACAGCGTTGTGACCTTCCTTGACGCGGGCCTCTACAATCTCGAGGAATTTGAGGTTCTTGATGCGGCTGTAGTCGAACTCATCCCAATCGTCATAATCCCACGATTGACACAATGGTAGAAACTGATCTTGAGCAAGCTTGAGGCTCTCTTTCTTCTTATTGAGGTTTGTAACCGACTCTGGAACGTCAATGATAGTCTTGGTGAAGCATTCGATGGCGTGCAGTGGGACGTAAGCCGTCCTAAGAATGAGATCTTGAGGCTGCTTAGGAAGGCTTCGGAAGAATTTCGCGAATGGACCAAGATATGGCAACAAGTCGTCGGCCTTGCGCTCTGGGTTTTGAGCGATCTCCAACACTTTGACGGTGGGTTCGTTGCCCTTGCTTGTGCCATCTTGCATGAGCATACCTGCCGTGCGCTTGTTGTCTTTCTTGTACACGATGAGCCTGTTCTTGCTGAAAGCTTTTCGCCCCACCGGATTCAACAACAGGCTCAAGTGCATCTCATTGGTTAAGCGCTTGTATTCCTCGCACGACTGATGACAAACTTCTAGATCGATGTCGCATATTGTGCATGGCTCGCGTTTGATCTTTTCAAGATCTGCCTCGGAGAGCTTGACACTCTTTTCGTGCTCAGGTAGCAGAGCCTGAGTCGCGTTCTCACTGAAGCTGCGCTTGATCATTTCTTCGATCTTCAGAGCTTCAACTCGCAGCAGGTTGAGCATCATGTTGTAGGTGAGACGGAACTGCGACCTCAGTTTAGTAGGCTCGCCTAGCATCATATTTCGTAGCCTGGCTGCAGGTGGTGCTTCATCCGCGCCGGGTGCACAGATGATGACAGTGCCGACTGTGTCAAGACCTCTTCGCCCGGCACGACCAGCCATTTGAGTGTACTCGCCAGGGAGCAGATCGCGGAATTCGCGGCCATCATGTTTGCGGAAGCCAGAAAAGACGACAGTTCGTGTCGGAAGGTTGAGTCCCATTGCAAATGTTTCTGTGGCGAACAGTACCTTTACAAGCGTCTTAGCGAAGAGTATCTCCACGACCTCCTTCACAATGGGCAGCATGCCGCCGTGGTGGACAGCAATACCACGGCTGAGCAGCTCCCTTAGTCGCTTGATCTGAGGCAGCTCGCGATCTTCTCGACTCAGTCTCGCTAGTGACTTCTCGATTGTCATGTGGATGGCACTCTTCTCAGCGGCGTTGCAATAGTCTATGTTTGACAGGGCTTCGGCGTTTTCCTCGCAGCGCTTCTTCGAGAAGACGAAGATGCAGGCTGGCAATAGATCCTTGCCTTTCAAATGGTTAACGAGATGAACCCAGATGTTTCGATCCTGGGCAGCTGTTGTTCGGCCACCTCCACGGCCCGTTCTCGCAATGTTACCACGTCCCCTGCTGGCTGGAGGGCCTCCGCCTCGAGGCGCGCCACCACGACCTCCGTTTTGCTGGCCTCTGCCACGCTGGTTTTGGCCTCCTCTTGCAGGCTGTCCGCCGCGACCACCGCCACCTCTTCCTGTTGGAGCATCCTTGGCTACGGGTGCCTTGACCTTGTCTTTGCCAGACATCACATCGTTGGCTTCCTTCCAACCATTGTCAATGAATTTCTTGTCTGCAGTGACGATCTTGTAGATGCCCTTGCCAGCCCATAAATAATGCTCGAGCGGGATCGGACGCTTGGGTGTCGAGATGACATAGATATCCTTCTTCTTCGTACGGCCAACCCATGAAGCGAATTCGTAAGTGTTGGGTACCGTGGCTGAGAGCAAGATAAGCGTGACATGCTCGGGAAGCATAATGATCACTTCCTCCCACACCACACCTCGCTCTAGATCGTTCACATAGTGGACTTCGTCAAAGATGACAAACTCAACGTCACGTATGAGATCGGCACCTCGATACAGCATACTCCGCAGGATCTCGGTCGTCATGATGAGGCAACTCGCTTCTGGTCGAATCTGAACATCGCCAGTTAAGATGCCCACATCATCGAAGGTAAGGCGGAAATCGCGAAACTTTTGGTTGCTCAATGCTTTGATAGGAGACGTGTAAATGGCTTTGGTCATGTGCTTGGCGGCAAGAGCGATGGCGTACTCGGCAACCACAGTTTTTCCAGCTGACGTGTGAGCAGCCACGAATACAGAGTCGCCATTCTCAAGATGATATACAGCCTCCTTTTGGAACGTGTCAAGCTCGAACGGGTATTCGCGCGCCATTTCTGGCACTAGCTCTCGGAAGTTCGTGATGTCGCGGTCGATGTCCACCATGTGAGCCCACTGTCGACCCCCCTTCCTTGAAGCAGCAATTGCAAGTGGGCCATGAGGTGCCAGAGCTGGGAACTCAACAGGCAGTAGAGCGTCAATTTCTTCCTCGCCGGGAGTCTGACCTTCTTCAATCTCTGCATTCCTTGGGTCCGCACGCTCGACATCATCCTCATCTTCGTTTCCGTTGGTGACTGCAGATGCCTCACCCAAGGTCTCTTCCACCTCTTTGGCTGTTTTGCTGTCCGTGTTTTGCTTTTTCTGGAAGTCCAAGCCTCGCGTGAAGCCGGGTGGCACATCCAGCAGCCCGCCCTCGGCGCTGAAATTGATCACTCGCTCAAGACCCCCAGTCTTCTTTGAGCCAGCATACTCCTGCTGCAAGATGGCTTCGTCCTCGATAGCTGCGACTGCTTCTACGCCATCAAGGCCGCCAGGCGCGAATGGAAAGAAGCCGGCAGCGCCACGGACAAACTCCGCCCTGTTGGCCGGCTTCCTGAGCAGGGAAGTTGAGTTTTTTGCGGTTGCTGAGTTTGCTGGCACAGTGACCTCCTTGTAGCCGGTAACACGACCTTCAAGCCCCTCGCGAGTGAAGCGAATGATGGTGCGTGTCTGAGTCGGAGCAATCTGGAATAGGCTGCGGTAATTTGTAGGTGCTTCCCATCGTTGTTGCAGCTGGTTTAGCCATTGTGTGCTGAACGAGCGTGATGGTGTCAGGAATTCCGCTTCAAGCTCCTGTTTGATAGCTTCTTTTGTTTTCCGCTGACGCTTCGGAGGGCGCTGTTCGCCGGCTATCGAATCTGCCAAATCTACTTTGCTGGTAGCCAGTCGCAACTTTTCGAGCTCTTCGGACAAGCCCTCCATCGTTGTTGATGACGAAGTGTTGGACCCCAGGTGATGTTTTGGCAAACGTGAGTGGATGATGTAATCGAGTTTCAATGTTTGCTGTGAGCTGTAGGTAGCGCCACTTCCTAAGCGGGCACGTAGCGGGGCAATCGGCGCCTCAAAGAAAGTGATGCCTGTCAGTGCCTTTCTGGTTGCAAAGAAAATAACCGCCTCAGAACGTTCAGGACCAAAAAATTCTACTTGTGTGTATTGAAGTTCGTTGTTCGGGCACAGCCGTCGACAGCAGTCACCGTGGATGCATGTCATTTTGTGCTATATTTCGTACCTGCATTAGACGTGCACGCATCTTTTCAATCATTACGACCTCGAGAACTCTTCGCTGGCATGGTAGATGCGTGTTCTTCCATCTCACGAATAATTGAGGCTGCACAGCCTCGTTCGCACACGTTTGGCGAAACTAAGTATCATTCATCCATCGCCCAAGCAGAAATTCAGCCAACGCCGCGCTGTGTAAAAGTCGGTCGCCAGGGCCTAGCTTCACCACATGACATCCATATCAGCCATGGCTTCCATGGCGTCTGCGAAAGGATCATCCTCTGTGGCTGCCGTCCGCACCGGGAGTGCCTTTGGGACCGAACTTTCGGCCTCCGCGCTCTCTGCTAGTAGTGCATCAAGCTCATCGTCGTCTGGGCCAGCACCCGTGGAGCCTGGACTCGTGTGATCCCGAGCTGACGGTCCGTCCTCTTCGCGAACCTCTGGTTCTTGTGTCACGGCATCCTGTGTCACACCCTCCATCTGTTTTCCTCCCTCTCCCGTTGTGGCCTTGTCTGTTGCAATGCCTTCCACGTCTTCGTCCTCATCATCTTGTGCAGTCGTCCGTCGCGGTTTTCCTTCATCGATCCAGTCCTTCCGCATCAGCTGCATGCGTTTTGTGTGTCCAACCTTCTCGATTATGGTAAGCGCGTCCGCGAATTTGGCACGAGGGTAGAGGTCATCGAGCCATAGTTGGTACATGTTCAGCATGCGGGCAATGTCGCCGTACTGAGTTCAAGTCAGCTGATCTTCAAGCCTGCATGTGTGACTATCGCAGGAGCTTATGCACACCTCATGTCCCTTTCCCTTGAAGCGCAAGCGCTCCTTTGATATTTTGCGTAGTCGTGGGATGCCTGGATTAGAGAGCAACCGATTATCGTCGAGCTTCGGTATTGGTATGCGCTGCTTGGTGATGATGATCTCCTCGTCTATGCCTAGGCCATCGCCGCCACCAGTTCCGTTCCCAGACTTTCTGCTAGCGAAGTCTGGCTGCGTTTGAGTGTTGCTGTTGTTGTGTTCGTCCCTGCCCTCCGCGATGCCGTTGAGGATGTCGTCAAGCTCATCATCTGAGGCGGTGTTGGCCATTGTATCTCCTGTGGGGTGTGAAATTGGACAGTTCGTATGCGCCGTCGCTTTGAGATGTTAAAGTGGTGGGCGACGCGCCGGGCGACGCGTCTTGTCACGATCAGCCACACGCACGGACTGGCGCTAGTGCCGCCGCACTTTAAATCATCGACAAGGATGTATCAGATCTAATCGCACACTAGGGCTTTTCGCGCGGCGCCCTGGGCGAGGTGTCCAACACGTGAAAGTGAATAGGACGACTGTCAAGCTACGAGTGACTGTCTGCACGACGTGCTAGTCTACGCCAGGGCCGAGACCAGGACAAACAGATCCCAAATCCAAGAGCTCAATCAGCCGCTTCGACCACAACCAGACGCCAACCAGAACACATAACCCTTGCCTCTATGTCGACTTCTACCGAATCCCCACGTGACGCTGTTGCAGTGAGGCTAGGCCATCTGCTACAACGCGCGCGCGTTGTTAAGCCCGTCGCGACGATCGATCCTCCCCTGCAGGTGTCTGAGCTTGTTCCCGAGGATGAGGCGCTACTGGACGATCTGGAGGGCGAAAAAGAGGCTCGATGGCTTGCGGTAGACAGTGCGGCGAAGAGTGTTTTCTATGCGTATCTTGTCAGTATGGGTTCATCGCCTTCAACACAATAACTCACCTCTCTAGGGATCCACCTCAATCGAAGAGCCCGCCTTCGTGGCCATCTGGAACCTTCTCGACATACTACAGTATTGTGGCGATCGAGGTACTTCTGATTCTTAGTTCGGGCTGTCTGGAGCTGACGCAACTAGAGCTTTGTTCACCCCAATCGATCCTTCTGCTGATTGAAGAGCTGCTTGACAGCCAGTCCATTGAAGGATGCCGAAACGTTTTCAACTTTCTCGAGTCTCGGAGAGAGGCCATCATCGCCGTACGTTCCAAGCAAATTCTACTGTGACTTCGTTAAGTGTGCCGCAGATCAACTCCAAAAACAAGGACCTGGTCATACTGCGCCTGTGCAACGAGCTACTTCGCCGGCTATCGCGCGCTGAAGATCCAGTCTTCTGCGGACGTGTCTACATCTTCATGTTCCAGAGCTTTCCTTTGGGGGACAAAAGCTCCGTCAACCTTCGTGGCAATTTTCACGTGGAAAATGTAACGACGTTCGAGGACTTTTTAATAGAGACCAGCGCAACCGAAGACCTCATGCAAATTGATGCATCTGAGCCAGAACCCAATGCTACGAACAAGTCAGACGAGCGGAATGCCAAACTGGATCCATCGGACGTACGTAAGGACGAGAAACCGGCCATAGCAGACATCGACTCCCTCTACCCGGTGTTCTGGTCACTGCAACACTCGTTCTCCAACCCTCCGCGACTGTTCGAGGAAGATCACTTCAAGGAATTTCAGAAGAATCTGGAGGCTACGATTGCCAAGTTCAAAGAAGTACCAAAGGTCATACAGGCCGGGGACTCTGATTGGAAAAAAGGACAGAAAGATCGCACAGACGACAGTTTCGATGCATTCGCCAACACGTACAATCCCAAGTATCTCACAAGCCGCGATCTGTTCAAGCTCGAGGTACGCTATCAGTGCAGATTTGATTGAGACGCTATGACTGATTATCTCCCAGTTGAGCGATCTTGCCTTTCAACGGCATATCCTGGTCCAGGCACTGATTCTCCTCGACTTTCTTCTGGCTCTTACAGAAAAGTCCAAGAGCAAGCCCCTTTATCAGAATGCACAAAAGGCAATGCAGTACCAATTCACCCTGCGTGAAGAAGATGTGAGTTCCATCGAACTTGTTTTGCCCCTTCCCCTCTCGGCTGTGCTCCCAAGCCTGCTTCTAACGCCGCGATCAACACCACCCGGCTGACCACAAGCACAGACCGTATGGGCGTTGGGCACCAAGACCACCATCGCAAATTACCTGCAGGAAGGCCCAGATGGCAAATTCTACTACCGGATGGTGGACACGGTCCTCTCTCGCGACAAGAATTGGGTAAGGTGGAAAATGGAGAACTGTCAGCCTTTCACTCGCGAAAGAGTCCGTACCCAGGACTTTCTGCAAGCGAAGTCTGGTGCCCAGAGAGCTATTCAGGTCAAGAAGCCTTCAAAGCCTATGGGCATTCCCAGCAGCCTCAACTTCCTTTACAATGATGAAGCAGAAAGAGGGCTTACGCAGCTACGACAGCCTGAAAGGTGTGTGCTTCACTCGACCGATTGACATCTCAATTCAGATTCTTACGCTTGTCAGATTCAATGTACCGAACGCAGATTCATATGCAACCAAAGTCCGAATGGCCGATCTGGACTTGGAGATGGCTGGGACGGAAGAGAAAACGCGTGAAGTGGGGAGCAAGAAATCCAGTTACGTCTGGAAAGGGCTTCGTCTTGCATCCAAGAAACAACTAAGCTCCTTTGATAGGATAGATCATGGCAGAGGTCTTGAGGCTCTTCAGCCGGTTACGTCTACCATTGAGGCGACTGGGGACGAACTTGCGTCCACAATGACGGATGACAAGGGTACAGATCCGCAAGTAGAGCATCATAGCGCTGAGGAGCAGCGGCCCGACCAACACAGTCACTTGACTGCGGAAACCGCGGCGTAGTAGCAACAGGGGCAGTTGGCGCCTGTACGAGTTAGGTATGAATTGTCGAAACTCTGCAGCTTATGCACCTCACTTCAAGCTTTCCTCCTTTGAACGGGGTGCAGTATGGGGAAGGCTGTGGCGTTTTGCCGCCGGTATCTTCTCTGTACGAATCATGGGGAAGCAATGTTCCGAGCGATCTTCGACATCTGACCACGAAGATGCAGCCATGTCAAGGCATGGGCGAGCATACAGGCAGTCGGCAGCCGCCTGCCCCAATATGCAACGCCTCGATTTGCGTCGACCAGCGAGATGCGGTACAAAAAAGCTTGTGGAAATGACAGGACCACAAGAAATGAAAAACACGTGCACGATGCATCAGAGTCTTGGAGCGAACCACATTTCCCCGGAATCTTCCTCATGTTGTGTGCTGTGGAAAGAACCACCGATGGGCCTGGAAGCAGTCTCTGTCCACAATAATGACGGTGTTCCTGGTATTCCAGAAATGAGATGAGCTCAGAAATGCCGTTTGCCGGGCCGCTCAGTTCAGGCTCATTCGGTGTTCAAAGTGCGTTGTCAGCAAATAGCGATCCACGAACGTGGGAGGCTGCTGCAGCCTGCGAAATGAAGGGACTTGCTGTGTCACGGCCATAATCCGCTTGACAGAACGTCGTTGCTGTGCTATGATGCGTGGTGGGACAGTTCTCGATGCCAAGTTTCGAACACAGCATCACGACAGCAACGACTCATCCCAACCACGATGAGCTGGTAGCAAATGTCAATGCGTTTGACATCGGGTGGGTCGAAGCATAATTTTGAACGCAGCATGTTCTGCCGATGTGTAGGCTATACCCTTGTGGCCATCAAACCCACATTTGCTGGGCTTCCCGGCTTCCACCAATGGGTCATTTGAAAACCCGCCACGGTTTCGCTGCTCCTGTCATTTACTGCCCACGCATCGGACCAACGTACACGTCTTGGCGGCGTTTTGCAAGTCGACTACGATGCCGTCCTCGGCATAGTTTCTAGAGATTGCGATGCTAGAGGTTGTGGTTTCTTCTTCGTTGCGAAACCATGACCCAAACGCTGGTGGTTACCTATGTGCCCCACGAGCAGTACATCACCCAACCGCTCGCGCTGCTAACGCGTTCGCATGTGCCGAGCTATGCATGAGTACCATTTCGGTTTTGTTTCGAGGTCCGCGCCTAACATGAGCGACAAGTCGGTTGGGACTGATCAGGCACGGGAAATCAAGTTGGCGATCGCCGCGGAAGGGACCCTACGAAATAAGCATGGGGTGGCTTGCGATCATGGCGCTGACGCCCTGTCCCTGCAGAGATGAGAGGAACGGTTGTCGCAGCCTCATGGAACGAAAGACATCGCCGAGAAGCACGGCGTGGACGCGCACGCCTTCTTGACGCAGTATATTTTCACATCGCGCGTTGCCGCTGTCAAACGTACAGGCGACACACCGCCAGCGTTGCACTACGCAAAGCAAGCAGGCTTCGAGAACACCCCGGAGCGGGCCGGGCTTTCGCCGTTGGATCGCTTGTTCTGCCAGATCTGTAGCTCGTTCACACCAAGCCTCGCTCATTGGCAGCGTCTCCTATGCGCCGAATGCTCGCTACGACGAATCGCGCAGGTGTGCAGCGACAGGAACACGGAATCAGCTAGACGTGCTTTGCTGGCCGACGCTGCCCAGAGCGACAATGACGGCTGAAGGCGTTCAAGGTTCGATGTTCATGCATCTCACGGGCGCGATTAGCGGCTCAAAGGACTAGCAAGGCTGATGCAAAGCGTTCCTGACGCAATTTGCAGGCCAGATCCGTGGGCAAGACAGCTGCCATCCGGGCACTCCAGAAGCCGCCGTCCCATTCGCGATGGGCTACGCCTGCATGCATTGTTGATGGAGCCCAATTCTCTCGTGAATGTCGTCGTTACTCCACAGACCATGGCACACTCGCGGGCTGCCACCCCCAAGTCCGACGCTCAACCTCACTCACCACCATCTTCGTCCACCCAGGGCTTGGACTAAAGCAGCAATGCCAGCAGGCACCCCGCAACATCTAACAAGCTCTGCCGAGGCCAGGGCCCCCTGTAACTTGTGCTCGACCCTGTCGCCCTATTGATGCATGTCCTTTCAGCGCTCCCGTTTGTGCTATGGCCATGCATCAAACCAATAATGGCGCCCCATCTGCATTCAAGGTCGATTGTTCGACGCCACGGTGCACACCTTGCTCGTCGGCGGTTTTCTCCACGCAATCCTTGAGAAACTTGCAGGACCCCCATGTTTAACGCACCGCCGCCACTCATCTTCGAGGGAAAGGCCCCCGGCACCTTGCACACATGATCCAGAGCCCATCCGGAGCAGGAGTCAGGCGTCTCTCATTCACAGGGCCGAGCTACCGTACCCTGGCGTCTTGGGGACCTGTCTGCCTGCCTTCGACTGTCACGCTTCTGCTTGTGTAACAAGCTCCAGATCCGCGATAGAAAATCATGTTCCATGCGTGGTCCCACCCCAGTCTTTGCACTTCTCTTAACCTCGATTTTATCCGGATCGTCGTCAGTAGAGTGCCATCAAGCCTTTCCATCTGAATGATCTGTTCCCCTTCCCTGCCCGCCGCTATCGCCCATATAGGCTCCGACGGTTCCTGACACTACTTACAAAGGCTTCGTATCGTTGACTTCAAGTGGACGCTTTCGGTCTCCAAAGTGTACCCACTTCCCACTATTGCTTGACCGAGACGCTCGCAAACAGTGTCAATCTTTCTTTGGCTCACAGTACCACAAATCCAACCGCTTCTATTTCGAGCTCAACGTTACACCAAACCTCCGCGCCCCAGTCTGCCCAAGCAGCGACATCATCTATTCAGCCTGGCTCTGTATATCGACAATTTCACAACTCCAAGCTGGACTTCAGCGCTGTCTGTTTGTAACAGTGCCGCGACCTTGACTGAACTACTAGTCTACATTCGGAGCTGAGCTACATAACACAAACATCACCTGCTTTGGCACACATCGAGTAGCTCATTCAGCCCCGATTTCGATCTGCAAAGCACGAGGTAAGCCTACAATGCACACTGGAGTTGCCTATTGTAGGAAGATGGACTGACATCTTTTCAGCAGTTCGCCCTACCTCTACATTAGGACAGAATATCACCAGTGCACCAATGGTTGACGGAAACTTCATCATCCCTTTGTCTCCGCCCCATTCCCCGCCCATGTCTGCGTACAGCACGGCTCAAGTAGAGACTGAGTGGCAACCTTCGGACATCCGGTCTCTTGAGCAAACACCCCCGCACTCAGATAGCGACATGGCCATGCTCCAGGCAGAGGTAGCTGGTCACAATTTCGACTTGAAGCGACCTACAATGCGATCGCATAAGAGCTTTCCTTACCTACTGGACAACAAAAGCCATCTGCATGGCGGTGCCGAATCTCCATCAGGACTTGGAGACATCGAGGAGCACGATGTGCCCAACATCACTTTTGGAGGATCGGCGCCTAGCAGCCCCATCTCGAGATTGACACCTCCATCAACGCATGATGGCATGTCTGGGGAGCAACTAGAAGACCAAGACGATGACCTTATTCTTGACGACAAGGAAGACCTCGTGGACAGCGACTGCAAAGACGAGGATCGACCCCCTATGACCGCCGCCGAGATACGTGCTGCGAAACGTAAGATGAAGCGCTTTAGGTTGACTCACAACCAAACACGCTTCCTCATGAGCGAGTTCGCCCGGCAGGCCCACCCTGATGCTGCTCACAGAGAACGTCTCGCTCGTGAGATTCCCGGTCTGAGTCCACGACAGGTACAAGTATGGTTCCAGAACAGGTAAGCAGTTCCGACGTCTTATGGTGGACATTGTTAACCGCTGCAGGCGTGCAAAGCTCAAGCGCTTGACTAGCGATGACCGCGAGAGGATGATGAGATCACGAGCTCTCCCAGATGACTTCGACATGGCACAAGCACTGCATTCTCCATTTGGCAATCATCACGGTCTCGGCACTCCTCTTGCTTCTCCTGGATCATATGCTCCGAGCTATTCTGACGGTAACTTGATGCGTCCTCTCAGCATTGATACCCTTCGACGAGGACCACTTGACTCACACATCTCTCCTACTGGCATTAGCCCTGCTTTTGGTGGCTTTACTTTCACACCGCCACAATCAGCGACCGACACAATTTCACCGGTGTCAGCCCATGGCGATTCGCCCTTTGGCTACAATTCAGCACCACTCGACTCCAGCCCACGGACGTCGAACCCGTTCTCGATGCCTGTCAGCGCCCCACCAGCATACGCAGCGCAACACAGTATCCCGAGACTCACTCTTCATGCTGATCGCTTAGCAAGGAGTCGTGCCGAGTCCCTTTCCTCTCCTCTGCGCACAAGCATGAGCTACGGTCACGACAGTATGAACGGTTCCTCAAGGGGCGATGGCCACTCAGACGCGGCACAATCTTACTCAAGCTCAATGATGCCATATGGTATCGGCTACTCCTACGCTCCAGTCCCAGGTTTCCAAGCGTCAAGCACTCACCGGATGCGATCCTTCTCCAACGGTGTACCTAGACGCATTGAGCTGAGCACCCACTACCAACCAAGTCGCAGCAATCAAACGCCACAAACCGCACAGTTCCCCTCTTACTCAGGCTCCCCTCTTGTGACACCACAGAACTACGCCATGCCCCAGATGAGCGCGCCACATCATCTCAGCAGCTTCTCCAACTCGTATCTCCGTAACGACTCGGCTCATGGCGAGCAGTATCCGGGAGTTGGCTCCGTCCTAGGAGAGGTCATGGATCACCACTCTACGCACAGCCAGGACAACGACGATAACAACGACCAACTATCGCAGAACTATTGAGCTGCGTTTCGGATTTTCGGTTTACCCGCGGGCGTTATGGGCGGGCGGCACTGCGCAGGGAACAACATGTGCCAGGCGGCAAAATTATGCAAAGGGCGCCGGGAGTGTGTTCGTGGCTGATGGCCACTCAACTGCACTCGGATCTGACGACTTAAAACGGCTTTTCTATACTCCGCGATCATTTTTATTTTTCTGGTGGCTGTTTCATATTGCTAGCACTTCTACGTGGTGGCGTCGAACGCATCAGCCGCATTTCTCTCTTCTTCCACTGTTCAGCGAATGCTCGCCTTGATGGGCCCAATGGCGCTGGTGGTATACCCTTCTATTGTACGTATGTTTTTGTCGTCCAACATCCCTTTTCACACTTCCATTTGAAGGTGGCGAGATGGGGTCACGGGCTTTTTTGCCGGTTTTGCCGCTGTACACATTTCTACATTTTCGCCTTCCTGCCCACCAAAGTGTGTGCACGGGCACAAAAACTCTTCATGTAAAAACTACCTTCTACTTGTTCACAAAGATACAAACGCCGATCAATGCCCATACGCTACGAATGAAAAGTCAATGATACCCCACATTCTAAACTCCACAGTCTGGCACCGTTTCGCCTCCCACATATGCATCGACGTGAGATCTTCCTGCATCTGGTATATTGCTGCTGTACCTGCGACCTGCTGAGCCCTGACTAGCCGACGCGTCCGAGATTACAGTAGGGGAGAGCCGCTATTGTCCACATGTAACTTGTATAGCCAAGCGATTCAATAGCACACAACACAGCATGAGCGTTTTCGCCGCTCCGAGCGTGCGAATGAGGCGACATCGGAAGATATGCACCTGTCACCGGGCGGGCAAGCGCGGCCAAAGCAGAGCAAACGCCATCAACCGGGCTATGAGTATGGGGTAATTGTCAGGACATCTGGGTTGAGCCCACGGCAACGCAGCGCTCCAGATCCGAAATTCGGATCGCACTAGACAGACTTAGCACGAACGGAGGGCAGTGTGCAAGGGACGGCGCGCGCGTGGAAGGGCTAAGGCTCTTCTGCTCCAGTGAGCGGCATCGCGTGCCTGGACCTGAACCAGTGCCATGACGCGAAAGAAACTTCCGCGCAGAAGCTTCCATGGCTTCGAGACGTCGATCTACTCCGTCTTACCCCTCCTCGAATGCAATCTAAAGTGGTTTTTTCAGCGCCGCATGATCATGTTGGCGATGGGCTACAGCAAGGCGTGGCATCGCATGGCAGGGCATGTGGTGCTAAGTGGTGACTGTGTGAGTTCTCCACACTTTACCCCAGACGTCGTCAGTGGCACTGGCCAGCATTGCGGCTTCTGAGGCTCAGGAACCGATCGTGAAGGGGAAGTGCTTCGGTACTAACGTCCCGTTGGTCGGACGAGATCATGAGGTGCGTGTGAGCGCACATGGTTGATGTATTGTAGTGAAGTTTGGTCGCGGTGGCTAAATGACAGGGCATCAGAGGCCCCCATGGGGAGTATGGGAGGAAAGTGTGGGACAGCATGTGTGGAGAGAGAGAAAGAAAGGGTCCTTGCATCCGAGTCATGAGATGAAGCACAGAGGCGTTTCGCACATCTCCAGGATCTACATTTTGCGGGGAAATTTGGATGGTGGGCATTGAGCCTCATAGGCTCGGTATTCCTCGTCTTGCATGATATATGTGCCTTCGTATCAACGGTCATGGTAGAAGGACAGGGTCCATGCTGCCGTAGTCCAGGGCAGAGAAAGCGAATACGTTCTTGGCACATGGACAATGCTGGGTGTGGATCTTAACCTGAATAGAGTTATTAACGGCTGTGCTGGCCTTTCGTGCAGATTAGATTGATGAGGCGCCTGCCAGCGAGCCGCGGGCGTAGTTCGTCGGTGGTGCTCATCTTAGGCTTAATTGAGGCTGGGCATTTTCTTTCGGACGAATTGGGTGATAGCATATCAACGTCCTTCCAAGCGGTTCCAGAGCTTCGAGAAGTAGTCCCAAACTAGTACTCCATGGTTAAGCGGGTGATGCAGGACTAGTGAGCAGACTTGCAGGATCTGGTGGTGGACGCCGTTAACTCGTGATCTGGTGATCGCCCGACAGAGATGTGATTTGATGTGAGCTCATGCAGGCCATGACAGCCAGGTCTGTGACTTGTCGTTTGCTAGTCTGCGGATGGTGAGTACACTTGTTCACATATCGGTTGGGATTTGACTATGAGCCATGTGAAGGAGCAAGACGTTAAGTCACGACTGCTAAGTCGAGCCCACGTCTCAGGTCACTGATGTCTGCTGTCCAGTGAGAGAGAGCACGAATGCGCCAGACTAGCGATACTTCGCAGTACTTTCGATAGTCCGAAGTCATGCCATGCGACCCTAGGATAACACGGTACGCTTTTCCGCTTCGTTCCTGGCAGTGCATGAAGCGCAAGCACGAAGATGCAGCTAACGAAATTGAGCGGGCTGCTCTTGCCGCGGGGTCCCTCCACATTTTTCCACGATGTGTTCGCATTCGAGCTGCTGACATATGGGCGGAACATAGGATAAGGCGCTGACATCTCAAAGCTCATTTGTTCGTGTGGTCCAAACACACACGTCCCATCATCGTAATGTTCGTATCGCGACAGGCGTACTGACGACAGAGGTGCTCGAAACACGGGGCGGCGTGCCTGCGATGAGCAATGGCACAGACGTTGAATGCAAGAAATACCCGTTTTGCCAATCCCTTCCGCTCATCATCGCCGGCTGAAGTCAGCGGTTCGACAGGAAAGTTTCTACCTGTAAGGCATGACATGCAGAGTGTTCGAAGAAGGCTTACACCCTGCCGCATGGCCCAATGGAGTATCTCAAGAGCCGGAAGGCTCGTTGAGTAAGACGCGGACCACTGGAATCCAAAGAGTCGTCAGCATCAGCCCTGTGTTACCACCGTGTTGGTCGGGCTTCAATTTGTTGGTGTTGTTCGTGAAGTGATTCGTGCCGCATTCCGCATGCCGAATTGGGAACGGAGGTGAATTGTAGCGGATTGGTGGAGCCGGAATCACGTGGGGATGCGTGCAACCTTGTACTTACTACTGACCGAAGATGTTCATCTGATGGTAGCTTCACATGTCAGCAGGGGTCACACCATCTAGGGCGTGACGGCATGAAGCTGCGGTTGGTTGGGTACTGCATATCAGTCCTGGCCATTAGAATCGAAGTCGGTGTAGCAGGCATCATCGTGGTCTTGCAAGTACCCGAGGTCTGGAAAAGTTTTTCATCCTCACCTTCGACAGGGCCAGTCCGCTCTAGCATGACGACCGAGCAAGAAAAAGGCAAGTCAAAGCGAGGAAACGGGACGTGGAGAATGCGGCGGAAAAGAGACGGGAGGAGCGCCGGGCAAATGCTGGGGTAGATTTGCGCATTACTCATCTCCACACCACCCTCCATAATCGCAGCCAACGACGGGGGACTGCAAAAGCACAAAGGTTGTGGGAAGTCGTTCATGCGAGGTTCATTTTGGCTCTGGCTTGCTATTGCTTTTCAGGCCGATGGATCAGACACTGGCGCAATAATGGCGTTCTTAGTGCCCGAGCTGTCTTGCTCGCGATCCTGCACGTCGCCAGCAACGGGCAACGGCCTTCCTTCCAATACGAACCCGATGGCAGATCATCGAACGGCAAGGCTGGTGCGCACTGTTTGGCTTTGTGTGGGTGCTTCGGAGTACATACGAAATGCGGCAGGTTGGCAAATGCTCATAGCTTGGGCTGCAGGGCGGCGCATCAAGAAGCGTCAGAGCACGATGGCGAGAGGTGGAAGTTTTCAGGCCGCCAGCGATCGCCTCACAGTCAAGTACAGGCTCCGGCACTACTTCGCGACGTCCTTTCCTCATCTCCTTCTAAGCATCGCGTAGACGAAAATTTGTTGGAGCTGGCGTGTAAGGAGGAGACTTGTTGTGATCGCCCAACAGAGCGAGCGTCGGGCCTCTCATCCACCCATCGCAGGGCCAGTAAAGCGGAAAACTCGGTTGGAGTGGAAGTGAGTCAGGTTGGTGACCTGAAGCGAACGGAAGGACGCGCCGACGATGCTTTTCGACGCTCGTACTCAGTGTCTGCCACTCAGCAGCCGCACGATGCTCGCACGATGCTGAGGCAGGAAGCCACGTACACTCAACGCAGTACGCAGGTAGCAAAACGGTCTGTTGAAATCTCGTGTCACAGAATTTGAGTGTTTAGGCTTGCGTTATTCTCGCAAAGCTCGAAGAAGCTGTGTTCTTGAGGGACCTGGTGCCTGGGAACAGCAAATGACACAACACGTACATGACAAGCTGCGGATGCTGCTCTGGTTCCGCCGCGCTTCGGACCGTTGCCGCTGTACCACCTCCAGGATTAGGACGGTATTGACTATGTACGATTGTACAGAAACGGCATTAATATCCTCGAGAGACTGCCTTTGAAATTTTTTAAGGGACTTGAAATTTCCAGACGTCCTTTGTGTTGACCTAGACCTCGCCAACGATTAGCCGGTATGTTACCAGCTACAAACAAGTGTGCGGATAACATTCGTCATCGCGAGACCCAGGCAGTTGAGAGACGAGTATGATATGTCGGTACCAGCCAATGATCGAGTTGCTTTCCTATACTCAAGTCTATGACCATTTTACTGGACTCACTCTGCAGCAAACTTTCATACAACAATCGAATGTATACCCACACTACTGCCTCTTCTCGAGCGACTCTACCACAAGGATGAGACTGCCACTGTCGATGAGCACATCCCTATGATTCAAACCTCCACGAAGATAAAGCTTGTCTACTTTCAAAGGTAGACATTCCATATTGGTGACGCAAGAGGGGACTTCGACCTTGCTATGTTTCCACACAACTGAAGATCCGCGGGTCTCGCTGTGTCTCAAAGCCCGCAATGGTCAAGAAGCTGATGGCGAACACGTGTGGTTGTACAAACCAGAAGGTTGACAATGATCGACCACAGTACGGTGCCAGACTCCAGAAGAGCCATTATACCACCGAGATCGTGGCATGCGAGTCAGACACCCTTCTAGAAGCTTTCGACGGAACGGCCGGGCACGTCAACAACGTCAGCCTCGTCCTGACGATCATTGGCCTGAGAATAGGGGTCTCACATGATCCGGAGTTAAGCGGGGTCGGTGCTTCTTCACATGCGGGCCAGTATTTGGTTGAATCTTAAAAACACAGCGTCATCGCGCATAAGAATTGTTGGACCACGGCACTTTTTTCTTTCTCGATGATGGCGGGGTATCACGATGCAGACAGCGGTTCATGCTAGATGAACACACAATTCTAGTGAAGAAGCCTGCTTTGTTGGATGCGCCACCAGTCTTTGCTCAAAACAGGTGCAACGATGCACAGGGCGATGCGGAGATGGGAATGAGAAGGTGATAGGGCTGAGGTGTGAATGCATCGAAATGCGGCGCCGCTCACCTGGTACGAATGCATGGCCGCGGTTTGGTTATCAGCAGTCAATGGTGCACCTCCTGTGACACCTCGCAATGTTTGCTCCTGTCGTAGGCGTGGTCCCACGCACAGGCTGAGGCTCTGGCTGCGGGAGATGATTCCTGACAGGAGATGGTCTCATAAGAGCCACAGACAGCCAGATGCTTGCTCGCTATGGCCACGTCGAAGTTTTGTGGCGCAGCGCAGCGCAGTGTGATGACTGCGTTGATGTTCGTTTTGGTCAGTCTCTCGCGCCTTCCTGATGCAACTGCGATGCCCTCTGAGTCACGCCTGCCTATTGCAGCAGATTCAATTGTGATGGAATCCGAGGTCGTCGAGGTCTCACAGCCAAACTATGGTTGTAGTTTGTCTAGAGACTGTGCACGTGGATGAGTCGTGAATGAATGAATGAATGAATGAATGAATGAATGAGAGGGCAGGACTAATGCGGTTAGGCTAGCTGCCTTCGCTGCACAATCCAAAGCGTCCGCTCAATTTTATTAACTCCTCCACCCACCGTTGAACCCATCAACACCAACGACACACCGCAGCGGGCTCAGTGACCATCACGCGAGCCGCTTGCTATTTCACAGTTCGCCTGTTGAAATACCCATCTGGAGCACCCGCCCTGAACCGTGTCACTCCCCAGTGAACTCGCTCAGCAGCCTCCTAGACCCGTCGCCCTACCCTATAGGAGCCGACCCCGACTCAACTCTGCTTCTCCACCACCTTGCTTTCTGCACCCGAGTCGCGCCTTCCCGCAGACTCTTAATTCGCAGACTGTTGCATATCGCGCGGATCTGAGATCAGCGACGTCACAGCGCAAACAGGACGAGCGCAAGCCACGCTCCGGACTACGACCGCAACCTCCCTCCTGCCGCCACCGCACTCTCCCCTCCCCTCACACCACCCACCCAGGTTCTAATGAGTGCATCCATCTCGAACGCGCAAAACCCCACCATTGTCGCATCCTCGACCGCTACCGCCGCGAACAGCTCCTCGTCTGGATCGTCCGCCAACGTGGCCGCCGGATCGGCTCAGCCCACTGCCCGCAGCTCCTACGCCAACGCGACTCAGAAGAACTCTTCTCCGACCATCGCGTCCAGCGCAGCGCCGCCCGTGGCAGTGGGAGGCCCGCAGAGCGCGCAGCATGGAAAGAGCTCGTCCGTGTCTCCGGTGAACGGGAGCACTTCCATCAAGCCCGCCATCCCCAGCATGCCCGCCATCGTAGGCGGCGCCGCCAACGGCAACGGTGACCACAGCCGCAAGTCGTCGGTGCACATCAAGCAGACCCCGCCCACCACCGGCCCGCCCTCGAACATCAAGTTCGGCGCAGTGAACGCCTCGCCCATGCCAGCCCACGCTTCACCCGCAGCGCACGGCAGCCTGAGCATCCAGTCACCCAACCCGCGCATCAATTCACCTGCGAATTCACCCTCGCCCATCCCCACGCCCATCTCCGGCGGCCCCAAGCCCGACGGTCTGCCCGGCCGCCCGAACCTCGTCTTTGGCACTGGCCAGGGAGGTGAATCCACCGACGCTAGCGTGAGCCTGCCCTCACCCATGGTACTTGTACCTCTTTCTCACACGCTAACTCTCTCCCAGTCTCGCCCCACAAGCATGCACCCGCAACCCAACTCACTCCCGCAACCCCAGCACCTGCGCCGCGAATCCTCCCAGTCAGCGCACAGCGATATGAGCAGCGCAAACATGAACCGTGGCTACGCGCAGAACAGTGGTCGAGGCGGTCGCAGCTTCGGCGGACCCCAGCACCAGCACTACCAGCAGATGCCTGCTCAGTCCCCGCAGATGTACAACGCCCGCCCTCACCAGCAGCACATGGGCGGCCGCGGCGGCATGGCTCCGGCATTCCAGCCCCAGGGCCCTATGCAGCAGAACTCGCCCTACCGCCAGAATCGCAGCCCGGCTATCACACCTGCTACAATGCACCAGCAGCAGCAGTATGTGAACGGCCCCTACTACCCAGGCCAGCCAGCCTACCCGCAACCGGTTCGTATAACTTCCACTATCTCAAACCTCCCCTCTGTTTCCGAGATCAGCCACCAGGCGCAACCAACAACTGCGCCTCGGCCTTCTCGAAAAGACTCCAAGTCTACCCCCTTTCGTTCGGCAGACATGAAGGAGCTCGACTTTCGAGTACTCCATGACACGCCGAATGCTTTCCTTGACGTTCTCGAATCTCCTTTCTCCTCAACTACTATACTCGACCACGATCTAACGAAAATCTTCACTCAGAACATGTACGGTGGGCCTCCTCCCATGTACGAGCAGAACATGTATGGCACGGGTTATGGTCTGGCACAGTCCATGCACTACCCTGGAGCCATTCCCGGCTCCCCTAGCCGTGTTCATGGATTCCCTCAACAGATGCCCGGCCCCTATGGTGTCCCCGGCTACCAGCCCCAGGCACAGGGTATGTCACGTACGCCCTCGAACATGTCTGAGCGACCCGGTTCTGCCGTTCCTCAGCCATCTACACCCGCGATGACCAACGTCAACCACATCTCGCACACTCCCGGCATGACTGCTGCTAGCCCTGCGCCTAGCTCAACCTTCGAGCGTCCCAAGAAGCGCTCCGCCGCTATCCTCATTAAGAACCGTAAGTTTGATCCATCCTATCTCAAGGTGACTGATACTGACACACAAGTAGCTAATGATGGATCGGTAATTGCACCTAACGTCAAGGTAGCCGCGTCTCCAGCGCTGGCGCCCGCCGCAGCACCCACGCAACCTCGCTCGCCCGCTATTGCTGCCACTCCGACTCCACCTCCGCGGGCCCCGAGCGCGGCCAACGACGCGGCTAAAGCAGAGGAGCTAAAGGCTGAGTTCCAACGAAAAGTCCGCGAGTCACAAGCAGAGCCCAACAAGCAGGCTAAGGACTCGTCGGACGCTACTCTCAAGGCTGATGCTGAAGCCAAGCAGAAGGCCGAAGAAGAGGCAAAACAGAAGGCCGAGCAGGACGCAAAGGAGAAGGAAGAGGCTGCGACCGCCGACAAGGAAAAGGAAAAGGCTTCCGCCGCCGACAAGGCCAATGCAGACGCTGAAGAGCAGAAGCGCCTGGCCGACGAAGAGACAGAGCGCATGATCGCTGAGATGGAAGCTGAAGAGGCTAAGCGCGAGGCCGAAGAGGAGAAGTACGCGGCAGAAAAGAAGGAGCGTGAAGCAGCCAAGAAGGCAAAGGAGGCTGAGGACGCAAAGAACGAAGACGAGCGACTGAAGCAGCAGGAGCGTGATGCGGAGGCGGCCGAAATTGCTCGCGAGAACCAGACTCCAGAGCAGAAGGCCGAGATCGAAGCGCAGAACAAGAAGCTCTTCGCGGGTCTCGCCAAGAACACAACCTTGGGCCCTGGGGCCAACGCTGCTGAGGCAACGAGCGGCGAATCCACACCCGCAGAGGTCGCAGAGCCCACTGCTCCTACACCAACTTCGGCCAAGCTGCCTTCGTCCAAGTCCAAGCCATCGAATCTGAAGCTTGACATGAACAAGACTATTGAGCCGGCGCAGCCTACCGCTGGTATGCAGTCGCTCAAGTCTGCTCGCTTCCTCCAGGTCCGCAGCGAACTGGTCAACTACCCAGAGGGTATCCTGTCTCCGAATCCTGCCCTGAACGCTTCAACCAAGAACAAGGGTCGGACCTACGACAAAGACTTTTTGCTCCAGTTCCAGGATGTCTTCAAGGAGAAGCCTTCTACCGATTGGGACCTCAAGCTGAAGGAGACTGTTGGCGATGGCACCGACTCTGCTCGCCCGTCATCCGCCCGGACGCCATCGACGATGGGCGGACGTAGCGGCTCCTCTCGTGGAGGTCCGCCTGGCGGTGCCATGGGAGCTATGGGCAACTTCACCGGTGGCCGTACACTTCCTCCTGGTACAACTTCGCAGCAGCGCTTTGAACAAGCTTCAGGTAGTGGTCGCTCGATGACCAACCCACTTGCTCATGTCGTTATGGGTGGAGGTCGCGGAGGATTTGCCATGGGAGCGCCTATGGCTCGTCAAGGCTCTTACCAGCCGATGCCGGGACCAAACTCGCCCCGCAATGCCAGCTCGCGTGGTAAGGGTGGCAGCCGACGTGGTCCGCCGGGCAAGAACGAGGCCCAAGAAGCCAAGTCAATGCCGTTGACTGCTGGTCAAACTCTCAAGGAACTCGATCGCTCACAGACTGGCTGGAAACCCATGTCGTTGACATCGAGCGCCCCACAGCAATCTGCGGGTCACATGGCTCCCGACATGGTACAGCGTAAGGTGAAGTCCAACCTGAACAAGATGACGCCCGAGAAGTTCGACAAGATCTCCAGTCAGATTCTTGAGATTGCTGCCCAATCCAAGGACGAGACAGATGGTCGCACTCTTCGCCAGGTCATTCAGCTCACCTTCGAGAAGGCTTGCGACGAGAGCCATTGGTCGTCCATGTACGCGAACTTTTGTAACCGCATGCTCCAGACGATGAGCACAGACATCAAGGATGAGAACGTCAAGGACAAACACGGCAACCCTGTTGTCGGTGGTGCTCTCTTCCGCAAGTATCTCTTGAACCGCTGTCAAGAAGAGTTCGAGCGTGGTTGGCAAATCAACCTGCCTGAGGCCCCTGAAGAGGGCAAGGAAATCACCATGCTGACGGACGAGTACTACGTCGCCGCCGCTGCAAAGCGCAAGGGTCTCGGTCTCATCCAGTTCATTGGTGAGCTTTACAAGCTTGGCATGTTGACTCTTCGTATCATGCATGAGTGTGTCCTCAAGCTTCTCGACTTTGAGGGTCTTCCTGATGAGTCGGCCATTGAGAGCTTGGTGAAGTTGCTCCGAACAGTTGGTCAAACCATGGAGGGCGCGGAAGCTGGCCCCAAGATGATCAACATGTACTTCGAGCGCATCGAGAAGGTCATGAACATGGACGGCTTGCCATCTCGACTCAAGTTCATGTTGCTGGACACTATCGACATGCGTAGGAGCGGTTGGAAGTCGAAGGACATCCTCAAGGGCCCCAAGACTATCACCGAGATTCACCAAGAGGCACAGGCTGCTGCACAGGCTGCTGAGATGGAGCGCGCCCGCTCCAACCAGCGTGGTGGTGGTGGAGGTGGCCGTATGCCTATGGGCCGTGGAGATGCTCGATCGTTCTCTGGAGGCGGCATGATGCCTCCACCGGACACAGGTAGCCGTGTACAGATGGACGACCTCCGCAAGCTGTCAAAGGGTGCGTCTGGCCGTAACATGAACACTGGCGCTGCCCTGGGTCCATCCATGCTCGGTAGCCGTAGCGGTAGCGGCCGTCGCGGGCTCGGTCCCGGTATGATGGGAGGACGCGACGACTCAAACAACTCTTCCCGTAACGGCACACCTCCCGTCCAGAAGGAGAAGGAGTCAACTGCACATGCGAATGCTTTCAGGTAAGTCACCATGCCCACTTCAAGCACGACTACCAAGTACTGACAAGTTACAGCGCACTGGCAGCCCTCGAAAACGCCGAAGAAAAGGAAGATGTCACCTCAACGCCGACTGCAGACGACTCTGCCGCGAGCGCAGAGACCAAGCCGTCTGAGTAATTCACTTCGTTCGAGCGCGTGACGGTCAATACCCCTAGACGATACCGCACGTGATAAATCCATCGCTTGTTTCGTTGCATAGACGGGGCTGCATCAGCGCGCATTGTTCTGCATTTCGGGTGTTCATTTGGTGCGGCATTAAGATGGTTCAAAAGTTTCCTTGTTGTCAATTCGACAGCCCCATGAAGATGAGCTGGCCTTTTTGGTCTCTTCTCGGCTCACGCCTTGGCTTTCGACTTCTGTTGGGGGGTATTCACCATGACGGCGTTCCGGCTCTAGTCAGGTTGCACGAATCGCTTCCATCAATGGAAGCCACATGTATGGGTCTCACGACCTTCTTTCAGTACCCCGTTCTTGATTTCGTCGTTTTCTGTACACCGTGTTTCTATGGTACGATCGAGATGAGATGGTCTTTGTTTCACGGGCGCTCGATGAGGCGTTCTGCTAATACTTGCGCTTTACCTTCGATTCTTGGCTCGGCATTTGAGAAAGTGGTGGTTTGGGGGCGCGCGAAGAGAGAGACGGCGGCAGAGAGGGCTTTGCTTCGGCATGTGCTTTCGCTTTGCGACATAGAGAGAATCTAGGAGAGGAGGCACAATGGTGCAGGCTCTTTGTGTGTGAATACTTCGATCTCGTTACAATACATCGGCCACTTCAAGTTCTCGTGCACGCTTTTTTCATTCGTGATGTCCGTCTAGTCGAGTGGGCGGAGTGACACGGCAGCTGCATCCTTCGAATGTCCTGCAGTAGTGTCCTGTCAAATGCTGTGACATCAACGTCGATCGCTCCTGCGTGTGTGTCTCACAGGTGAGGGGTCTTCGACAGGGATGCGAGGAAGGTGCATGCTACGTCATGGGCACGGCACGTTCTTGCTCCCAAGCATCGACAATCACTTCTACAACTATATCTCACTCTACTTTCTATATACAACAGAAAGCTCACTACTACAAAAAACACGACTCTCTACCTAGCAAACACACAATGTCAGACCAGAACCAACAATCTGAGCAAAAAGGTACGCCCATACCACGCCCCAACAAATACCTCTTAACTAATCCCACAACTCAAACAGGCTTCTTCGGCACCGCCGCCTCCGGCCTCGGCAACACCCTCGGCGCCGCTACCAATACGGTGGGCAAAGGCGTCGGCGCAGTGACGGATGCGTCTGGCAATGTTATTTCCACGGCGGGGAAGGGCGTGGGCGATACGGTGACGGGGTTGACGCAGGGTGTTGGGGATACTACTAAAGGTGAGTCCACGTGTGATGTGGTTTAGTGGGATTAGGGATAGGGACGGTGCTGATTGTGGGGGTAGCGGCGGGGAATGCGGTTGGTGATACGGCGAGGAAGGGAGGGGAGGGTGTGAGTGGGAAGAAGGAGTGAGGTTGGTGTGTTGGTATTTTTGGGTGAGGATGAATGTGCGGATGGGGTGGGGAATTTGTCACCCTTGGTTAGATAGGGAATGTGGTTGGAGAAGGGCACCAAATATGTCCTGCACGACTTCAAGATCTGTCTCGAAACTCCTCGTCACTGACTTGCGCATTCAATCTATCCCGAAGATTGACATAGTGGATACATGTGCTCACCGCAGTCCCAAATACTTAACCACAGACCTCAACGCATGTCTCTCCCTCCCATCCTCCACACCCCTCACCAACGCCCAAATCGCCTCATCATCCTTCTTCCTCCCTTTCTTCTTCTGCCTTACACGCGACTCAACATACCTCCTCGGCGTCCCTTCCACCCAGCCCGTCGTCACGAGCGTCTTGTACTCTTGTCTAGTAATCAGCGTGTTATCACGAAGATATTGGAAAAGCTGCATGTCGGGCGGTGGAAGCGTGATGAAGGACCATCCGGATCGGGCGTGTGCGGTGAGGTAGTGATTGAGTCGATGGGTCCATGTATCATGGCCGTTATCTGATTTGTGTGTTGTGTGGCGGTGGCTTGGGCAGAGATGGCATTTGAATATCGTTGGGGGTTCCTTGGCGTTGAAATGGGTGAGGGTATGTGTTTTCCAGTCTTGCGCGTTGGTGGATGTGTAGGCGCAGTTTAGGAACCAGAATACGCAGTCATAGGTGAGTGTGGCGGCACTGCTTTGTTCCCATCTCGCTGCCAATTCGCGCTCTACAGCTTGTATCTTGTTCACGAGAGGTTTGTCGCCAAAGGGTGTAGCGGCCTCGAGGCTCTCGCGCACTTCTTGGAGTTCTGCTGCGTGTTTGAGACGCTGGTCTATGGTGGCTTGTAGGAGATTTTCATATTTATTTGGAGTGCCAATTGAGCCAGAGGGAATTGGCCTTCCATCATCTAAGTCATCTTTGCTCAGTATGGTGCCGCTGGAATGGAGGGCTTTGATGATGGAAGGTTTTTCGTACCTCGTGGCCGAGTCTGCGGGACTGTCTTTTCTGGTTGGAAGATGATGGAACGCACTGAAATTCTCCCTGGCCGCGTGTGACTTCCCATTCATTCCACTCAGTGTAGGCGGGCTCTTAGGTTGTCGGGAAGGAAACTCTAGCTCTTCGGAAGGCGTTGAAGGCTCACTGGGCGCAAATCTGACTTGACGAATCGGTATCGATAATGCCACTTTTGGCAACACGTTAGATGTGTCTGCGTCTGCCGATTCCTGATCTGCAGACCCCTCAATTGCCTTTACGTCTTTCTCCAGCTCGACTTCGCGGTCCTGTCTAGCGAGCTCCACGAGCGCACTATCGAGTGTATCAAGCGGATCTGCCACCGAGAAGTTGTCGACCAGGCAAGTAACTCTCTGTGGAGACTGAGCAGTGTGTGTCATCATTGACATCTTGAGGGGGAGGAGACTGCTGCTGGTACGAGATGGTATCGATGGTGTCGGAGAGCCACGCGCCATATTCTCCGGGAGATCGAGGTACGCTGACGGTGGAACAGCCCGTATATTGAATCGGTCGACGCTCACAATATGTCTCCTCACATCGTCCACAGTCTCGTTCCCATCAGTGTATTCACGCGAGCCAGGCACAAAATCCCCATCATCATCATCATCATCT